>JAEEGL012909368.1_pt1 | contig 14810 bp, 9 predicted proteins | sample 9134231 | NCBI WGS metagenome assembly JAEEGL01 (sample SAMN16246548, study PRJNA631951) | gut metagenome | biome: gut microbiome; feature: rumen; material: fiber-attached | host: Bos | place: Iran: Karaj | collected 2018-10 | reverse complement strand
GAAGGTCCCCGTCTGACGTACGGCGAGGTCCGAGTAGCCGAAGGTCGTATAGCTCAGGCCATAGCCGAAAGGATAAAGCGCCCCGATGACGCGCGTCCGGCCGCCCCCATTGGGATTCCGGGACCCCGGCTGGGCACCGTGCGACCCTTTCTTGAAGGGGAAGCAATAGGGAATCTGGCCGATAGTCTTGGGGAATGTGACCGTCAGGTGGCCACCGGGATTATAATCGCCAAACAGCGCCTCCGCCACGGCCCGGCCGCCCAGGTTGTTGGGGAACCAGGCGTTAAGGATCGCATTCAGGTTTGCATTCTCCCAGTTGATGGTTTGCGGCTGTCCGGCAATCAGGACCATCACGACCGGTTTGCCTGTCGCTTGCAGCTCCTGCAGCAGCTGGCGCTGGCGGCCCGGCAGTTCCAGACTGGTGCGAGACAAACTCTCGCCTACGCAGTGCCCGTCTTCGCCCATTACCGCGATGATAACGTCCGCATCGGCCGCCGCCGTAACGGCCGCATCCATCTGGGCGCGCTCTTCAGCCGACAGGGGCTGGGGAATGATCTCACTCTCGGGCCACTTCGGATCCACGACTTCGCAACCCTTCTCGAAGGCGACGGTCACCTCCTTGCCGACATAGTCCCGGATGCCTTGCAGCAGGGTCACGCAATCCAGCCCGTTGGGTCCGTAGCGGCTGATCATGAAACCATAGTTATCAGCCAGAGGACCGGTCACCAGAATCTTGCCCAGCTTGGACTTGTCCAAAGGGAGCAGGCCGTCGTTTTTGAGCAGGACCAGGGACTTGCGAGCCATCTCCAGGACAAAGTCTTCGTGCCGAGCGGCGCCGGCCTTGGCATCCGCCTCGGCGCCGTCCCCGGTATAAGGATTGTCAAACAGTCCCAGGCGGAATTTGACGGCAAGCACCTCCCGGACCCGCTGGTCGATGGTATCCATGGAAATCTGCCCGGCGGCAATGGCTGCCCGCAGGGGTTCGCCATAGGTCTCCGGCTGCCAGAAATTGGTCCGTACGTTGAGACCCGCTTCCAGCACGGCCTTGGCAGCACCGCCCATATCCGGGGTGATCTGATGCTTGCTGAACATGTATTCGACAGCCTGGCTGTCGCTGACGACATATCCGTCGAATCCATAGGTCTGACGAAGCAGCTCGGTCAGGAAATGGTAGGATGCCGAGATCGGCTCCCCGTTCCAGTCGTTGTAGCTGCTCATGATCTCCATCGGATGTACTTGGGAGACGACTTGCGCGAAGGGGTACAGGAAGAGCTGGTGCAAGTCGCGGGGGTTGATCTGCGGATCGGTGCGGCAATTGCCATCCCGTCCGCCGGAAGGCACGCTGTAGGCTGCAAAATGCTTCAGGCAGGAAGCGACACCTTGGCTCTGGACGCCGACGGCCATCTGGGTTCCCAACTCGGCAATCAGGTAAGGATCTTCTCCATAACACTCCACCGTCCGCCCCCAACGCTGGTCCCGCGGCACATCCAGGATCGGCGCATACACGCTGTGGTAGCCGATCAGGCGGGCTTCTTCTCCGGCAATTTCACCGGCCCGGCGGACCAGTTCCCGGTCCCAGGTGCTGCCGATGGCGATCGGAGCTGGGAAGGGAGTAGCCAGCGTGTGGTTGAGGCCATGTATGCCCTCGTTGGTGAACTCTGCAGGGATGCCGAGTCGCGTTTCTTCGACGAAGAATTTCTGGACTTCATGCAGGGCCTTGACGTGGTTGCTGAAGGGGTAGATCAGGTCGTAATGGTCTTTGTAGCCTTTCCCCACGCCGTTGAGGTGCTCGTCGATGTTGGCGATGCCGTCTTTCCAGATGCGCTCTTTCCATTCGGGGGTCGGGAGGGCCCAGGGAAGGACACGGCCGTAGCCGTAGACCGTCACCAGCTGGCAGGTTTTTTCATCGACGGTCATCTGCGAAAGCAGGTCTTCGACGCGCTCTTCCACGCTGCGGGAAGGATCCTCGTAGATATCCTTGACGCCGTTTTTGTTGAAGTCGATCCATCCTTTTTTGTAGATAGACGTTTGCTTCTTCCGGGCCCCGGCGCTGGCAGTGAAATCGCCGGCGCTGATAGTTTCGCCCCTTTCGGGGAATGCGCCGGCGATCTCACTGCCAGCACCGGGCTGTACAGGAATACTTGCGGTAGAAAAAACCATGCAAGCCGTCAGTACAAACAATACCACAATAAAACCCCTAGTCTTCATCTGATAATAAACGTTGATTTCTACAAAGATAAAAAAACGAACACTCTTTCGCAGTAAAAAAGCTTTCAAGCATAGAGTCAGCTATTTCAACAGCGGTTCAGCGAGCTGCGGGAAGTCACGGTAGTCATGGACCCAGACATAGTCCAGGCCACCAAGACGGATGTGGGAGTCATTGCCGCCATCAGTCATGTCATCGCCATAGAAGAGAACCTCGTCCAAAGCATAGCCATGCTCCTGCGCATACCGCACTACCGCATCATACTTGTTGTACTCCTTCGGCGCAAAATCAAAGGAAGTCGAACCTCCGATAAAGACCGCATAATCCTTAAATACCTCACACACCTCCGGGAACATAGCCTGCCGCTTCTTCTTATCCACATCGAAGACCAGCTTCTCCTCCCTCGGCGCCGCCGTTCCCAACAGGCCGAAAGTCACCATCCCCGAAGGATGGAACTCCACCGGATCGCCGTAGTACTTCGTGTAGCCGTATTTGTCCCGGAAATACTGGCACTTCTCCAGGAAGAAGGCGGTGTCCACCGGCACGCGGACCTCATTGACGATCTGCCAGACTCCATCCACGACCTTGCCGTGGCTCATGCCGTAATTGCCGAGGATTTCAATGGGATAATCACCCATCTGGGTATGGATGCGCGTGGCATTGCCGCCTCCCACCATCAGCAACTGATACTTCTCGCCCAGCCGGTCGAGCGTGACGCGGTGGATGCTGTCCATCGGGGTCCGATGCTCCGTCAGGGTGCCATCCAAATCCATGGCGATCAGTTTCCGGGGCACGCCCCGGATGTGCCAGCGCCCGGAACCGACCGTGAAGACCCGGTCCTGACCGTCCACAACGCTCGCTGAGGCCCCGGGCAAAGAAGCGCCGAAACGCAACGGAACGCGTACGGAAGCCGTCGTATTGGCCGGAACCGTGATATCCCAGTTCAACTGTCCGTCCTTGATCTCCCAGGCGCTGGAAATCAGGCCATAAGGGCTTTCATAGGAGGCCCGGGCCCAGTCGAGTCCTGCCGGGAAGGCGGGCGCCATCTCAATTGCCTTGAATCCCGGTGCGGCCGGCCGGATACCCGCGAGCGACTCATAATACCAGATCATCAGATCGCCCAGCAGCATCACATGATTGCCTGAATTCATCGCCGGATCGGCGGTGTCGCCGTTCCATAGCTCCCAGATCGTGGTAGCGCCGTGCCGGACCATGTAGCCCCAGGAGGGGTAAGTGTCGCAGGACGCGAGCCGGAAGGCCAGGTCGGCGCGGCCATACTCCGTCAGGGTGCGCATCAGGTGTTGGACGCCCAGCACGCCGACACTGACATGGCTGTCCCACTTGCCCTCGGTCTGATCCACGATGCTCTCCATCACGGCCTTCTCAAAACCTTCCGGGACCATACCCAGATGCAGGGAAAGGAGGTTGCCGGTGACCGTATTGTTGGCGTAAAATCCGCCTTCGGCGTTGAAATACTTAGCGTTGTACGCTTCTTTCATGCTGGCTGCGAGCTCGGCATAGAAAGGAACATCTTCGGGATGTCCGGCCAGGCGGGCAAAGTCTTGCATCTTGCCCAGCAAATCATAGAAGACCGTGGTGCTGAGGATCGGCCCCAGCGTGATGCGGGACGGATCCTGGGCATGGATGAGTTCCGGGGACTCCGGGGGCATGCACCAGTCGCCATACTGGTCCTTGACGACGATCCCGTCCTCCATGCTTTCGCGGACGATGAATTCCACCCACGTTTTCATCGCAGGATAACGGGCCTGGATGGCTTGGACATTGCCGAAATGGGTGTAGAGCATGTCCACGCAATAGAGGAAGGCCGCCGGCCAGGTCACGTCGCCGCGGTAGGTGTTGTAATAATGGGGTGAAACATTGCAGACGCAGCCATCCTCACGCATCGATTCTTCGATATCCAGCGCCCATTTGTTGTAAACGAATTCGTTGTCCAGGATATAGGCTTCGCCGTAGCAGCCGGTGCCTCGGTCGCCCAGCCAGCCCATGCGCTCGTCACGCTGCGGGCAGTCAGTCGGCATCCCGCGGTAATTGCCGCGAATGCCCCAGAAGGCGTTGCGGTGGATGGCGTTGAGGATCTCGTCGGAGCATTCAAAACGGCCCGTGGTCTCCATCTCGTCATAGATGACCTTGCCTTCAAAGTCGGAGACAGACGGGAGGTAGTCCAGACCGCTGATTTCCGCATAGCGGAATCCATGATAGACGAAGGCCGGCTCCCAGCTGAAAGGAGCTTCGGAGGCGGGGATGTATTCGTCGGTGACGAGGGCGCTGCGCAGGTTGTCCAGGTACAAGGCGCAGCTGTCCTGGGGCTGCAGGATTTCGGCAAAACGCATCCGGATCGTTTCGCCCTCGCGTCCCTTGAGGGAGACCTTGAGCCAGCCGACCATGTTCTGCCCCATGTCCAAGAGGATGCGGCCGTCCGGTGCGCGCCAGACTTTGACAGGAGTCAGATGATCCTGCACCTTCAGGCAGGGGCTGATCTGGGCACGCAGCACGCCGCCGGGGGCATCCAGCAAGTCCGCGGCCTTCCAGCGCTCATCCTGCGGATAGCCGGGCTGCGTCCAGGCGCCGAGTTCCTTGCGGGCGTCGTAGCTCTCCCCATCGAATTCGTTGTTTTTCGTAATCGGGCCCTCCTTGGTGACCGCCCAGCTGCTGTCGCTGAGGATGCTTTCTTTCTCTCCGTTCTTGTAAACGATGTCCAGGCGTGCGATCAGGCGCGGGACGCCGAAATAGAAGGAACGGTTGTCACGCATTCCCATGAAGCGCCCGTTGCCGAGAGCCACGGCCAGGGCGTTTTCTCCCTTGCGCAGCAGCTTGGTCACATCGTAGGTCAGATAGTATTCGGAAGCTGGATACCAGGTCGGCAGAGGACCGAAAACATCGTCGCTGACGGGTTTCCCGTTGAGGTAGCAGAGGGAAGAACCCAGGCCGCTGACGAAGAGGGTGGCGCTCTGAATCCGGCGGCCGGCCTTGAATTCCTTGCGCAGATAACGGGCAGGCAGGGAAGTACGTCCCTTTTCATCCCGGACGATGTCTTGGGGATCGTCGATCCCGATCCACCGGGCGCTGCCCCATTCCTCGGGAGCCAGCCCGTTCACCCAATTCGCCTCCTGCTTGCTGGTATGGCCTTTCCGGTCCTGGTTCGTCCAGACCGTGACTCTCCACCAGTAACGGGTGCCCCCGGTCAGTGCCGGGCCTTCATAGGGGATATACAACGAATGACCGTCCTCGATGCGGCCGCTGTTCCAGACCAGGTTCCGCCTTTTCTTCAAGTCTTTGGGCGAAGCGGCGACCTCGATCTGATAGGCTGTCTGAAGAATGTCTGGACGTTTGTTGCTGAGTTTCCAACTGAAGCTGGCCTTTCCGGGCGTTTCCCCGATCAGGGTCCGCAAGTCTGTCACTTGGGCGGGACGAGCCCACCCACAAGCAGAACAAAGCAGCATCACGAAGGATAAGGCGGTAGCTGCGAGAAAACGATTATGTATCATAGCGATGATTTACTTGCGTTGCAAGGAGATGATCTTGAAATCGAAAGGGAGGAAGCCGACGGGGGCGTTGCGCTTGATCACGTGGGTCTCAAAGTAGCAGAGCTCATGGGTGTCGGCGGAGATGATCATCTTGTAGCAGAGGGCGCCTTTCTGGGGATTTGTGGGTGCGAGGACGTAACCGACCATCACGTCGTCGGCACTCTCATTGAAGAGACTGTCCGCCTCATCTTCGTCCACGATCTCGATCCCGGAGGACTTCCAGGAGGGGTCCTGCTTGACATTGGAGGCGAGATCGTCTTCGGAGATCAGGATGCGTTTGCCCGTGTCGCGGAGCAGTTTCCGGGAGTAGGTGGACAAGCCGCCGTAGCTGATGCGGTCGGACGTCATCGCGTCGCTGACAAAGCGCTGGATGATGTCGATGAAGGCCGGCAGGAAGACAAACTCCCGGCCGGAAGGGGACTCGGCGGCGGCGCAAGGGATGCTGATCACGTCAAAACCGACTTTCTCGGGATCATCATCCTTTTCCTTGCCCCCTTTGAGCAGGGTGAGGGTGATGATGCCGGGCTCCGCCTCTTTCTTGGTCTTGGTAGTGGCCGGGATCAGGAAATAGTACTCGGAACTGCCTTTGAGGGCTTCGTATTCCTGGAGCGAGCAGAACTCGTAGGGGGAGACCAGCCAGCGGCGGGCCATCTCTTCCTGGAGGGCATTGTCAAACATCTCTCCACCGGAGAGGACCACCTTGGTCGTCTTGGTCGGGAAGTCGCTTAGCTTGACTTTCCGGGTCTGGATCTTGGCCTGCTTGACCTGTCCGGAGACAGGGAACGGCTGCGTCAGCAGAACGGGCAGGGCGAGGAATAAGAAGAGAAATATCTTTTTCATCTGTCGTGTCGTTGGGTATTTCTACAAAGTTATGAAAATATGATTATTTTTGCATATTATGTCAGATTACATCGTATCAGCACGCAAGTACAGGCCGGACTCTTTCGAGAGCCTGATCGGCCAGGATGTCATCGCCCGGACCCTCAAAAACTCGATCGCCCGGGGCAAGATCGCGCACGCCTACCTCTTTTGCGGACCCCGCGGAGTCGGCAAGACCAGTACGGCCCGCATTTTCGCGAAAGCGATCAACTGCGCCCATCCGACCGCCGATCTGGAGCCCTGCGGAGAGTGCGAGTCCTGCGTGTCGTTCGCCGAAGGCCGCTCTTTCTGCATCCATGAGTTGGATGCGGCCTCCAACAATGGCGTAGAAGACATCAAGGCCCTGCTGGAGCAGGTGCAGATCCCGCCGCAGGTCGGCCGGTACAGCGTCTATATCATCGATGAGGTCCACATGTTGAGCACGGCGGCTTTCAACGCTTTTCTAAAAACGCTCGAAGAGCCCCCGGCACACGCGATCTTCATCCTCGCCACCACCGAAAAGCACAAGATCCTACCGACCATCCTGTCGCGCTGCCAGACCTACGACTTCAACCGCATCAGCGTCCCGGATATGGTCTCCAACCTTCGTGCCATCGCGCGGAAAGAGGGCGTCAAAGTGGATGACGAGGCCCTGCATGTGATTGCCAAGAAGGCGGATGGTGCGATGCGCGATGCGCTCACGATCTTTGACCAGACCGTCGCTTTCTGCGGCACGGACATCAAGTACGAGGATGTCTTGCGCAACCTGAATGTCCTGGACTACGAATACACCTTCAAGCTAGTGGATGCCTTCATCGCGGGCGATTATCCTACAGCGTTGCTGACCTTCGACGAGATCTTGGCCAAGGGCTTCAATGCTTTGCATTTCGTGCTGGCGCTGAGCGCACATTTCCGCGACCTGCTGGTCAGCAAGACGGCGGGGCTCGACGCGCTGCTGGACCTGCCGGCTTCGTTGAAAGAGCGGTACCGTGCCCAGGCGCAGCAGTGTTCGCTGAAGTTCTTGTATGATGCTTTGGGCATTACGACGCAGTGCGAGGCGGGATATAAGGCCAGCGTCAATCCGCGGCTGCATATTGAGTTTGCGTTGATGAAGCTTTGCTTCTTGCGGGGGGTGCCGGCGGAGCAGCCTTCACAGCCTTCCCCTGCAGTCCGGACAGGAGCAGAAGTCCCGGATGCAGGGAAGAACCCTTCGGGGAATGCATCCCGGACTACCTTGCCTGCCCGGACTGACGAAGCGCCAAAGCAGGAGGCTGTGCCGGCAAAGGTACAGGAGACGTCCGGCGCAGCGGAACTGAATGACGCGATTTCGCTGGATGATATCCTGGATCCGGATGCTGTGACGGTCGAACCGGTTGAAGTGAAGCAGCCGGCCCCGGCTCCGGTTGAAGCTCCGGCACAGGATAAAGCCCCTGCCCCGGTCGAGGTCCCTGCAGAGAAGCCTGCTCCCCGGACCCGTCGCCGCGCTGTCACCGCTGCCGCCGCGCTGTCTCTGTCCGGCATCGAGCAGGAGGGCCAGCAATCGAGCGCTGCTGAGACGGCCGCCCAGTCGGAAGCTGCAATCCCTGAGGATGAAGCGATCCTGGCCCGCTGGCCCGAACTGGTCGCCCAGAACAAAGCCCGGCCTCGGCTGGCGAATGCCCTGGCGAACGCCCAACTCAACGTCTCGTCCTCAGAGGAAGGGAAAGTGCTGACCTTCACGGTCACCAATGAAGCCCAGAAGAAGTGGATCGCCGACAACCTCCTGCGGAGCCTGGAAGGATCCTTCCAGCAGTTGCTCGCTTGCAACAAAGTCCGTCTGCAGGTCGAAGCCGCCACTTATGTCCAGGAGGAAAAGATCTACCTCCCCAGTGAGCAAGCCAAGGATCTGATGAGCAAGAACGAAGAAGTCAAGAACCTGGTCATTGAACTGGGCCTGGATGTCTAATTGAAAGAAGAAGAGTATGAAACTGCATTGCGAGAACCTGGTCAAGAAATACGGCATCCGCACGGTCGTGAAGGGTGTTTCCATGGAAGTGGAGCAAGGCGAGATCGTCGGCTTCCTCGGCCCGAACGGCGCCGGTAAGACCACGAGTTTCTATATGATCACGGGGCAGGTCGTCCCGAATGCCGGCCGCATCTTCCTCGATGATGAGGAGATCACGGATCTGCCGATGTACAAGCGTGCCCAGAAAGGTCTGGGCTACCTCCCGCAGGAAGCCTCCGTCTTCCGCAAGATGTCCGTGGAAAACAACATCCTCTCCGTGATGGAGATGTCCGGGATGAGCAAGGAGGAGCGGCATCAGCGCCTGGAGGAACTTATCGACGAGTTCAACCTTTCCAAGGTGCGCAAGAGCCTGGGTATCCAACTCTCCGGCGGTGAGCGGCGTCGTTGCGAGATTGCCCGCGCCCTGGCGATCAATCCCAAGTTCATCCTGCTGGACGAGCCTTTCGCTGGCGTTGACCCGATTGCCGTGGAAGACATCCAGTATATCATCGCGACGCTGAAATACAAAAACATCGGCATCATTATCACCGACCATAACGTCGGTGAGACCCTTGCGATCTGCGACCGCGCTTATTTGCTTTATGAAGGAACCATCCTTCAGGAGGGCACGCCGGAAGCCCTCGCTGCGGACGAAGACGTCCGCACCAAGTACCTTGGTTCCGGATTTGTGCTGAAAAAGTCTGTTGCGGCTGAACGCGCGCGGGCCCAGTTTGGATCTATTGCGTCACAAAGTCCCGCACATTCTGAGCCGACACCGTCGGATCTCCCAGAATAAGGAGACGTTCGACGACGTTCTTGAGTTCCCGGATATTGCCGGGCCACTTTTTCTCCTGGAGCAGGGCGACCGCTTCGGGAGAAAATGTTTTTTCGGGCATGCCGGTCTCCGTGCTGATCTGCTTGACGAAATAGTCGATCAGCAGGGGGATGTCGTCGGTGCGTTCTTCCAGGGAAGGAACCTTGATAATAATGACGCTCAAGCGGTGGTAGAGGTCTTCGCGGAAGCGTTTGGCTTCGATCTCGGCCTGGAGGTCCTTGTTGGTCGCGGCGACGACGCGCACGTTGACCTCGATATCCTTGTCGCTGCCTACGCGGGAAAGTTTCTTCTCCTGCAGGACGCGCAGCACCTTGGCCTGGGCAGCCAGCGACATGTCGCCGATCTCGTCCAGGAACAGGGTACCGCCGTCCGCCTGCTCGAATTTGCCCTTGTGCTGCTTGATCGCGGAGGTGAAAGAGCCCTTTTCGTGGCCGAAGAGCTCGCTCTCGATCAGCTCGGAAGGGATCGCAGCGCAGTTGACCTCAATGTAAGGCATCGCACTGCGGGTGCTCTCCTCATGCAGGCTGCGGGCTACCAGCTCCTTGCCGGAGCCGTTGGGACCCATGATCAGGACGCGCGCATCGGTAGGCGCCACTTTGGCGACCATGTCCCGGATGGCTTTGATCGGCTCGGACTCGCCGACCATGCGCTGGCCATAAACTTTTTTCTTGAGAATCTTGGTCTCCTTGACCAGCGAGACCTTTTCGGTCGCGTTCTTGATGGTGATCAGGATGCGGTTGAGGTCCAGCGGTTTCTGGATGAAGTCAAAGGCGCCCTTCTTGATGCACTCGACGGCCGTATCGATGTCTCCGTGGCCGGAAATCATGACCACAGCACTGTCCAGCCCGGCCTCCGTGAATTTGTCCAGGAAACCGATCCCGTCCAGGTTGGGCATCTTTATATCACAGAAAATGAGGTTGTAGCGGTCTTTCTCCGCCATCTCAAAACCGGCAGCACCATCTTCCGCCGTATCCACTTCGTATCCTTCGTCCATCAGGATCTCCTTGAGAGAGTTCCGGATGGCCCGCTCGTCGTCAATAACCAGAATCTTCATAACGTAGCAAATTTACCACATTCCCGGAGGAATTGCAAAAGCGATGAGATTTAAAAAAAATGTATTACCTTTACTCACTGCAAAAACAAAGCTAATAACAGAAAAAAGGGCATAGTCATGAAAAAGTTACTTCCTCTCCTGCTTGCCGTATCGATGCTGTGCAGCTGCAGCGTCCTTTCCAACGTCAACTGGAACACCGATGCGCTCACTTCGGCTGCCGGAAAAGCGGCGGTCGCCGCGTCCATCACCGATGAGCAGATCGTGGAGCTCTGTCGCCAGAGCGTGGCGCAGCTCGACGCCCAGAACGTCATCGAGACCGGCAAATACCATCAGCGTCTGATGAAGTTGGTGTCCCCGATCACGGTTCCTGGCTTGAAGCTCAACTACAAGGTTTATAAGAAGGATGAGATCAACGCCTTCGCTTGTGGTGATGGTTCCGTACGGGTCTATACAGGCTTGATGGACCTGATGGACGACAATGAGCTGCTGGCTGTCATTGGCCATGAGATCGGCCATGTCGTCAACAAGGACTCCAAGCGGGCGATGAAAAAGGCCTATATGAATTCCGCGTTGCGGGATGCCGTGGCTTCCGTTGGCTCGCTCGGCGCCGTGACTTCTTCGCTTTTCGGTGATCTGGGTGAGGCTTATCTCAATTCCCAGTTCTCCCAGAAGCAGGAGTTGGCCGCCGACGAATTCGGATTTGACTTCACCGTCAGCAACGGCTATAGCCCGTATAGCATGGGCAATGCCCTTGCCAAACTCGTGACCAAGTCCAACCAGCAGCAGTCGAAGGTCCAGCAGATGTTCTCCTCCCACCCGGACAGCGCCCTGCGGGCGGAGAAGATGAAAGCCAAGGCGGCTGCTTATCTGAAGAAGTAGCGTATGCAAGTCCCCGATATCATCATTGCCATCGACGGTTACTCGTCCACCGGTAAAAGTACCCTGGCCAAGTTGCTGGCCAAGGAGTTTTCTTTCCTATATCTGGATTCCGGCGCCCTGTACCGAGGCGTGACGCTCTTTGCCCAGGAGCGTGGCTTCATCTCGGAGGCCGGAGTCATCGACGAGGAGGCGCTCCGCGCCCATCTTCCGGAGCTGGACTTGCATTTCGAATATACGCCCGAAGGCAGCAAGACCTTCATCGGCGAACGCTGTGTGGAGGGAGAAATCCGTTCCTTGAAGGTTTCTTCCCAGGTGAGTCCCATCTCGGCCATTGCTTTTGTGCGGGCTTTCGTGGATGAGAAACTGCACCAGGCCGGTGCTGCGAAGCGGGTCGTAATGGACGGCCGTGACATCGGCACCACCGTGTTCCCGGATGCAGAGTTGAAGATCTTTATGACGGCCTCGACCGAAGTCCGTACCCAGCGGCGTTATGACGAGATGGTCTCCAAGGGGGAGACCCCTGACTGGGAAGAGGTCAAGGCCAACCTTCTGGAGCGTGATTATATCGACTCTCACCGTGACGTGTCCCCGCTGGCGCGGGCGGCCGATGCCTTTGTCCTGGACAACTCTGACATGACGCTCAAGGAGGAAGTTGTCTGGACGGAAGGCTTGATCCACGGGCGTTTCGGGATCCTCGACTGATGGCGCTTTCTGTCGAAATTGACCCGCAATCCGGCTTCTGCGGGGGTGTGATCCGTGCCATCGGGCGCGCGGAGCGCTTCCTCTCAGAACGTCCCGGAGGGCGATTGTATTCCCTGGGAGCCATCGTTCACAACGAAGAAGAACTTGAGCGGCTCAATCGCAGCGGCTTGGTCACGGTTTCCAAGGAAGACTTGCCCGGGCTGGCGGCCCGGGGGGAGACGTCCCTTCTGATCCGGGCCCATGGCGAGCCGCCGGAGACTTATCGCCTGGCTGCCGATCTGGGTTTCGAGGTGGTGGATTGCACCTGCCCCGTGGTCCTGAATCTCCAGAAGGATATCCGTGCCGCCTACGAACGGCTGAACGCTTCCGGAAAAGGTGGCCAGGTGGTCATTTTTGGCCGCATCGGCCATGCGGAGGTCCTGGGCCTGGTTGGTCAGGTGGGTGGGGATGCCGTTGTCGTCGAGAATGTGGCGATGCTGCGGGATTTCCTGACGGAAGGATTGATTCGCCGTGAGGGGCGGATCGAGTTGTTCTCCCAGACGACCAAGAGCCCGGAGGAATACGCCGAAATCGCTGAGATCTTTCGTGCGACACTGGCCGATCCGGCGGACCTGACAGTCCATGATACCATTTGCACGCAGGTAGCACGCCGGCACGAGAATCTTTCGACTTTTGCCACGGAGCATGACGTGATCATCTTCGTATCGGGGCGGACCAGTTCGAACGGAGCGATCTTATTCAATCTTTGCAAATCCCTGAACATTAGGACTTTCTTGATCAGCTCCGGGGCTGAAATCCGCAAGGAATGGTTCCGGCCTGACGACAAGGTGGGCGTGAGCGGCGCCACTTCCACGCCGAAATGGCTGCTGGAGCAGGTAGCCGCCGAAATTGCCGCATTGAATGCCTAAACTATCCGGCCTATGCAAGCCAGCCTTCTCGATCTCGTCATCATTGCCTTCTATCTGGTCGGCATCACCTTGTTCGGTTGTTCCTTTTATTTCAAAAAGGGTGGCAAAGATGCCCGGACCTTCACTACCGGCGGCGGGCATCTTCCCGGTTGGGCGATTGCCCTGTCTATTTTTGCGACCCAAGTCAGCAGCATCTCTTTTCTCGCCCTTCCGGCAAAAGCCTACCTGAGCAACTGGAACTGTTTTGTCCTGACGCTTACGATTCCTATTGCGGCTTTCGTGGCCGCGAAATGGTTCGTCCCATTCTATCGGCGTTCAACATCCGTCAGTGCTTATGCTTTCCTGGAAGAGCGCTTCGGACCGTGGGCACGCATTTATGCGAGCGCCTGTTTCCTGATCATGCAGACGGCACGCAGTGGTGTCATCCTCTTCCTGCTGGCGCTGACGCTCAAGTCGGCCTTGGGCTTCTCCTGTTTCTGGATCATCGTCGTCACCGGTATCGTGACCATGCTCTACTCGATGCTGGGCGGCTTCAAGGCCGTTATCTGGGCCGATGCCATCCAGTCTCTGATTCTGCTGCTGGGTACGCTGGCCGTCATCATCAGCCTGTGCTGCAACATCCCCGGCGGTCTCGGGCATGGATTCCAGATGGCCTGGGACGCCGGCAAATTCAGCCTGGGATCCTTCTCACTGAAGGATTGGGGGGCGGAGACGTTCTGGGTAGCGTTTTTCTACGGGCTCTGCATCAATCTGCAGAACTACGGCATCGACCAAAGCTTCACGCAGCGTTACATCGCGGCCAAGGACGAGAAGTCAGCCGTCCGTTCGGCTTTCTCCGGGGCGATGATGTATATCCCGGGGACCTTGCTGTTCGTACTGGTCGGCTCACTGCTCTGGATGTTTGGCGCCACGCATCCCGGGATGATTCCCACCGAGGTGGCGGCTCAATCGGATGCGGTGTTCCCTTGGTACATCGTCAACCGTCTGCCACATGGGATCAGCGGTCTGCTGGTCGCAGCGATCATCGCAGCGGCGATGAGCACGGTTGCGGCCACACTCAATTCTGGCTCGACGGTGCTGTTGGAGGATTATTTCAAGCGCTTTTGGCCGTCCCTGGCGGGCGAAGGGCGGAATATCCGCTTCTTGCGGGGGATGACGGTACTGCTGACGGTGGCCTCAATCTGCGTGGCGGTGGCCGTGATGAATGTAGAGAGTGCGTTGACGGCCTGGTGGGGGATGCAGAGCGTACTGTCGGGCGGCATGCTGGGGCTTTTCCTGTTGGGAGCATATACGAAACGGACGACCTCGACCCAGGCTGCGATCGCGACGGTTCTGGGTATCCTGGTGGTCATCTTCATCACGTTCGGCCAGCGGGCCCTGCACCTGACGCCTTTCCTCCATGTCAATCTCTCCATCGCACTCGGCACGCTGACCCTCTTCCTTTCCGGTTGGCTTCTCGCCACGCTCCGCGGCCGAGGTGCTGTTCACAGGCAGAGACAGTGAGGGAGGCTGAAAGAACGACAGGCGCTCGTAACTTGCAAGTTTGCGTCCAATTCACTACATTTGCGAGTTAATACATTTGCAATCAACAAATATCAATAGTTTTTATGGCAACAACAGCTGATTTTAAAAACGGTCTTTACATCGACTACAACGGCAAGCCCTGCGTCGTCGTTTATTTCCAGCACGTCAAGCCGGGCAAGGGCCCCGCTTTCGTCAAGACCAAACTCCGCAATCTTGAGAACGGCCGCATCCTGGAGAATACTTTCACCGCCGGCGCCAAGATCGACGTCATTTCCGTCGAGCGCCGTCCCTACCAGTTCCTCTATGATGACGGAG
>JAEEGL012827870.1_pt1 | contig 14810 bp, 10 predicted proteins | sample 9134231 | NCBI WGS metagenome assembly JAEEGL01 (sample SAMN16246548, study PRJNA631951) | gut metagenome | biome: gut microbiome; feature: rumen; material: fiber-attached | host: Bos | place: Iran: Karaj | collected 2018-10 | reverse complement strand
GTTGCAGAGCCTGCAACTGAGCAACCTTCAATGGAGGAAATCGAGGGCAACCAAAACGAATCCCTGTTTTCAGAACCTGAGCCTGAACCTGAACCCGTACCGGAACCCGTACCGGAACCGGAACCCATACCCGAACCGGAACCCATACCCGAACCAGCACCGGAACCAAAGCCAGAACCTATACCTGAGCCTGAACCCGAACCCGTACCTGAGCCGGAACCAAAAAAAGAGGAGCAGCCGCAGACCCTATGGGAGAAGCTCCAATCCACAAAAGCCGCTCCTACTTTGGGCGAAACAATAGGTACAGCCAAAACGATATCCGATTTATTGGGAGAAAAAACGGTCGCATCATCTGTGGCGGAGACTGTAAGCACAACAGTCAAACCGCAAGAAATTGCACAACCTGCACCCGAGCCAAGACCGATAGAGGAACCAGCAAAGAAAGAGGAACCCCCAGCACATCAGCCGTCGCTGTTCGAATACTTCAAAAAGACCGAGCCTGAACAACCTACTACACGCACACTGGGTGAGAGCCTCGGTGGGAACCAGACAAACAGTGTGGACCAGAAACTTAATGCCAACAAGGTTGCCGACCTTCGCACCATCATCAATATCAACGACAAGTTCAGCTTCATGAACGAGTTGTTCCACAACAACATGAAGGGATACAACGACTTCATTATGCGACTGAACACTATCAACGACCGCAACGAAACCCTCGGCTATGTGCAGCAAGTCGCAGACCAATACAACTGGGACAGAGACTCCCAGGTAGTCAAAAACTTCTATGCAATATTGGAGAGGAAGTTCTAATGAAGACAGCCATTCTCTTTTCTGCCCCATCGGGCTCCGGAAAAACAACGATAATCAAGCGTCTGCTTGACTATTTCGACTGTTTCGAGTTCTCTATCAGTGCCACGAGCCGTGCTCCCCGCGACGGTGAACGCGACGGTGTGGACTACTATTTCCTCTCACCTGAAGATTTCGACAAGAAAGTGCGCGAAGAGTGCTTTTTGGAATGGGAAGAGGTGTATGCTGGAACTTGCTACGGCACGTTGAAATCAGAGATTGAGCGTATCAGCGGCAAGGGGAAAGTGGTGATCTTCGACGTTGACGTCAACGGAGGTATCAATATAAAGCGCTATTTTGGAGACGACGCTCTGGCCATCTTCGTTATGCCCCCGAGCATCGAGGTTCTTGAACAACGGCTGCGCAAAAGGGGGACAGAGAGTGAAGAATCCATCACGAAACGCCTTGGCCGCTCGGCAAAAGAGCTGAACGAAGCATCAAAATTCGACGTAACAATAATCAACGACGACTTGGACCGTGCCGTCGAGGAGACGAAACAGGTGATTGAAAACTTTTTAAACGATGAAATTCCGGGAGATTGCGGATCAAGTCCGCGACGGAATTAGAGGAGGGAAAAAACTTTGCAGAAATTAGTTGAATTCATACGGAAATATTCACACGTGCTGGTCTTCATCTCACTGGAAATCATCGCCATTCTGCTTATTGTCCAGAACTCCATCTATCAGAGAAGCCGTATCGTGAAATGGGGCAACGGTATTGCCGGAACATGGCATTCCGGAGTCTCGAGTGTCACTGGCTATTTTGGCCTTAAAGCCGAGAACGAGCATCTTGCAGCCGAAAATGCGGCACTCCGGGCTCAACTGGCCTCGTCGTATATTTCCTACAGCGACAGCGTATTTCAGGTTAACGACACCGTTTACAAACAGCGCTACACCTATACCGACGCCCAAGTGATAAAGAATTCCTACAATCTGCCCAAGAACTACATAATGATAAACAAAGGTTCGGCGCAGGGAGTGAAGGTGGACATGGCTGTCATTTCGCCGCAAGGCATTGTCGGCGTAGTGGTGAACTGCACCCGCAACTTCGCCACCATCCTTCCGGTGCTGCATACCGACAGCCGCAACAGTGTGAAGCTGAAACGTACCAATTCTGCAGGCTCACTGATTTGGGAAGGCGGCGACTACCGCTATGCGACGGTTCTGGACATCCCGACAACCCACAAGCTTTACAAGAACGACACCATAGTAACGAGCGGACTTGCCAACGACTTCCCCGAAGGTATCGCTGTGGGATATATTGAGGATTTTGAAAGCATGCAGGGAAGCGGCTTCTACAGCATACGCATACGACTCGCAACAGACTTTAACAAACTGAACCATGTCTATGTGGTTGACAACCACTTCAAGGCTGAGCAGGATTCACTAATGAAACTAACGGAGGGTAAAGATGAATAGCAAGTTGGTTTTCAGAAATATAGGACGTTTTGTTTTGCTGATACTCCTCCAGTTGCTGGTTTTCAACAACATCTATCTCGGAGGTTACATCAATCCTTGTATCTATGTGCTTTTTATAGCGATGCTGCCTACAAACACAGGACGGATACCCATGCTCCTTATTGCTTTCGCCACAGGATTGTGCATCGACGCATGCTCCAACATGTTGGGATTCCATACTTTTGCCTGTACCGCAGTGGCTTTTCTGCGCGAGATATGGTTAGACAACATCATACTCCGCGACAACGAGGAAGCAATTGAGACACCAAACCTCCACAACGGTTCCTACCAGCAGTTCATGCTCTATCTCTTCCTGCTGTTTTTCTCGTTCCACTTTATTTACTATTTCATCCTTATATTCAGTCTGCGCGAGCTGCCCGACATTCTTCTGTCGGCTTTACTGAGCAGTGTTGTGACCTGGATGCTTGCTATACTCTACCAGACCCTCTTCTTCCGCAAGGCGAAAACCAACGAAAAGTATTGATCATGAAAGGATTGAAACTATTTTTCTTATCCCTTTTCGCACTCTGTACCTTTTCCTCACTGGGGCAGACAGCTGTAGGTACGTGGAGTTCGCATCTGTCCACTTCTTCTGTCTATACAATATGCAACGCAAACGACCGCATATATGCAGCGGCGGCAGGAGAGATTTTCTACTACGACATAAATAATTATTCCGTCTCCAGACTGAACAAGACCAATGGACTGAACGATGTAGGTATAAGCACAATTGCCTATGACCCCGTAACACACTGCCTCGTAATAGCGTACAACAACGCCAACATCGACGTCGTCAAGGACGACAAGGTGGTGAACATCGGCGACATAAAACGCAACGACATTGGCGGAAGCAAAAAGATAAACAGCATACGATTCCACAACCACTGTGCCTATCTTGCCTGCGGATTCGGAATAGTGGTTGTCGATCTGAACCGATACGAGATAAAAGAGACCTACTACCTCGGTAAGGACGGAACATACAGAAACATAAACGACGTGGTTTTCACCTCAAGCCTGATTGTGGCCGCCACCAACGAGGGCATACTGTCGGTGCCTCTCTCCTCTTCGCACCCGAATATTGTGGACTACTGGACTGAGGATTCATCTTCGCTCATCGCCAGCCTGCAAGTCAAAAAACTTGATGTAGCCCCTGACGGCAAACTACTGGCACTTGTCAACGACGACGAAGACTCCCTCGCCACAATATACAGGGAAATGGATTCCATGACCTTCGCCCCATGGCAGAACGGAACCATCAGCAATATGAAAGTCACACACAACAAAATCCTCACAATATACTACGACACACTCCTGATACATAACGCCGGCTACGAAAGGGAGTATGCCTTCGGGCACCTCGACTGGATGGCTATGTATATCAACGATGCCGACATTTCTGACGACGGTCGTTTGTGGATGGGTCACAAATGGGCTTCGATGGCGGTGTTTGAACTCAACGATCCACTGGCTACATTGAATGTCGTCAGACTTCACGGACCCGGTAGCGACAACGTGTTCAGACTAACCTCATGGAACGACGAGCTTGTCGTCGCACCAGGAGGACACCGAACCACCTACGAAGGAACCTACCTCCCCGCCGATGCCTACACTTTCGATGGCAAAAAATGGAAAGCGCTGAATGACCCCGACGGATTGTTGAAGAACTTGATGGATGTTACTCATGTGGCTGTCAATCCAAAGCGTCCACAACAGAAGATGGCGGCTGTGTGGAGATACGGAATTCTGGAAATCAACGACAATACGGTGACAACCCTCTATAACGAGACCAACAGCAACGGAGCACTCATCCCCTTTAGTGACAACGACTATTCGGCATTACTGACCGGCGGAGTGGCTTTTGATCGCTACGGCAACCTGTGGGTTACTAACTCACTGCGTCCCGAAGGTCTGTCGGTGAGATACAGCGACGGCAGCTGGAAGAGTTTCTACACTCAGAACATGGTCGCCGGTTCTGACCTCGACAACATCATCTATGACAGTATCTATGGATTGAAGCTGTTCTGGGGACGCGCCAACAAGATATTTGTCCACGACGGTGACAGCCTTATGGCCTATATAGACCCCAACAACGGAGCCAAAATGGAGACGGCATCGATACAGACTGTGTGCCAGGATCATAACGGAAACATCTGGATAGGCACCAACAAAGGTATCAAGGTAATCTACGACCTGCAGAAAATCTTCCAAAATGGAGGACACGGCGAGAAGTCGCCTGTAACTTGCAACAACATCCTCTTCAACGAGAACGGCATCAACGAGTATCTGCTCGCCTACGAGAGCGTGCTCTCCATTGCTGTCGATGGTGCCAACAGAAAATGGGTGGGCACCTCGAGCGGAGGACTCTATCTGCTGTCATCTAACGGACTTTCACAACTGGAGCACTTTACCGCAGCCAACTCTCCCCTGTTTTCGGACAAAGTGATGACTCTCAGCATCATGCCGTGGATCGGAGAACTCTTCATCGGCACCGACAAAGGATTGCAGTCGTACCGCACCACTGCAACCTACGCATACGCCACTCCGTCGGAAGATATCTACGCTTTCCCCAACCCAGTACGTCCCGACTACGATGGCGTCATAGCCATCAAAGGTTTTTCGCGCAACGCACTGGTGCATATAACCGACGCTGCCGGACATGTGGTCTATAGCACCACCTCCAACGGCGGACAGGCTATCTGGAATGGATGCACAAATAGCGGCAAGAGGGTGGCTTCGGGAGTCTATTATGTCTTTGCCTCGTCGGAGTCGGGCGAGATGCGTTCTGTAACCAAAATATTGATTATAAAATAGGTACGCCATGATACTGACGACTCAGGGATTAGTGCTCCATACGACAAAATATGCAGAGACAAGTATCGTGGCAAAGATTTTCACACGTCAGTTGGGACTGCGTTCCTACATAGTAAAAGGAATCCGCACTGTGGGTGGAAAAACGAAAGCCAATCTGCTGCAACCCCTATCGCACTTGGAGTTGACTGTCTATAACAACCCCAAGAAACAGCTTCAATACATCAAGGAGATGCACCCCGCATCTGCCACACAGGCAACCCTGCCTGCAAACGACGCAGTAAGTATGGCCATTAAATTCTTTATGGACGAAGTGCTATACAAATCGCTGAAAGAAGAGGAACCCAACGAAGCGCTTTTCGATTATGTCACCAACGAACTCAAAGCCCTTAATCTAATGGCTTCGAGTCGGCTAGAAGAGGCTTTACGCCCAATTGGATTCATGCTTGGAACTGCCCGCTATCTAGGAATAGAGCCTATGGACAACTACAGCACCAGCGAACCACTGTTCAACCTCAAAGAGGGGCGTTTCCTGTCTCGTCCAGGAATGTATGCACATAACGAGACTTGCAGCGACTATTACCTTGACGCCACTTCGAGTTTGCACCTTCACTACTGCCTGACAAGCATACGCCAGCAGAAACCTCTGCCGCAACTAACGTCCAAACAACGCAGCACTACTCTGAACAATTTATTGGATTATTATCAAGTACACCTCGCAGACTTCAAAAACTTCAAGTCGCACGAGGTTTTACACTCAGTATTAAGATAGTCAAAACATTATGAAAAGAACATTTCGAGCATTATTATTGTTGATACTTATTGCCTGTGGTGGCGCAACTCGTGCCCAGTCCTGCTACTGGGTGATGCTTACCGACAAGAATGGGACGACTTTCGACCCATACAGCTACTTCGACTCCAAAGCTATCGAGCGCTACCGGTTGAACAACGCCGACCTTTACGACATAAGCAACTATCCGCTGAACGAAAGCTATGTGCAACAGATAACTGCAATTGCAACAGAGGAATTTGGGGAAAGCCGCTGGTTGAACGCTGTGGCGGTAATGGCGACCCCCGAAGAAATCGAAGCTATTGAAAAACTCCCCTTCGTAAAGTGCACCGATTTGATTGCCAGCAATATGGAGATAGCCGAATACAAAGCCAAACCTAGCAAGGAGGTAACGCTTGAGGAAAGAGACAATTCCGACCTCCTTGTCACCGACCAACTGCTGCGCATGAAAGGACACGAATTCATAAAGAAAGGCATAGACGGCAGCGGAATACGTATCGCTGTATTTGACGGAGGCTTCCGCAACGTGAATGTCCATCAGGCTTTCAAGCACTTGCGCGATAACAGAAGGATAATAGCCACATGGGATTTCACAAAAAAACAGGAAGATGTCTATGACAACCACGGTCACGGGACTATGGTGCTAAGCTGTATTGCCGGCAAGATAGACGACAAACAGTTGGGTCTTGCTACCGGAGCCTCGTTCCTGCTTGCCAAAACCGAGGTGGACCCCGAGCCTTTCAAAGAAGAGGTGTGGTGGGCGCAGGCTGTGGAATGGGCCGACAAGAACGGTGCCGACATCATCAACAGCTCGTTAGGCTATACCAAAGACCGCCACTACACATGGGAAATGGATGGCCGCAGTTATGTCGCGAAAGCAGCCAACATTGCAGCAAGCAAAGGCATCCTCGTCTGCAATTCGGCCGGAAACTCGGGCGACGACCAGAACTGGAAAATCATCGGTACCCCTGCCGACGCCGAGGATATACTGAGCGTGGGGGGAATAGAGTCTTCGCTGACTACTTACAGCCACATCCGTTTCAGCAGCTACGGTCCAACGACTGACGGACGCATGAAGCCCAACGTGTGCAATTTCGGACACTGCATGGTGGCAGACCCGACAAAGCCCGACAAGACAACATTTGCCTACGGGACCTCATTCTCATCACCTTTGACGGCAGGATTTGCCGCCTGTGCATGGCAGACGATGCGCGACCGCAAAGCAATGGAAATGAAAAAAATGATAGAACAATCCTGCGACCTCTACCCCTACTATGACTATGCCCTCGGCTATGGTGTGCCACAAGCCACCTACTTCACCGAGTTCCAAAACAGCAATATAGAAATCACACAGCCTACATTCCAATTTGAGGAACGAGGGTCGTTCGTACTGATTCGTCCCATGTTGAAAAAGAAAAGAGAGAGCATCAAAAAACCAGGCCCGTTAGCAAATGACGACAACTATTCCTACGATGTTAAGACCGCCCTCCGCGAGGATGTGGTTATGTTCAAGATACAGGACAACAATGGTTTGATTGAACGTTATGTGAACTTAGGCTGTGAAGATCTTGGCAGCGACCTGTGCGTTGCCATTCCCAAGGGTGCCATTTGGGGCTACAACCTTGTGGCACACGTCAACGGGCAGACCGACACTTACCGCCTGTCGAAAAAAGACAGCCTTATCTATGCCTATGAGGACCACAAGTTTGAATATTACATCATCGACACCGAAGGATACTACATAGAGCCTACCCTGATGAACACCTACAGCAACCGAAGCTTGGCAGACAACGAGACAAGCATTTGGGGTAAAGGACAGAAATATGAGCTTGAATACCATATTCAGTTAGGTGGTGGCGGTATGCTGTGGAGCGACGACGACGCGTTGCAGTTTGGTTTTACCTGCAGGACAGGACTTCGTTTCATCCGAAATTTCAGGAAATGGTACGGGCTTGGCATTGGACTTGACTGGGGAGTTCAGGAACTCTTCTACAAGGTCAACGTCGCAAACGACTGGGATCAGGCACTCGGAATCCCGACAGGAACAACCATCAGCGACAAGTTCTTCGATAACAAACTGTGGAATCTTGAGCTGTTCCAACGAATAAAAATAAAATCGGGTGGATGGATGAAGAAAGGTTTGCACTGGGACCTCGGTGTTTATGGAGGACTACAATACAATCGCTACACAGTGGTTTACAACGAAAACCAGAATGTCAACTGCAGCGAACAGGTTAACTACTACTATAATGTCCTGCCCGCCGCCGACACCCGTCTGAACTGGGGTTTCACGACACGCATAGTTTACGATATGGCTGGTCTGTATGCAAGGTTGCGCATGAGCCAGCCCGACTTGAACATTCCCCGCTTTGAATTTGGAATACAATTATCATTTTAAATAGAGACAACATGAAAAAAGCACTGACCATTCTCGCATTTGTTCTGCTCGTACTTGGAGCAAACTCACAGAATTGCTATTGGGTAATGCTGACCGACAAGGCCGGCACCACGTTCGACCCTTACAGCTACTTCGACAGCAAGGCGATTGAGCGCTACCAGCTTAACGACGCCGACCTTTACGACATCAGCAACTATCCGCTGAACGACAGCTATGTAGAGCAAGTCAACGCCCTCGCAACAGAGGAGGTAGGCCAGAGCCGCTGGCTGAATGCAGCAGCAGTAATGGCCACTCCCGAGCAAATCGAGGCAATACAAAAACTGCCCTTTGTGAAAGAGGTGGTGATGCTGGAGAGCAATATGCAGCTGGTCTCATTCAAGTCTTCCGACATGCCGAAAGAGGCAGAAATGTCGGTCAGATCTAATATTTCCGAACAGCTTATCCGCATGGGTGGCAGGCACTTCCGCGCAAAAGGCATTGACGGGAAAGGTGTGCGTATCGCTGTATTCGACGGTGGCTTCCCGCAGGTCAACACCCACATCGCTTTCAAGCATCTGCGCGACAATCACCAGATTATCAAGACTTGGAACTTCCCGAACAAGAAAGAGAACGTATATGGATGGAACAGTCACGGACTGATGACGCTGAGCTGCATTGCGGGTATTCATCGTTATCCGGGGACAGAAGGTGAAGTCCTCTGCGATGACGGACTCGCCACTGGTGCCGAATTCCTGTTGGCACGCACCGAGGTCGAAGCCGAACCCTTCAAGGAAGAGGTATGGTGGCAGATGGCCGTGGAATGGGCCGACCAGAACGGCGCGCAGATTATCAGCTCCTCGTTAGGTTACGGAAAAGACCGCTACTACACCAAGGATATGAACGGGCAGAGCTACGTAGCCAAAGCTGGCAACATGGCGGCGCGCAAAGGCATCCTCGTCTGCAACTCGGCAGGCAACGAAGGTGACGACCGGAGTTGGCTAACCATCATCACTCCCGCAGATGCCGACAGCGTGCTCTGCGTGGGCGGCATCATAAACAAACTGGATGAATACAATCATATCAGTTTCAGCAGCTACGGCCCCAGTGCCGACGGTCGCCAAAAGCCAAACGTTGTCGCTTTCGGCAGAGCACACACCGCCAACACTGGCAACAGCAACAAAGACTACCACTATGTTGACGGCACCAGTTTCAGCTGTCCGCTGGTGGCAGGTTTTGCGGCCTGTGCCTTACAGACCAACCCAAAGATGAAAGCCATGGAGCTGTTCCACGAAATTGAACGCTCCGCCGATCTCTACCCCTACTGTGACTACGCATACGGCTATGGCGTGCCACAAGCCGACTATTTCACCGGCGACCGCAAGGCCACCAAGCCCACCTTCAAATTTGTCAAAGACGACCAAGGATACCTGAATGTCTATCCATTGGAAAAACTCGGCAAATGCCACCTGTTTGTAAAAAACGCAAAAAATAACGGGGAGATAATAGAATACAACAAATACGACCTCGACGAATTCGACACAAATACATGTCTTAGGATTATTTATGGTCAGAATATCACAGTCAACCTGAACGGATATACCGAAAGCTACAAGATGCGTAGCATTGATGACGAGTCATATAGTTCAAGTGCCGACGGAATATTAGACGACAGAAGTTTGACAATGCTGTTTGTGGATAAAGAAGGAAACCTTGTTAACAACTGGCCTAACTCCTACCAGTTAAACGGCCCTTACAAATATTACCTCAATGAGAAGAAATACCATTTGGAGCCCTATTTTATGCTCGGCTTGCCTATCAACACCGACGGCCAAGAGATAGACCACAGTTTCTGGTCGCCGGCCAAACGTATTGGCATCCGTCGCACACATTATTTCACCAAAGCCTACGGATGGGGTATGGGCCTCGAATACGGACACATCTCCTACCGTTTCGGCAGCTCGGCGGCAAGCAATGATTTAGAGAATATGCTCGGTGTCAACGCCATCGTTGACGGTGCCGACGAAATATACAAACGCCGTGTGTCAACAAACCAACTTTCATTGGAAATCTACCAGAGGGTACGCATTTTTCCTGCCGGATTGATGCACAAGGGTATGCATTGGGACCTCGGCGCATACATCTCACTATCAGGAAACAAGTACCGCCTGAAATACAGCAACAATACCGACTTGATGGCTGACTCTCGCGACCTGAGGATGACAAATGTTAACCCTTTGCGTGGCGAAAGTCTGCAATACGGTGTCACCACACGCCTCACCTACGACATTATAGGCATCTACGGGCGCTACAACCTGCACCGTCTTGGCAAAACCCTTGCCAACGACGAAGTCCAGCTGCCAGCTCTCGAAGTTGGTCTGCAAATAGCTTTCTAACCATTGGAACCCACAAATCATAAAAGCCTTAAAAACATCCTTCGCTGGTGGCCATCCAAGCCTCATCTGTGGGAGGTCTTGACTGCTGTGCTGCTGTTTGTCCTGACCTATCCTGTAATAGAGCCTGACTACGGCTGCGGTCTTGATGCCTCCTATGTATGGGCTTTCAACTGGCTTTTCGACAACGACTACAACACTCTCACACGACTCATCTATCCCTATGGACCCTTCCTCTGGCTCAAGATGCCTGCCCTGCAAGGGTGTCATTTTGTCGTCTTCCTCATATTCTTCTTTGTCGTCAAGTGTTTCTTTGTCTGGCAGGGACTTGATTTGGCACGCCGCAATGGATGCGGCTTCTTGCCTGCACTGGTGTTCATAATCCCCGGATGTGTGCTTGCCAACATTGATGTTTTTCTGGTGTTCGACGTGGCTTTTGTAGTGATACTGTGGCTGGAAAAACAGCGATGGACATGGTTCGCAACAGCATCGGTGATGGCTGTGTTCACCATGATGATCAAAGTGTCGATAGGCATCCAGACATGCAGCATATTGTTTGTGGGATGGGTAATCGCCATTTTCGAGCACCGGAACCTGCGGCAGACAGCATGGGCAGCATTGTCGGCAGTGGCATCCGTCCTGTTGGTGGGACTGGCGGTTTACCGCAGCTTCCCAACAATGATACAAGCCTATGTCGGCATCCCTCATCTGGTTACTGGCTATTCCGACGCCCTTGTGCTCATGCCCGAACACAAGCTTTGGTCTATGCTTCTGTTCCTTGTCGCCACAGCGACTCTCATGGTTCTTGCCAACAGCAAGAGAGCCCGGTGGCTTAGCCTGCTGATGATTATTCCCCTGTTCGCCTTCTGGAAATACAGTATCGTCCGAGAAGATTTCTGGCATTTCAAACAACTCATAGCCTTCTCCTCCTGTTTCTTGCTCCTGCTTCCTTTATGCATGGAACGCCGAATCTTCACTGGACTTTGCTCCGGACTTTTGGCTTTGACGATGCTCTTTGTCAACTTGAATTCCCTGCGTCAAGATTCGAATTCCACTCTCTCTACTGTCCGACCCAGCAACTTCTGCAAGCTGCTAGCTAATGGCAAGACCTATAATGCTGAGTGGCAGAGCAATGTTGACAGAGCAATGGCTTCGAGGCTGCTCGACTCCTCTGTACTTCAACAGATAGGGACCTCAACGGTGGACTGCTACCCCTGGGAGGATGTATTCATTATTGCAAACAATCTCAACTGGCAGCCAAGCACAGCCGTCCAGTTCGGCGCAGGCAACTCGCCTTGGGTCAACCACTTGGCAGCACAAAACTATTCTAACGATGCTTCGGCGGTGGACTTCGTGCTGTTTCACAAGGGAGAGTTCCGTTTCGAGAACGGCCTGCAGAGCCTTGATGGACGCTATATGCTTAACGATGAGCCGGAAGTTATTGATTCTCTGCTGACAAACTACAATGTCATCGACACAGGCTGGTACGGTCTGCTGCTCACCAAGGGACGCAACGGCAAGCTGCCCGCCGGCGGAGAAGTGGAACAAACCATAGCCTGTTGGGAGAAGTGGATTTCTGTCCCTCAGACTGATGGCTTTGCGTTGAGGGCCGACATTCAAGCCAATGTCAACCTTAACGGCTGGTTGCGGGCAGTGTTCTACAAGCCCGACATCTGCTTTGTGGACTACCGTTTCGACGATGGACGCGAAGTTACCTACCGTTTCTCGCCAAGCACAGCCAAGGGTGGTCTGTGGGTTGGTCCGATGCCACTGACCTACGCAGAATTGACAGCACTAATAAACAGCAATATATCATCACCTCAACCTGTGGCCATACGGCTGAGGGCTAAACATCCTAACTGGCATAAAGAAGAGATAACCGTATGTTACAGAAAGACTATACAATGGTAAAGAAGCAATCCACTATCATCCTGCTCCTGTTTCTCGCACTGACAATCATCCCCTTGTTCAACAGCTTTGTTATACTCACCCGCGAAGGAGGCATGCACTCGTCTTTCTATTTTGTGGGTTATTCAACTGGATTCGGCGCACGTAAGTTTTTGGGCACCATATTCTCTGTACTTCTGCCCGACTATACCACACACCGCCACCTTGTACCCTACATCTTCGGAGCCCTGCTGACACTATTCCTGCTGTTCGGCATCTATTTCAGCCGCACTTTCAACAACGTCCCTCTCAATAAAAGCAGCAATGCGCTTCCTTTCTTTCTGCTGACAGTTCTCTATCTAGCCTCGTCCTACAGTATTCTCTTCTTTAACACATTAATCTGGCTTGCCGACATCTGGCTTTACCTGCTGACAATTATTTTCGTAATTCTCTTTGCCCGTTTCCGCAGCAAGGGAGTCTGGCCTATAGTATATGGCATACTTATTCTGACAGCGTGTCTGACACACATCATCTTCTGCTGCCTCTTCCTTCCCCTCTTCGTGGCACTCTTTATCTATGAGACATTTGACGGGAACAAAATGTCACTCCGAAGGGCGCTTATCTATGGAACATCCGTTCTATCCGTCGCAGTCCTTTTCGTCTGCCTCTGGTGTTTCAGTTCAATGAATGTCACTCCCGAAGAGCTGAGCGTGATGTTAGGCGAGCGTGCCAACAATGTCTGCGACAACGGTCCCTGGATGCTTAATATTCTTTATGGACCGTCGGTCTCTAACTTTCACACTATGTGGGAAGTCGGACAGTTCCCCCTGCGCTACTACCAGTTTCCTTTCCTGATACTGCTGATGTCGCCGTTGTTGACTCTGTTCGTGACACCGTGGATTCTCTGCATACGTCACTCGCGCCATCGCGTCGAGAAACTGAAATACCTCCTCATGCTTTGTGCAGGGATAATACTGTTCCTGCCTATCTTCGTCGTAGCCACCGACTATGGGCGCTGGATGATGGCCTGGCTCTTCTGCCAGACACTGCTTTTGCTCACCATGTACCGCCTGCACGACACAAAAGTCATTGCCTCCATGCAAATAATGTTTTCCTGGATGCGCCGACATCTAGTGTTGGCGGTATTTCTGGTTGCCTACATCTTGCTCCTGCGCGTCTCCCCCACCGACAACGCCGGCGTCAACGCCCTCAGTTTTGCCCACGAACTCTACAGGAACCTATTAGGACTGTAAAAAATATGTTTACTACGGCGGAATCCATCATCATACAAAACTAATGGAGTACGACACGGAACCCTATGTGGCTGCCGCAGAAGTCGGGGGGGACGCTGAACCGAAACGTAACGCGACAGCCCTTCGTGAAGTAATTCCAGCTGCCACCACGCATCACGCGATTGGTTCCCGAAGCGGCACCCTTAGGATTGATGTTGTCATATTGCAGATACTGGCTACCGTACCAGTCTTCGCACCACTCCCACACGTTGCCGCTCATGTCATAGAGACCTAAGGCATTGGGGCGCTTGGTGCCGCACATATGGAGGGAATCGCCGCTGTTGCCAAAGTACCACGCTACATCATCAATGTTCATACTGCCACTGTATTTCGTACCATCATACTTCTTCCCCCCGCGGGCTGCATACTCCCATTCCGCCTCGGTGGGGAGGCTGTAGTTCTTCCCGGTCTGGCGACTGAGACGGGCACAGAATTCCTTGGCATCCTCCCAAGTCACATAGCACATCGGATAGTCTGCACCCACACCTTTAGCAGTTGAGTCTCCAACTTTCGACTGCTGCTGATAGACAGAGGTACCCATCACCTTCTCCCATTGGCTCTGTGTCACTTCGAGCATGCCGATATAGTACGAACCTACAGTGGTCATGCGTTGTGGCAACTCGTCGCACTCACATTGGCTTTCCTGGTCGCCAGTGCACCCCATAGTGAAGATACCGCCCTCGACATACACCATCTTCATGTTGATACCGAAGGCCGTCTCAGTAAAGTCTTGAGCACGCAAAACCATTGCAGCAAAGAGCATCACAGTTCCAATAAGAATAACTTTTTTTCATGATTTACAGGAGGTTTCTGTACATTCAACTAACGTATCCAATAATCATTTATTGTATTCATAGGGAAATAGAAAAACAGCGAGCAAACGGAATAAACTATCTACTATCTACCAACGGCTAAAAAATCGGAGGCAATAGTGACACCTGAGTGAGAGGCACCCAAGAG
>JAEEGL011828407.1_pt1 | contig 14810 bp, 15 predicted proteins | sample 9134231 | NCBI WGS metagenome assembly JAEEGL01 (sample SAMN16246548, study PRJNA631951) | gut metagenome | biome: gut microbiome; feature: rumen; material: fiber-attached | host: Bos | place: Iran: Karaj | collected 2018-10 | reverse complement strand
TATAATAATCAAGCTGTGAAATAACAGTATCGTATTCTAAAGACAGCTGGCAGAGCGAAAGCTCAGTAAGTCCCGCCGAGGAATAGCAATTGATAGAATTATCATTGTCCATTCTGCGCTGTCGGAATGGGCTTTTTTATTGCTCTCTGAATACGATGAATTTCATTCGGAGGTGAATACAAACTATGCCAAGCAATGCTGTACTCGAAGCAAAGAAGGCTAAGGTCGAGAAACTCACCGAGGTCATCAAGAATTCCGTATCAGGCGTTCTCGTTGACTATAAGGGTATCACTGTTGAAGAGGATACTAAGCTCAGAAAAGAGCTCCGTGAGGCTGGCGTTAACTACTTTGTAGAAAAGAACACAATGCTTCTCCGTGCTTTCAAGGAATGCGGTATCGAGGGATTTGAAGAAGCTCTCAACGGTACAACTGCTCTTGCCGTTTCTAACGACGACCAGACAGCTCCTGCAAGAATCCTTGGTAAGTTCGCTGAGAAGGCCGGCGATGAGAAGTTCAATCTCAAGGCCGGATACGTTGAAGGTGAGGTCTACGATCAGGCTGGAGTTGTTGCTCTTTCCAAGATCCCTTCAAAGGACACTCTTCTCGCACAGCTCGTTGGCTCTCTGCAGGGTCCCCTTCAGAAGCTGGCAGCTACACTCAACGCTGTTGCAGACAAGAAGAAGGAAGAAGAGGCTGCATAATAGCAGTAACATTCTTCATCACACATTTGCGGAGATATGCTCCGCAGCTTAACTCAGCCCAATAAGGGCAAATATAATTAAAGGAGATTATTATCATGGCTTCTGAGAAGATCACAAAATTTGTTGAAGATATCAAGACTCTTTCAGTTCTCGAGCTTTCTGAGCTTGTAGACGCAATCCAGGAAGAATTCGGCGTAACAGCTGCTATCGCTGCTGCTCCTGCTGCTGGCGGTGCTGCAGGCGGCGCTGCTGCTGCAAAGACAGAGTTCGACGTAATTCTTGCTTCATTCGGTGACGCTAAGATGGCTGTTATCAAGGTTGCTAAGGAAGTTCTCGGTCTCGGTCTTAAGGAGGCTAAGGAAGTAGTTGAGGCTGCTCCTAAGGCTCTCAAGGAAGGCGTTTCTGAGGCAGAGGCTAACGAGCTCAAGGCTAAGTTCGAAGAGGCTGGCGCTACAATCGAGCTCAAGTAATTTTATTACTTACAGAAACAAAGGACTGTACATTCGTACAGTCCTTTTCTTTTGCTATGGTATTATTTCAGCGGACGATAAATGGTATCCATTTGCCGTCCGCTGAATGCGTTTATTCGTCTTTTTCTGCGTCGTCGGAGCTCTTTTCGTCCGCCTTGACCTTGGTCACGCGGCAGAGCTCAACTCGGTGGTGACGCATTTCCACAACGTCGATGATAAGACCTCCGCATTCGAGCCGGGGCTTTGCGCCGTCCTTGGGTATCTCGCCGAGCTCAGCTATTACGTAGCCGCCGAAGGTGTCGAATTTATCCGCCGGCAGAATTATGTCAAGCTCCTCGCATACGTCGCTGAGAGGCGTGATGCCGGGGATATTCCACTGGTCCTCGGAGAGCTGCTCAAACTCGGCAGCGGATTCGCCCAGTTCGTCGTCGTCAAAGTCGCCGACAAGCTCCTCGACAAGGTCGGTAACGGTGATTATGCCGGTCATGCCGCCGTATTCGTCAACTACAACGGCGAAGTGGTCGGCTCCCTTTTTCTTCATCTGAGCGAACAGGCTGTCCGCCTTCATGGTCTCGTGGACGAAGTACGGCTCGCGTACCGCCTTTGCCATGATATTCTCGCGGCTCTTGTCGTCGAGACGGAAATAGTCCTTGGCGTTGAGGATACCTATGACGTTGTCAACGCTGTCGCCGCATATCGGGAAAACAGAGTGGCGTGTGCGGTGAATGGTCTCCTCCCATGTTTCGATGGGGTCGCTGCTCCAGAGGACGGAAACGTCCGTGCGGTGAGTGCAGACCTGCTCGGCTGTCATGTCGTCGAATGCGAAAACGTTTTTGATGATTCGGTTTTCGTCCTCGTCGATAGTGCCTTTTTCGGCTCCGGCGTCGGACATCATCATTATTTCCTCCTCGGTGACGGTGTCCTCCTCCTTTTCGGGGTCTATCCTGAAAATACGCAGGATAAGATTGGTCGAGGCGTTGAGTATCCACACGGGAAAGCCGAGGAGCGTCTGCACAAATCCGATGATTCCCGCCATTTTAAGAGCCATGGGCTCGGCGTATTTCATCGCCATGCGCTTGGGGACGAGCTCGCCGAATACGAGCGTGAGATACGAGAGTATCAGCGTTACAAGCACGACTGCTGCCGGTCGTATGACCTCCGCGGAGACGTTTATCCCGCTCTTTAAAATGAGACTTGTCATGCGCTCGGCGAAATTGTCCGCCGCGAAAGCGGCTCCGATGAAGCCGGAGAGCGTTATCGCGACTTGTATCGTCGCGAGGAAGCGGGCTGGCTGGTCTGTGAGCTTTTTCAGCCTTATAGCGCCCTTGTTGCCGCTTGAAGCGAGCTTTTCAAGTTTTGTATCGTTTATTGAAATGACTGCTATCTCGGCGCACGCGAAAAATGCGTTCAGCGCGATAAGCACGATTTGCAGAATTATCTGCCCTAACATAATATACCTCCGTTAAAAATTAGTGTAAGCACGAAAAGGCATAGCCTATGACCGGAATCGGAAAAGACCATGCCTTGAATTATTCATAACGAAGATAATACGGGTACACCCGTCAGGGGTACTGTCCATTAAGATTCTCACCTCATTTTTAGTTATTTAATATATTATAGCGCATAGCCGCCGGATTGTCAAGAGAAGAAGCGTAATAATTGAGAATTGAGAATTGTTGTATCGCTGACGCGATGTATCTGAAAAATGACTATGTGACAAATCACGGGGCGATAGCTGAGCGCGAACGTCAGACTGCTTAAGGCAACACCGCACAAAGACCGCCTGACGTCTTTGTACTGAATCTGCTTGGATATTTTCCGTCATCTTACACAGAAATCCCTTGACATACGTCAGTATGCCTGTGGAATTTCTATACAATCTGACGAAAATTCTCACGGCGCATCTTCAGCACAATCTTTGTGCGGTATTGCCTTAAAATCCCCGATAAATTGATTTGCAGCCGATTTCACAGAATTTTCAGCTTATTTCCTGTTTACAAAAGCCGAAAAATATGGTATCATTTATAAAAAAGGAATAGGAGACGAAAATGAGTCCAAAATCAGGAAATAGTGCTTTTTTAAAGGTAATTGCGCTGCTTGAGGCGCTTGTCATACTTGCAATGGGAGTTTTCCTCGTGTGGTTCGTGTTCATCCGCGACGGCGGAGATAATGCTGCGGTGACGGTCTCTGAGCAGGACCCGCAGGTCCGCACTCGCGCTGTCATCGAGAAGGAGGAGACCTTCTATCAGCTCGACGGCAAGAAGATACTCATGCATGACAGCTCGCTCGGTGAGACCTTCGTCCCCGTGTATGGAGATGTTCCCGCGAGCGATGTTGATATCGCAAATGTTGTGAGCCGCAACGGATACTCGTTCTATAAGGAAAACGGCGAGATAACCTCACGCGCGGGTATCGACGTTTCCGAGCATCAGGGCGATATCGACTGGGCTAAGGTAAAGGCGGCAGGTATCGACTTTGCGATGATACGTGTCGGATACCGTACATACGGCGGCGGAGTCATCACTATCGACGAAAAATTCGAGGACAACATCAAGGGCGCAAAGTCCGCCGGCATCGACACCGGTGTTTACTTCTTCTCGCAGGCTACCGACGCCGACGAGGCTATCGAGGAGGCGGACGCTGTTCTCGACGCAATTGAGAAATACGATATCAGGTATCCGGTCGTCTACGACTGGGAGCTCATCTACGACGACGACGCCCGCACCGATGAGATAAGCGTCGACGCGCTTGCGGACTGCTGCGTTTCGTTCTGCGAGAGAGTGAAGTCGGCGGGGTATACTCCGATGATCTATCAGAACAAGACTACCTCCATGCGCAAGCTCGACCTGCCGCGCCTCAAGGACTACGACTTCTGGCTCGCGGAGTACGGCTCGGAGCCTACATACTATTATAAATATGATATCTGGCAGTATTCAAGCTCGGGAGCTGTTCCCGGCGTGAACGGGAATGTGGATATGAACATCTGCTTCAAGGACTATACAGCTCAGTAACCATACCCGTATGTATCAGCGAGCGAAAGCAGATTATGCCTTTTGTACAGAGTAAGCCCGTGAGTTGGGTTGCAAGGGCAGAGCCTCTGGTGGGGTGCATGGGCAACGCCATACCATAAAAAAAGGACGTCAGTGACGTCCTTTTTTTATATTGTCAAGCGATTCGCTGAATTCCTTATACATATATAATGAACCGAGCGCGAGCAGCGGGAGCTTCTTCGCTGCGGCATACTCATATGCCGATTTTACGCCTTCTGCAAGGTCGGGGAATGCCTTTGCGGGGATACCTCTGTTCGCGAATACCTCCGCGAGCTTTTCGCTGTCGAGAGCGCGTGGATTGTCCGGTTTTACGGTGAAAACGCGGTCTATGTACTGTCCGAGCATCTCCGGATACAGCGCGTAGTCCTTGTCAGCCATTACGCCGATGAGCATTGCCAATTTTCCGCCGCCGAGACAGCTTTTTATGCTCTCGGCTGCCTGAGCAATGCCGTCGGGATTGTGAGCTCCGTCGAATATGACGGTCGGCTCGGTGTGCATGAGCTCGAACCTGCCGTGCCATTTTGTCTCTGCAAGACCGCTTTTTACGGCGCTTTCGGGGATATCCAGTCCCTCGCTGCGGAGAATCTCAACTGCCGTGAGAACATTTGCTGCATTGCGGAGCTGATAGCTTCCCGTGAGGGGAGTGCTCAGTCTGCCGAAGCCGTCAAACGTGAAGGCAGTCCCGAAAAGTCCGGTCTCGGCTCCGGAGAGGCGCGAGTGGTTGGTCACCGTGAGCGGAGCTCCCATTCTCTGCGCCGCGGACGTGATAATGCTCTGAGCCTCTGCTCCGCCGCCGTAGAGGACGGGTCTGCCGGATTTGATTATTCCGGCTTTGTGAGCTGCTATCTCGGGAATCGTGCTGCCGAGGAAGGACATATGGTCGAGCGCGACATTGGTTATCACCGACAAGACCGGCGATTTTACGACGTTCGTGGAGTCGGTGTCTCCGCCCATTCCGCACTCGGCGATAGCAATATCGCATTTTTCGTCGCAGAAAAGCTGATACGCCGCCGCTGTGAGAACTTCAAACTCGGTCGGCTTATCCTCCATTGATTCGCAGACCGGAACGACTGCGGTCATGGTCTTGGCAAAGGTTTCACGCGATATCTCGCGGCAGTCTATGCGGAAGCTGTCCGTAACGCCTGTGAGGGCGGGGGAGGAGAAGCTTCCGGTCCTGTAGCCGGCTGCTCTGAGAATATGGCTTAGCATAGCCGAAAACGAGCCCTTGCCGTTCGTGCCGGCAACGTGTATTACCTTTACCTTGTCCTGCGGCTCGCCGAGGAGCGTGCAGAGCTCGGAGATGCGTTCAAGTCCGAGGCGGCTTCCGCGTCCGGCGGCTGTTTTCAGGTAATCGAGACACTCAGCGTAGTTCATCGGCTGCATATCTTGTCGAGCTCGCGCGAGAATGCCTTGTTTCTTGTGAGAAGAAGTATAACGGCAAATTCAAATGATGCTATAACGAGGTATGTGGGTATGCGCCACAAAAGAGCCTCCATAGGTGTGCCGTAGAGCGTATGAAGTCCGTAGGATTTTATCAGCATCGAGCAGATGATGTGGGGGATAAATACTGCAAGCGCGAGATTAAAGGCTTTGTTGGGCTTGAGCTTCATGGAGATAAGCCCCGATATCACGCCGATACAAACGAATCCGAGTGTGATGAGCGGCGCAACCGAATAGCCCTTGAGCGCACAGCCGAGCAGGTCTGCGCCAAGTCCGACAGCTCCGCCGACAAAGGGTCCGAAGAAGATGCCGGCCATGATGATAGGCAGGTTCTCGATGCTTATTCTGATGAATGGGGTGAGGTCAAAGGCGAGGAGCTTGCCGAAAACGCTGCTCATAGCGATAAGAAGTCCGGCAATGATGAGCACGCGGATATTTCCGAACAGCTTCAGATTGTTGACGGGTGTGTTTTTGCTTTGGGTTGTATACATAAAAAATCCTCCTTTTCCACATCATACGACAAGGAAAGGAGGTATAGCCTCTTGTGTTGTCCTATGAAGCGGGATGCAAAGCGCGAACCGCGGCGTTATGCCTTCGTCCCGCCGACAACTCCCCGTTCGGCAGGCACTTAACGAACTCGCTTTTACTCTTCAAATGCGGCAGAACATCTCTGCCAGACCTAATTATACAACGTCTGGAAATGCAAGTCAATAGGGTAAATGCAATTCGTTGTTTTCAACTGTTTCAACCGGTTTTTAAACAATTTTTTATTGAATCTGCAATGCCGGATTGTGTAAATATTTGTACTTCGTTTAGGCAGTATACACATGAAATGTCAGGAATATTCGTGAAAAACAACGAATATCCCGCTGTAGTTAAATATGTACTTTCATTTTGTATTCAAATGTGATATAATAAGATTGTGATTTTATATCCATTCGGAGGTTTATCTATGAAAAAGACGCTCTATGTTTCCGACCTTGACGGTACTCTGCTGAGTCCCGCTCCTGAGATAACGGTGCATACTGCGGAAGTGATAAACTCCCTCATTGCCGAGGGCATGAATTTCACATTCGCGACTGCGAGGTCGATATATTCAGCGATACCGATAACGCGCAGACTCGATATCAGCGTCCCGTGCATACTCATGAACGGCGTGAGCATCTACGATATCAGGAACGGTCGCTACCTCAAAACGGAGTTCATACCGCCGGAGGCTTCCGCTCAGGTGCTGAGAGCCTTCGAGGAGCATAACGTCCGCTGTTTTATGTACAAGCTTGAGGACGAGGTGCTGGGCTGCTACTTTTCCGAGATAACGACCAAGGTCATGCGGAGCTTCGCGGAATCCCGCAGGAACGATTACAAAAAGCCCTTCACTCAGTGCGCAAGGCTCGCTGACATTGCCGACGGGGATACGGTCTACTTTACGACTACCGGTCCGCATGATGTGCTTTATCCCATAAAATGCGCGATAGAAGGCATCAAGGGCGTCGACCATGCGTTTTATCTCGATATCTACAACGGCGAGTGGTATCTCGAGGTCTTTTCTGAAAATGCTTCCAAATACAACGGGATAAGCTTCCTGCGCGAGCATTTCGGCTTCGATGAGGTAGTCGCATTCGGCGACAATCTCAACGACCTGAGTATGTTCAGGGCGGCTGACGTGAAGATAGCAGTCGGCAACGCAAAGGAAGAACTCAAAGCCGCGGCGGATATCGTTATAGGCAAAAACGACAGCGACGGAGTTGCCGAATGGCTTAGCTCCGCTTACAATAAATAATCAACATGAAAGGAAATACATAATAATGAAGAAACTTATGCTTGGAAACGAGGCTTTCGCAAGAGGTCTCTACGAGGCAGGCTGTAAGGTGGTCTCAAGCTACCCCGGCACACCTTCAACTGAGATAACAGAGGAGGTCGCTAAGTACGACGAGGTCTACGCTGAGTGGGCTCCCAACGAAAAGGTCGCTATGGAAACAGCTCTCGGAGCTTCTATCGCAGGTGCGAGAAGCTTCTGCGGCATGAAGCACGTTGGTCTCAACGTTGCCGCTGACCCGCTCTATACAGCAGGTTATACCGGCGTGAATGCGGGCATGGTCATCGCTGTTGCCGACGACCAGGGTATGCATTCGTCTCAGAATGAACAGGACAGCCGTCATCACGCTATCGCGTCGAAGGTGCCCATGCTCGAGCCCTCGGATTCCACAGAATGTAAGGAATTTGTCAAGCTCGCTTTCGAGCTCTCCGAGCAGTATGACGCTCCGTTCATCGTGAGAATGTCCACCCGCGTTGCACATTCTCAGAGCATAGTTGAAATGGAAGAACGTCAGGAGCTTGAACTCAAGCCCTACGAGAAAACTCCCCAGAAATTCGTTATGATGCCTGCCTACGCCAAGGGCAGACACGTTTTCGTTGAGGAGCGCACAAAGAAGCTCATCGAATACGCTGAGACTTCTCCCCTCAACAGAGCTGAGATATCCGATAAGGCTGAATTCGGCGTTATCACTAACGGTGCGGCTTATCAGTACGTAAAGGAGGCTCTCGGCGAGAAGGCTTCCGTGCTCAAGCTCGGCATGGTAAATCCGCTCCCCGTCAAGCTCATTCAGGACTTCGCCGCTAAGTACGAGCAGGTTTACGTTATCGAAGAGCTCGACGGCATCATCGAGGAGCACTGCCGCAACATCGGCGTAAACAACGTTAAGGGCAAGGAGATATTCGGCTATATAGGCGAGCTCCCGCAGTCTGTCATTGCTGAGAAGCTCCTCGGCGAGAAGAAGGACTTCGCCGCTCTCGACGAGAATATCCCGATACGTCCTCCCGTTATGTGCGCAGGATGTCCTCACCGCGGACTGTTCTACTGCCTCAAAAAGCTCGGCGTTACAGTTTCCGGCGATATCGGCTGCTATACGCTCGGCGCAGCAGCTCCGCTCAACGCTATCGACACTACTATCTGCATGGGCGCTTCCATTTCGGGACTCCACGGCTTCAACAAGGCTCGCGGTGCTGAATCCGAGCACAAGACCGTTGCAGTTATCGGCGATTCTACCTTCATGCACAGCGGCATGACAGGACTTGTGAACATCGCTTACAATAATTCAAATTCAACTGTTATCATTCTCGATAACTCTATCACCGGCATGACCGGTCACCAGCAGAATCCTACCACCGGCAAGAACCTCAAGGGCGACCCCGCTGCCGCTGTAAACCTCGAGGAGCTCTGCAAGGCTATCGGCATCAAGCGCGTCCGCGTTACCGACCCCTACAAGCTCGCTGAGACCGAGGCTGCTATCAAGGAGGAGCTCGCTGCTGACGAGGCTTCCGTTATCATCTCGCGCCGTCCGTGCGCTCTGCTCAAATACGTAAAGCACAACCCGCCCTTCAAGGTAAATGCTGAGAAGTGCGTTGGCTGCAAGCAGTGCATGAAGCTCGGATGTCCCGCTATCTCCATGAGAGACGGCAAGGCTGTTATCGACCATACTCAGTGCGTAGGCTGCGGCATATGCAAGGAGCAGTGCAAAATAGGTGCGATAGAATGACGAAGAACGAGATTTATCCGCATTTCGCAGAGTGGCTCGATGAGCTGCTCGGAAACCTCGAAATGCCTAAGAATGCTGCCGCTTTCAACTTCAACCTCTACGACGAGGCTGTCGAGGGAGACGTTTTCGCAGCTCAGCTCATAGTGTCCGACCGCTTTGACCCCGATGACGAGGAAGGCGAGTGGGCTTGCTACAATGCGTGGTCCTCGGAGGACGACCTCTTCCCGATAGATTTCTCGGACGAGGACGACAAGAGCATCGAATTCGTGCAGGGAATGTATACTTCCCTCATCAGGGACTACCTCCAGACCGGAAAATACAGGGATATCCTGCTCAGCCTGAAGGGTATCGGCATAGGTCATGTTGAAGGTGACCTCGACATTATTTTTAAAGCTTGATTTTAAGGAGTAATATAAATGGAAACTAAATCTATGATGATAGTCGGCGTCGGCGGACAGGGCTCGCTGCTGGCTTCAAGATTGATAGGAAACGTGCTTCTCGCACAGGGCTATGACGTAAAGGTCAGCGAGGTACACGGTATGTCGCAGCGCGGCGGTTCAGTTGTTACCTACGTTAAATACGGCGACAAGGTGTACTCTCCCGTTATCGAAAAGGGCGAGGCTGACGCTGTTATCTCGTTCGAGCTGCTCGAGGCTGCAAGATGTCTTCCCTACCTCAAGAAGGGCGGTCACCTCATCACCTCGACTCAGCAGATAGACCCCATGCCCGTTATCACAGGCGCGGCTCAGTATCCTGAGAACCTCGTTGAAAAGCTCAGAGCTGCCGGAGCTGACCTCGTAGCTGTTGACGCTCTCGCTCTCGCGGAGCAGGCAGGTACTGCGAAGGCTTCAAACGTCGTACTCATGGGAGTTCTCGCCACACGCATGGACTATCCTATGGAGCTCTGGCACAAGGCTATAGAGCAGTGCGTTCCGGCTAAATTCCTCGAGCTCAACAAGAAGGCTTTCGAGCTCGGACTCAACGCTGAATCAGTATAAAGCGGTCAATAGGCAATTGCGAACGTCAGACTGCATAAAAAATGTATTATCTGAAAACGTCTGCATAGTCGGATGCCGCAGATGCGCATAGGATCGGAGGCGCTTATGAAAAAGACATTGGCATTTCTTGCCGCGATAGCTGTTGCTGCATCGCTTACCGGCTGCGGAAGATTTCCTTCGCTCATCAGCGGCAGCGACGGACCTGATATGGAAAGAACTACCGAAGCTTCGGAAGCTGACGAACCCACCACCGAGGACGAGGACCTCTTTGCGGATATACGTCAGGAGTGCTCGAAAACGCTGAATAATGAGCAGAAGCCGGAGGTCGCAAAGGTGCTGCTTTCGGGCATCTGCGACGGCGATATACGCTCGTATGCGCGGATAACCGACCTGTACGGGGTGGACGTCCTGCACAGCGAGGTAGTAGGACTTGTGGGCCCTCCGGTAGAGCTCACCTTCACAAAGGAGGGCTTGAAGGAGCCTGAGATAGGCTTTGTCTACAATAAAGACGAGCTTCGCGGAGTCCCCGAAGAGAACCTCATCATTCTCCATTACAACGGGAAGGGCGGCTCCTACGATACGGTCAATGGCGCTGTCCTCGAAAAGGAGTACAACAGGATAACCGTTCCTATCAAAGAGGACGGAGTTTACCTCCTCGCGGACGCTTATCAGTGGTACGGCGCATGGGGCTTGGACGTTTCCGGATATGAGTACAACGTCGATAAGTCGCAGTATGACTCCGACTGGGAGCGCGGCGGCGATACCGGCAGCATAATGGAGCTCGTGGATAAGCAATGGGCTATGGAGAACGCTCCGGATTTCCATGTTTCAAACGCGAAGCAGCTCGCTTCTGCGACATACTACGTAAACGCGATAGCCGATGAATACGAGCCGGTAACGATTACTCTCGAGGACGACATCGACCTCACCGATATGGACTGGAAGCCGCTGGGAAGCAATCTCACCGGCAGACACGGCTTTACCGGAGTTGTAGACGGCAAGTATCACATTATAAAGGGGCTCCACATCAGTCTTGATTATGAGGACGCCGGATTCATCGGCTACAGCACTGACGCTGTAATGCGCAATATCACCTTCACTGACGCATACGTCAGCGGTACTGCCTGCACCGGCATCGCCGGCGGTGAGATATACGGCACGAACGTATGGGAAAACGTCAGTGTACACGGCAGAGTCGACGGCGGAAACGATGACTACGGCGGAATAATCGGCAGAGAGGTGTCTATCACCTTCAAGGACTGCGTATGCGATGCTACGGTCAACGGCGCGGTCACAGAGTATCCCTCGTACCGGCAGAAGCTCTTAGCTGAAACTCCCGTAGAAGAGACCTTTACACTCACCCTCAATGACGACTATACTATAACCCGCGATGAGCACAAAGGCTTTCAGAATCTCTGCTGGCACGTTGAGCTCGACGGCGTTCAGGTGCTTGAACGCGGAACAGAAGACCCGCGCACCGGCGAGCCTGAGCTTGTGCTCGATACGCAGTACCAGTGGATAAAGGGCAGCAGCGGCAGACATACCATATATCTCGTTGCCTTCAAGGGACATACCTATGTCCGCGTAAGCAATATCATCGAATACACTATTTAGCTTTAAAATCAGCAATGGCGCTGGTTTTACATAAATATCATCAGTAAGGAGTATGAAGTCCAATGGAAAGATATTGGAACAAAGAGATCGAAACTATGTCCCGCGAGGACATGAAAAAGCTTCAGGACGAACGTCTTGTCGCTCAGGTGAAGCACGTTTATGAAAACGTGAAGTATTACCGCGATCTTATGGACGAAAAAGGCGTAAAGCCCGAGGACATCAAGGGAACAGACGATCTTCACAAGCTCCCGTTTCTCAGCAAGGCTGACCTCCGCGAGGCTTACCCCTACGGTCTCCTTGCAAAGCCGCTCAGCGACTGCGTCCGCATCCATTCTACGAGCGGTACTACTGGAAAGCGCGTTGTCGCATTCTACACTCAGAACGACCTCGATATGTGGGCAGACTGCGTTGCAAGAGCTATCACCGCCGCAGGCGGCACAAACGAGGACGTTGTTCAGATAGCTTACGGCTACGGACTCTTCACAGGCGGTTCAGGTCTGCATGACGGCTCGCACAAGGTCGGCTGTCTTACACTTCCCATGTCATCGGGAAATACCGAGCGCCAGATACAGTTCATGCAGGATCTCGGAGCTACTATCCTGTGCTGTACTCCCTCGTATGCCGCTTACATCGGCGAAACTATCGAGGAAATGGGCATCAAGCCCGAGGACCTCAAGCTCAAAGCCGGCATCTTCGGCGCTGAGCCGTGGACTGAGGAAATGCGCCAGACTATTGAAAAATCGCTTGGCATCAAGGCTTTCGATATCTACGGTCTGACTGAATCGAGCGGTCCCGGCGTTGCCTTTGAATGCTGTGAGCAGACCGGTATGCATATAAATGAGGATAACTTCATCGCTGAGATAATCGACCCCGAAACAGGTGAGGTGCTCCCCGAGGGCGAGGTCGGCGAGCTCGTTTTCACAAGCATCACCAAGGAGGCTTTCCCGCTTCTCAGATACCGCACACGCGACCTCTGCGTGCTCAGCAGAAAGAAGTGCTCGTGCGGACGTACACTCATAAAAATGGCTAAGCCTATGGGCAGAAGCGACGATATGATGATAATCCGCGGAGTAAACGTTTTCCCGAGCCAGATAGAGACTGTTCTCATCGCCGAGGGCTACGCTCCGAACTATATCATCGAGGTAGACCGTATCAACAACAGCGATACCCTCGACATCGTCGTTGAGATGAAGCCCGAGCAGTTCTCGGATAAGGTAAAGGATATGCAGGATCAGGAGCGCGCTCTCGCTCTCGCTATCAAGACCATGCTCGGCATCAATCCGAAGGTGCATCTCGTATCGCCTAAGTCTATCACAAGAAGCGAGGGCAAGGCTGTCCGCGTTATCGACAAGCGCAAGCTTCACGACAAGCCGGCAAAGTAATAAATCAAGCTGTTCAGGCAGGGAACTGCCGTGAATCATAAAACAATTTCAATAAAGGAGAAATTACCATGAAAGTAAAACTATTTTCAACAAGCTTCCAGCCCGCTCAGGAGAAATATGAAAGATTCTCCAACTTTGAAAGCGATATCAACGAGTTTATCGCTACAGTAAAGGTCATCGACATCAAATACAGCACTGCGGCAGGTCTTTGCCACGATGCGCAGACTCATGTTAACGAGTTTACAGAGGATTTTTCTGCTCTCGTAATGTACGAGGAGCTTTAATTCTCAGATCATAAGGTCAGGGCGCTTAACGGCGCCCCTGCCAATATCTTCAAGGAGGAACTTCAATGGCAAATGTAAGACAGATCTCAGTATTTTTAGACAATAAACCAAATCAGCTTACCGGCGTAATGAAGCTGCTCAAGGAGAACGGTATAAACCTCAGAGCCCTCAGCATTGCCGATACAAAGGATTTCGGCATCCTCAGAATGATCGCAAACGATACCGACAAGACTGTCGATGTTCTCAGGAAGGCTTCCTATGTTGTCGCTGATACAGAGGTAGTCGCTATCTCTATCCCCGACACTCCGGGACAGCTCAGCCGCGTGCTCGATATCCTCGGAAGCGACAACGTAAACATCGAGTATCTCTATTCCTTCCTCGGAAAGTCGGATAAGTCGGTCTCGTTCGTTATCCGCGTTGACGATAATGACAACGCTTCTGCGGCTCTTGAAAAGGGCGGCATTATCCAGCTTACCGAGAACGATATCTCGGAGATGTGAGAGCTCCGCAGTGTTTGTGCAGCATAACACCTGTAGGGGATTTTTCATAAATCCATTAGCTAATTTTTTAAAAAAACGTAGAATAAATGTAAAAACCCTTGACATTTTTTTATAAAAAATGTATAATATATGTGCAGGTGTATCGGAGTTTGTATCTGCATCAGAACAAATCCGTCCGGTACGTGAGCGGCACAAATTTCTATAGGAGTGATGAACATGGGTCTTTTTGAGAAGATCGGTGACGCAAGCAAGGGCATTACCGATAAGACCAAAAGTATCTCTGAGGCGAATAATCTGAAGAGAAAGATACTGTACGAGGAGGAGAGAATCGTTGAGATCTTTACCGATATCGGTAAGAAGTATTATAAGAATCCCAACGAGGATCCCGCTAACCTCAAGGTGCTCTGCGACGATATCGACACAAGACGCAGAAGAATAAAGAAAATGAGATTTGAGCTCAATGGCATTCGCGGCTATAAGATATGCCCCAAGTGCGATGCTGAGGTCAATGAGCGTTTCCAGTTCTGCGGACGCTGCGGAGCAAGGCTTCCTGATATGGAGGACGACGACTTTATGTCCCTCGAGCCCAACGATTATTATACAGAAAGCAGCAATCAGTTCTTTAACGCAGATTCTAATCAGAACTACTAATATCAACGGGACTGTTGTACACCGGTGCAACAGTCCCTTCTTTTTAAGGCAATACCGCACAAAGATTGTGCTGAAGATGCGCCGTGAGATTTTTCGTCAGATTGTATAGAAATCCCACAGGCATACTGACGTATGTCAAGGGATTTCTGTGTAAGATGACGGAAAATATCCAAGCAGATTCAGT
>JAEEGL010680973.1_pt1 | contig 14810 bp, 10 predicted proteins | sample 9134231 | NCBI WGS metagenome assembly JAEEGL01 (sample SAMN16246548, study PRJNA631951) | gut metagenome | biome: gut microbiome; feature: rumen; material: fiber-attached | host: Bos | place: Iran: Karaj | collected 2018-10 | reverse complement strand
TTTCTGCAGGAGCAGTATCCGACGGAAAACGTGTCATACTTTTCCAGCCAATGGGAGATATGCTCCACGGAAACGGACTTGCTCTGCGATTCGATCGCCTTCTCGACAGGGACAACATGCATGCCGATGCCGTCGCCTCCAGGAGGGATGAGGTGAGTCTTTCCCTCGAGGGGCAGGAAGGTCATCTGGTCAAAGCTGCTGGCCAGCTCCGGATATTTCTCCACCTGCTCCAGGACCATGTTGGTCATTTCGGCGATGCCGGGAACAAAGAGCTGCACATACCACTGCTTTTCATGATTCGGGTTTTCCCAGTTGTACTCGACTATGCCGTGCATGGCGCCGTCCATGAGGAGCTCTTCCACTCTCTCCTCGGTTTTGCCTGTGAGCTTTGCGATCTCCGCCAGGGTTTTCGGCTTGCGCAGGCCCATCTTCAGCATGATCTCGGCAATCTCATCGTTCGAGCAGGCGCGGTCCAGAATGATGTATTCGGGATCGGTCTCCGTAATTTTCTTGATGCCGAATTTCTGCGGCAGTCTGTCGGTGATCATCTTGCCGAGTTCAAATAAAATCTCTCTTGCCATATAGTCTCCTTTTCCCCTCTGTTTTATATTATAAATACTCTGCTATTCATAATGCGCGCTGCGCATAATAAACTAGTTTAATCATAGCATATAAAAAGAGAAAAGTCACTTCGTTTTTTACCGCGAAGTGACTTTTCTCGTCCGTTCTTTCAGCTGACCCAGTCCTTTGCAAAACGAAGGAGGATCTCCGCCGCCTGGCCGCGCTCTCCCGGCGTCTCGGCACCGAACACCACCGCCACCATGGTATGCTCCTCTCCGTCCACCGTCACCGGGCACGAGGCCACAAGACAGTAGCCGGCCTTATCCGTGGAGCCGGTTTTCAGGCCGCTGGTCCCCGGCATGTTGAATACAAGCGGGTTGGAATTGGCCGTGGTATAGTTCAGCGTGGGCATGTTCGAATACTGAAGGGATGTGATCTCCGTGATCTGCGGGTAATGCTCCAGGATATAGGCGCACAGGCGGAACATGTCCGCGGCGCACATTTTGTTCTGCAGCTTTGCCGGCACAGTCGTCTCCCGGAATTCGGGAAGCCCGTGCGGGTTGTAGAATCTGGCGCTTCGCAGTCCCAGCTCCGCCGCTTTCCCGTTCATCCGCTCCACAAACGCCTCCTCCGATCCGGCGACGTGCTCGGCAATCGCCAGAGCGCACTCGTTGCTCGAGGCAAGCAGCATCATTCTGGTGAGTTCATCCAGCGGCACGAAAGTACCTTCTCCGAGCGTCACCATGGCGTCCGCCGTTCTGGAAAGCTCGGCGGCTTTTTTGCTGATCCGGACATTGTCCCCGGCCTTGACGGTTCCGTCTTCCAGCGCTTCCGCGAGCAGAAGATAGGTCATGAGCTTGCTCGTGCTCGCAATGGGCACCGGGAACGAGGCGTTCTGCGCGAACAGCACCGTTCTCCTGTCCGCGTCCCCCACGAGCACGCCGCTGAAGGTCTCGAAGTAGCCCTCTTCCTTCAGTAAGGGGATATCCGCGGAAAAGCCCTGATCGGGGTATATCCGCAGAGCGTTGTCCGGAAAGGCCTCCGCCTTCAGGTCCAGCATCAGCTGGACATCGATCAGGCTCATATACAGGGTGCCGCCGGAGGCATAGGTATAGTAGCGCATGTCCGCGCCGTTCAGGAAGATCCGGTTCCGGATGAGCTCCGCCCATACGGTGCCGCGGTTATCGTTCCCGGTAAACGGGGCGGTCCCCGCCGCCTTGCCGGTGGTCACGACGAAATGGGCGCCGTGGAGCGCGCTGTTCTGGAAGGCAATCGTGAACTGCTTCGCCGTCCCCTTCAGAACGGACGCGAGGTCATTGAGGGACAGATAGAGATTGTTCTCGTGTGTGACGTCATAGCCCCTCACCGTGTATTCCTTCCCGTCTCCCACGGAGACCGTGATCTTCACAGGATAGAGCAGATCGCTGTCGGCATATGCCTGCGGAGCGAGAGGCAGCCCGATAATCACCAGAAGCAGCACTATGGAAATGAATCGCGGGAACTTTTTCATCCGCTTCCCTCCTTACAGCAGCTTAAACTTTACGAAAAGAGCCCCGTCCGCCGCCCGTACATCCGCGCGCGCTCCGGAGATCAGGGGCATGGACGGCGGGAGATGTCCCAGATCCGCATCGAGGACGATCGGAACGCCGTACCGCTCAAGCACGCCCGTGACCGCGTTGATCCGGTCCATGCCGAGGATCTCCTCATCGAAATGGAGCGGTCTCCCGATAAGAAAGCCCTTTGCGGTATCGAACCAGCCGGCTTCTGCAAGCTGCCAGAGCGACCGGCGCATCCCGAGGGGGTTCAGATCGCAGCATTCCAGAAACCATAGGATCCCGTCGCCGCGGTATTTTTCCTCAAATTCTCTTACTTTGTCATATTTTGTTCCGCACAGGATTGAGAGACAGTCAAGGCATCCGCCCAGCAGACGCCCAGAAAATGCAGCGTCCTCCGCGGGAGCATTGATTACTTTTATACATGGTTCTTCCGTTATGTTGTAGGGTGCGAACGGATCGTCCGCATCCTTCAGAGAACAGCTCTCCCAGCCGTCGTAATTCGACACCTCCAGCTTTCTGCCCGTGAGGACGCCAAGAGCGTCCGAGATGGCGGGGTGCCACGGTCTCATGGCAAAGGACGGGGCGCAGGGACCGTAGATCGCGGCGGTGTCGCACAGCACAGGCAGGGTGAAGGTGAGATTCGTGTTGTCGGAATATCCCATATACCACTTCGGCTTCGCGCCCCTGATCCCCTCGAAGTCCACAAACGCAAGGTCCTCGCACATGGTCTCTCCGCCGCCGCAGGAGATGATTGCATCGCAGCGGTCGTTCAGGAAGAAGTCGTTGATCTCCGCGGCGCAGTTTTCCGGGCTGCTGCTTTTGCCGATGCCGTCGCAGGAGTAGCAGTTCGGGCCGGTCACCGTACGGTATCCTTTGGAACGCAGCTTGCGTTTGCTCTCCTGAAAGCATGCCCTGTAAGGCTCGATCGTGCAGCCGAAGGACGGTGCGATGAAGCCTATGGTTCCGTTTTTATGAAGAAATTCCGGGTATCGCATTGTGGGGAAAGCCTCCGTGAACCGTTTTATTCTCCGGGTCGTTCATCGTGTATTGAAAGTATTATAGCATATAACTCTTCATTTGTCCTCAAATACAGAAAAGCGGGCAGCAACCCGCATCAGGAGACCTTATCGACTTTTTTCAAAAGAAGTGTAAAATATCTCCCGGTTTCCGTAGTGTATGGGTAAGGAGAGGTGAAGTACATGACGGATGCACAGATCATCGACCTGCTTTTTGAGCGCTCGGAGCAGGCGATAACCGAACTGGCGGTCAGTCACGGCAAAGCGGCCGAACGGGTCGCATACAACATCCTTGCGGACAGGCAGGACACAGAGGAAGTGGTGAACGACACGTACCTCGGCGTGTGGAACAGCGTTCCGCCGAACCGGCCTTCTCCCCTGCGGACCTATGTCTGCCGGATCGCCCGGAACCTTGCCGTGAAAAAATACCATTCAAACACAGCCGCGAAGCGGAACAGCCGCTACGATACCGCTCTTGAGGAAATAGAGGAATGCCTTCCCGACACACAGACCGTTGAGGACCGCTGCGCCGCCGGAGAACTGTCCGCGGCCATCGACCGCTTTCTCGACACGCTCTGCTATGAGGACCGCTTCTTCTTCATGAGACGGTACTGGTATTCCGATTCCCTCACGGATATTGCCGATATGGCAGGCACGAATTACGACCGCGTTTCCGTCCGCCTTCACCGGGTCCGGGAGAAACTCAAAAAATATCTTGTCAAGGAGGGATTGCTTGTATGAACCGGGAAATCATCTCCCGTGCCCTGAACGGTCTGTCCGACCGGCACATAAGTGAGACCGCCGTTTTTGCGCCCCCGGCTATACAGGAAACTCCGGAAAGGACGAAACCCATGCACATCACAGTGAAAAAACGCGTCTCCAGACGCATCCTCACCATCGCGCTGGCGGCAGCGCTGCTTCTATCCCTTGCCATTGCGGCATACGCCACCGACCTCTTCGGCCTCCGGGCCGTCCTCATCAGGGACGACAGCCTGACCGCCTACAAGTGGGTGGACAACGGGGACGGTACCCGACGGCCGGTAGAGAACCCCGACGGCGGCTTCGTTTCCATCACGCAGCCGCAGGATACGCCGGAGGACCTTCCTTCCGCGGTCCGCGAGAAGATCGAAAATTCCGAAAAGGCCTGGACGGAGTGGAAGGAATGGAACGAAGGCAACGCCCCCCGTATGCCGGAGGTCTACAAAGCGCCGGAGGGCTGCATCACGCAGGACGAGACCGAAAACGCCGACGGTACCTGGACGCTTCACTTCTACAGCTCCATCGTCCCGATCACCGATGAAAACGGCAGCATCGTCGACTTTGAGAACGGGGAACTCATGGAGACCCGCACCGCCACCGCGGAGGAATACAGGCAGATGCAGGATTTCATAACGGTCTCCGGGACAGGGTATCCGGGTTATGATTATAAGTATAATGTTCTGGATGAAAATGGTGCGGCAAAGCTGGAGGAGATCGCCTCCCGCTACGGACTGAAGCTCCGCAGGAAGCAGAACGCGCTGTTCCAGAATTTCGGTGACCAGACCGGTTTTCTTTCCCGTGAGGAGCTGACGCGGAAGGTCAGTGAGATCGCGGGCGGCGGCCGCCCCTTCTTCCGCACGGAGCCCACCGGCTATGACAAGTTCTACTACTGGGACGAGGGCACCTTCGCCGTCAGTTTCTATACCGGCGATGACCTCAGCAACGCCGGCACCAGCTGCTATCTGTACAACTCCCCCTACGGGACTCTCTCCAGCGGCTATGAGATCATCTCCGAGGTAGCGGACATCACGGCTTTCTCTCCCCGCATCCACACCACCCCGGACGGAACGGAAGTGACCGTTCTCCACAACGGAGCCGACATGTTCGCCTATGTATATCTGGAAAACTCCTTCGTCACCGTAACGATCCATCAAGTCAACGGGCTGAGCGACGAGGAGATCGACGCCATCATCGACATGGTGGACTTCAGCGTGATCGGCTGACCTCCGGTCATTCGGACGGATCGCCGGGGCTTTGTACCCGGCGGTCTTTTCCTAAAAACAAAAACGCCCTTCCGGACGATCCCGAAAAGGCTGAAAACAGGCTGCTGACAGCAAAAACTCCCTATAAACAGAAGTAACCCCCGGCCGAGCATCTTTCACCTACTCTGTCGGGGGCTACTTCTCTGAATTTTTGATATCAAGCATCCTGGTTACCTCTCTTTCTTTCGTCTCCTGCCGCATTTCACATCCGTTCCGTTCAACCCTCTCACCAAATCATTTCATTTACATCTCTATGTGAGACAAGCATTTGTGGGGGTAACACCGTATTGTTTGACCATGCGGACTTCCTGCTATTTTTTCGGAGAGCCTTTCTTCCCTCCTGTTGTCTAAACTATACTATATGCGGCAGCGGTTTTCAACGGGCAATAGTTAACGAATTAAGGGCGGTGAACTTGTGAAAATGGCTGAAAACAGGCACTTTCCGCAAATTTCTCCAAAGAAGCAGTTGACAGTTTTGTGAATCTGATGATAGAATGATAGCGTTGTGGGTCTGAAGAGACCCGCTTTTTCTTTCCGAAAACGGAAACAGCCCGAAGCGCAAGGCTCCGGGCTGTGTTTTTTATTTGTCCTCTTTCTCTTCGGGGAGGCGCCTTACAAGCACCTTCTCCACGCGGCGCTCATCCGCGTCGAGCACCGTGATCTGCATCCCGTCGTAGATAAAGCTTTCTCCGGGCTGTGGGAACCGCTCCATCTTCTCCACTGTCCATCCGCCCACGGTCTCGCTCTCGGCTTCAAAGCGGTTTTCGGCAATTCCCATCAGATCGATGAACTCCGCAATGGACATATCGCCGTCGAGCAGATAATCCCCCTCGGAATTCCGGATCATTTCCGGCTCGACCTCATCGGTCTCATCCCAGATCTCACCAACGATCTGTTCGAGAACATCCTCCATGGTGATGACGCCGAGGGTCCCGCCGTACTCATCCGAGACCACTGCCAGGTGCTGCTTGGCCTTCTTGAGCCTGTCGAGCACCTGCGGGAGCTTCATGGTCTTATACACATAGCAGACCGGCATGAGCAGCGGGCGGATGCTGATGGGCTCCGCCGTCTCCGTCACAGCCTTCAGAAAATGGTTCAGAGACAACACGCCGATCATATTGTCGATGCCGCCCTCGTAGACCGGGATCCTCGAGTGGTTGGCGTTTTCCACTGCGGAAAGGATCTTTTCCCAATCGTAGTTGATATCGATGGCCTGGATGTCCACCCGCGCAGTCATGGCTTCGTAGGCAGAGATATCCGAAAAGTCGATGGCCGCCTGCACGAGCTCGGAGCGGTCCTCATCGATGACCTCCTCGTCCTCGGCCGTCTCTATGATCTGCTGCAGCTCCTCCACCGCTTCGTCGCCGCCGGTCTGATCCTCATCCGGACGGATGAGCAGGCTGAACAGAGCAATAAGCTTCACGATGACCCAGATCAGCGGGAAGAGCACGATCATGCAGACCCGGATGATATAGGCATAGCGCATGGAGAGGGTGGTGGCCTTTTTCTTCGCCGTGATCTTCGGGATGGTCTCGCCGAAGATGATCACGAGCAGCGTCATGATCACGGTGGCAAGCCAGGCGTAGCCGTCATTCCCGGTGAGCAGGATCACCATGATGGAGGCAAGCGAAGAACCCGCGATATTGGCAAGGTTGTTTCCGATGAGGATGGCGCTGAGAGAGTCGTCAAAGCGGCGGGCAAGCAGCAGCGCGATCTTTGCCCTGCGCGAACCGTCCTCCGCGGCGTTTTCCAGCCGCACATGGTTGCAGGAGGAGATGGCCATCTCACTTGCGGAGAAGAAGGCCGAGCAGCAGATGCAGGCAAATATGCCCAGCGCGACCAGTATGACCGTCACTGCTTATCGCCTCCTTCCTTTTCTTCCGGAAGGCGCTCCACAACGAGCCGCAGGATCCGGTTGTGCTCCATTTCGGAGACCGTCACGCGCAGCCCGTGATAATCAAAGCTGTCCCCCACCTTGGGGATGGCGGCAAACTTCACGTAGGCCCACTCGCCCATGAGCGTTTCCTCGAACTCCTCGTTCTCCTCAGGGTCTTCAAAGCCGATCTCCTCGAAAAGATCGCTCACGTGCACATCCGCGCCGACGTTGTATTCGTTCTCGCCGAAAGGCACGATCGGCTCTTCGATCACGTCGTCCTCGTCCCAGATCTCGCCCACGAGCTCCTCCAGGATATCCTCCACCGTGACCACGCCGAGGGTGCCGCCGTAGTTGTCGGTCACCACGGCGATATTGAGCTTCTTCCCCTTCATCATCTCCAGCAGCTCGTCGATCTTCGTGCTCGCGTGGATGAACAGGGCTTCATCCAGCAGCGGCCGGAGCTCCAGATCATGCCCGGACTTGAGCCAGGCCTTGATGAACTTCCGGATCTGCAGGATGCCGATGATATTGTCGATGCTTCCCTCGTAAACGGGGAGGCGGCTGTGGTTCGTCTCCTTGACCAGGGCAAGGATATCGTCGAGTCCCTCGTTGATATCGACGCCGACCAGGTCCACACGGGGCGTTACGATGCTCTCCACCGTCACGTCGCCGAACTGCAGCGCCGAGGAGATCAGTTCGCCTTGCTCCTCGTCCAGCGCGCCTTCCTCGGTCATGTCCTCGATGATGTCGTAGATCTCATCCTCGGTGACCGAAAGCTCCTGCTCCGCGGAAGTCAGCTTCGCGGCGGTCTGTCCGATCAGAGCCAGCAGCGATGAAAGCGGCGCGAGCACCTTCATGATCGTGCGCAGGCTGCCGCTCAGCGAAAGGGCAAGCTTGTCCGCCCGCTTCTTCGCAGCGCTCTTGGGTAGCATCTCGCCGACGAAGAACACGACGATGGTCGTCAGGACCGTGCTCAGCGCCACAAAGCTCATCCCGTAGAACCTTGTGACGAACACCGTGACCACAGAGGCCGTTGAGATATGGACGATGTTCGTGCAGATGAGGATGGTGCTGATGGCCTTGTCAAAGTTATCCAGCACATACATGGCCCTCTTCGCACGGGGGTCGCCCCGGTCGGCCAGATTCTTGATCCTGCTCTTCGAGCATGCCGAAAACGCCGTCTCGCAGACAGCGCAGTACATGGCAAGCAAAAGCAGGATTACAACTGCTATTATAAACGGCAATCGACTGCCTTCATCCATTTAGGATCCTTCACTCCTTTTCCTACGGCTTTCCGCCGGATAAACAAAGGAATTATAGCATGCGGCAATTGCATCGTCAAGGGAATAGCATGTTGCGCGCAGGGGCCGTTTTATGGTATTATCTTGCCAGTTTTACAAAGGACGGACTTCCATGAAAAACAAGAGATTTCTCTATATTCTGATCGCGATCGTCCTGATCGCCGGGTTCCTCTGGCTGCGGAACAGCAGCAGCGCCGTCGGAGAGTCGGTGGACACGCTGATTTCCTCCACGGTCTCCGAGGTCACGGACCTTGTTGAAAGCGGCTCTTCGCAGGGAGAACAGGCGGCATCTGCCCAGAACGGGGAGGACGCCCCTCCGCCGGGGGAGCTTCCGGCCGATGAGAGCGGCGCATCCGCAGATGAGACCGTCATTGACAGGGACGGCGTATACGACTCGAAGGAAGAGGTCGCGCTGTATATCCACACCTACGGCACCCTTCCCTCCAACTATATCTCCAAGGAAGAGGCCATGAAGGCCGGCTGGTCCGGAAACGGCGGCGACAAGCTGGACAAATACTGCCCCGGCAAGTGCATCGGCGGCAGCTGGTTCGGCAACTACGAGGGGAAACTCCCCAAGGCGAAGGGCAGGACCTGGGCCGAATGCGACATCGACACGCTGGGAGCCAAGAACCGCGGCGTGAAGCGGATCATCTTCTCCAACGACGGCCTCATCTACTACACGGAAGACCACTACGAGACCTTTGAGCTTCTCTACGGGGAGCCATAACAAAGAAGACATATGAAGCGGCCATGCAGAGTTCTGCATGGCCGCTTTTATTTTTGATATGAATATGAAGTTTTTATTTTATCCTCTTCGCGATCACGGCAAAGCGGCCGTCGGTGGTGTGGTGGCTGCAGGTGGTGAGCACCAGGATCTCATCGCCGTACACGGCGTTCACGCCCGTGTCGTACAGGGCCTCGGCCTTTGCCTGCGCCACGAAGGTATTGAACACGTTCTCGTCCGACAGATCGTAATAGTCGTAGTAGCGGAAGCCCGGCTCGCCTTCATAGTAGATGCGGCTATAGAAGCAGGCCATCACCGCATACTCGCGCTCTTCCGTGAGGGTATCGAAGCGGATCGTCGGGTTTTGGCGCCAGGTCTCCGCATCGGCATACTCCGGCAGGCGGCCGAAGACGGTCTTGTTCTTCATGAGGTGGCCGTAGATCAGATAGAAATTGCCGCCGGCGGGGCAGCGTTCCTCTATGAAGGGGATGCCGCTGATCGAGTCCTTGCCGTAAAAATCGCGGTTCAGGTAGTACTGCGGGCGCGAGGGGGAATACATGACGGGGTGATCGATCCCCAGCCCTTCCAGATAGAGCCAGCCGAAAAACTCCGGGTTCATTTCGCTCAGGGTGAGGTATTTCCCCAGCAGCTCCTGATCCCGGTATTCCGTCTCTTCCGGCGCCGTCTGCTCCGGGCTGTTCTCCGCGGGCGGCAGGTTCTCCCCTTCGTTCGCGGAGGGCGCGGGTGCGGACTGGGTGTCGGCAGCCACGATGGCAGAGAGCTCGTCGAAGCCCTGCTGGTCCTTCTTATCGGAGATCAGATCCTTCGCCAGATGGTAGCCCGCATAGCAGAAGGTGATGAACATCAGCGCAAACAGCACGCCCAGGATCTGCAGCACAAGGTACGGCTTTTTTCGTTTTTTCTGCTCTCCTGCCTCTATTCCCTTTCCGGTTTCCTTCTCTTCCATGACTGTTCCTCTTATTAATACAGGCGGGATCGCTCCCGCCTGATCCGTATCCCGGTTTACTCTTTTCCTTTGTTCTTCTGCTTTTTCCAGTACATGCATCCGAGGACCGCGATCGCTCCCATGCCGATCAGGGTCACCCCGGCGAGCACGGCCCAGGCAGCCGTATCTCTCTCGTCGCCGGTGGAGGGATAGCCGGGATTGCCCCAGATATAGACTCTGGTGGCGGCGATGCCGTCATCGAAGTACAGGCTAATGGTATGGTAGCCCATGGCCAGCTTCTGCATGGCGGAGGCCTTGATCGTCACAATGATGCTTCCGGCCTTGATGGTGTAGTCCGTGATGGGGAGGATGGTCTTGTCGATCATCACGCCCGTGAAGTGGCTCGCGGTCTCGCTGTCGGAAATGTTCCGCTTGGCGGCCAGCGTATAGGTCAGGCCGCTGCCCTTGATCCACGCGCCGTTGGCGCCGGTGGTGATCTTATAGCTCACGGGAACGGCCGCCTTGAAGGTGGCGGAAACGGTCACGTTGCATTTGGGCATCACGAAGGTGTTGTTGCTGACGGCTACCGTGTTGCCGGCAGGGTCTTTCACATCGATGCTGTCAAGCTCGTAGCCTGCCTCGGGGGTGATGGTGAGCGTGACCGTTGCGCCCTTGGGCGCGCTGGTCGGATCAGCGGTGACCGTGCCGTGGGTGGCGGCGTTCACCGTGACCACGTAGGGGATCTCTTCGAAGATGGCCTTCACCTCCACATCGGCCGTGCCGATGGTGAAGGTGGTGGTGGCAGTGGTGGCGCCGGCAAGCGTCACGCCGCCGGAGACCACCTGCCACTCCTTGAAGCGGTAATCTTCCTTGGGCGTTGCCGTGATCGTCACGGGGGTGCCCATTGTGCCGGAGGTCGGATCGGCAGAAGCGGTACCGTTGCCGTCGTTGGAAACGGTGACGTTGTAGGTGATGGCCTCAAAGACCGCTTTGATCTCCACATCGGCCGTGCCGATGGTGAAGGTGGTGTTCGCACTTGTCGTGTCCGCAATCGTTCCGTTGTTTGGAGCCACGGTCCATTCCTTAAACGCATATCCTGCTGCAGGCGTTGCTGTCAAAGATACCACTGCCCCCTCCTCACCGGAGGTGGGATCAGCGGTGACGCTGCCCTGTCCCTGCTTCGTAAGCGTGATATTGAACGTGGTGGGATCCGGATCTTCCGATGCCGCCTCGAAGACCGCTTTGATGGCAACATTGGCCGTGCCGATGGTGAAGGTGGTGTTCGCGCTTGTCGGGTCCGCGATCGTCCCGTTGTTCGGGGTCACAGTCCATTCCTTGAACTGATTTCCGTCAGAAGGCGTTGCACTCAGAGAAACCGTCGCGCCTTGGACGCCTTTGCCCGGGTTAACCTCGGCAATGCCCTGCCCTTCCACGCTTACGGTGACTTCGTACTCGACCGGATCAGGATCCGTCTTGGGAGCGGGGATGTCCTCATAGGTCGCGGTGAGGGTCACTGCAGCTGCGGGCATCGTAAAGGTGGCCGATGCAGCCGTCGCACTGCCTGCTGTGAAGGTCAGGCCGGCGGCTCCGGTCCATTCCTTAAACCGCTTGTCCCCCTCGGGTGTGTTCGCCGTAATGCTGACGCTCGCTCCGGCGGCATATTCTCCCCCGCCCTCGCCGTTCGTCACCGTGACGGTGTAGGTTGCAGGGATATCTTCATAAGTCGCGGTAAGTTCCACCGCGCTTGCCGGCATCGTAAAGGTGGCCGATGCAGCCGTCGCGCTGCCTGCTGTGAAGGTCAGGTCAACGGCTCCGGTCCATTCCTTAAACCGCTTGCCCCCCTCGGGTGTGTTCGCCGTAATGCTGACACTCTCGCCTTCGGCATATTCTCCGCCGCCCTCGCCGTTCGTTACCGTAACGGTATATGCCGCCTTGGTTTCAGCTGTTTTCACCAGGTCCGGATCGGGTGTCCACTGTGCGGTGAAAGTGGTCTCCTTCCCCACCGGCGTATAGGCCGGATCGGGCGACCAGCCGCTGAACACATAGCCGGACGGCGCGCCGAAGGGGCAGTTGCTCCCGCTGAGCTTAAAGCCGATGACGCCCTCTTCCGCATAGAACTGGCAGTTTCCCGCATGCTCCCGGTCGGCAGTGACCAGAGCAGGGTCATATAAGGGGAACTCCAGCTCTTCGCCGGATCCCGCCCCGGGGGCAAGGACCACCTTGTATGCGGGCTCGTCCGGCAGACCGTCGAACTCGCTGGCAAAAGCTCCGAACGGCAGCAGGTTCAGGCACAGAAACAGTGCCAGAAGCAGTGCCGATATTCTGAATCTGTTTTTCATCCTGTCTCTCCTCAAAGACAATGCAGCGCCGGATGCGCAGCAGGTCAAAAAACATCTGTTGAATGCACGCGGAACACGCTGTATTTGCTCTTTCAGCACACTCTATTGTAGCAGACGACGGAGCATACACAAGTTAACAAAAAATGAACAGTGCCGCAACTTTTCGATGCCGCACTGTTCATTTACCGGAATATCGCTCAGCCTTCGGCCTTGACCGCGCAGATGATGCGGGCCTGAGGCGCATTGTACCAGTAGAGGAAGGCCTCGAGGTCGATCACATCGCCCTTCTTGAGATCCTTCACCTGCGCGTAGGTCTCGGAATCGTTGCCGGTGAGATAACGGCGGAGCGTGAAGGTGACAGGCTTGCCGTTGACCTTGGTCTCGATGTAGAGATCGGCGGAGGCATCCCACTCAGAATCCACGTCCTTGGTGATCTCAACGCCCTTCACGGCAATGAGCATGCCCATCTTTCCGATGAGGTCCTTGGTGCCGAAGAGTGCTGTTGCTTCCAAAGCAGGCGCGACATAGCAGCCGTCCTCCAGCTCGAATTTCGCATCGATGATCTCCACCTGGCCGGACCACTCGGCCTTATAGCCGGTTACCTTGATCTTCTGGCCGGGGACGAGCTTGGCGTACTCCTCCTCGGAGCAGGGCAGCTCATAGAGGAAGTATCCGCCCTCGCGGTCCTGCGCGTAGACGGTGGCCTTGTTGTCCCACCAGCCTTCCTTGGCCTGAACATAGGCTTCCACGGTGACTTCGCTCTCAAGCGCCGCGGCATCATACTCTGCAAATGTCATGACGCCCTCGGCCTTGTCGTTGACATTGCCCGTGATCTCACTGATGAGGATGCGGGCCTGCGGTTCGTTGTACCAGTAGAGGAAAGCTTCCACATTCACGATATCGCCGGGCTTGATGTCCTTCACCTGACCGTAGGTGACGGAATCGTTGCCGGTGAGGTAACGGCGGAGCGTGAAGGTGTATGTCTGCCCTTTCAGAGAGAAGCTGAGATAAAGGTCGGAGCTGGCATCCCACGCCTGATCGGGCTCCGCCTCGCAGACAAGCCCCTTGACGGCGACGTACTCGTTCATGTGCTCTATGAGCGCATCGGTGCCGAACAGATCCGTGACATCCGTGGCAGGAGCAATCCAGCTGCCTTCTTCGATCTCGAAGGTGGCGTCGACGATCTCGACCTCGCCGGACCACTCGGCCTTGTAGCCGGTGACCTTGATCTTCTGGCCGACGACCAGCTTTTCATAGTCCTCCTGCGGGCAGTTCATGTCGTAGAGGAAGTAGGCTCCGTCCGCGTCCTGGGTATAGACCGTGGCCTTATCGGCCCACCAGCTCTCCTTGGCCTGAACGAAGGTCTCGATGGTCACCTCGCTGTCCATGGGAGCTGCCACAAACTCGGCATAGGTCATGACGCCTTCGGATTTTGCCATGATGTCCGGCTTTTCCGGCTCGACGGGCGGCTCCGGGGTCGCCGCAGGAGCGGGCTCGGGTGCGGGCTCGGCGGGCGGCTCCGTCTTGCCGCAGGCGCACAGAGCAAGCACCATGCACAGTGCAAGAATGAGCGCAAGAATCTTTTTCATTTCATTTCTCCTTTTATAGATGTGTTTTATGCGTTTCCCATTTCTACCCAAGAAGTATTATAGTCCAAACAGCCTACATTTCAACCGGAAAATCACAGGACGCTATCCGGTTTTTTTCTTCAGGAAACGGCTGAACGCCCACACGCCGATCAGCACCCAGGCACAGGCAAGGCAGACCAGCAGGGCAACGGCGGTCTTCGGCAGCGGTCCCAGATCTTTCTTTCCGGAGGAAGTGTTCGTCTCGATCTGGTCGAGGTGCTTGAGGGAGACCATCTCGTCAAAAAGCTGCTCAATGAACGCATCGTCCACGGTCTTCTTTCTCCTCACGCCCTTGACGGCCTCCTCGATCAGCTGGCCGGCGGCGTCCCGGACGGAGGCGGAGCCGTTGAACACGGGCGTGACGAAGGTGTTGGAGGTGTTTTCCATAAGAAGCTTTGTTGCTTCGATCTTGATATCGTAATATCGATCGTTGTCCTCCCCGGCTCTGGAGAGATAATCCCTGTACTCCTCCGACTGCTGTGCCTTGGAAGTGACGGGGACATAGCCCTCGGTCTCGGCATAGGCCGTCTGAACGCTGTTGGAGAGGAGGAACTGGGTGAACAGCCACGAGGCAAGGACTTCCTGCGGGTCGGACTTGTTGAATACGCAGACGGAGGGCCCCTGGGAGATCATCTGCGGATGCTCCGGGTCATACTGGGGAATGGTCATGACCGCGGTGTCGAATTTCACGACCTGGTCGGCCGGGATATCCAGAAGCGGGGCGTTGCTGCCCATCCAGGTGGCGCCGGCGGTGGAGTCGATGCTGAAGATGTTCTGTCCGGCGTTGAGATAGTTGGCCGGGTAGCTGGAGATCTTGAAGGTGGAGAAGGAACCGCTCTTCG
>JAEEGL017364706.1_pt1 | contig 14811 bp, 14 predicted proteins | sample 9134231 | NCBI WGS metagenome assembly JAEEGL01 (sample SAMN16246548, study PRJNA631951) | gut metagenome | biome: gut microbiome; feature: rumen; material: fiber-attached | host: Bos | place: Iran: Karaj | collected 2018-10 | reverse complement strand
TCGGGATCGCCAAGAAGGCCGTTCGGTTCGCCGTTCCCGAGGGGTGCGTGCTGATTGCCGGTCGGAACGGTGAGACGGTCGGCGCCGCTCCCACAAAAGAGGAAGAGACCCCCGCAGAGCCCGAAACCCCCGTGGCGGAAGCCCCGGTCGAAGAGGTCGCGTCCGCGGTCGAAGAGACCCCGTCAGCCGAACCCGCCGCAGAAGAGCCGGCGTCGGTCTGACCGTCCCTACGCATAAAATCGGGCGAGCCGGTTGTCGGCTCGCCCCGCTTTTTTTAAGAAACGGGCGCGTTTTTCGCGCCCGTTCTTTTATTTTTCTTTTTTGATGTGCACGTCCATCTGCGGATAGGGGATCTTGATCCCGGCGGCGTCAAGCGTGGTCTTGCAATCCTCGACCAGGTCGAAGTAGGTCGACCAGTAGTCGACGCTTCTTACCCATACGCGGACGATCAGTTCGACGCCGCTCTGTCCGTTCGACATCACGCGCACCATCGGCGCGGGATCCTTCAGGACTGTCTTCTTTTTCTTGCAGAGTTCGAGCAGGAGTTTCTGTGCGCGCGGACGGTCGTCCTCGTACCCGATGGGAAGCGTGATGTCGATCCGGCGCGTATCCTTGACCGAATAGTTGACGACGACGGCGGACGAAGCGGTCCCGTTCGGGACGACCACGACCTTGTTGTCGGGGGTGCGCAGACGCGTCGAGACGAGCCGGATATCCTCAACTGTTCCGGAGTAACCCGCGACTTCGATGAAGTCGTCGAGCCGGAAGGGACGCGTCACGATGATCAGGACGCCGCCCGCGATGTTCCCGAGCGCGCCGTTGACCGCCAGCCCGATGGTCACGCCGCCGGCGGCAAGCAGAGCCGCCAAACCCGAGGTGTCGATCCCGACGTAGGCGACCAGCGCGACGCCGATCAGCACCTTCACCACGACCCGAACGACGTAGATCAACGTGCGGGACACGGTCTTGTCGACCTTATTTTTCTTTTCGGAACGGCGCAGGATCAGGCGCGAAACCAGATTGATGATCCGGAACGATACGAAGAGAATGATCAGTGCGATGGCGATCCGAAGACCGTGCGTCCGCGTCCATTCCCACAGTACCGCTTTGATTTCTTCCCAAGTAGGCATAACAGTACTCCCGTTTATTACATCAATGTTTATTGTACCACTTTCGCGGCGATTTTGTCAAACGATTTCTTTAGCAGATGAACATCGCGTCCCCAAAGGAGAAGAAGCGATAGCGCTCCAGGACGGCGATCCGGTACGCCTCGAGCATCCTTTCGCGCCCCGCAAACGCCGAGACCAGCATCAGGAGCGTCGATTGGGGCAGGTGGAAGTTGGTGATCAGTGCGTCGATCGCTTTGAAACGGTATCCGGGGTAGATGAAGATCCCGGTGTCGCCCTCGGTCGCGTGAACGACGCCGTTGTCGTCGGCGACACTCTCGAGCACGCGGCAGGAGGTGGTCCCGACCGCGACCACGCGTCCGCCAGCGGCGCGACGACGGTTGATCTCGGAGGCTGCGTCCTCGTCAAGGTGGAAATGTTCGGTGTGCATCAGGTGATCGGCGATCTTCTTTTCCTTGACGGGGCGGAAGGTGCCGAGCCCGATGTGCAGGGTGACCTCGGCGTATCCGACGCCCTTTCGTTTGATCGCGTCGAGCAGTTCGGGGGTGAAGTGGAGCCCCGCCGTCGGCGCGGCGGCGGATCCCTCCTCTTTGGCGTAGACCGTCTGGTAGCGCGAGAGGTCCTTCTGCTTCTTGTGAATATACGGGGGAAGGGGAAGTTCGCCGATCGCGTCGAGCAGTTCGTAGTCGTTTTTGAAGCGCGCGCGGTCGTAGTCAAACGAGACGATCCGGTTCCCGTCGTCTTTGACGTCCTCGACCTTCACGCGGAGCAGACCGTCGCCGAAGAGAAGCACGTCGCCCGTCTTCGCGCGTTTCCCCGGACGGACCAGCGTCTCCCAACGTCCCTGTGACAGAGATTTCAAGAGCAAAAGTTCCATCGTGCCGCCCGAGCGTTCGGTCACGCCGAGCAGCCGCGCGGGGATCACCTTCGACGAGTTGACGACGAGGATATCTTCCGGGCGGAGATAGTCGATGACGTCCGAAAAGACGCGGTGTTCGGGCGCGTCCTTTTTGCGGTCGACGACCATCAAGCGGGAGCCGTCCCGCCGCTCGGCGGGCGACTGCGCGATCAGTTCCTCGGGGAGTTCGTAGTCGAAATCCGAGGTCAGGAGCGTCGTCGGGACCTTTTCGTTCACGATGATCTGATTTGCCATAGGTACCTCTTTCCGATAGGGAAACATAGAATACAGTAAGGATCAAAAACAAAATCGGCGTTTTCCGCCGGGGAGAGAAACCATGAAAGAACCGATCTTCCGGGGCGTCTGTACCGCCCTTGCTACTCCTTTTTCCGAAGGGGAAGTCGATTATAAGACTTTCCGGACGCTTGTCGGGCGGCAGTTGTCCTGCGGGACAGACGCGCTCTGCGTCGCCGGAACGACGGGAGAGGCGGCGACGCTCTCGGACGCCGAATGGGAGCGTTTGATTGCCGCAGCCGTCGAGGGGGTGGGTGGGAAGATCCCCGTGATCGTCGGCGTCGGATCAAATTCGACTGCCAGGGCGGTCGACCTTTGCAGACGTGCGCAGGCGGGCGGCGCGGACGCCGTTCTTGCCGTTACGCCTTATTACAACCGGGGGACCGAAGACGGGATCGTCAAGCACTATCACGCGATCGCCGACGTGGGACTACCCGTGATCGTCTATAACGTCCCGGGTAGGACCGGCGTCGACATTTCGGTCGGTCTGTACCGCCGGATCGCCGGGCATCCCGGGATCGCCGGGGTGAAGGAGGCGGGGGAGGGCTACGACCGGCTGCTCGATTTCGTTTCGGCGTTCGGAGACCGACTTCCGCTTTACACCGGGTGTGACGCGGCGATCCTGCCCGCCGTTTCAGTCGGCGCCGTCGGGGTGATTTCGGTGGTCTCCAATCTGTTCCCGCGGGAGACCAAGGAACTGTATTTAGCGGCGTCGCGCGGCGATCTTTGTATGGCGCGCAGTCTGACCGACCGGCTTTTGCCGCTGATACGGGCGCTGTTTGCAGAGACCAATCCCGCGCCGCTCAAACGTGCGATGGAGATCGTGGGTCTTTGTCGCGGCGAACTCCGTTTGCCGCTCTCGCCCGTCGGGCGGGAACTGTCGGAGCGACTGGAAACGTTGCTCGGGTAATTCTGAAAAAACCGTTGCGCCCGGCGTCCCGATATGCTATACTGTAGGTGTAACGGGTCGACTCGCCGGCGTTCTTTACCATCATAGCACACCCCCCGCGCAAAGTCAACACGGGAGAGCGAAAAACGGCGGACCGACCGATCGAAAAGGGGCGATTCCATGAACGAACGCAAAACGACCGACGTCTATCTTTGTTCCGCAGTTCCGGACGGCGGGATCCTGCATTATACGCTCTCGGGCAAAGGGAAACTCACCCTTTGCGACGTCCTGCCGCTTCCGTCCCCGAACTATCTGATCTTTGACGGGGACGCGGCGTACGCGACGCTCTCCGACGCGTTCCCCGAGACCGGGGAAGGCGGGGTGATCCGTCTTTGTGTCAATGCGGACGGTTCGCTCTCCCGGGCGGGGGAACCGATCCCGACCGGAGGCAGCGGCGCGTGTCATCTCGCCGTTGACGCGGAGGACCTTTACGTCGCGAACTACGGTTCGGGCAGCGTGACCAAGATCGGACGCCCGCCGGTCCTCCACGAGGGGAACGGCCCCGATCCGATCCGGCAGGACGCGCCGCACTGTCACTGTACCTTTTTTTCTCCCGACAAAAAGTTTCTCTTGGTCTGCGACCTCGGACTGGATACCGTGTTCGTCTACGACAAGGAACTGCGCGAGGTCTCCCGCGCCAAAGTGCCGGACGGGGCGGGCTGCCGCCATCTGACCTTTTCAAAGGACGGACGGTTCGTTTACGTCGAGAACGAGATGGGGTGTTCGGTCTCGGTCTTCCGGTGGGAGGACGGGCGTCTGACCTACCGTTCGACCTTGCCGACCCGCACCTACGCTCCCCACGACGGTCCTGACAAGGGTTCGGCGATCCGACTCTCGCAAAACGGTCGGCGGCTCTATATCACCAACCGTGGGGAAAACGAGGTAGTCGTGCTCTCCTGCCGCGGTGAAAAACTCCGCGTGATCGGTCGGGAGCCGACCGGCGGGGACGAGCCGCGCGACTTTGCGCTGCTCCAAAACGAACGCTATGCGATCGTCACCAACCAATTCGGGGATTCTTTTCGCCTCTATCGGGTGCGCGGGCTTCGCAAAAACCGTCTGGTCACACTGCAGACCACGGCGCTTCCCCGGGCGATCGCCGTGACGAGTCGCTGACCCGGACCGTCCGCGAGAAACCGAGCGAAAAACGAGAAAAGTAAGGGCGTCCCCCTTGCTTTTCCTTTTTTTTTATGTTATACTTTATAAGTCGAAATATGCTTTCCGGAGGTTCAGTCGAAAATGACGGATAAACGGTCGTTTTACGAAAAGGTGAGGGATCCCTCGTTCTGGGAAACGGTGCGCACATCGCCCGATTACGCTCGGATCCGCGATTATCTCCTTTCGGAGTGGAAGGATTACGCCGATTGCGTGATCCCGGCGCTGAAGTTCAGCGACTATCGCAAGTTCTTCGATTCGGGGGAACGCGATACGTACGAGAACAGTTACTATCTGCGCCGCCAGATCATGATCGTTTCCTCTTTCCTTGCCGCGATCTATCCCGACGTTCCCGAGTACTTAACGCGTCTTGAGGACGCGATCTTCGCCGTCGCGAGCGAGTACAGTTGGTGCCTGCCCGCGCACGCCGCAAGCGTCACGGTCGACGATCCTCTGTATCTGATCGATCTGTTCGCCGCCGAGACCGGCGCCGCGTTCGGCGAGATCTTCCTGATGCTCGGCAACCGGCTTTCACCTCTGATCCGCGGGCTGATGAAGCGCGAGATCGGAAACCGGATCATCGATCCCTACCTCTCCGGCAAAAAGTACTGGTGGCAGACAACGACCAACAACTGGGCGGCGGTTTGCGCCGGCGGGATCGCTACCGCCGTCTGGTGCTTCCGTCCCGAGATCTTCCCTCAGATCCAGCCGCGTTTCCGCGCGACGATGGACAATTTCCTGTCGGGGTACGGCGAAGACGGGTTCTGTCTTGAGGGGATCGACTACTGGTACTACGGCTTCGGATACTTCCTCTGCTACGCCGAACTGGAACGCTACGCCACGGAAGGGAAGTACGACTACTTCAAACTGCCGAAGGTCCGCAAGATCGCGACCTACGCGCAGAAAGTCATTATCAACGCGCCCAACGTGTCGGTCAGTTTCTCGGACGGCTCGACGCACGAATCAATTACCGTCGGGAGACTGCACTTCCTTCACAACGAATTCGGCGACGACGTCGAATTGCTCACGCCGTATTTCCCACGGTTCGTTCGAGGCTGCGCCAACTATTCGATCGCGTCGCGTGAGATCGCGTGGTTCGACCCCTCGATCACAGGCGAGGCGGCGCAGAAGAGCACGTCGTACCGCGCCGAGGACGCGCAGTGGTGGATCGTGAAGAACCCGACGTTCGGCTTTGCCGCCAAAGGGGGACACAATGACGAACCGCACAACCACAACGACGTCGGCTCGTTCATCGTCGCAAAAGACGGGAATCAGGTCTTCGGAGATCTCGGGGCGGGGCTCTATACCCGCCAGTATTTCCGTGAGTCGACCCGATACAAGATCATCAACTGCTCGTCGCTCGGTCATTCGGTGCCTTATTTCGGGGAGACCGTGCAGAAACCGGGTAAAGCGTATCGGGCAGAGAACGTGAAGTACGGTGAAAACACCTTTTCGTTCGATCTCGCCGCCGCCTACGGCGACGAGAAACTCTCCGCGTTCTCGCGCACCTTTACCGTCGATCTCGGCGGCGTGAAGGTGTCCGACCGCTTCGACTGGAGAGGGGAAGCCCCCGTCGTCGAACGCTTTATGCTCTGGAAGGAACCGACGGTCGTTGACGGCGGGTTTACCGTCGAAGGTTTGACCTGCCGCTTCACCGGTAAGGTAAAGAAGATCACCGCCGTTCCCTTTGAATACGAGATCCACCACGCCGGCGGCAAGACCCGCGTCGCGTGGTTCGTCGACGCCGAACTTGAAACGGGCGCAGACGCCTGCACGCTCGAGATCAAGGTCTGACGGTAGCCCCCGAAGACGAAAGGAGAGCCCAGATGCCGCTATACGACGTCCCGTTCCGGGACGGCGACGTGATCGTCGTGAACAAATCCCCGGGACTGCTCTCCCAATCCGACCGGAGCGGTGATCCCGATCTTCTCTCGCTTCTTTCGCGCGAGGTCGGGCGTCCGGTCTATTTGGTCCATCGCCTTGATCGCGGCGTCGGGGGACTGGTCGCCGTCGCCGCGAACCAACGGTCGGCGGGCATACTCTCTTCGCTCGTTGCGGGGGAAAAAGACGCCTTTGACAAGGAGTATCTGGCGGTCGTACACGGCGTGTTTGCCGAACCGAACGGTTCCTTGATCGATTATCTTCTTCGCGACGAAAAACGGCGGATCACCCGCGTCGCCGAAAAGGATACGCCCGGCGCGAAGACCGCCCGGCTCGCCTACCGCGTGCTGGATACGGCAGAACTTGACGGTCGCACGCTTTCGCTCGTCGCCGTTCGCCTCTATACCGGGCGGACGCATCAGATCCGCGCGCAGTTCGCGAACGTCGGACACCCGGTTGCGGGGGACGGACGATACGGCGCACACGACCGCTTTCCGCCCATCGCCCTGTTTTCCTGCCGCCTGACCTTCCCACACCCCAAAACAGGTAAGATCCTGCGCTTCTCGGCGATCCCTGCCGGGATTCCATTCGATATGTTTTCGATCCCCGATCCCGGGGAGAAAGGTTTCTTTGATGACTGAAACGGAGAGAACGGTATTCGATCTGATCCGTGCCGCCGCGTCCGGTATCCCGTACGAGATACCCGCGACGGCCGATCCCGTTATGCTCTATCGGATCGTGCGCCGTCTGCATCTCTCCGCGTTCCTCTGGAAATACGCCTCGTCTTTACCTGCGTCCCCCGTTCGCGAACAGTGGGAAAAGGACCGGGATCTCGAGACGATGAAGGAACTGACCGGCGCCGAGGAAAAGGAGACGCTCGACCGGGCGCTCTCGGCGTCGGGGATCCGTTTTCTCTATCTGAAAGGTAGCGTCCTGAAAGCGTTCTGGGGCGATCCGTCCTTCCGCTATATGGGTGACACGGACTTCTTTTACGAGGGGGACGACGCGGTGCTGCACCGCGTGTTTGAAGACGCCGGATATACGCCGAAAACCTACGGCACGCGCGACTTTTCACACCACTTCGTCTTTTTCAAGGAGCCGTGGTTCACGGTTGAACCGCACTACGCGCTCTTCAATTCCGACGATTCTTTCGCCGGAAAACTGACCGGACTATTTGACCGGGCGACGCCCGATCCTGAACAGCCGGGGCGGTATCTGATTTCGGAAGAGGATCTGTATCTGCACTGTCTGCTCCACCTTTGCCGCCACATCAAAGAGGGCGGGATCGGCGTGCGGTCGTTCCTTGATTTCGCGTTTCTTCTCCGGGAATACCCCGATCTGCCCGAGCGTGCGCGCGTCAAGGCGTTCCTTTCGGACTGCGGCCTTGAACTGTTTGAAGACCGCGTCCTTCGGATCGCGCGTCTTCTGACCGATCCTTCGCTTACCCCCGACGAGGAAGACGAAGCGGAACTTTCGTCGCTTTTTTGCGACGGGCTCTACGGTTCGGCAGATAAAAAATTCGGTAACCAACTCAAGACCGAGAGCGGGCGGACGCGTTTTCCGCGGCTTCGGTTCCTTCTGAAAAGAGCCTTCCCGCCGCTCCTGTCGATGGCGCACCGCAAGATCCGGGCGCCGCTCTCGTGGATCGTCTATCCGTTCTACTGGGTACGTCGGGTCTTTCAGATGCTGTTCTCCCGTCAAAGACGGAACAATACGAAAAAGTCCTTCCAAGCAGTCGCTTCTTTCAAGGACAATCAGGACGTAATGGGACGGGAACTGCGCTATTTCGGTCTTCACCCGGACGGGGAAGACGGAAAAGAGGTACGCCTTGACTGACGAGACTTTTACTTCCCGCACCGCTCGCCTGATCGGGCAGGACGGGGTCGATCGACTTGCGTCGTCGACCGTTCTGATCCTCGGGCTCGGCGGCGTCGGCGGCTACGTCCTCGAGGGGCTTGCCCGCGCGGGCGTCGGCGGATTTATCCTTGCCGACTGCGACGTCTTTTCGGAAAGCAACCTGAACCGGCAGATACTGGCGACGCGCGAAACGGTCGGGAGAAAAAAGACCGAGGTCGCCCTCGAGCGCGTCAAGTCGATCAATCCAGACGCGAAGGTCGAACTCTTCGACGCGTTCCTTGACGCCGGGAATATCCCGGACCTGCTCTCCCGCGACGGGATCTCGTTCGTCGTTGACGCGATCGACAACGTGACGGCGAAGATCGCCGCCGTCTCGGAAGCCAAGCGCCGCTCTATCCCCGTTCTGACCTGTATGGGAACGGGAAACCACCTCGACGCCTCGCGTTTTTTGATCGGGGATCTTGAAAAATCCTCGGTCTGTCCGCTCGCTCGCGTCATGCGAAACGAACTGCGCCGTCGCGGGGTCAGCGGCGTGACCGCGCTCTGGAGCACGGAACCCCCGCAGAAAGGGAGCGCCCCCGAGGGGGAACGGCTCCCGCCCGCTTCGATCTCCTGCGTCCCGTCGGTGGCGGGACTACTGATAGCCGGCTACGTGATCCGCACCCTTTCGGGCGTCGGCACGCCGATCGTTTAAGGAAGGATAATTCGTTATGAAAAGAAAGAACGTTCTGATCCTCCTTCTCGTATTCCTGCTCCTTCTTACGCCGTCCTGCGTCCTGTTCGTGAAGGCGCTGGCGACCTCGCCCTTCCCGGAGCGCGAATTGCTCTCCGAGGTCGAGATGAAATTTGAAGGCAGCGGGGGAGAGAAGGCGGACGCGTCGCTGCCCGTTACGCGTGAGGCGAGTTCCCGCGAAGTGGATCTCCTCTATGCGATCTTTTCGGGTGCGAAACGCGTCTGGAACCGGTCGTTGCCCGATAAATACGCTTCCTACCGTCTGACCTTCCGGGGCGAACGCCCCGACGAGACGTTGACGCTCTATTTCGGCGCGTCGGATCTTTCGCTCTACATTCTGACGTCGGGCAAGAAACTCTACCGTTTCCCGATGCCGACGGCGACGCACCGCAACACCGTTCTGACGCCCTCCGCCGCCTCGTTCTCGCTTGACGGGGAGGAGATCGTTTCGCGTTACGACTATCCCGAAAAAGTGGACAGCCCGACCGGCATCATCGCCATCTCGCTCGCATCGTGGCGCGTGGCGACCGAGTTCACCTTCTCGGGGGAAGAAGTCACGGTCGGCTACAAACTCTACGCCTCTGACGGCACGCTGATTCTTGAGACGGCGGATAAGAACGAGATCGTCGAACGCGATCCCGACCAGGTGCTGATGAACGTTACGACAGAACTCTCCGACGGCATTTCTGTCACGCTCCACTACTACCTGAATATTCAGGATTGAGGGCGGCAAAATGGCGCTGAAACGCGACGAATACGAAGAAAAACGCTGTCTTCTCAATACGACCGATCCCGCCGACGAGCAGGCGAACCGCGAACGGATCCCGATCCGGCACGTGATCGACAAACTTGACCGCGCGCTGGCGCGCGGCGACTACGCCGAGGGGATGCGCCTGCTCGATTACTGGATCCGGGAAGCGCGTGCTCTTTGCGACGAGGACGGCGAACTCTCGCTGCAGAGCGAGACGATGGGACTGTCCCGGCGGGTCAACGACCGGGAGAAGGGGCTTGCCTCAATCAAACGCGGACTGGAACTGCTCGAAAAGAGCGGGCTTTCGGATACCGTTTCCGGCGCGACCATCCTGCTCAACGCCGCCACGACCAGAAAACATTTCGGTGACGCGGCGGGCGCGCTGCCGCTTTACAGGCAGGCGGAGTCCGTCTATCTCGCAAGGCTCTCTCCCGACGACGAACGTCTCGGCGGACTGTATAACAACTACGCTTCTTCGCTCGTCGAGACCGGCGACCGCAAGGGCGCCGAAGACTATTACGAAAAGGCGCTCTCCGTGATGGAAAGATGCGGGGCGAGCGGCCGCTGTGGCGTCGCGGTCACGTCGGTCAATCTCGCGGACTTCTACGCCGCGGGGGACGAGCCCGACAAGGACGAGAAGATCAACGCGACGCTGGAACGCGCGTGGGAAGCGCTCGACGCGCCCGATACGCCGCGCGACGGGGAATACGCCTTCGTCGCGTCGAAGTGCGCGCCGGCGTTCTCCTACTACGGTTGGTTTTTTGCCGCCGCCGAACTCGAAAAGAGGGTGAAAGAGATCCATGAACGGAATTGAACTCGCCGAACGGTTCTATCTGACCTACGGGCGGGAACTGATCGAGAAGACCGTCTCAGACGCTGTCGGGCGGATCGCCGTCGGGATCGCGGGTCACGGCTCGGAGTGCTTCGGTTACGACGACGAACTCTCGCGCGACCACGACTACGAGCCGGGTTTTTCGATCTGGCTCACCGACGAAGACGATATCGCGATCGGCGTGCAACTCGCCCGCGCCTACCGGACGCTCCCGCGTGAATTCGAGGGGGTGAAACTCTCGTCAAAGACCGGGGAAGGATCGCGCTTCGGCGTCTCGACCGCGGACGGCTTTTTCCGCTCGACCGTCGGACGGGTTGACGTTCCGACCGATTCGCTCGATTGGTTCACTCTCCCCGACCACGCGATCGCCGTCGCCGTAAACGGAAAGATCTTTCGCGACGACGCGGGGATCATGACACGGCGTCGCGAGGGCTTCCGCTACGGGATGCCGGGCGACGTCCGTAAACAGAAACTTGCCGCGCGCCTTGCCCTGATGGCGCAGGCGGGGGATTACAACTACCCCCGTATGCTCGCACGCGGGGATGAAGCCGCGGCTCGGCTTGCGGTCTACGAATACGTGAAACACGCCATCGCCGCTGTGTATCTCGTCGCCGGGGAAGTGCGTCCCTACTACAAATGGCAGTTTCGCGGACTCTTGGATCTGCCTTGTCTATCCGAAACCCACGCGCCGCTCTCGCGCCTGGTCGAGGGGGGCTCCGCGGAAACGACGAACGACGCGATCGAAGAGGTAAACGCCGCGATCGTGCGCGAACTCGGGGCAACGGGAACGCCGCTCGACCGACTGGCGCAGGAGATGCACGCCGCGATATCCGACCGACGGATCCGGGAACTGCATTTGATGGAATACGGAGCCGATTGACGCATCTTTTTACGGTTTCTTGCATTTTCCCCTGAAAAACCCCCGGTTTTTCGTAAAAACACTTGACACACCCCCGGGGGGTGTGTATAATATGGAATAATTATGCTCGGCACAGTCCGAAGAACGAGGTGAACCCAATGAAAACAAGAACGCTGAACGAAAAACAACTGCAAAACATGGCGCTGACCGCGGTGCTCGCGGCGCTGGTCCTGCTGATGAGTTTTACGCCGCTCGGATATCTCAAGGTCGGCTTCGTCAGCATCACCTTCCTGACCATTCCGGTCGCGATCGGAGCGATGGTCGTAGGTCCCTCCGCCGGACTCTTCCTCGGGACCCTGTTCGGGATCACCAGTTTGATCCAGGCGATCATGGGCGACCCGTTCGGTCAGTTCCTTCTGAACGTCAACCCCTTCCTGACCGGATGCCTCTGCATCATTCCGCGCGCACTGATGGGGTACCTGACCGGCGTGCTCTTCAAATTCTACCGCAAATGGATCAAAGGGGAGAAGGTTTTCCCGATGATTGCGGGCGGAGCGACCGCCGCTCTGCTCAATACGATCTTTTTCGTCGGCGGGTTCATCGGCTTCTATCTGATCTACCGCAATCACGAGGACTTCGGTTCGTACAGCGTCTGGGGGATCATTCTTTCGGTTCTGACGCTGAACGTCCTGATCGAGTTGGTCACGAGCCTTGTCGTTTCTGCCGGTGTTTCCCGTGCGCTCGTGCAATTCCTTCCCGGCGGGCGTAAACACGGCGCGGAGCGCGACGAATGGTACGCCGAGACCGCAGAAGAAAACGCCGTGAACGTCGACGCTCCGGCACAAGAGACCGAAGAAAAGGAAGACTGACCGACACCCCCGCGGCGAGAGGAGAAACTATGCTGTCCGATATCTCCCAAAAACGCCTGTTCCTGCTTGATCTGGACGGGACGCTCTATCTTGACGAGACGCTCTTTGACGGAACGCTCCCGTTCCTTTCACGCGTCCGGGAGATCGGCGGTCGCGCCCTTTTCCTCACCAACAATTCTTCGCGCGGCGTTGAAGCCTACCTTGAAAAGATGGCGCGGCTCGGGATAGAGGCGACCGCAAACGACTTTCTGACCTCGACCGACGCGACCGTGCGCTATATCAAGGAAAACCACCCGGGAACCCTCTTTTACGTTGCCGGAACCAAGTCTTTCCGCGGACAACTGACGAGCGCGGGTATCCCCGTCACGACCGACCGGAACGATCCCAAGATCGGCGGCGTTTTGCTCGGGTTCGATACCGAACTGACATTCTCGAAACTCGAGGACGTCTGTATCTTGCTCCTGCGCGACATCCCGTATCTCGCGACCAACCCCGACCTCGTCTGCCCGACGTGGTACGGTTCGGTCCCCGACTGCGGTTCGGTCTCGAAAATGATCTGCAACGCGACGGGGAAGATGCCGCGTTTCATCGGGAAACCCGAACCCGATATGATCCTGCTTGCGCTTGAAAAGACGGGTTACGGGAAAGCCGACGCCCTGATGATTGGAGATCGCGTCTATACCGACGTCGCCGCGGGCGTTCACGCCGGGATCGACACGGTCCTCGTCCTATCCGGCGAGGGAACGGTCGCCGACGCCGAAAAATCGGACGAGAAACCCACCTGGATCCTGCCCGATATCTCCTTCGTCACGCGGCAACTATCCTGAACGGGTACGATCGCCGGATCCTTCCGGCGCAATTACGCGGGTATGGCGGAATTGGCAGACGCGCCGGATTTAGGTTCCGGTTCTGACGAGTGCAGGTTCAAATCCTGTTACCCGCACCATCAAAGAAACCTCTTTTGTCTACCAAGGCAGAAGGGGTTTTCTGCAGTCAAGTTGAAAATCGGACAAAACACAGATAAATCGGGCTAGGAGCCTGTTTTTTTATTATGTGAAAGATTCAGTCTGAAAACAATGCTATTCTATTTGTGTTTCTCTGCTCTTCAAAGAATGATCAAAAGGGCACTGGGGACGGGACTTAACCCAAAAATAAAAGCCCGATCCCTATTCATCCTAATGGAACAAATTCACCTGTTTTAACTTCTTGAAAAACACGAAAAATTATGACAGCACTTTTTCAGAAAAAAAGAAGCAAAAATCCAACATTTTCAGACAAAATAATACTACAGGTATAGAAAATACAATCAAATTAGTATGAACTGTATGTGTACAGCACTCTTATTTTGTGATATAATGGAGGCATAAAGTTAAGGAGGACGCAAACATGGAAATAAAACTTGCCGAAATCATCCGTTCATTCCGCAAGGAACGGAAGCTGACTCAGGAGCAGCTTGCAGAGGTCCTCTGTGTTACACCCGGCGCGGTCTATAAGTGGGAAGCCGGGCTGTCTATACCGGATCTTACACTCATCATGGAGATGGCGGACTTCTTTGACACCTCCGTGGACGTGCTGTTGGGCTATGAAATGAAAGACAATCGGCTGGAGGCGACGGTCAATCGTTTGCAAGGGTACCGCCGCAGCAAGGATTGGGACGGATTGACAGAGGCGGAAAAGGCACTCAAAAAATACCCCCATTCATTCCGGATTGTCCGCGAAAGCGAAGCGCTGTACGGTGCTTTCGGTTTTGAGACTGGAAACAAAGATGCGTTAAGGCGATCGCTGGAACTTCTCCGACAGTCTATTTTATTGCTCGGTCAGAACGAAGATCCGCAGATCAGCGAACAAACCCTGAACGCAAAGATGGCAATGATTTATCTGGGCTTGGAGGAAGAGGAAAAGGGAATCGAACTTCTCAAAAGAAACAATGCGGGTGGCCTGTACAACGCTAAAATAGGTCATGCGCTTGCTTCATGCAAAAGAACAGAGGAAGCGGTACCTTTTTTGTCAGGGGCTCTGGCAAATATACTCTCGGGTCTGTGTGAAACCATTATCGGGTATTTCAACTTTTTCTTTGCCAGCGGTGATTATACTTCTACTCAGGAAATACTTCAATGGGGAATCGGAATATTTTCCGGACTACGAAAGGACGGAAAGCCGAACTTTCTCGATAAGATTAACTGTGTGCTACTCGCTTCACTGGCAGGCTCACAGTTTATGTCCGGGAAAGTAGAGGCAGCTCGCGCATCCCTGCAGGAAGCCGCACGGCTTGCCGCGTTTTTCGACGCCGACCCAAGCTACGACGAGAGCGACATCCGATTTATCAGCCGCATTGAAGGTGCCAGTACCCACGATGACATCGGGGCGACGGCCATGGATGCTGTCGGAAATGCCGTCAAACAATTTGAAAATGAATCACTGAGTACACTCTGGAACAATATCACAAAGCAGGAGAAAACAAACCATGGATAAGAAAGAAAGTAAGGTCCTTAGGCGTCCCTTTGTCAAAGAACTGTACCGAAAGAATAAGTTCAACCTTTTGATGACCGTGCTGGCGGCCCTGCTCACATCCGCTTCGAAGCTGGTGATTTCCTGGACTATCAAGGGGA
>JAEEGL014098559.1_pt1 | contig 14811 bp, 11 predicted proteins | sample 9134231 | NCBI WGS metagenome assembly JAEEGL01 (sample SAMN16246548, study PRJNA631951) | gut metagenome | biome: gut microbiome; feature: rumen; material: fiber-attached | host: Bos | place: Iran: Karaj | collected 2018-10 | reverse complement strand
TTTTAAGCAGGGATTCACCCGGAACAGGTGTAAAATCCTTAAACGCAAAGAATATACCAAAAAGAGGCAGATAACAGAATAACGCGTACCACACGATAACCGGTACCGTCATCAAATTCAGCTGCCTTCCTTCTCTTCTCTCTGATTTTTTTAACGATCTGGTGTTTTTTTCTTTAGAACTACCCATAGTTTTTCCTCTTCCAATATATTTAACTATATTATCAGAACACTTTTTTTGATAATACGCATACTAATTGGTCAATTTAACCTCAAAAACGCCTTCTGCGTTTCTTACATTATATCAAAGTATAGTTAATTTTCAAACATATTTTTGTAATACTCTGCAATATTCGATATTGACATTTACATATATTGTGATATTATGGGGTCTGTAGAAAAAATTTTCATGAAAGGATGTGTTAAACATGCATTTTAAAACAAAAAAACTATTGGTACTCCTGCTTACTGCAGCTCTGATTCTTCCGGTGTTTTCATCAACTCCTATAGCTGCTTCCGAAAATGATGCGTCATACAAGGCAGCATATTACAAGCTTATCAAAGAGCTTCGTAAGGGTAATGAAATATCCCAGAACGGTTTTGACAGATTCAAACTAATCTATCTCGATAATGATGACATACCTGAGCTTCTGGCTGTAGATGTTCCCGCTGATTCATTCGAGAACAACAATATATATATTTATTCGCTTTATACGTTCTATAACGGCGAAGCTGTAAAGCTCGGCGACTTCCAGTCAGGCGTAGCCAGTGCAGGCGGATACCGCGGCAATACTTTCTATATCAAGAAGAGCGGAAAAATACTTGAAACATCTACTGCTGCTGCCAGCGGTGACGGTGATGATTTCATATACAGCATGCAGGATGGTAAGTTATCTGTAATTGCATCCGGTGATTTCAATATTGCTGATGAAAACGCTGAGTGGAACGGCAAGTCCATGACCTATGATCAGTACGACAAGAAACTCAACAAAGTGTTTAAGACAAAAAAGGCTAAGTCTTTTGAAGAGATCAAAACTGTTAGCTACAAATCAATGAAAAAGAAGCTTAAATAACTTCAACTGCAAAGCCCACGGCTCCTTTACCGTGGGCTTTTCTTTTTGCACACTTCCCTACAAAAAGGGGACTTTATTTGAAATAAAGTTTTATTATTTATTTGCAGTGTTTGTAACATTTATTCCAGAGTTCTTCGAGTTTAGTGGCATATTTATCGTCATATATATACCTTACATCTCCATAACTAGCTGCTTTAATCTTTGTTCCATCCGCAGCATAGAAATAGAGGTTTTTCTGGCCATAGTCATACATCTCCTGCTTTGTGGTGTACTTTGCGTCAGGATTAATATGTACAGCATAAGAGTACATCAGCATGAGATAATCCTTATCCACTATACATGATGGTTCAGTACCCAGAAGATATTCTATGGGACTTTCGTCAGACTGTATGTTCTCTACATGACCGGGGTTTTTAGCAAAATCATAGGAATATACCCTGCCGTCACCCATGATGTAGATAGCCTCTTTTTGATAGCCCCATGCAGCATTTGTATATACCTGCGCAAAGATTACTTTATCGGCATCAAGTTTGGTATCAAGTATCTCTATGTCCGGATCGAGTTCAACAGTTCCTATGTTTTTCTTTTCATACTTTATCTGCTTTGTGTAAGATATCAGTTTATTCTGTATCGATTTAGCTACGGATTTCGCATTTGTTTTAGCAAAATACATCACCAGATACTGTCCGTCCAAAACCCTTAGAACTCCAAACTCGTTGGCGTATTTTACGACGAGCAGGTAGTGTCCGCTACCGTCTTTTTTTAGTTTGAGAGAAGTACCGGAGAGTTCATCCATAGACGTATTATCATATAAATATTCCATTATCTGCTTCTTATACTTTTTGTCCTGCAGCCATTTACATAATGACGCTGCTTCTTCGTTGTCAGAAGCAGGAATAATACTAATATTTACCTCTGTACCTTTTGAAGTTTCAAACTCATGTTCATAACCGTACAGGGAATCACCAATATCTTTCCATTTACTGTTGTAAGGAACCGAAACAAATACTTCTTCATCACCATATTCATCTTCAAAATGTAACTCAAGTGTTTTAGTCTTTGAATTTGCTTTTGTTTTTGCGCTGGCAGGGACTGTAAACACTCCCACAATCATGGACACCAGGACTAATAAAGCCAATACTTTTCTCATACTGTAACCTTCCTTTCACATATATGTTTTTTTCATAACACTGATTAGACGAGAAGTATAAAAACCCGGTTCCAGAAAAGTATCAAGATATATTTTCCGTCCAAAACAGGTATTCGAAAATTTCGAATAAGTGAATACTTTGCCATCATCCTATCTCTATATAGAAGGTGCATCCTTCACCTTCTTTTGATTCTGCATAGCATGTTCCATGGTGTTTCTGGACTATCTGTTTTACTATAGCGAGGCCCAGACCGGATACGCCTTTGCCTTTTCGCTGCCTCGAGGTGTAGTATCTGTCCCAGATATGGTCTATCTCTTCTGCCGGGATGCCATTTCCATAGTCCCTGACACTGATGAGCATTTTTCCATCGGTTTGCTTTAGGGCTACGCTGATTTTTTTGCCGTCTCCGGTATGTCTTACCGCATTGTCCATCAAGTTATATAATGCTCTTTCCAGGAGGCCCGGATCTCCGGTCACTGTCAAATCTTTCTCGATATCTTTTTCTATCACAACGTTTTCGGGCTGCATCAGTTTCTCAAATCTTTCGGCAGAACTTTGGACGAGTTCACTTATATTGATGCTCTCCATATCCTTTGTCACATCTTCTGTCTGAAGTTCGGAATACTCCAATATCTCGTTCACCAGGGCATTCAGTCTGTCAGATTCCTTTATTATCACCTGCAGGTCGCTTCTCATAGCCTCGCTGTCTTCCCAGGATATGTCCCTTATCATTTCCGCATATCCCTTTATCATGGTAAGCGGGGTGCGCAGGTCATGTGAGACATTTGACAGCAGTTGCATCTGGAATTCTTTAGAAATGCCCAGTTTTTCATGGGTTCTGTCTAAAGTTTCGTTCAGTGCATCAAGCTCAGAACAGAATCCATTCTCATAATTTTCCGAATAATCTTTGTCACCCAGTTTTTCTGCCTTTTCCGAGAGTCTCCTGATAGGACCTGAGAATCTTCTCGCCAGAAACCATGAGAGAATAAATCCTGCTATGAGTGAAAGTACCGTAACCCAGACAAGTATTCTCCTCAGGATGTTTACCGCAGATCCCTGTGGCTCCAAGGGAGTACTGATATACAGGATACTTCTTCCTTCCTGTCCGTGGTAGTCTATATATGTCGCAAATGCGTAATAGTCTGCTTCGTCTGATTCTATATAGCCATCGTCTGATGATTTGAGTTCCGACAATATCTCATCATAGTTATCCGGAAGATTTCTATAGTCATCCCTTCTTTTTCCCGGTTCGTTCTTTTTATCCCCTTTTTCTATGGCAGATAGTTCATCAGGTTCTTTTTTCCCGATTTTCCCTTCTTTTACTTCTTCATCAAACCTCGGTCCGGAGTGCATGCCTTTAAATTCATCCGAACTGTATAGCATTTCGCCATTTTCATCGGTGATAAGTATGACTACAGAGTTGTCCCTGGCGAGTTCATCTATCTTTTTTTCGATATCCGGATCCGAACTATGGCTCTTTATATCTTCTGCTACTTTCTCCGTATCCGATATCAGCATATCATTGTAAAAGCCTTGCAGGAATACTGTCTGCATCAGCCACAATATGATAAATATAAATGCCGTGAACACTGCAAAATATGCCCACAGCTTGAATCTGAACGATCTGGTTTTCATAGGCTATCCTCTTTTCCTTTAAGAGTCTATGGCTGAAATTTATATCCTGTTCCCCTGATAGTATGTATTGCTTCACGACGGTTACCGAGTTTCGATCTTAACAGTTTTATCTGCCAGTCCACCGTCCTGTCATCCCCGAAGTATTCATAGCCCCACACTTTATTCAGTATCTGATCTCTGGTGAGTACTATTCCCGTATTCTCCATGAGATATACCAAAATGGCATATTCCTTGGCTGTGAGTTCCTGCTTTTCACCGTCCACATATACATCATGCCCCAACAGGTCTACCTTGATACCGTCTGCTTCCAGATATCTCTGCTTTTCGGATTTAACCTCGGAATCCGAGGAAGCTTTTTCCGCCCCCTCGGTATCCTTTGTTTTATCATTGTCTTTTGTGTTAACGGTATGCCGCTTTATCACTACGTTTATTCTCGCCATGAGCTCCTTCGGAGAAAATGGTTTTGTTACATAATCATCCACTCCTACTTCGAATCCGAAGAGCTTGTCATATTCTGTACCTCTGGCCGAGAGCATGATGACCGGTATGTCCTTAAATGCCCGAATTTTTTTACAGGCAGTAAATCCATCGGTATCCGGCATCATGACATCCATAATAATGGCGTCATAATCGTTTTGCCTGCAAGCTTCTATAGCTTCGCTTCCGTCTCCTGCAGTCTCGACTTCATAGCCTTCTCTTTTTGCATACCGTTCTATGAGCCTGATTATGTCATCTTCATCGTCTACTACAAGTATTTTTGCCATATGTTATTCCTCGTCTACGTCACCTTAAAAAAGTCTTCAGCTTTCCTCGGTAACAAAATATTGCTCCGAACATCCGTATTTTGTTATATCCGGATATTCCTCATGATCTCCTGCCGCCACGGCCACCCATGTCACCAAAGCCCCCGTTCATACCCTTCGGGCCTCCGCCCATGCCGCCGCCCATCATGGACTGGGGTATGGAGTCTACCTGAGTGCCGTTTATGATGATTGTTCCACCATTATACTCTGCTGTGCCATCATAGTCAAATGATGATACTGTGGATGTCACATTTATGGTCCCACCGTTTACATATATGCTTCCGTTTGAATCTATAGCGTCTGTGTCGCCCTGACCTACTTCTATGGTCGTCGTACCACCGTTAAACTCTATCACAGGTACTGTATATGATTTACTCTTATAAGATGCGTTCATACCGTCATCAGATGCTGTGATATCGATATTTCCGCCGTTTATCTGAATGTATGTAGCTTCTATACCTTCGGATGCGTTTATAACAATCTCTCCACCATCTGCTACAAAGAAAGTAGTAGCCTGTATTCCGTCACTCTTTACGCTGATATTTAACTTTCCGTCTTTTATGTATATCCAGCCTAAAGTGTTGTCTTCATCGTTTTCGCTGTGAAGACCATCCTTATTTGTAGTGATGTTGAATGTACCATCGTAAATAGCTATTGAATCATTTGCCTCTATACCGTCCTCAGCACTTTTTATATTGTATGTTCCGCCGGTAACTTTTATATCGTCTTTTCCTGAGATACCGTTTCCATAGTATGAATTTATATTGAGTATTCCAGTACCGTTCAGTACCAGGTCATCTTTCGAGAATATGACTGCGTCCGTGTTCGTACTTCCCTCAGAGGTGTATTTTCCGGTAACAGTCAGGGTATTTTCACTGTCAGTAGTGGTCACGAAACACTTATCTGCCGATACTACATAAATAGCAGGGAAATTATCATTTGTAATGTTTACACCATCGAGTACCAGCTGTACTTTTGCTTCCTTGTCTGCCTCTACTCTTATAGTACAGTTAGAAGCAGTTCCCCTGATGATATATATGCCTTCGGATGATATTGTATAGGACTTGCCATCCGCCACCTCGATGATATCCGCATCAGTGAGGTCGGGTGTCTGATTCAGGTCTCTTTTGCTGAAGATGTCAGTTAAGTCTATCTCTGAACCGGGATTCGAAACTGATGTATATACTGCTGATGTGTTACCAGAATTAACTGTTATGCTTGATCCATCAGTTTTCACGCTTAAATTCACATCCGTCGAGCTGTTTTCCGTACTCTCACTTGTAATCTCTTTTGTCGTATCGATCAGATCCGAAAGCGTTCCGTTAGGGACTCCGCTGCATGCGGTCAAGACGGTTGCCATTGTGAGTGATGCCAATATAGTTGTTATAGTTCTTTTCTTCATAGTAAACACCTTCCTTTTTTTGGATTTTTGTTTCTTTGCTATGAAAAGAATATAACATCTGTTTTAGGAATCCCTATTGTGGTTTTTAGGAATCTGTGTGGAATCCTATTTAATTGATTATTTTAGGAATCAGATTCAGGATTTCCTTGGTTTTTACATACTTTCCTATCTCACAGGCTGATATGTATTCTATACTGTCCATGAATCTGTCAAATCTATGCTTTATCCCATCATCATCGAGATTCTCTCTGTCTGCCATATTATCTATGAATTCTTCGAGCATAAAGAGCTGCACATGCTCGGTACGGTTGTAAAATCTGAGAGCGACCGGTATACCATCGTACACACTGCATTCTCCCCTTATCTCGAGTGCAATGCCTTCTTCTAAATCAATGAAACTATCGGCATCCTTTATTTCAATAGTTTTAAATTCTTCTCCGGGTGCTGCTGCCAGGAGGACCTGAGGATTCTTCAAAGTCGTATATAATGCTCTTGCTAAAAATACGACGTTGATCCACTCCATAGGGTAGGTGCTGCAAAACCTGTATTCGTTCCAAATTCCTTCAATCCTTATATAATCCTTTACTATCATATCAACCTCCTGTAATTTCTTTGAAAAATCTATATTACCCTGTATTCTTCTTATATCTTCACATGAATATTCTAATTGAAGATTTCCCCCCACCTTCGCTACGCTAAGAGGTGGGGGATATCTTCTGTTTTGTTATAGTATAGCAAATTAATACGGGGTTAGCAAACATAAAAGCCAAAATATTCCATAAAATTTTAAAAAACGAACTTTTAGTTAGTTCTTTCTGTTTTTACATGTGATATAATAAAGTAGCCATATTTTTTTTAAGTAAAGGAGAGAATTTATGAAACCAAGAACAAAGAAGTTTTGTAAGACCATTTTTGCCATTTTTATGGTTCTGGCACTGTTCGTGTGCATAGTTCCTGCATATGAGCCTGCCAGTGCGGCTTCAAAGCCATCCAAACCGAAAATCAGTGTCACCGTAGATGCTGCATCAGCTACCATCACGATCAAGAAAACAAAGAAAGCCGAAGGTTACATGATATCAGCGAAGCTTCCAGGAGAGAGCAAATTCACTGAACTGGCAACCATCGAACTTGACGGTAAAAAACAAATAAACTACACAGTAGAGGATCTTCCCGCAGGTGAGTATTCCATCAAAGTCAGGGCTTATCTAAAGAAAGGCGATGACATCGTATGGGGTAAGTACAGTAAAGTTCAGACTTTCACCATTGAAGCCGGTGCAGAGCCTACCGAGCCTGCCGATTATGAAGATGGAGAGATAATTCTGTTTGGAAACTATGAGCAGGATAATGACTTAAAGAACGGAACAGAGCCTATCGAGTGGATCGTATATGAAGTGACCGACACAGATATGTACCTTATTAGCCTCAGAGCACTTACAGACGGTGATATCAGCCAAAAGAATAAAGATAAAACCATCACCTGGGAAAATTGTGATTTAAGAAAGTGGCTCAACAATGATTTCTACAGCGAGGCATTTAGTGCTGCCGAGGCTGCAGTCATCACTGAATCAACACTTTCCGATACCGGTACCGTGGACAAGATTTATCTTCCTTCCAAAGAGGATATGACTAGGAAGGACCGTATTTTTGGCAACAAGTCCAAAAGACTGGTCTGTGCACCGACTACATACGCAGAATGTAAAAGTGAAGTTTTTTATGTATGGACCTGTATAACTGAAGACGAATGGGGTATGAAAGAACATAAAACAATAGACGATCAGTATGCATGCTACTGGTGGCTCAGAACCTCTAACGGCGGTGATAAATTTGCGATGGTGGATGAAGCCGGAGATTACTGCTCTACCAAGTACTGGGGTCCCGAGATAAAGAGTTGCCATACCGATTATGACGGTGAGCCCGAATATGTAGAAGGGTATGGCGTTCGTCCTGCGTTAAGAGTAAACCTTTCAAGTGCTTCAAAAGTAATTAAAAAGACCGGCAGATTCTTTGCAGGAAAAATCACAACAAACGAAACAATTAAGGATACCTGCGTAAGCCTTGAAAATGCCAAGAAAGGTGATCTGGTAGTACTCGGAACTTACGAGCAGGACAACAATCTTGAAAACGGTTCCGAAGCTATAGTATGGTACGTTTTAGACAAAAACAAAGATGAAATAACTCTTTTAAGCAAATATGCGCTGGATGTCGTTCCATATAATACTTCAAAAGATGACACAACCTGGGAAAACTGTTCTTTAAGAGCATGGCTCAATGATGATTTTTATAATGCCGCATTTGGCGATGACGAAAAAGAACTGATACAAACTACAACCGTTGATAAAAACGGCAATTCAAAGCATTCGGTCAAGGGCGGTGCTACGACAAATGATAACGTATATCTGCTCAACATGGACAATTTGATCAATACAGGTTATGCTTTCGATGAAGATTATCATGCCTGGGATATCAAGAGACGCTGCGGACTGACCGCCTATGCTATAGCTAAGGGTGCTTACATAGGTGATGAAAAAACCGAGGACGGTATAAACAGTACATACTGGTGGCTCCGTTCTACAGGTAAAGACAAAAATCTTGCCGTAGTTGTTCTGTCCAAGGGTTATGTACTGACTGATGGTTTGTCAAATTCCACGACAAATATAACGGTACGTCCTGTAATTACCGTATCCGTTAAATGAAATTAAAATGCGTTTATGGACGCATTTTGAAAAAGGACCGGGATATGCATTCAACACATCCCGGTCCTTTTTACACTTCTGTATAAATGAGTTATTATAGTAGTATTACATCGAAAAAGCTTTCATCATGAAACCTTTACAAACTGCATTTCGCCCTCGATATCTCCTGTCTGGTCGATCCAGAACATAAGATTTTCATAAGGAGAAAAATCAGCTTCTTCTTTGTCTGAGATTAACTCTCTGTCTTCCTCACCATCTTCGTTGGCTGTACACTTAAACTTTAGGTTTCCACCGTTGGTATGGAATGCATCGCTTGCCTCATCATAATTTGTCCAGTACTGCCATTCAATCCACTCTGAAGCACTGTTTGCCCACTTGATCGTGAAGATGAATGCGCCTGCGCCTTCTCTCATTACTTCCATAGATGCTCTTTCGCACTGATAAGTACCGCAGTATTCATCTCCCGGAACATTCTCAGGGAATTCTTCAAAACCGTCGTTACGTACGTACCATACTCCGCCATCTCCATGATCCATAGCGTTCAGACGCTCAACTGTTTCGGTGCTCCAATCCCAGCTGATGGTAGTCCATATATCTCCGGTAAACTCACGAAGATCGATAGTATAAGGTATACCGCTCATACCGTAAGGCTTAATAACTATATCACCTGATGCTTCTTCTTCGCCTCTGTATGCTACCCATGAACCGTCATTATGGATTTCAAACTCCCATCCGGTCACGTCCTCTTCTTCTTTCCAGTTACCTGCTATTGCTTCAAAGTTTACGGTAGGTTCAGGATTTGTATTACGCTGGAAAGTAATATCGCCATCCTCTGCTGTATTAAGAACAAATGTATCATCCGAAATGTTCTTGGGGAATTCTGCTATAGCGTTTCCTTCTGTATCAGAGAAAATGTAATATGCATTTCCGTCATCCTTTACCTGAACGGAAACAGATCCGTACATAGCTCCTCCACCGGGGAACTTAAGTTCCATGGAACCATCCTCATTTACAACCAGTGTTCTGGAGAATAAGCTGTTGATCTCACTCCATGAACCGACCAGATCACCAAGACTAGTATCAACTGCAGGTTCTTCAACAGGTGCTTCTGTGGGTTCCACTGTAGCCGCAGGTTCTTCAGTAACTTCAGGTGTTGTTTCGGGAGTAGCTTTAGGTGTTGTTTCAGCAGGCTTTGTAGCCTCTGCTTCTTTAGTAGGCTCATTGCTTCCGCCCGAAGTGGTGTCTTCTTTTTTACCGCAAGCTGCAAGAGATGCAATCATTACGATAACCAAAATTGTTGCCAGTAACTTTTTCATTTTCTTCTACCTCTCTTTTTTCTTTTTCGGGGTTTTTGAAGGGTCCGTATAGTATTTTTCACGCTTCGCTCCTGTAATTCCCCACAACAATGAGAGAGTATAGCAGATTTTATTTTAAAATACAACTAACTAAAAGTTCGTTTAAAAATTTTTCAAATAATTATGCGGTTTTTAGGCTAACAGGAATTCAAGAGGCTGTCCGTCACGACTATTATTGCAGATCCAAACCCGAAACTTTCCTGCTTCGCTCTCCCATTTTTCTTCTGCAGTCCAAAAACGCAGCATTTCTTCATTTATGACGAAGCTTACTTCCTCTTCTGTTCCCGGATCTAAAGTAATCTTTTTAAAATCGGCGAGTTCCCTGACAGGGCGAACACGGCTAGCCGCAACATCTCTTATATAGAGCTGAACCGTCACACTTCCCTTCATAGCTCCGGTGTTTCTGACGGTTACAGAAGCGGTGATAGTTTTTGAACACGACATCTTTTGTGTGCTCAGTTTAGGACTTATAAATTCAAACGTGGTATAGGACAATCCGTATCCAAAAGGATAGAGAGCACCATTCTCACAGTCAAGATAACTGGAAGTAAATGCTGACGGACCGTTTTCCGGCCTGGGGCGTCCGGTGGGATACATGTCATAATGCAGAGGTTCCTGCCCCACGGTATAAGGGAAACTTACAGGCAGTCTTCCCGAAGGAGATACCTTCCCCGTAAGAACATCCATCACGCCGTGTCCTCCTTCTGTTCCCGGCAGCCAGCATATCATCAATGCATCCGAAAGCTCTTTTATTTCATTAAGTTCAAGCGGTCTTCCGGTAAATATTAGCGTTACTATCCTTTTCCCTGTTTTTTTGATCTCATTTATTAGTTTTAGCTGTACAGTCGGAAGTTTAAGGCTCACCTTACTCGTGGCTTCTCCCGATTGTGCAAAGTCTTCACCCAGGCACAGGATCACCGTATCAGCCCACTCTGCAGCTTTAACAGCCTCTGTCATGAGTTTGCTGTTTTCTTCCTGCCAGTTATCTACATGCCGTATTCCTCTGGAAGTCTTTGCATCCTGATCCAGCATGGTACAGCCTGCGGCAACTTTTATGCTTTCCTGTTCGTACACCTCTATAGCTGCTTCCGAGACGGTTACGGTATTCTCATCCTCTCCTGAAAAGGCCCATGAACTCTGTAGCTTTTTGTTATCGGCATAGGGTCCGATAAAAGCATACTTTTCTTTTTTGAGCGGTAATGTATTATTCTTGTTTTCCAGAAGCACAAGACTCTCCGCAACAGTAGATCTGGCCAGGTGCCTGCTTTCATCGGTTATAACCGGTCCGGCATCCATATCAATGCCCCTGTACGGATCTTCAAAGAGGCCAAGATTATTTTTCATATTTAGAACTCTCAGAACCGCTTCATCAAGTGCCTTCATAGATACAGCTCCGGTATTTACCAGTTCTTCGAGACAGGAACTGTAACAGCCGGAACACATATCTATATCGACACCTGCCATCATAGCTTTAAGAGCGGCATCCTTCTGATCCTCGGCAAACCCATGATTTATCATTTCTCCTACTGCACCCCAGTCAGAGATCAGGACACCCTTAAACCCAAACTCTTCCCTTAATATCTTCTTCATCAGGAATTTGTTCCCCGTAGCAGGAATACCGTTTATACTGTTAAATGAAGTCATGACCATAGCCGGATTTTTCTTTATGGCTTCGCAGTATGCGCGAAGATAATGTTCCCTCAGAGTATGTTCTGAAAGCTCGGTATTATTGTAATCCCTTCCGGCTTCTGCGGCACCGTAAGCAGCATAATGCTTAACACAAGAAGCTATGTGATCACTGTCTTTTAAATCGTCCCCCTGATACCCCTCAACCATAGCAACTGCCATACGTGAATTTAAGATTTTATCTTCACCGGTAGATTCCATGATCCTGCCCCATCTCGCATCTCTGCACAGATCCGCCATAGGGGAAAATGTGGCATGAACACCGTCGGCAGCTGCCTCATGTGCCTGAATTTCAGCACCTTTCCTTACCGCAGCAGGATCAAATGTAGCTCCCTGACCCAATGGACATGGCAGAACAGTCTTATGTCCGTGTATTACGTCAAGCATGAACATAAGTGGAATATGATGAGGGTGCTCCTTAATATACTGTTCCTGAATCTTCCTGAGCCTTTTGCTGCCCCATATTCCCAAGGTGCTTCCTGCAAGCCTTTTTACGTTGTCTTTTACCTGACCCCTTTCAATTCCTGTGATCTCCGCACCGGCTTCGTACTCGGACCCCGGAATCTGTACCAGCTGCATTACTTTTTCTTCCGTCGACATATCATTTAATAATGCTTCAAGTGCTTTCTTATCCATATACCCTCCGTTTAATGCTTCATTCCTTTATTCCGATTGCGGTAAATTCTCCGGGGAGATTTTCATTAACCCACGACGGATGTCCTCAGAAATTTACCATCATCCAGCTCGTTAATATTTCTCTAAATCATTATCTTTTGTTGCTGACGTCAATTAAATTAAATACCTACTCGTTGTAATCGTCATAGTCTGATTCGTTAACGCCCACAGCTATCTTCTCAATTTTTACCTGCTTGATATAAGAAACAAGCTTCTTCTTAAGTGAACCTGAAACGGATTCTTTATCTGTTTCCGTAAAATACATAAATACGTGTGATCCATCTATGGCCCTGAACACTCCATACTGGTTTCCTATGTCCATTATGAGCATATATTTTCCGTTTCCGTCCTTTTTCAGCTTAAAGTACTTATCGGCGTCCTTTTTTTCAATCGAAAATCCGTCGCACATGTATGCAAACAGTTGCTTCTTGTACTTTTTATTTGTAAGGTATTTGCACAGCAGTTTTGCTTCTTCCGCTTCTATCGCATCTTCCGTATCAAAGACCACCCCGATTACAGTTTCATCCCTTGTAGTTGTAAATTCAATATAACCGCAGACAACGGTCTCTTTAGGTGCCTTCCACTTACTATAGTAGGGAACCTCACAGTTTTCCTGTATTCCTCTGATCTCACCGTTTAGGTACATTGTTATAGTTTTCGTCTTAGAACCTGTAGAACCTGATTTTGCGTTCACGGGAACGCTGAACATACTGACAACCACGCACAAAATGATAATTAACGACAATGCCTTCTTCATAAATATCTTCCTCTCTTTCTCAATGTTACTGCTTTTGATTTAACAGTCATTAGACGAAGGCCGGCAAGGGGTGGTTCCATTTTCTTGGTTTTAGAATATGCTCCATAAGCTTCAAGTAAATCTTACAATTATGTTACTTCAGCATTTTCTTTGTCTTTGCACACCATTTCAGGTACGTTTCATAAATCTCAATTCCAAAGGAAGCTGTAAGAGAATAATAAATATGATCCTCTAGATCCAATGATTTTTCTAATGCTTCACTATAGTTTTTCAACACCTTGAGATCTTTCTGTATCTGTTCCTCAAACACTTCTATGTTATGAATCGAAACTTCCCTGCTTTCAGCTCCGCCGAAAAACAGTTTCAGAAGCGTCTCATATTTAAGTTCATTGCTCACCTGTTCTTCTTTTAGCCAATCCTTAAGCACATCTCTGCCACCGGTTGTAATATGATAAGTGGTCTTTTCACGCCCACCCACAGATGTATCGTTTTTCGTTATCAGGCCTTGGTTCTCCATATCCTTCAAAGCAGGATATATATTTCCGAAACTGCCCTTCCAGAAAAAGCTGATAGCTCCATCAATGCGCTTTTTGATATCATAGCCTGTTAAATTCTCATGACTGAGAAGCCCAAGAATTACCATATCAATTTTTCTTTCACGTGCCATGCCTTTCTCCTCTATATATCTATTTAATATATCTATTTGATATACCATAGCACTTTACAAAAGAATAGTCAAGCAATTTTTATAACTTTATAGATGACAGTGTTTTTGTTAAGTCTTACTTATTGGAATAACTAATCTATCACAGGCAATACTTTCTGCTCAATAAAATCGACTCTGTCAAAGATCCTTGGTTTAAATGTACCTGTAATTCCCACAGATACGTTTACTTCTTTGTTTACATAGATAATATTTCCGCTGTCTCCAATCGCAGCAAATACTGCTCTTTCATCATAGGGCTTGTACCATAAGTATCCATAGTTCATGAAACCAAAACGTTCTCCCAACTTAAGATGCGGTGCCAGCATGTCTTTAAGGTACTCTTCTGATATGATTTTTTTCCCATTATATGAGCCACCTCCTAACACCATAGCACCGATCACAGCCATGTCTCTTGCCGACATGCATAATCCCCAGCCGGCGGTAACACTGCCCTGAGGATCAGTGTACCACTCGTATTTTCTGGGATTCTTGTTCATAAAGAAGTCAAATTGATCCTCCTTGGAACTGTCGCCATGGTGTATACGCTCCGGAAGCCCAAGCGTTCCAAACAGATTCTTGTTGGAAAAATCAATTAACTTTTCACCTGTTGCTCTCTCAATTATTCCCGCCAGGATCTGGATACCAAGGGTTACATATCTGAATTCACCGGTAATCCCGTTCCGGCCTCCAAGATAATCAAGGATCGCAAGTGTAAAGTCTTTGGAAGTACACACCTTTTTCCAGGGCTCTGACTTCCTTTTATAAGGAGCTGTCATCGTAAGAAGATGCCTGATCGTAACGTCATAGATAGTTTTCTCGCCACGCTTTACAGTATAATCCGGGAAAAAATCCATTACCTTTTGATCCGGGCTTTTGAT
>JAEEGL013829006.1_pt1 | contig 14811 bp, 13 predicted proteins | sample 9134231 | NCBI WGS metagenome assembly JAEEGL01 (sample SAMN16246548, study PRJNA631951) | gut metagenome | biome: gut microbiome; feature: rumen; material: fiber-attached | host: Bos | place: Iran: Karaj | collected 2018-10 | reverse complement strand
TAAAGTAGTCGAATATCTCCTGTGCCAGCTCTTCTTTGATATTGTTGATGTAAGAGACAGTGATGTTACCATACTCCTTTCCCTCGTCTTTGAGCACCTTGATGCGTGTTTTCACCACATAGTCCACTAAGTAGTGGTTGTTGTCGATGGTATAATCGACGTTGGTGAGTTGGCAAAGCACCACGGCAGCCGCTTCCGGGTCTTGTTCATAGACGGTCATATTCATTTCTTCGTCGGTCGGTTTGCCGAATTTCAGGTTTTGTGCGTGGATGTTAGTCTGACAGAATAACATACAAGTCGCAATGATAAGCAATTTTTTCATGTTATTTATTTTTTAAAACGATTTTCTGGCGATATGTGCTGGCTACAGTGCGCATCAACTCAATGAACTTTGGGAAGAGTGACTTGTCAAAAGTGCCTGAGCGCATCAGCAGTCGATTTTTGACGTGGATAGACTCCTCGTCGGCCTGTATGCTACAGGTGAACGATGCAAGAGGCAGTTCTATATGTACATCCCCTGGACGGGCTTCAATCACGTAGCCTTCGGGGATGGTAATCGTGATGTCGTCCGTGTCGAGATAGCCTGTGTCGCACCAAATGTCCTCCGTGCGTTCGGCAAGGCTGCTTGGTACGCTATAGCCACTATGAACCGGGCAGATGGGCACAAAAAGACGCTGTCCCGTCCGTGTGGCGTATTTCTGGCTTTGTATCTCTGCATTCAGGGCGATTTTGGCTCCTTCTTCTTGAATGTTTAACCGCTTGACCTCGGCCTGTGGTGCCAACACGATTTGTTGCAGGATTTTCTGCCGTTCTTTCTCGTTCATCTTCAGCAGAGGTATGTAGTGCTCATATTGTTGGTTGAGAACCTCTTGTGTGATGTCCAACGTGGCCGCACCTTCTTCCTCCAAGTTGATGTGTAACGAAGTGTGCATCAAGTGGGTGCTGTCGGCATATTCGGGCAATTGCACCATACGTCCGCCAGCCTCGCTGACCTCAATGGCGTCATGTCCGGCTATATCCTCGTGAACATAGCCCAAAGGCAGTTGCGGATTGGTACATTCCAGCCAGAGGGTGTCATCCCGTAGCGGTACTTTCAGAATCACGTGGTTCATCTGTCCCACGCTGGCAAAGTCTTTCCGCAACTGGTGGTTTGTGGTGCTGATAATGGTGTAATATGAGGTGATGCCAACTTCTTTCAGCATGGCTCGCATATAGTTGGTAAGGCCCTTGCAGTCGCCATATCCGCTCTTGCTGACGCTGGTGGCAGGGGCGGGTTGCTGTCCGCCGATCCCTAAAAGTATGGCCACATAACGGGTGGTATTTCCCAGACGCTGATAGATGGCTTTCACCTTCTCGCGGTCGTTGTTCAATCCGTCGGTCAGTTGATGTAACTCTTGCCGTTCCGTGTCGGTCAGCCGGTCGCGTCCCTCCATCAGACTAAACTGCCACTTGCCAAAGTCAGTCCAGTCGTGCTGGCTTCCTTTAGTGCCAAAATAGACAAAGCTTGTGGGCGCGAACCATGCCATCGGCAATCGTTCGCGAAGCGGTCGGGTGAATGGCTCTTGCTGCAATGGCGGCAAGTCGTTCACTTGAAGTGTGAAAATCTGGAAGGTTCTCTTACTGTCGTCGATGATGACACGGCCGTCAATGTTTTGTAAGGCGTGTCGGACACCCATGCTCCTTGGTGCCCTCAGGTTATAGGTGGCTTTTTTCACACTGATGTCATAATCTGTCTGGGGGCAGAAGCGGGGAAACTCAATCACGTTATCACGGCTCTCGATGGTCCATTCGTAGGTAATGGTGACGGGATAGACGGAGGGCGTATAGTCGAGATACATCTTGTAATCGTCGATGGCGAGGTAAGGAGAATACTCCGTCTTCTTCAAATCGCTCTCGCTCATTTTCCTGATGACCCGGCCTGAACCGTCAGTCACCAGCCCCTTGAAACTGGTCAGCCTGTTGTTTTTGCTGCACGAACACACAAACGCGGCTTGTGCCGCTCCATGCTCGTTGAGGATGGTGGTTGCTTCCCTGAATCGTTGGATGGCATGGTCAGGACCATCGCAGACAATGTCGGTCGATGACTCTTCCACAATGGCTTTCTGTGCCATGACCGCATAACAGCAGAGAAATGCCATTATCAAAAACGACACCTTTTTCATTCTGACTACTACTATCATTTTTTAGTATTACTTTACACTCCGGGATAGCGAAAGATATGCGTTGTTAAACCCAAATTAAGTTAAATACCGATGCCAACCAATCCTACGCAGGAATTTGCTTGTCAAACTCCGTCGAAAGCAAACTGCACCGTTGAGAGGATGAATTGCGGACAAGGAACGCTCTGTCCCTACTTGCTCAACAGAGAGTATGCATGATAAACGTTATTCCCCTTTTTACTCCAGGGTATGCTCCTGTGGAAAATGGAGACTCGGTGTCAAATGCCCATGGTGCGCCACATCGCTTCGAAGTTGCGGTCCCAAATGGAGTGCAACCACTCTACATCCTCATCGTAAGCGAAGTCGGTGATGTGGAGCACATAATCGCCCGTGAGGTCGTTTTTGGTCATGCGCATCTCCAAAAAGCACCGGGTTCATCTTCGTCATCCCACTCCAGTTGGATGTATTTGTTTTTCACCTTATTTATAATATGTGCCTTACGCGTCTCATGGTGCGCCCATGGAGCTCCCCACATAAACTCGAATGTGTCGCCAAACTGTTGTACATTGTCGGCAATCCATTTTGCAAGTCCGCCTTCGGTGCTGATGGCCTGCCAAATGATGTTGGCCGACTTCGATTTCAGCGGATGCTCGATATAGATTTTCTTTTTTTCCATAAGCTTTTCAATGGTATTCAACATTTTCGCCACAAAAATAATAAAAAAATTGGAGAACAAAGAAAAAAGGATGAAATATTTTTTGCAGAAAAAAAACTTTGTAGTACCTTTGCACCCGCTAACAAGATTTGTTGGCGGGATAGCTCAGCTGGTTAGAGCGCATGATTCATAATCATGAGGTCGCCGGTTCAATCCCGGCTCCCGCTACTGTGGCGTGATAAGCATTTGCGGATTTCGGTTCGTGAGTGCTTTTTTTATCAAAATGATGTTTTATCTTTACACGAATCTGATATGAAGAGAACAATCACCTTCTTTTTGATGGCGGCAGCTCTGCTCTGCACCGGTTGCCGCACGGTGCAATACCATGTCACCGGGGTGGAACGCACACGCGTGGCTGTTGACAGCCGCTATGATGTGCCGAACGCCGAGGTTGAACAATTCATGGCTCCATATCGCGTACGTGTGGATAGTCAGATGAAACCTGTGGTGGGGCGTACGGATGCCTATCTCGACGCCTACCGCCCGGAGAGTCCGCTGTCCAACCTGTTGCCCGACATCTTCGTGTGGGCGGGTGAGCAGTATGGTGAGCATCCCGACTTCGGCGTATATAATATAGGTGGAATACGTGCGGCGCTGCCCAAAGGCGATGTCACTATCGGTGATGTCGTGTCGGTGGCTCCGTTTGAAAACAAGATTGTCTTTGTCACACTCACTGGCAGCAAGGTGTCTGAACTGATGAGTCAGATTGCCAGCAGAGGAGGGGAGGGGCTCAGCCGCGAGGTGCGGTTGGTCATCACCGCCGACAAGAAAGTGAAGAGCGTCACGGTGGGCGGCCAACCTATCGACCCCGACCGTGAATACCGCATTGCCACTATCGACTATGTGGCACAGGGCAATGACGACATGGTGGCGTTTAAGAGTGCCACCAATGTCAAGACACCTGGACATGACGAGGACCTCAACCGCGAGGTCATCATCCGCTATTTCCAAGAAAAGATGAAAAACGGTGAGGTGGTCAGTGCCACCACCGACGGACGAATCATTGTGGAGGAATAAAACATGGCTAAGAAATACATCATCACCCTTTTGTGCCTCGTCGTGGCGAGTGTGGCCATGGCACAGAAGAAAGAGTTGGTCATCTTGCACACCAACGACACACATAGTTGCATCGACCCCTTGAGTGTCAATATCAAGGAGAAGGACATCGCCGGAAAAGGCGGTTTCATCCGTCGGATTGAGATGCTGCGTCAGGAGCGCTTGGCGCATCCCGACTTGCTCTATTTCGACAGCGGCGACTTCTGTCAGGGTACGCCATTCTTCACGATTTATCAAGGCGAGGTGGAGATTGGACTGATGAACCGCATGGGCATCGACGCCTCAACCATCGGCAACCATGAGTTCGACTTCGGTTTGGACAATATGGCTCGTCTCTTCCGCATGGCCAACTTCCCCATTGTCTGTTCCAACTACGACTTTCAAGGCACTGTGCTCGAGGGGTTGGTCAAACCTTACCTCATCATTAAGCGCAACGGACTGAAGATTGGCGTGTTCGCGCTCGATCCCATGATGGAGGGACTGGTCGATCTGAGCAAATGCCAGGGCGTCACCTATCTTGACCCGATCAGTAAGGCGAACGAGATGTCGGCTCTGTTGCACAAGAAGAAATGCGATGTGGTCGTCTGCATCTCGCATTTGGGATGGGACAAGCACAATGGTCCTAACGACCAACAGATGATAGCCGGCAGCCGGGGTATCGACCTGGTGCTCGGAGGCCATTCGCATACTTATTTTGAGGAGCTGCGCTATGTCAAAGACTTAGACGGGCGCATGGTGCCTGTGGACCAAAACGGAAAACATGGCGCGTACATCGGAAAGATGACCCTCACGCTTGACAGAAATGCTGCGCATTAAAAAGTTATATATCCTTATCTTCAAGCAGTTTGCACTGCTCTTCGTCGGCACGTTTTTCATCGCTCTCTTCGTGCTGATGATGCAGTTCGTGTGGAGATATATCGATGTGCTCATCGGCAAAGGGCTCTCACTCGATGTGCTCGCGCAGTTATTCTGGTACATGGCGCTCATGATGGTGCCGCAAGCCCTTCCCCTTGCCATCCTCCTCTCCTCACTCATCACCTTCGGCAACCTCGGCGAAAGTTCCGAGTTGACGGCCATCAAAGCGGCAGGCATCTCCCTTTTGCAGACGCTCAAGCCGTTGGCTTTCATCGTCCTGCTCATCTCCGGTGCCTCGTTCTATTTCCAAAACAACATCGGCCCGATGTCGAACGACAAAGTGGCGCAGCTCATCGAGGCCATGAAACACAAGAGTCCGGAGTTGGAGATTCCCGAGGGCGTTTTCTATGATGGCATTCCCCAATGTAATATCTATGTGCAGGAGAAGAACCTGGAAACAGGAATGCTCTATGGCATTATGATTTATCGGATGACGGGCAGCTATGAGGATGCCGCCATCATTTTGGCCGACTCAGGCAGCATGCGCACCACCGCAGAGAAGAAGCACTTGATGCTCACCCTCTACAGCGGCGAGTGGTTTGAGAATATGCGGTCGCAGGAGTTGGGCAACAGCGCTTCGGTGCCTTACCGGCGTGAGACGTTCTGGAAGAAAGACATCGTGCTCGACTTCGATTCTGAAATCAACCTCGACAACGGCGGTATGGGACAGCGCGCACAAGCCAAAAGCCTGGCGCAGATTAGCCATGATATGGACTCTCTCAAACTGCAGTACGACTCCATCGGGCGCATTTATTACAAGGAGGGAAAGGCTTCTTATTTCGATTTGAATAACCTCACCCGTGACGACACGCTTGAGGTGGCCTCCGCCGTCAAAGAGGTGGTGTTCGACACCCTCTACAACCAGTTGAATGTAGATAAGCAGCGTGCCATAGTCAATGCCGCCCATGCCAAGGTGCAGCAGATGGCCACCGAGTTGGAGTACAAGAGTCTGATTACTTCCGACGGCGACAGTTGGATTCGTCAGCACCTCATCGAGGCCATCAATAAATTCACGCTGGCCTTCTCATGCATCATTTTCTTTTTCATCGGAGCACCACTCGGAGCCATCATCAGGAGAGGCGGACTCGGAGTGCCTATCATCGTGTCGGTGCTTGTCTTTATCGTCTTCTATATCCTCGACAATACCGGATTCCGCATGGCGCGAAGTGGTATTTGGACCGTCGCCTTCGGCAAAGGCCTGGCCACTGCGGTGCTCACACCGCTCGCCGTGTTTGTCACCTACAAGGCCAACAACGATTCAGCGGTGTTCAACATGGATGCTTACCGCAACCTGTTCATGCGTATGTTCGGACTGCGGCTCAAACGTACCGTCATGGGCAAGGAGGTCATCATCAATGACCCCGACTATGCGAACGATGTGGTACAACTCGAGCGCATCAGCGACGAAATCAAATCTTATGCCCATGACCATCACTTGAAGTCGCTACCCAATGTCATCAAGGTGTTCTTCAAATACCAACCTGACAATGAGATTGAGCGTATCAGCGACGAGCTCGAGGCGGTGATAGAAGACCTGGGCAACACACGCGACAAATACATCATCTCGCATCTCTCCAACTATCCCGTGCTGGCCGTCAAGGCTCACACCAGGCCTTTTGAGCGGAGGTGGCTCAACATCATGGCCTTTATCATCGTGCCGTTGGGATTGTTCTTCTATTTCCGCATGTGGCGCTTCCGTGTCCGCTTGCACAAAGACCTGCAAACCATTCACAAAAACAACAAGAAAATCGTGAAGCGGATTCACAATTCGCAATTGGCAATTCATCAATCATAATTCACAATTGACAATTCACAATTCATCATTCTTCATCGCCGCAGGCGACAACTCAACATTTAAAATTCAACATTCAACATTCAAAAACAGCATATGATACAACTCGATACCATAGAAGCCGCAGTCAAAGACTTCAAAGAAGGCAAGTTCGTCATCGTCGTGGATGATGAAGACCGTGAAAACGAAGGCGACCTTATTATCGCCGCTGAACTGATTACACCTGAAAAGGTGAACTTCATGCTCAAAAACGCACGTGGACTGTTGTGCGCCCCCATCACCATGTCAAGGTGCGAGGAACTCGACCTGCCGCATCAAGTGGCAGACAACACCTCGATGCTGGGCACCCCCTTCACCGTCACCATCGACAAACTTGAAGGGTGCGCCACAGGTGTGTCGGCACACGACCGTGCCGCCACCATCCGTGCACTCGCCGACCCCGCGTCCACACCGAAGACCTTCGGACGCCCAGGACATATCAACCCCCTCTATGCACAGGAGCAGGGAGTGCTGCGCCGCAGCGGACACACCGAGGCCGCCATCGACCTCTGTCGGATGGCCGGTCTTTATCCCGCCGCAGCACTCATGGAGATTATGAACGACGACGGTACGATGGCGCGGTTGCCTCAGCTCGCTGAGATGGCCCGCCAGTGGGACATGCGCCTCATCTCCATCAAAGACATGATTGCCTACCGCCTGCGCCAAGAGTCGCTCATTGAGGTGGGCAGTGAAGTGGATATGCCCACTGAATACGGTCATTTCCGACTCGTGCCCTTCCGCCAGAAAGCAAACGGGCTGGAGCATTTCGCACTCATCAAGGGCGAATGGGAGGGCGACACCCCCGTCATGGTGCGCGTGCACTCGTCCTGTTCCACGGGCGACATCCTCGGCAGCAAACGGTGCGACTGTGGCGAGCAACTGCACAAAGCCATGCGCATGATAGAAAAGGAGGGCACCGGTGTGCTCATCTATATGCAGCAAGAGGGCAGGGGCATCGGCCTGATGAACAAAATCGAGGCATATAAACTGCAAGAGGAGGGACTCGATACCGTTGACGCCAACGTACACCTCGGGTTCAAACCCGATGAGCGCGACTATGGCTGCGGCGCACAGATGCTCCGCCACCTCGGCGTGCGCAAGATGCGTCTGCTCACCAACAACCCCGTCAAACGGGTCGGACTGGAGGCCTACGGACTCGAAATCGTGGAGAATGTGCCCATCGAAGTGACGCCCAACCCTTATAATCTGCGCTACCTGATGACTAAAAAAGACCGCATGGGTCACACGCTGCATTTGTAAAATGTGATTTTTTTGTGAATTAACACACTTTTTTGATGGCGAATTCAAATTATTGTGTTACTTTTGCAACCAATTAAGACATTTTTACGCTTATGCCAAAATTATCTGAACGCCTGAACCGCCTCGCACCGTCTGCCACGCTTGCCATGTCGCAAAAAAGCAGTGAGATGAAGGCGCAAGGCATTGATGTGATTAACCTGAGCGTCGGTGAACCCGATTTCAATACGCCTGACCACATCAAAGAGGCCGCAAAAATAGCCATTGACCAGAATTATTCAAAATACTCTCCTGTTCCCGGATATATCGACTTGAGGCAGGCTGTCTCTGCGAAGCTGAAAAACGAGAATAACCTGGAATACTCTCCTGCGGAGATTCTTGTGTCGAACGGTGCCAAGCAGAGTGTGTGCAATACCGTGCTTGCGCTCATCGACGAGGGCGACGAGGTCATTATCCCCGCACCCTACTGGGTCAGTTATCCGCAGATGGTGCTCCTCGCTGGCGGCAAACCTGTCATCGTGAATGCCGGTTTTGAGCAGAACTTCAAGATGACACCCCAGCAACTCGAAGAGTCCATCACCCCTCGCACCCGGCTCGTCATCCTCTGCTCGCCCAGCAATCCTACGGGCAGTGTCTATTCGAAAGAGGAGTTGAAAGCGTTGGCCGAAGTCATCCTGAGCCATGACGAACTCTATGTGCTGGCCGACGAAATCTATGAGCATATCAATTACGTGGGACGCCACGAGAGCATCGCACAGTTCCCCGGCATGAAAGAGCGCGCCATTATCGTCAACGGCGTGTCGAAAGCCTATGCCATGACCGGTTGGCGCATTGGTTACATCGCCGCCCCCGAATGGATTGTCAAGGGCTGCAACAAGCTGCAAGGACAATACACCTCCGGCCCCTGTTCTGTTTCGCAGAAAGCGGCCGAGGCGGCATACCTTTTCTCGCAGGACTGTGTCGAGGATATGCGGCTGGCCTTTGAGCGTCGGCGCAACCTCATCGTCAGCCTCGCCAAGCAGATACCGGGCCTCGAGGTCAACGTGCCTGAGGGCGCATTCTATCTGTTCCCCAAGTGCAGCAGCTTCTATGGAAAAAGCGATGGCGAGCGTACCATCAACAACTCAACCGACTTGGCCATGTATCTCCTTGAAAAGGCTCATGTGGCTACAGTGGGCGGCGACGCCTTCGGCGACCCCGACTGTTTCCGTATGAGTTATGCAACCTCAGATGACAATATTTGCGAGGCAATGAGGCGGATTGGAGCGGCATTGGCGGCCCTTAAATAGTAAAAAAAAGTTAAATACAAAGATTTCGATGTTTAGTTTGCACGAAATTAGTATCTTTGCGAAGTTATTCGCGGGATGTGGCAACGTGTGAGCACATCACGAAGAAATCTATACGAACTACGATATTTTTTAACAACTTAAATTTATTAATAACTAAAAATTAAAAATTAAAAAAAAACTATGGCAACAACAACAACGAAACCGGCTGCTCCTGCAGCTGCGAAGAAAAGCACAGGCTTTGTAGGTATCCGTCAGGCATTCCTCGTGATCGTGGTCTGCGCAATCATCGCTTTCTGTAACTTCTTCTTCGTGCTGGGTTCTCCCTCCAACTTCGAAGGTGGCGATCCCGAAGGTCATCCCCTGAACATCATGGGTACTATCTTCAAAGGTGGTATCGTGGTGCCTGTCATCCACACCCTCTTGCTCACTGTGATTGCACTGTCTATCGAGCGTATCCTCGCTCTCCGCACTGCCTTCGGTAAAGGCTCTCTCGCTAAGTTCACAGCCAACATCAAAGAGGCTCTCCGTCAGAACGACTTCGCAAAAGCTCAGCAACTCTGCGACAAGCAGAAAGGTTCTGTGGCCAATGTGGTCAGCGCTTCTCTGAAAGCTTACAACGAGATGCAGAACACCTCTGGCATTAAGAAGGCCCAGAAAGTGGCTAAGATTCAGCAGGCTCACGAAGAGGCCACTCAGCTCGAGATGCCTACCCTGCAGATGAACCTCCCCACCCTCGCTACTCTGACTACCCTTGGTACTCTGACCGGTCTGCTCGGTACTGTGATCGGTATGATCAAGTCGTTCCAGGCTCTGGCTGCTGGTGGTGGTGGCGACTCTCTGGAACTGTCAACAGGTATTTCTGAGGCCCTTATCAACACCGCATTCGGTATCGGTACATCATGGTGCGCTGTTATCGCTTACAACACCTTCACTAACAAGATTGATAAGTTGACATACGCCCTCGACGAAGTGGGCTATTCTATCGCTCAGACTTACGAAGCCAACCATACTGAAGAAGCTTAATTTCTACTAACCCTTAATACTATTTATCACTATGGGTAAAGTAAAAATTAAGAAACAAAGTATCTGGATCGACATGACGCCGATGTCCGACGTGATGGTGCTCCTGCTCACCTTCTTCATGCTGACCTCTACGTTCATCAAGAACGAGGCAGTGAGGGTGAACACACCTGGCGCGGTGTCGGAGGAAAAAGTTCCAGAGGGCGACGTGCTGACGTTGCTTGTCGAGAAAGGCGGCAAGGTGTTCGTCGGCATGGATAAACCCGCTGACATGAGAGGCATGGTCGAGAAGTTCGCACAGAAAGAGGGTATCTCTCTCAACGAGCAGCAACTTCTTACCGCTCAGGCCGCTACCAATGTCGGTGTGCCCGCCAATAAACTGAAAGAACTCCTCAGCCTCGAGGAGAATGCCTTGAACAACTTCCAGAAAGATCTGGGTATCCCCGTCGATTCTGCAAAGATTGAGACCAAAGACAATGAACTGCAGAAATGGGTAGATGCAGCCAAGGCATGGAACAAGGAAAAGTATGCGGATAAGTCTGAAGACGAAAAGAAAGAAGGCCGTATGAAAATCGCTATCAAGGCCGATGCCGATACTCCCTACTCTGACGTGAAGAATGTGATGGCTTCATTGCAGGCCATCAAGCAGAACCGTTATTTCTTGATCACATCTTATAAAAAAGTGGAGGAATAAAGAATGGCTAAGAAAAAACAAAGCAGACAGAAAAAACAGGATGTACGCGTCGACTTTACGCCGATGGTGGACATGATGATGCTTTTGATCACATTCTTTATGCTCGCCACATCGCTCAGCAAACCTCAGAGTATGAACCTGACGATGCCGACCGACGATAAGAATGTGCAAGACGAAAACAAGAACGAGGCCAAAGAGTCGCAGACTATCACTGTGTTCTTGGGTGCGGACAACACCATCGCGTATATTAAAGGTATACCCGATTACAAGAACCCCGAATGTGTGGAAATCGGCTCATGGGCTCCGACTGAGAAGAACGGATTCCGTTACACACTGATGAACCATAAGGTTGATGGACGTAAACCTATGGAAGAAGTGAAGAAAGCCATTGCGAAACTCGATGAGGAATACAAAGGGAAAGAGCAAGACACTATCTACACGAAGAAACTGGCTGCTATCAAGGGTGGTACACCCGAGGGCGGAGAGAAAATTCCCGTGTTGACCGTCATTATCAAACCCTTCGACTCCGCATCGTATGACAATATGGTGAGTGCTCTCGATGAAATGCTGATATGTAATGTTGGTACTTATGTAATTGGTGCTGTTACCGAGGAAGAGACTAACTTCATGAAAACCATCGAAGGATTCAAAGTGGAGAAGTAATTCTAAAGTCACAGCGTTAAAAATTAAAACTATGGCAAAAATAGATTTAACATCCAATGATTGGACCGACTTAGTATTTGCGAATAAGAACAAGGAGTACGGCGCATATCAACTGCGTCGCGGGACAGGTTCCCGTAACTTCTGGTCTATTATCATCATGGGTATTGCGGCTGCAGTCTTGTTCGGCGGTTTCGCTTTGATCAAGACCATTCAGGCCAATTCTTCTAAGGTTAGCGGTGAGGCTACTACCAGTATGATCGACCAAAGCACCGAAGAGGAGGTGGAAGTCGAGAAAGAGGAAGAGATCGTCTACGAGCAACCTAAAGAGGAAGTGGAGCAGGTAGCAAGCTCTGAGAAATTCACCGAGCCGGTCATCAAGAAAGACGACCAGGTGCGTGAAGATAACACTCTGCGTCAGCAGGAAGACCTCAGCCAGTCAGAGACCGCCATCGGTGCTCTCGACGTGAAAGGTAACAATGAGGACGCCGACGTGTTGCACATCAAGGAAGAGGTGAAGAAGGAAGAGCCTAAAGTGGAAGAGAAACCCAAAGAGGAAGAGAACAAGATCTTCGAGTTCGTGGAGCAGCAGGCTTCCTTCCCCGGTGGTCCCGGAGCCATGAACCAGTGGCTCGCTCAGAACATCCGCTACCCGGCCGCCGCTCAGGAGAACAACATTCAGGGCCGCGTCACCGTGCAGTTCGTCGTTGAATTGAACGGTAGCATCTCGAATGTCGTCGTGGTACGTGGTGTTGACCCGAACCTTGACAAAGAGGCTGTGCGTGTCGTCAAGAGCATGCCGAAGTGGACTCCCGGTATGCAGAACGGACGCGCCGTGCGCTCTAAGTTCACACTTCCTGTTAACTTCAAACTTCAGAACTAATATCTGATGATGAAAAGAACATTCTTCATACTCTTGGCGTGTGCCTTGACCATCGGGATGATTTCATCTTGCGGTAAGACACAAAGGAAGAGTAGCAGAACAGATACACCTTCGTCAGGGGCGATTGCTTTCGCCTCTGACGAAAGTTTTTCTCCTATCGTGGAGGAGTGCCGGCAGGTGTTTGAGTTTACTAAAAAAGGCAAAGCCCATCTCACACCTTTATATATGAGTGAGACTGAGGCCATTGATAAACTGGTCAATGATACCATGCAATTGGTTATCGCTGCCAGAAAATTCAGACAAGCCGAGTTAGACACGCTCAGGGCGCGGACCTTCAAAGGGGTAAGTTTCCCAATCGGATATGATGGACTGGCACTGATTATCAACCCGCAAAACACCGACTCGTGCATCACCGTCAACGACGTGAGACGCATTCTCAGCGGCGAGGCGACACAGTGGGAAGATGTGTTCCCGGGCTCAAAACGGGGACAAATCCGTCTGGCGTTCGACCAGTCAGGGTCATCAGCTGCGCAGTATTGTGTGGACAGTATTCTCGGAGGTAAACCACTCGGGAAGAATGCGACAGCCGCACATTCCACCACAGAAGTATTAGATTATGTCGCGAGAACACCGAGCGCTATCGGTATTATTGGTTCAAACTGGCTGTTCGACGAGCGCGACAGCACACACACCAAATGGAATAAGAAAATCACAGTAATGTCGGTCACATCCATGGACAAGGCTACCGACATGAACTCATGGAAGCCCTATCAGGCATATCTGCTTGACGGCCGATATCCGTTTGTTCGCACCATCTATGCGCTGCTCAACGACCCCTACGACGGGCTGCCCTGGGCTTTCGCGCATTTCATGGAGTCGCCCAAAGGACAACTCATCATCTTCAAGGCAGGGCTGCTGCCGGTGAGGGGCGAACTGAATATACGGACAGTAAATGTGAAAAACTGAACAATACTTTTTATTAAACTATTTGAAGGGTTTACCGTCAAAAGATTGACAACTCAATTACTAACGCTTAAAACAACGAGATTATGAAAACTTTCAAATATTTATTCGTAGGAGCGATGATGATCGGATTCTCCGCTCCTGTCATGGCACAAAACGTCGATGCTGATGTTGCCAACATTTCTAAAGTGATTAATGATGCTTATCTGCAGGATAGCGTCAATGTGATTAACAACACCAAAGATCAGGTGAAGGCCTTCATGAAGACCTATAAGAAGAATGCTGAGGGTCTGGCAGGACTGGGCCGCGCATATCTTGACCTGGCTTGGAGAAACAAAACTCCCGAACTGCAGCAGAAATATGCCGCAGCTGCTCAGGAGTATGCTACACAGGCTTTGACTCGTGGTAAGAACAAGTGTGTGGATGCATTCTTGCTCCAGGGTGATATTCACGCCTTCAACGATGACGGTGGAACAGCTGCCACATGGTATCAGCAGGCACAGTCTATCGATCCCAAAGAGCCCCTCGGATTCATTAAGTATGCACGTGTGTATCGTAAGATTTCTCCCGAGGTGTCGGCACAGACTCTTGACAAACTGCGCGCTGAGCGTCCCGACTATCCCGTCGACGCAGTGGCTGCACACTTCTTCTATCAGGCCGACCAGACCGATAAGGCTTTCGAGCACTATAGCAAGGCCAATATCGGTGCGCTGACCGAGGATGAGTTGAAGGAGTTCGCACTCTCCGGCTACATGGAGGGAAAGAACGAGAAGGCCCTCGAAGTGGCAGAGTATGGCTTGGGCAAATTCCCCAACAACGCTGTGCTCAACCGTATGGCTTTCTACAACAGCCTCGTGGCTAAGAACTACGACGGTGCCATCTCACACGCCAACAAATACATGAGTCTGGGCGATGCTCACATCACCGCTTTCGACTTCATGCAGTTGGGGCACACCTATATGGGTAAACAAGACTATGCACAGGCTGTCAACAGTTTCCAGAAGTCTATCGAGATGCGTGAGAGCAAGGACGCTCTGAAGTATCTCTCCAGCGCTTATTCGAAGAACGGCGACTATGCCAAAGCTCTTGAGACTCTTGACAGATATATGGAACTCTCTGGTACTCCCAAGGCTGATGACTATGAGGCAAAGGCAGACATCTATACCTCTATCGCAGCAGATGAGAATCTCGGCGAGGGCGAACGTAAAGCAGCTATCCGCAATGCTGAGCAGATGTATGCCAAAATCACTGACATGAGCCCCGAGACCAAGTTCTACTGGTACAAACGTGCACAGATGAACATGCAACTCGACCCCGAATGCAAAGAAGGTCTGGCCAAACAGTCGTTCGACAAACTGATGGAACTGGT
>JAEEGL012905846.1_pt1 | contig 14811 bp, 8 predicted proteins | sample 9134231 | NCBI WGS metagenome assembly JAEEGL01 (sample SAMN16246548, study PRJNA631951) | gut metagenome | biome: gut microbiome; feature: rumen; material: fiber-attached | host: Bos | place: Iran: Karaj | collected 2018-10 | reverse complement strand
TAGCGGTATTGCTGCCCTCCAGATCGGAGTCGGAAGGGCAGTCAATATAAGCAACACCCTGCACATGCACACAGTAGCTTATCAGAGAGAACATACCCTTCTTCATCTCACCACCGTACCAGGTGGTGATGATAACCTGCTCACGGCTGGTGGTGTTGAAGGCAACACAAGTCTCTGAGTTCAGACCCAGTTCCTTGTAGTTCTCCACCTTAGCCTTAGAAGCGTTGTAGATAACGAAGTTGGGCTCAAAGTTTTCCAGTTCCTCAGCGGTGGGCTGGATGAACATGTTCTTCACGCAGTGAGCCTGCCAAGCGACCTCCACAATGAAGCGAACGCGCAGGCGGGTAGCCTCGTTAGCACCGCAGAAAGCATCAACAACATACAGCTGCTTGTTTGAGAGCTCCTTGATGGCAAGCTCCTTTACTTTTGCCCAAACATCCTCACTCATGGGGTGGTTGTCGTTCTTGTACTCCTCGGAAGTCCACCATACAGTATCCTTTGACTTTTGGTCCATCACGATGTACTTGTCCTTGGGGCTGCGGCCAGTGTAGATACCGGTCATTACGTTCACAGCGTTCAACTCAGTGTTCACACCCTTGTCAAAGCCTGTCAGGCCTGCCTTGGTCTCCTCCTCAAAAAGGAATTCATACGAGGGGTTGTGAGCAATCACGGTCGAACCAGTGATGCCATACTTGGTTAAATCTAAATTTGCCATGATTTTGTGATTATTGTTAAAAGTTTTAGATGATTCAAGCTTCAATTGCCTTAAACCTTATTTAGGCGCCACAAAAGTAGTAAAAAATTGCGAAACAAGAATTACGAATTATGATTTTTTACCATTTGCGTGCATCATTTTTACATCTTTCATTCGCTTTTGGAAGGCAAACATTACAAAAATCGAAATGTTTCCTTTCGTTCTTCGTAAATTATCTTTACCTTTGTCACAAACTTATTGGAATATGAAAGTCATTAACCTTAGTGAACAGAACACGGTCATGAATCATTTCCTGGCCGAAATCCGAGACAAGAGTTACCAGAAAAACCGTCAACTCTTTCGCAACAACATCCGCCGCATCGGCGAAATGATGGCCTACGAAATCTCAAGGTCTCTCACCTACAAGCCTAAGACGGTGCACACGCCCTTGGGCACTTGCGACATCAACCTCATCAAGGATGAAATATTGCTTGCCACCGTACTTCGTGCAGGACTTCCCTTCCACGAGGGGTTCCTCCACGTATTCGACCACGCTGAGAATGCATTCGTGTCAGCCTTCCGCATGTACACCAACCGCGAGCACACTGAAGTAGGTATCCACACCGAATATATGGCTTCGCCCTCTGTCAAAGGCAAAACGCTCCTCATTGTCGACCCGATGCTTGCTACTGGAGGAAGCATGGTAGCTGCCTACGAGGCGTTGTTGAAAACGGGAAAACCCGCTCAGGTGCACATCGCCAGCGTCATTGGTACTCCTGAAGGGGTGGAGATGCTAGAAAAGAATGTCGCCCCCGACACCACACTCTGGTGCGCAGCCATCGACCCCGGCATGAACGAGCACAAATACATCGTTCCCGGCTTTGGCGACTGCGGCGACCTCTGCTACGGCGAGAAACTCTGACCCGCGTTTTCTTATCGGACCACTGCCCTCTCCCAATCAGGAGAAGGCAATGGTGAGGCCAGCCATCACGATGCTGACCATCGACATCAGTTTTATCAGAATGTTCAGCGAAGGACCACTTGTGTCCTTGAATGGGTCACCTACGGTATCACCCACGATGGTGGCTTTGTGGGCAAACGAACCCTTTCCGCCGAAGTTTCCTTCTTCCACCATCTTCTTGGCGTTGTCCCAAGCACCGCCAGCGTTGGCCATGAACACTGCCAGCGTGAATCCACCAGCCAGTCCGCCAACGAGCAGTCCCAGCACACCTGCCACACCCAGCACACATCCCACCACAATGGGGATGGCAATAGCCAGCAATGAGGGGAATATCATCTCATGTTGGGCTGCGCGCGTACTGATTTCCACGCAACGTCCATAGTCAGGTGTGGCCTTGCCCTCCAGAATGCCTGCAATCTCGCGGAACTGCCGACGCACCTCTTCCACCATCTTCTGGGCAGCACGTCCCACAGCTTCCATTGTCAGTCCGCAGAACAAGAAGGCTGCCATTGCACCGATGAAGGCGCCCACCAAAACACGCGGATTCATCAGGTTCACCTGGAAATAATTCATAAAGTCAGGAATAGAAGCCTGTGAGGCGTCGATGATGTCACCCTTCAGGTTCGTGAGCGTCATACCAGCCCTTTCCATCGCTATCTTCACCTCTTCAATATACGATGCCAACAATGCCAGTGCCGTCAGAGCCGCCGACCCGATAGCAAATCCCTTGCCCGTAGCAGCGGTGGTATTGCCCAAAGCATCCAGCGCATCCGTGCGATGACGCACTTCCTCGCCCAGTTCACTCATCTCAGCATTACCTCCGGCATTGTCGGCAATCGGTCCGTAGGCATCGGTCGCCAACGTGATGCCCAGCGTGGACAACATGCCTACGGCGGCAATGCCTATGCCGTAGAGTCCGTGCGACAGCGCCTCTGCCGACATCGTACTATTAAATCCGTTGGCGCACAAGTAACTCAGCATAATCGCCACACCGATAGTGATGACCGGAATGCAAGTACTGATCATGCCCGTGCCGATGCCCTTGATGATGACGGTTGCGGAACCTGTCAATCCAGCCTCCGAAATCTTCTGCGTTGGTTTGTAGCTGTGCGAGGTGTAATATTCCGTAGCCTGTCCGATGATAACGCCCGCAGCAAGTCCGGTGACAACGGAGAACGACAGCCCCATCCAGTTTTCTATCTTCAGCAAATACAGAATCGCAAAGGTGGCAATCGCGATGAGCACCGCGCTCACATTCGTGCCCACCGAGAGCGAGCGCAGCAGGTCACGCATAGTAGCACCTTCCTTAGTGCGCACGAGATAGATGCCTATGATGCTTAGGAACACGCCCACTGCAGCAATCAGCATCGGGGCAATCACCGCCTTCATCTGCATACCCTCTTGAGCAGAACCAGCAAACGCCACAGCACCCAGAGCCGCCGTACTAAGAATGCTACCGCAGTACGATTCATACAGGTCGGCTCCCATTCCTGCCACATCGCCCACGTTGTCGCCCACATTATCGGCAATGGTGGCGGGGTTGCGTGGGTCGTCCTCAGGAATGTCTGCCTCCACCTTGCCCACGATATCTGCCCCCACATCGGCAGCCTTCGTGTAGATGCCACCGCCCACACGGGCAAACAGAGCCTGCGTCGAGGCACCCATTCCGAAGGTCAGCATCGTCGTCGTGATGGAAATGAGTCCGTTCGGGTCAAAGCGGTTCAGCACCAGGAACCACAATGCTATGTCCAGCAGTCCCAGTCCGACCACCGTCAGACCCATCACTGCTCCACTTCGGAAAGCAATTTTCAGTCCTCCGTCCAAACTCTTGCGCGCAGCATTCGCCGTACGGGCAGAAGCGTAGGTTGCCGTTTTCATGCCAAAGAATCCCGCCAGTCCGGAGAAGAAACCGCCCGTCAGGAAAGCAAAGGGCACCCATGTATTCTGCACATGCAGTCCGTAGGCCATGAAGGCAAAGAGCAGTGCCAATACAGCGAACACGATGGCCACAACTTTATATTGTTGCTTTAGGTACGCCATAGCCCCTCGGCGCACATGACCGGCGATTTCGCGCATACGCGGCGACCCTTCGTCTGCACCCATCATCGAACGGAAGAACAGCCAAGCCATCATCAGCGCCACCACCGAAGCCACAGGAACCAGCCAGAAAGCAAGCGGGAATTTCCCCAGCGAGTCAGCAAGGAAGAAAGAAAAAAGAATGTTTTTCATGATATCAGATGTTTTTAAGGTTAATTATGTGTGTTTTCGCCAACAAATCTAATCATTATTTTGAATATATCCACAAAAAAGGGGAGAAAAAACAGGGGGAGAGATAAAACTCTGTGAAGTTAATCTCTCCTCCTATTATTTAAATATGGTTAGGGAACTCTATCGTCTGACTGTTCCATCCATATTACTTGTTCTTATTTCTTACGCATACAAATGTCGCTGGAAGTCCTTGAAGGTCTGGCGGGCGATGGGCACAGAGCCGAGTGCGCTGATGCCCTCAGGCACAGAGCCGAACTTCAGTTCCAGCAGCGTCTTCAGTTTGCTCATGCTCAGTTCGTCCACACCCGACACGATGTAGGCATTTGCCAAATACATCACAAACTGCCTTTGCACCTCAGGCAGCGACTGCGCATAGCCTTCTATGCGCTCCGCCCTTTCCTTGCGTTCTATGGGCGTTGTGGCGTAGGCGATGTATTCCAACACATCCAGCAGGTCGCTCTCTTCGGCATCAATGATTCGGCGTATGTCCTTCAGCACATCCTTGCCGTATCCAGCTTCCTCCAACCTGTCCAACAGGGCTTCGCGCGTATCGGGGTCAGCCCAAGTGCGATGCAGTTCCTCGCTCGACGAGAAGAAATCGGGCAGACGGCCAAACATCTCCTCGATGAATTGCTGCGTGCTTACGGGGTGTCCGTCTGCTCCCCAGAACATGATGTCGCTCACAAACTTGATGCGGCGAGCGCGTCCGTCCGAGAGTTTGATTTCCAACTGTTCCTTAGGCGGACAGACACAAGGGTCTTGGTGGCAGACGGGACACAAGTGGGGCTCGCCTGTTCCCTCCCCGTCTTCTCCTTCCACTTCTGGAGGCTGGGGGTAGGGCTTCACCTTGTGTTCGCAAGTGCAGGGATTGTTGCCACACTTGGGGCAGACGGCAGGTCCGTCCCACGCGGGGTCTAAATATTTTTGGAAAGCACCCACGAAGTCCCAGATGGTGAAGTAATACTTGCCCTCATAGATGCGCGTTCCTCTGCCCACAATCTGTTTGTACTCTATCATGGAGTTTACGGGGCGCATCAGCACGATGTGGCGCACATTCAGCGCGTCCACACCCGTAGTCAGTTTCTCCGATGTGGTCAGTATGGTGGGGATGGTCTTCTCGTTGTCCTTGAATTCCTCCAGAAAAGTTTCGCCCATCTCTCCGTCGTTGGCTGTCACGCGTTCGCAGTAGCCCTTCTTCTTTCGCTGGCGGTTTATCATGTCGCGCACTTCGGCTGCGTGGGCTTGTGTGGCGCAGAACACGATGCCCTTCTCCGTCTCGCCCATTCCTGCAAGGAACTCCTTCACGCGAGCCTCGTCGCGCTCCCTTATCTTGATGTTCCCCTTGTAGAAGTCCGCCTCCTTATACACTTTGCCGCTCACCACTTCTCCGCTCACCACCTCGTCGTCGGGCGAATAGATGTAGTCGTCGATGTTCGACTTCATGTTGATGTGGCGGAAGGGCGTCAGGAATCCGTCCTCGATGCCCTGCTTGAGCGAGTATTCGTAGGCGTGATAGGTGAAGTAGAGGTATGTGTTCACATTCTGGTCAACGCGTGGTGTGGCTGTCAAGCCCAGTTGCACAGCAGGCTCGAAGTATTCCAGTATGCCGCGCCAGTTGCTCTCGTCCTTTGCGCCGCCTCTGTGACACTCGTCGATGATGACGAGGTCGAAGAAGTCGCGAGGATATTGCCCGAAGTAGGGCGAATCGTCAGGACCGCACATGAAGGTCTGGAAGATGGTGAAGAAGATGCTGCCGTTGGTGGGCACTTTGCCCTCTTTGGCCACCGTGCCGGGCTTGATGCGCACCAGCGCGTCCTTCTTGAATCCGTCGAAGTCGTTCTTCGCCTGCTTGGCCAGCGTGTTGCGGTCGGCAAGGAACAGTATGCGTGGCCTTGTGCCCGTCTGCTTCAAGTTCCATCGTGCCTGAAAGAGTTTCCAAGCGATTTGGAAGGCGATGAAGGTCTTGCCCGTACCTGTGGCGAGGGTCAGCAGTATGCGCCTTTCGCCTCGTGCTATGCCCTCCAGCACACGCCTCACAGCCAGTTCCTGATAATATCGTGGTTGCTTCACGCCGTTGCTGTAGTAGGGCTGTGCGTTCAGTCGGTCGCGCAGTTCGTTGGGTTGCCCATACACGCGCAGCCACAGTTCTTCGGGCGAGGGATAGGCGCTCACGAATTGTTCCCCCATCGTCTGGCGGTCCATTTCGTAAATCTCGTTGCCGTTGGTGGCATAGGTGAATCGGATGCCCAGCATGTCGGCATACTCCTTTGCCTGAGCTACCCCCTCGCTGTAGCTCAGTTCGTCGCTCTTGGCCTCCACTACGGCCAACTTCACGCCCCTATACACCAACACATAGTCGGCCCTCTTGGGCTTTCCCTTTTGTGTCTTGCTGATTTTGCCGTTTGTGAAGGTGTATTCGGTGGTGATGTGGCTTCCTTCCGTCACGCCCCATCCCGCTTCCTTCAGTTTCGGGTCAATCTTGTGAAGTCTGGTATCCGATTCGTTCATATTCTATAACTTGTCTTTGTTACCTTCTTGTTCCACGATTATTCTTTCCAAATCCTCCAGCATCTTCAGGTCATCGGCATCTGCCGTCTGCGCCTCCACCTGTTTGCGTTTGGCGCTGAAGACATCATAGATCTGCTTGGCTTTTTGCTCAGCTTCATAGTTCGTAATACTGCCGGCACCCTGCAGAATGTCTTTATCTTGGAATGTCAGCAGGCTGTCAACATTCTTGCGCCAATAGTCAAGCGTGAGGTCACGGCGGCCCTTCACCCGTTCTTCGGCACTTGTCAGGAAGATATCCGCCAGACGATTCAAGGAGTCGATTTCCTCATTCTGCAGATAGTTCTTGGCTATGACGACATCCCCCTTTCGCACTATGCTGCCTTTCCATGTAGTGAGTCCCATATTGGGCTGAGTGGCATCTGCCCGACTGACGATCAATTCGGCAGCCGTCTTATGAGTAACGGCATAGAGCAGTTTGTTTTGCGTCTCGGCAAAGAACATCTGAGTTGCCTTGTCGCTCCTGTCGTAGTCGCTGCTTAGTGCAAAGAGGTCACGTATTTTCTGATAGAAACGCTTTTCCGACGTACGAATGTCACGGATGCGCAGCAGTAATTCATCAAAATAGTCGGGGCGTCCGTCAGGATTCTTCAGCCGTTCGTCATCCATCGTGAACCCTTTCACAAGATATTCTGTCAGATGCTCTGTTGCCCACTGCCTGAACTGTGTTCCACGAACGCCTCGCACCCTATATCCAACGGCTATAATCATCTCAAGAGAGTAGAATACTACATTGTAGTTCTTGCCATCAGCGGCAGTAGTCAAATATTGTTTGACAACTGAAAATTCGTTCAATTCCCTCTCTTTCAGTATATTGGCAATATGATGACTAATCAATTGCTTCGAGGTGGCAAAAAGTTCTGCCATCTGTTGCTGGTTCAGCCATATCTTCCCATCCTTAGCAAAGAGGGCTACCGATGCTCGCCCGTCGGCTGTTCGATAAATGATTATATTCTGTTGTTCGTCCATATCTTATTCAAACACTTCTCGTAATATCGCTTGTTTCAGGGTGTCGCACTCCTGAGAAATCTTGTCGTAGTTCTCTTGGAGGCGGTCAACCTTGGATTTGAGGGAGTCGAGGCGAGAGACGAGATGTTGCTGTTCCGACAAATTGGGGATTCTTACAAGAAAATTTCTCAGATATCCCAATGAAACAAATTTTTGGGTGGTACCTTTTGACTCATTCTGCATTTTTAACAAGACATCATCATTTAGCAAATAATATCTTAGAAATTCACCTGATTGAGTTGGGGGAACTTTAAATAATGCCATATTCTTAATGGCATAGTTGGGTTCTGTCTCAACATATACAGGATTCCCGATTGTCCCAATCATTGCGAATAACACATCTCCAATATCAACTTTGCTTCTATTATTTATTGCTTTATAATCCTCTTTAGAAATAAGGCTAACATTAGACATGTCCAATATGCCGCCTCTTAAATTCTTTGACGTAACCAAAGGATAGCCTTTTTCATGATATTTCGGGCTATCATGAGTTCCATCTCTAACATCATATAAATCAGACATCTTTTTCTCTTCCCACCCATCTTTCGGTTCAAGAATTTCTTTGAGGGATGCTTGGAAGAGGGCTTTGGCTTCATTGAGGGCTTTTTCTGCATTAGCTTTCATCGCATCTATCTTAGCAAAAGCAGAGTCAAGGTAGTCAACGATGGATTGCTGCTCGGAAAGAGGTGGGACATTCACGACAACATCATCTAACATGTATCGTGTTATTTGATTAATCATGTTGGCTTCACCATGTTTTATTTGCTTTCTAAATTCATCGGACTTAAAGAAATAAAACAGAAACGGATTATAGTCACTTCGAATAATCATCATAAAAGTTCCATAGGTCATTTTTTCTGTTGTCTCAGGAATAATCGCAACCTTTCCAACTAATTTAGCACTTCCGTTTCGTGAGCACATTAAAATATCACCCTTTTGTACATACAACGCTTCTTTTATTGAACATGAAACTCTAACTATATCACTTAAATCTAACTTATCGTTTTGAATGTTAGATGAACGTAATACGATCGTGCCATTATCGTTGACATCTGATGGCTTATATGTAAGACCTATGCAATAATTGGAAATCTTATTAAGAGATTTCTTTTCCCAACCTTCTTTCATTTCACCATCTCCATTATTTCGTCAATAAGAGTCTGATTCTCGCTGTTAAGGGCAAAGATGCTTTCTGCAATCTCGCTGGGCGTGCGCTCGTCCACCTCTTCCACCTTGTGGGGGTTCTTCACAGAGAGGTCGTAGTCCTCACCCAGAGAGGCAACATCCACCGTCCACGAGTTTTCGCTGTCGGCCTTCGTCTTTTGCAAGGCGAGGAAGTCGGCAAGGTCGGCTTCCGTCAGGGCTTGCGTCTTGGTGAAGTGCTTGTCCAGTTGGTAGTACCACACGCGCTCCGTAGGTTCGCCTTTGGTGAAGAACAGCACGACGGTCTTCACTCCAGCACCCGTGAACACTCCGCTGGGAAGGTCGAGAACGGTGTGCAGATTGCACTCCTCCAAAAGTTTCTTGCGTAGCGTCTTGGCGTCGCCGTTAGAGAGGAAGGTGTTCTTGATGACGATGCCTGCCCGACCGCCTGCCTTCATCATGCGCATGAAGTGTTGCAGGAACATGTAGGCCGTCTCGCCCGTGCGGATGGGGAAGTTCTGCTGCACCTCGTCGCGCTCGCTTCCGCCAAAGGGTGGATTGGCCAGAATGACACTCTTCTGCTCCGAGGGGGTGATGGTGGAAAGGTTTTCCGTCAATGTGTTCGTGCGCACGATGTTGGGCGACTGCACGCCGTGAAGTATCATGTTCATCATCGCAATGATGTAGGCGAGTCCCTTCAGTTCCTTTCCGTAGAAGGTGCGAAGTTGCAGCGTCTCCTCCTCGACTGCATTCGTCACCCGTTCGTGCATGTAGGCGTAAGCCTCGCACAGGAAGCCTGCAGAACCGCACGCAGGGTCATAGACGGTTTCGCCTATTTGCGGATTCACGCTGCGCACGATGGTGCGAATGAGGGGGCGCGGTGTGTAATACTCGCCACCATTCCGACCCGCGTTGCCCATCTGGCGCAGGCGGTCTTCATAGATTTGCGTCATTTCGTGACGGTTTTCCGCTGTCTGGAAGCGCAATTCATCCACACGCTCTATGACATCGCGCAGGTTGTAGCCGCTCGAAATCTTGTTCTTGATGTTGGTGAAGATGATGCCCACCTTGTATTCGATGGTGTCGGACTTGTATTTCTGTGTAAAATCCTGCAGATAGGGAAAGAGACGTCCGTTGACAAAGTCGATGAGGTCGTCGCCCACCAGCGCCTGCTTGGGGTCGTATTTGCCCGTCGGGTCGAGAGGCATAGCCCACTGATTCCAACGATATTCGCCAGAGATGATGCGTTCGTATGGCTTCTCCTCCAGTTCGGCTGCCTGCTCGCGAGTCAGTTCCAGGTCGTCGAAATACTTCAGGAAGAGCACCCAGCTCGACTGTTCCACATAGTCGAGTGCTGTGCTGCACCCATCATCGTGGTGCAAAGTATTATCTATCGCCTTAAAGACATTATCGTAATTCATATTTCTATTTTTCTTATTTTTACATATTTCGCCTACAAATATACAAAAAGTTTGAGCAAATGGGAAAACTTTGTCTTTAATTTTCTAGGGGAAACCAGCCTTCAAAGTCCCGAAAAGCAAGATTTAATAAATGCAAACCGACGAACCGCTATCGGGTCATCACGAAACAGATGCCGTCAGTTTCTAAAATTGCAGTAAGCAAATCACGAAATTACAGTAAGCAAATTCGAAAATTGCAGTGTGCAATTTCGGAATCATTGCTATGAGGTGGGCAATAACACCCTATTCCTCCCCCTAAGACATAGTATTGCCCCCATAGGGGGCTTAGTATTCCCTCCCAAGGGGGGATAGTATTCCCCCTGCCAAGGGTATAGTATTCCCCCCCAAGGGGGGTATAGTATTCCCTCCCCGGGGGGGTATTGCAACCAGTCGCCCGAGGGAAGCAATGCTTCGCAACGAAACGCGACTTCGTCACTACGAAACGGAGGCTTTGCCTCCTACGAAACGCACCTTTGGTGCTACGAAAACCTTATAACCTCAAAACCCTACAACCTTATAACCTCAAAAAAAGAAGCTCCGACGGGAGGTCAGAGCTTCTTTGAAGGTTGTTGGTACGATGGGGGTTATCTGCCACGAGAACTGCCAGAGGAACCGCGGGTGCTGCTGGAAGAGCTGCTGGTTGAAGTGGAAGTACCGCGTGTGCTGGTGGCGGTAGAGGTGGCAGAGGTGCCACGAGAACCGGCACTGCTGCTGGCAGATGTGGTGCCGCGAGAGCTGGTGGAGCTGGCGCTGCTGCTTGCGGAGCCACGGGTGCTGCCTGAAGAGCCTCGTGTGGAGGTGCTGGAGGAAGCGCTGGTGGAGCTGCCACGAGAGCTGGCGCTGCTGGCGGAGGAACCTCTGCTGCTGGAAGCGGAGCGATTGTTGATGTAGGGTGCATTCTGGTTGCCGCTGTTGTCGCGGTAGCGCGAATCGGAAGTGCGATGGTCGGCATTGCGGTTGCCGTAGTTGTTATAGTCGGGCTTCTGGTTGCGCTCGCGGAGGTTGGCTCCGAAGTCGCTCTTGCGATGGGTGTCGAAGTTGTTGTGCCCCAAGATATTTCCACTGCCGGTATAACGGTCGTTGACGTAGATGGGGTAGCGGTTGGTGTAGTATCCGGTGGATACGTGCAGACGGCTGTGTGCCCCACGATAGTCGCGGAAAATAGTGGGTGCGTCGTAGTAGAAGAACGAACGGTTGCTGTAGGTGGTGTAGATGCGGAAGTACCACGAGAAGTTGCGCGTGTAGAGCGGACGATAGAAGTAATCCTTGGACATGAAGCGGATGTACTGTGAGGCCGTCATGATGTAGCGCAGGTCGTCGTTACGCCAGTCGAGATAGCGATAGTAGGCGTTGATGGCATCGTAGTAACCACGGGCGGCATCGTTCATGATGGGTGCTACGGAGTAGATGAAGTCGTAGTTGATTTCGTAGCAATCGTCGTACTGCATGGGAGTGAAGTCGAGTTCGTATGCCATACGGTCGGTGATGAAACGTGCGTGGTTGCGAATCTTGCTACGTGACATTGCCATTGTGCTCAGGCTTACCAAGGTGAGCAGGAGGCTGAGGAAGATAGTCTTTTTCATAGTGGTATCTTTTTAGTTGTTCAACGTCATTTTTAACATCTCTCACTGACTTTATGACACGAACAGCGGAGTTCGTTTAATTCAGTGTTTCGATTTCTTCGTTTTTTTAGGTTTTTTCACTTTCACGGGACGCACGCCTTCACGGGTAGGATGGACGCGCTGGATGGTGCCGTCGGAGTTGAAGTGCATGCGGTCGATGCACACCTGGCGATGGAAGCCTGGTCCCTGCGGACGGGGGAAGAGGTAGTCTTTGTTGATGCGATGATAGACTACATACCACTCGTCGCGACCGGGAATCTGCAAGACGCTGTTGTGCGCAGGGCCGTAGATTTCCTTATCTGGGTCTTGAATGAGCACAACAGGGTCGGAAGCTACCGTGATGGGACCGAGTGGGGAGTCGGAGGTGCCATAGGCAACATGATAATTGGGCGAACCAGTATCATCGACGCTCCACATGAAGTAGTATTTGCCTTGACGGTAGAAGACGTAGGCTCCCTCGCGGAAGGCATAGTCCTGAAGGGTGCCGCCCTGGGGAGTGAGCACGCGTGTAGTGCCGGGAACGAGGCTGACCATATCAGCACCCAGTTCTGCGCCAGCCATATAGCCGTTGCCCCAGTAGAGGTAGCTCTTGCCGGAAACGGGGTCGGTGAACACATCGACATCAATCTGCTGACCGCCACGCACGCCTTCAGGGCGGTCATAGACAAGGGGCTGACCGAGGTCCACAAAGGGGCCTGTGGGGCTGTTGCTGACGGCTACGCCAATGCTCTTGCGATCGCGCTGGCGGTCGTGACCACTATAGTAGAAGTAGTACTTATAGGAGCCGTCGCTCTGCTGCTTCTCCTCGATGCAGGGAGCCCAAGCATTGCCCGTGGCCCAAGGAACCTGACTGGTGGCGAGGTCAAGTATGATGCCCTCGTGGCGCCAATTGACGAGGTCCTTGCTGGAGAAGGCGGTAAAGTAGTAACCGCCCCACCCTGCTGCTCCGTCGGTGGTGGAATAGATGTAGAAACGCCCTGTCTGGTGGGAGTACATCACTTCCGGATCGGCATGAAACTCTGGGAGGATGGGATTACCACTCCATTTCTTCTCTGTGCATTGCTTGTCGCACTTCTTGCCCTCGTGGGCTTGCAGCCCCACAGGAATGAGCAGGGCTGCAAGGATGATTGATGTTCGAATGTTCATATAATTCATTAATATAATACTTTCTTGCCGTTGACGATGTAAACGCCCTTCGTAGGAGTCTTTACACGACGACCACTGAGGTCGAAGATGGCGTTGCCCATTGTCCATTGACCATTGTCCATTATCAATTGTCCATTGTCAATTTCCTCTATACCATCGATAATCTGGTTGCCCTTACCAAAGTAGTAGAGGTTCCACTCGCCAACCACTTCGTAGTCATTGGGTAAGATTTCCGTCTTCGACAATCCGATGCGAGCCTTCCCGTCGTCCCCCACATAGAACATCAGTTCGTTGAGGTAATAACCAGCTTTGAAGTAGGCAACCGTAGGCGAGGTGCCGTCGGGAGCGTACTTCCCATTGCCAAGCGTGTAGACTTTGTCTGAGTTAACACCATCGGGAATAGCATCAGAAGCACCCTCACAAAGGTTCATCACCTTCGTGTCGTACTTCTTGTCGCTGGTCTGAGCGTAAAGCGTGGTTAGGTGAGTTTCTTCTCCATTCTGGACACGACTCCATTCTTCATCGTAGTAACCTGCACGATAGTAGGTGTGAACCGTAACTTTGTAAGTTCCCTCCTTCAGTCCGCTGAGGTCTTGATAGAGATCTATTCCAGCACGGTTGTACGATACAGAATACTCCTTGTAGCCATTCATCGCGCTGGTAGTCCAACCTTCAATGGTCTGGTTTTCCTTAGAACCGCGATCGGGGTCAAAGTTATTGTTGACAATAAGCGACGAAACGTCCTTTCCACCTTCAGGTATGGGCTCACCCATGTACCAAAGTTGCCACTCGCCCACCACTTCATAGTCGTTGGCAAAAGTCTCCTTCTTCGTTAGACCGATGACAACCTCACCGTCCTCAGGAACGATGAACGTGAGTTCGTTCAGGTAATAGCCAGCTGCAAAGTAGGCTGCCGAAGCCGTAGTTCCGTCAGGGGCATACTTGCCACTGCCCAGTCTGTAGCAGTTAACACCATCGATGGGAGCATCCGAAGCATCCTCACACAGATTCATAACAGGCACAGTATATTCCTCCGCACTGGTCTTGGCATATAATGTGGTCAGATGAGTCTCCTCGTTATTATTCACACGAGCCTCTTCTTCATCCCAGTAACCAGCACGATAGTATGTGTGAACCGTCACCTTGTACTTACCCTTGGGCAGACCAGTCAACTTCTGATTCAGATCAAAACCTGTACGGTTGTACGAAACGGTGTACTCCTTGTAGCCGTTCATGGCTGTAGTAGTCCAACCGTCGATGGAGCCCCTATTCTTGTCACCACGATCGGGATCGAAGTTATTGTTGATGATGAGCGAAGTGTAGTCAACAGGGTTATCCTCTGAAACGTCTTCGGAGAACATAAAGCTCGCTACCAAAGCATTCAGCTCAGCCACAGCCTCCTCTGCCTCAGCGGCGGAATAGCTTTGGGCAAGGAATGCATAGTAGTGCGTTTCGCAAATCTGCTGTGCATGTGCCAGCGTTTCTTCGTCTGCCGTTGTGTTGTTGGCAATGGCTTGCTGCAAATGATACAAAGCCGCAGCAAACTTATCATATACAGCTACACAATTCTCTACATCCTCGATGGACTTCTTCAGGGCAATCAGCGCATCGTACAGATCTTCGTCCTCGCTGTCCAGAGCGGTGTTCAGGGCTTCCTCCATGGCTTCCTGTTCGGGACGACCGCAGTAATCTTCCGAGAGTCTGTCGACGATGATTTGTGTATTGCGAATCACTTCGCGCAGTGCTTCGACATTCTTTGCACGGAATGTCAGTCGTGCACGGCCAATCCACGCTACAGAGTTGTCGGACACGCGCAGATTGTTCTTGAAGCCAATCTTCATCGTACCATCGGTTACCAGTCCGTAAGCGCGGCCTTGGTACTTCCCTGCCTCGAAGTGAGCGACAGCACCCGCTGCGCTGTTGGGACCGTAGCCCTGCTCATTA
>JAEEGL012122877.1_pt1 | contig 14811 bp, 8 predicted proteins | sample 9134231 | NCBI WGS metagenome assembly JAEEGL01 (sample SAMN16246548, study PRJNA631951) | gut metagenome | biome: gut microbiome; feature: rumen; material: fiber-attached | host: Bos | place: Iran: Karaj | collected 2018-10 | reverse complement strand
TGAAGGGCATGAATGCCGTGAAGGGACTGATGGCGGGGCTGCCCGAGGTGTGGGGGTTCGACACCGCCTTCCACCAGACCATGCCTCCGAAGGCCTATATGTATGCCATCCCCTACGAGTTGTATGAGAAGTACGGCATCCGTCGCTACGGCTTCCACGGCACCAGCCACCGCTATGTTTCAGCCCGTGCCTGCGAGTTCCTTGGCATCCCCGCCCAGGGCACAAAGATGGTGACCTGCCACGTAGGCAATGGCGGTTCTATTGCTGCCGTGGTCGACGGCAAATGTATTGACACCTCGATGGGTCTCACCCCGCTGGAGGGTCTTGTGATGGGTACCCGCTCCGGCGACATCGACGGCGGTGCCGTGACGTTTATCGAGAAGAAACTGGGCCTTGATGCCGACGGCATGAGCAACCTGCTGAACAAGAAGAGCGGCGTGGCCGGTCTGACAGGCGGCTCCAGCGACATGCGCGACGTGGAGAATGCTGCCAAGAACGGCGACGAGCGTGCCAAACTGGCTCAGGACATGTATTTCTATCGCATCAAGAAGTATATCGGTGCCTACGCAGCAGCCATGGGCGGCCTGGATGTCATCGTCTTCACCGCCGGTGTGGGCGAGAACCAGGTGAGCATGCGCTCCGAGGTTTGCAAGGGCTTGGAGTTCCTCGGTGTGAAGTTCGACGAGGCAAAGAACAATGTTCGCGGCGAGGAAGCCATCATCTCGGCCGACGACTCTCGCGTCAAGGTTGTTGTCATCCCCACCGACGAGGAGTTGATGATTGCCACCGACACGATGAATCTTCTTTAAAGACTGCCACCGGCAACTGGCATAATGAACCTTCCGCGTACAGGAAGGTTCATTTTTTTATGCCTATACATATACCATTATTTATACCTTTTCGAAAAAAAATAAAAATTTTTTGGTAAAAAGTTAGGATAATTAAAATAAAATATGTAAATTTGCCCACCAATAAAAACCAATAACGACGTAAAAGGAAAATGAAACATAGAGTAGCCGACCATTCAGTAAGCCTTTTGGCAACCCAGATTTTCTGGGGTGTCATGCTGCTGTTTTGCGGTTGTGCCATCTATCTGCTCTTCCGCAGCCAGACCATCAATCTTTACCAATGGTCAGCGGCAGCGGGGTTTTCCAGTATCATTGAGCCCCTGCGCCAAAGCGTACATGGCTGGCAGATTCCCAATATTGTCAGGTTCAGCCTGCCCGACGGCCTGTATTGCGCATCCTATATTCTGCTGATGGATGCCGCCTGGAAGGGAGGGAAAGCATCCAAGCGCATCGCCGTGTCGCTTATCCCGCTTATAGCCATCATCCATGAGCTGCTTCAGGGAATGGGGCTGGTACGGGGCACGTTCGATCTTTGCGATCTGGCATGCTATGCCATTCCCTTGATTATCTATTTTGCTGTTACTACTATTTTTTTTAATCATTTTTTTAATAACTAAACCCAAAGTATTATGAAGAAGTATTTTTTTCCAATGCTTTTGTTAGCATTATTCGGCATCGGATTCACCGCATCTGATGACGATGACGACATCTTGGTTGACGGTACTGATGTTCCCGCACCTGTTGAGGGAGGTATCGTTAAAATCACAGAAGGTATAGGCGACGCTGATGAAGCCTATGTTACCCCTGCCGGATTCTTCACCTACACAGAGGAAGCCGACGAGAATCCTACTGTTGGCGAAGAGAGCGTGTTCAGCACCATCTCCTATCTGTCGGTTGACGGTCAGGATATTGCCACGCTGCTTTTCAGAAAGAGCGACCAGTTGCCTTCACAGTTGGTGATCAAGGACGAGGGTATCATTTACTTCAGTTATCCCAGCGCAACAATCGTGGAATTGGTATTCGATGACAACGAGAATGTCAACTTCATTGGCAGTTACGAGTTTGATCCCGCCACATTGCCTGGCAATGAGTTTGCTGCCGAAGGCGATATCTTCAAGGCTGCCCTGGCCAATTGCGCTGCTATCCTCAAGCTGACCAAGGGTGCTGCCGCAAGAGCAACCACAAGAAGCTCGTTCATCAGCATCATTGATGAATACATCAACCTGTTTGAGACAATCGTCAATCAGGACTACGATGAGGATTCTGACGTGGCCGACGACCTGCCTAAGGATTCTGACGGCAACTATCAGTTTGCCGAGACCCTCGACGAATGGGTTGAGGAAGAGATTTCCAACACCGTTTACTACACGCTGTCTCTCTGGACAGGTAAGGCAACCTTCAAGGTTGGTGGTTCTTCATGTACGCTGAGCGCAACCATCTGGTGCCCGTCAAACGTCTTCAACGACTACGGCACATACGGTATTATCTGCGATGCCGATGAAAGCAAACTGTTTGTAGGTGAGGCAGAGTATGAGGGCACTGGCATCCAGTCGGATGAAGACAATAGCTACGATGTTGACTTCCGCGGCTTCAAGCCCAACACCACTTACTACTATCGTGCATATTATAAGTTCAACAGCAGCGACCACGGTCCCATCATCCTGAAGTATGGCAACCAGACCGACGACGTAATGTACGACACGACCATCAAGTCGTTCACTACTGGTGACAATATCCTGACTGTAGACGTGGTGATGTGTATCGACGTTACCGGCAGTATGGGTGGAACCATCAACTCTGTACAGAATAATGCTATTGCCTTCTACGACCTGTTCAAGGCTGAATGTGAAAACGAAGGTATTAACCTGTCGGGCCTCAATGCCCAGGTTATTGGCTTCGGCGACAAGAACGTAGATGGTGCCAACTGGCTGGATGTCAGCCCGACCTACTGGCTGCCTGAGCAGAAGAGCGAGTTTGATGGCTTTGTTCGTCATCTGTATGCACACGGTGGTGGCGACACGCCTGAGAGTGGTCTCGAAGCATTGAATGCAGCCTTCAACAAGACCGACTGGAGTGCTGACGACGGATACAGCCGTCAGGTTATCATCCTCTGGACCGATGCCGACTATCTGGTTCACCCATCTTATACAGATTTGACCGTAGCCGAACTGGAGGCTAAGTGGAACACCATGTCTTCTGGCCGTCGTATGTTGTTGTATGCTCCTTATGGCACATACGATTATAATGGTGGCGACTGGGGCGTCATGGATAGTTGGAAGAATGTTATTCACTCTACCGACCTGTATAGCGGCTTCGGCACTCACCTGAAGCAGATTATCGGCGAGTTGACCAGCAAGTCAAGGGCATACGCTCCGGGCAGCAAGAAGAATATTTCAGAAGACCTCTTCTTCCGTCCCAACGAATAAGCCAATAGAATAACAAAAGGCAAGTGCTCTAAGAAGCACACCTTGTAGCGGTTGTAGTTTTGTTGTACATTTGCGCCCGCAATAGTACAACAAAACTACAACTGCTTCTTTTATGGCATGAGCAAAGAAATATTCCTTTTTTTTCTTCATTGTCGGCAAAATTGCTTAACTTTGCACCACGATAAAAGAAAGAATGACAATGACTAATAGTACAACAAACAATATTCTTGAATCTGAGGGTCAAAGCGTGGCACATGTGCCGCAGGAATTCAACACGTTTTATCTGAAGGACGTGTCGTTTGTCAACCTGATGACGCGGCGCATCTTCAACGTGCTTATCGTGGCTAACCCCTACGATGCCTTCATGCTCGAGGCCGACGGCCGCGTAGACGAGAAAATCTTTGACGAGTACACCGACCTGGGCATGCGCTACCCGCCCACCTTCACGCAGGTGAGCACCACCGACGAGGCCAACGAGGTGCTGCGTACCACCGATATCGACCTGGTGATCTGTATGCCTGGCAATGCCGACAACGATGCCTTTACCGTGGCCCGCGAGGTGAAGGCCGCCCACCCCACCATTCCCTGCGTGGTGCTGACGCCGTTCTCCCACGGCATCACACGCCGCATGCAAGACGAGGATATGTCGATCTTCGACTATGTGTTCTGCTGGCTGGGCAATACCAACCTCATCCTCTCTATCATCAAACTGATAGAAGACCGCATGAACATTGAGCACGACATCCATGAGGCCGGTGTGCAGATGATCCTGCTGGTGGAGGACAACATCCGATTCTATTCGTCCATCCTGCCCAACCTCTACAACTATATCCTGGCACAGTCGAAACGCTTCTCCACCGAGGCCCTGAACCCCCACGCCGCCGCACAGCGCAAGCGCGGCCGTCCCAAGGTGATGCTGGCCACCAACTACGAGGAGGCCATGCAGATCTATGAGAAGTACCACGACAACGTGCAGGGCATTATCAGCGACACGCGCTTCCCCATCAATATCCCCGTCGGCCGTCTGAGCCATGTTGAGGAGGGCGATGCCGAGGCCGGCCTCCACCTGCTGCAGGAGATACGCCGCCGCGACGAGTTCGTGCCCCTGGTGCTGCAGAGCAGTGAGGTGGAGAACCGCGAGAAGGCATGGGCCAGCGGCTTCGACTTCCTTGACAAGAACTCAAAGAAATTCAATGTCGACCTGCGCAAGGTGCTGGAAGAGCACATGGGCTTCGGCGACTTCGTGTTCCGCGACCCGACGACCAAGGAGGAGGTGATGCGCGTGTCGAGCCTGAAAGAGTTGCAGGACAATATCTTCAAGATTCCCCACGACTCGCTGATGCACCACATACGCCGCAACCACATGAGCCGCTGGCTCTGCGCCCGTGCCATCTTCCCCGTGTCGGCCTTCCTCAAGCACGTCACCTGGCATAAGTTGCAGGACGTGGATGCCCACCGCCAGATTATCTTCGATGCTATCGTGCAATACCGAAAGATGAAGAACATTGGCGAGGTGGCCGTGTTCGACCGAAAGAAGTTCGACCGTTTTGCACATTTTGCCCGTATCGGCGAAGGCTCACTGGGCGGCAAGGGCCGCGGACTGGCTTTCCTCGACAAGATTGTGAAGCGACACCCCGAACTCAACCAGTTTGACAATGCCTCGGTGCAGATACCCAAGACGGTGGTGCTGTGTACCGACTTCTTCGACAACTTCATGGACGAGAACAACCTGTGGAGCATCGCCCTGAGTGACGCCCCCGACGAGGTGATACTGAGCCACTTCCTCGAAGCCCAACTGCCCGATGACCTCATCGAGGACTTCTTTATCTTCTTCGAAGCCACGAAGAAACCTATTGCAATCCGTTCCAGTTCGCTGCTCGAAGACTCCCACTACCAGCCCTTCGCCGGCATCTATGCCACCTATATGATACCGTGGCTCGACGACAAATATACCATGCTGCGCATGCTGGCCTGCGCCATCAAGAGCGTCTATGCCTCGGTCTATTACCGCGACTCGAAAGCCTATATGACCGCCACGCAGAACGTCATCGACCAGGAGAAGATGGCCGTCATCCTGCAGGAAGTGGTGGGCCAGCAGTACGGCACGCTCTACTATCCCACCTTCTCGGGCGTGCTCCGCTCGCTGAACTACTACCCCATCGGCGACGAGACGGCCGAGGAAGGCATCGCCTCGCTGGCCTTGGGTCTGGGCAAGTATATCGTCGATGGCGGTCAGACGCTGCGCGTCAGTCCCTACCATCCCCATCAGGTGCTGCAGACCAGCGAGATGGACACCGCCCTGCGCGAGACGCAGACGCGCTTCTTTGCGCTAGATATGAGGGGTGAGGAGCAAGAGGTGAAAGAATGGTCTGTCGACGACGGCTTCAACATCAAGAACGTGCGTGTGAAGCAGGCCGAGGCCGACGGCTCGCTGCAGTATATCGCCTCTACCTACGACCCCATGGACCAGGTTATCCGCGACGGTATCTACGAGGGTGGCCGTAAGATTATCTCCTTCTGCGGCGTACTGCAGCAGGGCGTCTTCCCCCTGCCCGAAATCCTGCAACTCAGCCAGAAACTGGGAGCCGAGGAGATGAAGCGTCCCGTGGAGATAGAGTTTGCGTGCAACCTAGCCCCCCTCTCATCCCCCGAGGGGAAAGCCATGTTAGGCAACTCTATCGAAGCCCCCTCGGGGGCCGTAGGGGGGGCCTTCTACCTCCTCCAGATCCGTCCTATCGTCGACTCGAAACAGGTGCTCGACGAAGACCTGCAGAAGATTCCCGACGAGGAGTGCCTGCTGCGCTCCTACAACTCGCTGGGCCACGGCATCTCCGAAGATGTCATCGATGTGGTTTACGTAAAGACCGACGAGAACTTCACGGCCGCCAACAACCCTCAGATAGCCTGCGAGATAGAACAGATCAACCAGCGCTTCCTCAACGGCGACTTCATCGAAACAACCAACCAATCGCCCTCCCTTCGGAAGGGACAGGGGGAGGCCTACATTCTCATCGGCCCCGGCCGCTGGGGGTCGAGTGACCCGTGGCTGGGCATCCCCGTGAAGTGGCCGCATATCTCAGCCGCCCGCGTCATCGTGGAGGCCGGTCTGAAGAACTACCACGTAGACCCGTCGCAGGGCACGCATTTCTTCCAGAACCTCACCTCCTTCGGTGTGGGCTACTTTACCATCAACACCTATACCGGCGACGGCATCCTGCAAAAAGAAATCCTCGACAGCATGCCTGCCGTCGAGGAAACCGAGCATGTGCGCCATGTGCGCTTCGAGCGTCCGCTGAAGGTGATGATGGACGGCAAGAAGCAGACCGGCGTAGTATTACTGCCGGGCGATGCTTAGCCTATTCATCTTTGTCTTTAATGACAGTACGGGCGACACCTTCTCGGTGTAGCCCGTTTTTATGTCGGCTGCCTGACGGCAACGGATGTCTTCACAGTTGGCACCGATAAGTATCTCGTAACGGCCGGCATCGACCCCCCACTGGCTCTGGGCCTCATCAAACGAGGCCAGGTCGCGGCGGGCAATGGTCATGGTCAGCGTCTGACTCTCGCCGGGCTGCAAGTTGCGGGTCTTGGCAAAGGCCTTCAACTCCTTGGCGGGTTTCTCAAGGATAGGTGTTGGGTGTTGGGTGGTAGGTGTTGGGGCAGCTACGTAGACCTGGGCTATCTCCTTGCCGGCGCGTTTGCCGGTGTTCTTGATGTTGACAGTAACGGTGATGTTGTCGCCGCTGACCTTGACCGTAGGCTTGCTATACTCGAAGGTGGTGTAACTGAGGCCATAGCCGAAGGGATAGGCCACACGCTTGCCAAACGTGTCGAAGTAGCGGTAGCCCACATAGATGTCCTCCTCATGGTTGGTGAAGTTCACGCCCGGCATGCGCTGGCCGTAGAGTTTCTCCGAGAGGTTGTAGTAGTCGGGCTCCTGGGGGAAGTTGGCCGTCGAGGGGTGGTCGGTGGCGGCGATGGGCCAGGTCATGGTGAGTTTGCCCGAGGGGTTCTGCTTGCCCGTGAGCACGTCGGCCACGCTGTTGCCGCCCTCCTGTCCGGGCTGCCAGGCCACGAGGATGGCATCGGCATAGTCGCGCCACGAGGCGGTCTCAATGACCGAGCCGCTGTTGATGACCACCACAACGGGCTTGCCGGCGGCATGGAAGGCGCAGGACACGCGCGTCAGCATGTCGCGCTCCACCTGCGAGAGGTTGAACTCGCCCTCGATGGCACGGTCGATGCCCTCGCCGGCCTGTCGGCCAATGGTGATGATGGCGGCATCGGCCTGGCGCAGTTCGTGCTGGATGCAGCGGTCGGTGATGTCTATCTCGTCGAGTTTTGGCTGTCCCTGATCAAGGAACCACATCTCGGGGTTCTTGTCTATGCGCAGTTTTTTGCGGGCGTATGTAACGTAGTCCTTGTATATCTCTGTGAGGGCGGGCGTGGTGCTGATGCCGTTGTTCTTCAGTCCCGTGACCATATCGACCACATAGGGCACGTTGACGCAACCGGAGCCGAGACCGCCGGAGAAGAAGTCGTAGGAGTTGACACCAAACAATGCCACAGTCTTGATGTCACTACCAAACGGCAGCGTAGCCTCGCATTTCTCATTTCTCATTTCAAATTTCTCATTCCGTAGCAGCACCATGCCCTCGGTGCTGCTCTGGCGGGTGATGGCGGCATGTGCTTTCGTGTCGGGCTTGTTCGAGAACTTATAGCCCTTGAAGCGCGGGGTCTTCACGATATATTCCAGCATGCGGCGCACGTTGCGGTCTACGTCCTTGATGTCCAAACGTCCGGCCTTCACGGCCTCCACGATGTCGGTAGCCTGAGCACCGTAGCCCGGCATCATCAGGTCGTTGCCAGCACTAACCTCCTGCTCGGTGGGCAGGTCGTGGCGCTTGCCTATCCAGTCGCTCATCACGATGCCCTTATAGCCCCAGTCCTGGCGCAGCACGTCGGTGAGCAGGTCTTTGTTGCCCATGGCATAGACGCCGTTGATCTTGTTGTACGACGACATCACCGTCCAGGGACTGGCCTCGCGCACCACGCGCTCGAAGCCGCGCAGGTAGATCTCACGCAGGGCACGCGGCGAGACATTCTCGCTGACGCGCGTGCGGTCGCCCTCCTGCGAGTTCACGGCGAAGTGCTTGATGCTCACGCCTACGCCCTGACTCTGAATGCCCTTTACGCAGGCAGCACCGATGGCACCGGTCACGAAAGGATCCTCGCTGTAGTATTCGAAGTTACGACCGCAGAGAGGGTTGCGATGGATGTTAAGGCCGGGGCCGAGGATAACGTCACAACCATACTCCAGCGTCTCGTTGCCGATGGCACGGCCCACCTCCTCTACCAGTTCGGTGTTCCACGTACAGGCCAGGCAGGTGCCCACGGGGAAGCCCGTAGCATAGAATGTCTGATCGGTGCCCTCGCGCCTGGCGTCGATATGCACGCCGGCAGGGCCGTCGCACATCACAGTGGCAGGGATGCCCAGCCGGGGAATGGCCACGGTGATGCCGGCTGCTCCGGCCACGAGTTTCTTCTGGTGGCCCATCATGGCACCGCTGCCCACAAAGTGGTCATGGCCGCCGCCCACCAGCATCTGGGCCTTCTCTTCCAGCGTCATGGCTTTCAGCACCTGGTCGATGTTGTCTGTACTCAGTTTGGGTGCCTCCTGTGCGGAAGCGATTGTTGCTTGCATCATAATACAAAGAATAAGCCAAATCTTTTTCATACTTTATTTATAGTTTTTGTTTCTGCTATCTTATTTAGTTTGTTTTGCAATCTAATTTAGTTTGCTCATGTAAACAACCTTATTGACCACCGAGCCGTGAGAAGTATTCTATGATGTCCTCCCAGGTCTTGAACGTGTCGGAACCAAACTGCAGGAGCGTGGCCATCGTGTCGCCCTCCTTCTCGCGACTTATCAGGTAGTCGCCATAGAGCAGGTCACGGCGCGGCGTGAAGATAGTATGCTGCCAGACCGGCACGTTGATGTATTCTTCGAGCCACGACACTGTCGTGGCATAGTCGGACGGAGGGGCAACGAAGTAGACCTGATAGTCCTCGATGAGCATGCGAACCGCCTTCTGGCTGCTGCTGGCCGGCTTGAGTCCATCACCCAACACCGAACACCCATCACCCAACACCGAGCCCTTACCACCCTGCACCAGCGCCTCTATACCTATATATATTATAGGGCGCTGCCGTTTCTCCTGTCGGTCGTCAATCCAGCGGATGACGGGTACCACTGAGTGCATAAACGAACGGTCGTCCATGCGGTGCTCGCCATGGAAATGCGTGGCCAGCGGATAGTGCTCACGAAACATATCGAAGGTATCCACCAGGTCGTCCTTGTCGCCGAAGAGTCCTACGATGCGCCGCTGTTCTGCCTCGAGATCCTCGCCACTGAGACTGGCCAGCCCCGAGAAGCGCTGCTCAGACACCTGCCGGTACTCCTTTACCAATGCCTTGTCCACATAGAACTGCTGCACGCCGTCCAAGCGCGGGTTCTGGAAAGTCTGCGTGCCCGTCATGCCGTGCTGCTGCATCGTGTCGGCAAGGCAGAGAGCAGGATTCATGCAGATACGGTCGAAGCCGTAGAGTTGCTCGGTGTACATGCCGCCCATCGACGTGCCTAAGATCAGGTCGGGCTTCTCCGTTTCGCACAACTCGCGCAGCAATGCCTGCGCCTCCTGCGGGTGTACGGGCAGGTCGGGCGCAATCACCTTGGCATTGGGCATTACCGTGCGCAGCCGCGTCACCGTGCCCGACTGTCCGGAGGAGCCGAAGCCATGCACATACATCACCGTTTTCCCCGCCATCATCTGGGGGTATTGCTTCACATATTGATTCTGTTGTTCCATTACTGCTTTTTCTATATAATTAAGTTACAGACCCCACCCCCAACCCCTCCCCTTGAAGGGAGGGGAGAGCGGCTGCAGGCTTTCTGCGGTTCTCCCTTCTCCTTGAAGGGAGGGGAGAGCGGCTGCGGGCTTTCTGCGGTTCTCCCTTCTCCTTGAAGGGAGGGGAGAGCGGCTGCGGGCTTTCTGCGGTTCTCCCTTCTCCTTGAAGGGAAGGGAGGGCGGCTGCAGACTTTCTGCGGTTCTCCCTTTTCCTTGAAGGGAGGGGAGGGCAGCTGCGCTGTGGGCCTTCTGCGGTTCTCCCCTCCCTTCAAGGGGAGGGGTTGGGGGTGGGGTCTGTAACTGTTATTATTCATGTCTGCTTTCGACAATTCGAAAAGTTTGCTGCAAAGATAACCATTTATTTCTTATTTTCCATTCAATATTAGCATTTTTTCGAACCAAGCACAAAAAATTCGAATCATTCGGATCAGTAGCAAAACCCTGTTGATGGGATTTGGACTCTGTAGGGACAAATACAAGAATATGTCCCTACGAATCAACACGGTTTTGCGACGGACCCAAAAATTCCGAACTGTGCGGTTGAAAGTTGAACGCAGAGGCGCAGATTGCTTCCTGCAGGGCTGTCCAAGCGGTCTCATGCCAACACCTCAGAATCGCGAAAAAGTAGCGATTTGAATTGATTTATATCAATTAGTTATTAAATTCAAAGAAAAATACGCAAAAAAGTTTGCATCTGTAAGAAAAAGTTCTTATCTTTGCATCGTGTTTTTCATAGTATTAGATTTAAGGTTAACAAAGGTTGGGTCACAGCGGTGACCCTTTTTTTGTATGAAAACCATTAATGTCTATAGATGCAGGGTGTGGCCCATGCGCTGCTGCTTGGTCTTCAGATAGCGGAGGTTGTATTCGTTGGGTGTAATCTCTATGGGTACGTTCTCCACGATTTCCAGTCCGTAAGCCTCCAGCCCTACGCGCTTTACGGGGTTGTTGGTCATCAGGCGCATCTTATGTACGCCCAGGTGTCGCAGCATTTGTGCGCCGCAGCCGTAGTCGCGCTCGTCGGCCTTGAAACCCAGGCAGAGGTTGGCATCCACGGTGTCGTAGCCCTCCTCCTGCAGTTTATAGGCAGCCAGTTTATTCATCAGGCCAATGCCGCGGCCCTCCTGCTGCATATATACGATGACGCCCTTACCCTCCTCTTCAATCTTCTGCATGGCGCGATGCAGTTGTTCGCCGCAGTCGCAGCGGCGCGAGCCGAGGATGTCGCCCGTCATACATGAAGAATGTACGCGCACGAGGATGGCCTCGTCGGCCTGCCACTCGCCCTTGATGAGTGCGAAGTGCTCCTGACCGCCCACCTTCTGACGGAAGGGGATGATACGGAAATGGCCGTACTCGGTGGGCATGTCGGCCTCGACACCCACCTCGATGAGCGACTCCTGCTGCAGGCGGTAGGCTATGAGGTCCTTGATGGTGATGATCTTCAGGCCGTGCTCACGGGCAAAGACCTGCAGTTCGGGCATGCGTGCCATGGTGCCGTCGTCGTTCATAATCTCCATGAGTGCGCCGGCGGGGTAGAGTCCGGCCAGTCGGCAGAGGTCTACGGCAGCCTCGGTATGTCCGCTGCGGCGCAGCACGCCGTTGTCCTGGGCATAGAGGGGGTTGATATGTCCGGGGCGCCCGAAGGTCTGCGGTGTCGATGTCGGGTCGGCCAGTGCCTGTATGGTGGCTGCGCGGTCGTGGGCCGAGACGCCCGTGGTGCATCCCTCCAGTTTGTCGACGGTGATGGTGAAGGGTGTACCGAGCATGGAGGTGTTCTCGCTCACCTGGCGTGGCAAGTCGAGTTCCTCGCTGCGGCTGATGGTGATAGGTGCGCAGAGCACGCCACGTGCATATTTCAACATGAAGTTCACCATCTCGGGCGTTATCTTCTCGGCGGCACAGATAAGGTCGCCCTCGTTCTCACGGTCTTCGTCGTCGACGACAATTACAAACTTGCCCTCGCGGAAGTCCTCGATAGCCTCTTTTATAGTTGACAGTTGATAGTCCATATAGTTTATAGTTTATTATACATTAACCATGTCGGCGTAGGCCTTGACGTCGCCCAACTCTACGACCTTGGGTATGAGTTTCTTGTTGATGCGTATGATGTCCTGCAAGTCTTTGTACAGGCGGAAGCGGTAGCGAATCATGCGGAAATAGAAGAAGATGCCCGTAGGCAGGAACAGACCGGTGATGATGTTGAGCCATTTGCGCTCGAACGGCCGTGTATGAGCATGGGTGGCAATGACCGGGAACTGGTTGATCTTCATCAGCACGTAGTTGTCGCGTGTGTAGGAGAGGTCTTCGATAGCCACCTCCAGCACCTCGTTGATATGCTCTATCTCATGGTCGTCGCCCGAACGGAAGAATACCTTGACGGGGTTGGGCCAGCGCAGCAGCTTATGGTCTTCGGAGTAGCGGGCAATCTCGATGTTGATATTGATCAGCATGTCGGCATCCATGAGGTACTTCGGCTCCTCGATGATAACCTCCTTCTTCACCAGATTGCGCTTCGTCCTAAGACCGAGCATACGCATGATGAGCAGACGGTAGGCATCGACGTTGAACACGGTGGAGTCCTGGTTGGCCTTAAAGGTGAAGAATACGGCGAGCGGTGCAAGCACGACTGTTGAGATGCCGCGTCCGAACCATACCGTCCAGTTGTCGTCGCGTGCCATGCGGAATCCCGTCATGTCGAGCAGATAATAGATGAGGAACACGATGACCGAGACGATGACTGGCACACCGAGTCCACCCTTGCGGATGATGGCTCCGAGGGGGGCACCGATAAAGAAGAAGATGATGCACGAGAGGGCCAGCGTGAACTTATAGATGGCCTCTAACTGATGCGTGCGCTCCAGTCGGTTGATATAGCGGGCATACTCACTCTTCATGCTGACTTCGTTGAAGGCATTCTGTGCTTGTCGGGCTGCCGTGCCTGTCACCTGGCGCTTTTCTTCCTTACTCAGTTTGGCATACAGGCTGTCGATGCAGGGCAACTCCGAGGCGGGCATGGTCTCTATGCGGGCCGAGTCGACAGCCGACAGTTCACCCGCAAAGAGTGTGTAGCCAGTAGCCTCTCTATAGAACTGGCGGCCAATAGAGTCGTTGGCCAACTTAATGGAGTCGAGGTCGTGGAGCAGTTTCCTGACACTCTTAGCACTGGCATCGTCGGAGAAGTTGGCCATGTCGGCCAGATTGAAGTCGCTGTCGAAGTCGAGCAGGATGCTCTTGTGGGCAAAGGTCTCGCGGCGGTAGGGCACCTCGGCCGTGCCGCCCATGTCCTGCGAGCGCATATTCTCAAACCACTCGCCGCTCCAGAGCGTCAGCAGCAAGTGCTTTTTATCGGCCGTGGACTGCAGCATGCCCGAGTCGGCCAGGATAATGGTCTGGTCTTCGTATGAACCTGTCTGCCGATAGATCATAATGCCGTAGAGGTGGCCGGTGCTCAGGTCTTTTTTCTCAACGTAGAGGTTGGAGTTGGGAATGCCGTCGTAGAAGATGCCTTCGGGTATTTCCAGTTCGGGGCTCTTCTGCTTCATGGAAACCAGCAGTTGCTTCAGTTGCAGATTGGCATTGGGCACCACGATGTTCTGGAAATAGAACGATATGCCTGCAACGATGAGGGTGATAACAATGATAGAGCGCATGGACTGCATGAGCGAGATGCCCGCCGCCTTGATAGCCGTGAGTTCGCTGCTCTCGCCCAGGTTGCCGTATGCTATAAGCGACGACAGGAGGATGGCCAAGGGGAATGCCTGCGGCATCAGTCCTAAGGCCATGTACCAGAAGAACTGTGCCAGCACTTCTATTGAGAGTCCCTTGCCTATGAGTTCGTCGACGTAGCGCCAAAGGAACTGCATCATCAGCACAAAAAGGCAGATGAAGAATGTTCCCACGAACAGCAGCCCAAACTGCTTCGCAATAAAGATGTCTAATCTTTTTATTCTAAACATGATGGTCAGAATCCGCTTGACTGGTGCAGACGGTCCAGATTGCCGTCCCACAAGTCGTGCAGGTCGTCGATGTCCTCGGCAGGCGCATAGTCAACCACTATCAGGCACAAGTCCTCAGTCAGTTCGCTCTTACCGATGCGCATCTCCCAGTAGGCCACGGGGTCGTCTTCGTCGACCCAGCGCAGCCGTATATAACTGTTTTTAGCACGTTCCACTATATTGGCCCTCAGGGTATGATGTTCGCCATAGATATTGCCCCAGGTAAGTTGGAGCACGCCGTTTTCCTCAATCACGCGGTCAGCCAGCCAGCGCTCCAGACCGTGGTCGGTACTCAACAACTGCCACAGCAGGTCGGGTTTGCCTGCCGCAAGCGGATATTCCAAATCTAATCTTTGTTTTGCCATACTATTTTCAAATCACGGTTATCGGCTACAAAGGTAATGCTTTAAATACAATAAGGTAATAAGATTTTGGCCTTTTTATCATAAAAAATGTTAAGCAGCGGAAATTTCTCATTTCTCATTTCTCATTTCTCATTTTTTAGCAGTACCTTTGCACCCGCTTACAAGCAGATGGCGGGATAGCTCAGCTGGTTAGAGCGCATGATTCATAATCATGAGGTCGCCGGTTCAATCCCGGCTCCCGCTACTGAAAAGGCGAAATGCTGGAT
>JAEEGL010995238.1_pt1 | contig 14811 bp, 14 predicted proteins | sample 9134231 | NCBI WGS metagenome assembly JAEEGL01 (sample SAMN16246548, study PRJNA631951) | gut metagenome | biome: gut microbiome; feature: rumen; material: fiber-attached | host: Bos | place: Iran: Karaj | collected 2018-10 | reverse complement strand
CGTAGCGGAGCTCGTTCTGCGGGCTCAGGCAGGCGGAGAGCAGCGGCGCGGTCTCGCGCAGGAAAGCTTCCTCCGCCGCGTTTTCTGAGCCGCGGTATAGGATCTCCTTCGGAAGGATCTTCACGAGCTCGTTCTCCAGCTGTTTCGCGGCGTCCGTGCCGGGAAACGTGGTGACGGCGAGCTCGCCGGTCGAAAGATCGCAGTAGGCCAGATGAGCCTTCTCCGCTTCCAGCAGGATCGAAGCCAGATAATTGTTCTCGCCCTCGCGCAGCAGGCTGCCGTTCGTGACCGTGCCGGGGGTGATGATGCGCACGACCTCGCGGGGCACCAGCCCTTTGCAGAGGGCCGGGTCCTCCGTCTGCTCGCAGATGGCGACTTTGTAGCCTTTGTCGATGAGGCGCCCCACGTAGGTGTCGACCGCGTGATACGGAACGCCGCACATCGGCGCGCGCTCCTCCAGGCCGCAGTTCTTGCCGGTGAGCGTCACCTCCATGGCTTTGGAGGCGGTGATGGCGTCATCCCAGAACATCTCGTAGAAATCGCCCAGACGGAAAAAGAGGATGCAGTCCTGATACTGCTCCTTGATGTCCAGATATTGCTGCATCATGGGAGTGATGGCCATGTCTTCCTCGCTCGTTCCTCTTCTGCTATGCCCGGATCAGCGGTCCAGCGCCGCGTGCGCCTCCGCCACGACTTCCTCCACGGGAAGCGCGAAGCCTTTGTCCTCTTTGCGGAGATAGATGAGATATTCGATGTTGCCTTCTTTGGCGCCCTTGATGGGGGAATGCGAAAGCCCCCAGGGGAAGAGACCATGCTCCGCCGCGTAGGACGCGACCTTCAGGATGACCTCTCTGTGCACGGCGGGATCCTTCACGATGCCGCCCTTCCCCACCTGCTCCCGGCCGGCTTCGAACTGCGGCTTGACCAGCGCGACCAGATGGCCGTCCTCCGCCAGCAGCGCGGCCGCGACCGGAAAGACCAGGCGCAGAGAGATGAAGGAAACGTCGATGGTGATGAGCCCCAGCGGCTCGGGGATGCTCGCCGGGTCCAGCAGGCGGATGTTCTGCCGCTCCATGCTGACGACCCTGGGGTCCGTGCGCAGCTTGTAATCCAGCTGTCCGTAGCCGACGTCCAGGGCGTAGACCTTGGCGGCGCCGTGCTGCAGCATGCAGTCCGTGAAGCCGCCGGTCGACGCGCCGATGTCCATGGCCACGGCGCCCTCGACGGAGAAGCCGAATTCCGTGAGCGCCTTTTCCAGCTTGAGGCCGCCTCTGCTCACGTAGGGGCAGAGCTTCTCTTTGACGAGGATCTCCGCGTCCTCCGCAACGAAAAGGCCGGCCTTGTCCGCCGGCTTGCCGTCCACGCTGACGATGCCGGCCATGATGGCGGCACGCGCCTTTTCTCTGCTCGGGAAGAGCTCTCTCGCCAGCAGGAGGGCGTCCAGTCGTTCTTTAGCCAAGGAAACTCACCGCCCGTTCCGCCACGGCCTCCGCCGTGAGACCCGCGTCCGCGAAGAGCTCGTCTACGGTCGCCTGTCCGGGGAAAGCGTCCGGCCAGCCGAGCGGGAGCACGGAGAGGTCTTTTTCATTGCAGAGATACGCGGCCACCGCTTCTCCGTAGCCGCCGCGCAGCACGTTGTCTTCCAGCGTTATGATATGTCCGCAGCGCTCCGCGGCGCGCCGCAGCGCGTTCCGGTCAAAGGGAGAGACGAAGCGCGCGTTCCAGACCTGCGCAGAGATGCCGCGCTCCTGCAGGAGCTCCGCCGCATCCAGGGCGACGCGCAGCATGCGTCCGACCGCGAAGATCGCGAGCCCGCTGCCCTCCCGGATCAGTTCTGCGCTGCCGTCCAGCGGCGTTTCCGCGCCGCAGTCTTCGAGGACCGCCGCGGCGCCGCGCGGGAAGCGGATCGCCGTCGGCCCGTTCTGCGCGAGCGCGTACGCGAGCATGCGCTCGAGCTCCGGCGCGTCTTTCGGCGCCAGCAGACGCATGTTGGGGACGTGCGAAAGATAGGAGATGTCGAAGACGCCGTGATGCGTCGGGCCGTCGCTGCCGACCACGCCCGCGTTGTTCAGCGCAAAGACGACCGGAAGATCCTGCAGGCAGATGTCGTGCACGATCTGGTCGTAGGAGCGCTGCAGGAAGGTGGAATAGATCGCCACGACGGGACGCAGACCGCAGAGCGCCATGCCGGCCGCCATGCTGACGGCGTGCTCCTCCGCGATGCCGACGTCGAAGACCCGCTCCGGAAAGCGTTCCTGCAGGATGCTGATGCCGGTGGAACGGGTCATGGCGGCGCTGATGCCGATGACGCGTTCGTCCTTCTCCGCGAGCTGCGTCAGCTTCTCGCCGAAGACCTGATAATAGGTGCGCGCCGCCGGCGCGAGGGATCTGCCGCTCGCGGGGTCGAAGCGCTCCACCTGATGAAAGCGGCTGGGGTTCTGCTCGGCGTTGCGGTAACCTTTGCCCTTCTGCGTGACCACGTGGATCAGGACGGGGCCTTCGCACATGCGCGCGACGCTGAAGATCTTCTCAAGTTCTTCCAGATCGTGCCCGTCGATGGGCCCGAAGTATTTGAAGCCGATCTGCTCGAAAAAGCCGTCGTGCAGGACCAGCCCGCGAATATTGTTTCGGACGCGCTCCAGACTGCTGTAGAGGCCGGATCCGGCCATGGGGATGCTCTTCAGGAACTGCTTCATCTGGCGCTTCAGGGTCAGATAGGCCCCGGAGGTGCGCAGGCGGCCCAGATGTTGCGCGACAGCGCCGACGTTCTCGCAGATGGACATCTCGTTGTCGTTCAGGACGACGATGAGCTTGCCGCCGTAATTGCCGGCATGGTTCAGCGCTTCGTAGGCGAGCCCGCCGGTCAGCGCGCCGTCGCCGATGACGGCGACCACTTCATTGTTCTTGCCGGAGAGGTCTCTGGCGATGGCGGCGCCGAGCGCCTGCGAGACCGAATTGCTGCTGTGCCCGTTGTCGCTGAAATCGTGCGGGCTCTCGCTGCGCTTCGGGAAGCCCGCGATGCCGCCCTTCTGGCGGAGACGGTCGAAGTCCGCGGCGCGGCCGGTCAGGATCTTGTGCACGTAGCACTGATGCCCGACGTCCCAGATGATCTTGTCCTCCGGGCTGTTGAAGATGCTGTGCAGCGCGATGGAAAGCTCCACAACGCCCAAATTCGAAGCAAGGTGGCCACCGGTCAGGGCCACCTTATGGATGAGAAAATCCCGGATCTCAACTGCCAGAAGCTCCTGTTCCCGCTGAGACATCGTTTTCAGCTCGTCCGGGAAGCGGAACTCGGTCAGACGCTTAGCCATATGATCTCGCTTCTAGGAGATGCGCTCCGCCAGCGCCCGCGCCAGCTGCACAAAGAAGCTTCCTCTTTCTTCGTATGATTCCATGATGCGCACGGCGTTCTCGGTCTCCTGCAGGACCTTCTGCCGGCTCGCGTCCACGCCGTAGAGGGCGGGATACGTCGCTTTCTGTTTTTCCACGTCTCTGCCGGGACGCTTGCCCAGGTCCTCTTCGTTTCCGAAGAGATCCAGCAGGTCGTCCGTGATCTGGAAGGCCAGGCCGAGGCTCTCCGCGTAGCTGCTCAGGTCGTCCAGCGTGTTGATGTCCGAGCAGGCGAGATAAGCGCCGGCGCGGACCGCGGAAACGATGAGCGCTCCGGTCTTGTTGAGGTGGATGTATTCGAGCATCTCCTTGGAGCACTGCTTATTCTGGCTCTCCAGGTCGGCGCACTGCCCGGCGATCATGCCGCGGCAGCCGCTGCCCTTTGCGATCTCGTTCAGCGCGCGGATGTGGCAGAGCAGCGTCCGGCGCTCGTCCATGTAGAGGAAGAGATCGCGGATCATCACCTCGAAGGCGCTGTTCAGCAGGGCATCTCCCGCGAGCAGCGCGTGGTCTTCCCCGTAGACCTTGTGGTTGGTGGGATGGCCGCGGCGGAGATCGTCGTCGTCCATGCAGGGAAGATCGTCGTGGATCAGAGAATAGGTGTGGATGTATTCGATGGCGCAGGCAAACGGCAGCGCGCGGCGTTCCTCGCCGCCGCAGAACTTGCATGCCGACAGCAGGAGCACGGGGCGCAGGCGCTTTCCGCCGCAGTTCAGGCTGTATTCCATGGCTTCCCGCACCTTGCCGCTCTTGCCGTCGATCTCGGGCAAAAATGAAAGGAGATGCTGGTCCACCAGCTCTTTCAGGCGATCGTATTCGATGTTGTACATCTAAATCATCCCCTCTTCCTCATCCGTGAAGGCCCGGGCGATCCCGGTCTCCGTCTCGAAGATCTCGATCTTCTGTCTGGCTTCTTCCAGCGTCTCTTTGCACTGATTGTAGTATGCGACGCCCTGCTCGTACTGCGCGATGGCGTCCTCCAGAGAGATGGACTCGCTTTTGATCGCTTCCGCGGACTTGCGCAGCCCGGCAAGCGCTTCCTCAAAACTGAGTTTTTCTTGTTTTTTCGCCATTTTAAGACTCCAGGACTTCTTCTACTTTTCCTAAAATTTTACCATCTTTCCATCTGACCGTCAAGGCGTGCCCCGGCGCGAGACCGGCTGCGGAAGCGATGATCCGGCCGTCCGGCGACTCCACGACGGCGAAGCCGCGGGCGAGCACGTCCAGGGGATCCAAGGCTTCCAGGCGCGTCTTCTCCTGCTCCAGCTGCGCCGTCTTTCGGAGCATCATCTGCTCCCTGCCCTGCCGCAGGCGCTGCAGGCTGCGGTCCGTCTCCGCGAGCGCGCGCTGGACCCGGCTCTGCAGCAGCGCGCGCAGCGCCGGCAGATTGCACTGCATCAGCGCGTGCTCCTTTTGCAGCAGGCGCTGCCGGAGCGAGCCGAGCAGCTGGTAGCGCAGGTCTTCGCACTCCTCCGCGAGCTGTTCCGCGTCCGGCACGGCGAGCTGCGCCGCCGCCGTGGGCGTAGCGGCGCGGAGATCCGCCGTGAAGTCGGAGATCGTGAAGTCGGTCTCATGCCCGACGGCGGAGATCACCGGCAGGCGCGAGGCGTAGATCGCCCGCGCGAGCACTTCCTCGTTGAAGGCCCAGAGCTCCTCGATGGAGCCGCCGCCACGGCCGAGGATGATCAGGTCCACGTCCGAAAAGCGCGCGTTGACCTCCGCGACGGCGCGCGCGAGCGCCTCCGCCGCGCCAGGCCCCTGCACCGGGCAGGGATAGACGAGCAGGTCCACGAGCGGGCTGCGCAGACGGACGGTGCGGATGATGTCGTGCACCGCCGCGCCGGTCGGAGAAGTCAGCACCGCGATCCGCTTCGGATGCGCCGGAAGCTTCTTCTTGTGCGCGGTGTCGAAGAGCCCCTCCGCCTTCAGCTTCTGCTTCAGCGCCTCAAACGCGCGGCTGAGGTCGCCCTGCCCTTCCGCGCGCATCTGCCGCACGTTCAGGCTGTAGTAGCCGCCCTTTTCATAGACCGAAACATAGCCGAAGATCACGACCGCAAGGCCCTCCTCCGGTCTCTGCTCCAGCAGAGAGAGCCGGTCCGCGGGCAGGAAGCAGTTGATCTTCGCGCCGCTGTCCTTCAGGGAAAAATACACGTGCCCGCTGCTGTGGAACTTGAGGTTGGAGATCTCTCCCCGCACCGCAAGGTCGCCCAGGAGGGGGTCCGTGCCGAGCACTCTTCTGATGTACGCGTTCAGCTGCGATACGCTGACCGGATTCACTGCCATTCGCGTCTGCCTCCCAACAGTGCCGTGCCGACGGCGTTGTCCGTCATGAGTCTTTTCTCACCGAAGCACGCGCTAAGGCCTGCCGCGGCAAAGGCCTTAGGCAGACTGCGCCGGAGCGCTTCGGAGGAGGATACTCCGCCCGCGAACAGGACCTTCTCGCAGCCGCTCTGCGCCGCGGCCGCCTTCGCCATGGCGAGCAGCGCGGCCGAGAGCCGCCGAAAGACCGTCGGGAGCAAGGCCGCAGGCTCCGCGCCTTCGGCGAGCCGCCGCAGCGCCTGCGTCTCGATGCCGGAGAGGTTCGCGTACGCGCCCTTCAGCGGGATGGGCGCGAGAAGGCTCATATCCGCCTTTTCCGCGTGCTCCAAAGCCATCCGGTCCAAAGACGCGCCGCAGGGGAAAGGAAGCCCCAGAGCGACTCCCAGACGGTCCAGGAGCTGTCCGGCGGAGATGTCCAGGCTGCCGCCGACGATGCGGTGCGTTCCTTCCGAGACCAGGATCAGCTCGCAGGTGCCGCCGGAAAGATGATACGCGAGGTAAGGCGCGCTTGCGTCTTCGAGCGCGGTCCCGCGGGCGGCTGCGGCGAAATGCCCCTCCTGGTGGCTGAAGGAGAAGAGGGGCAGTTCCAGCGCTGCCGCCAGGGCGCGCGCCTGCGCGCCGCCCGGCAGGAAGCAAGGCATATAGGAGCCTTCCTGCGGGCGGGGCCGCGCGCTGAAGGCGAGCGCCGCGAGCTCGGATGCCGATACGGCGCGGAAGGCCTCCTCCAGCAGCTCCGGCAGCGCCTGCACATGCTGAAAAAGGGCCTCTGATTGTCTCAGGCCCTTTTTTCCTTCTTTCACGGAAAGCAGTCTGCGCAGATCGAGCAGGATCTCTCCTTCCCGGTCCGTCACTGCCACCGAGGTGGTATAGTTGCTGGTATCAATCGCGAGGATCGCACGTTTCATCTGCTTTGCCACGCACCAGTTTTCCGAGGATCCCGTTGACGAAGCGCGGGGAATCCTCGCCGCCGAATTTCTTGGCGAGCTCTACGGCTTCGTTCACGGAGACGGAATCCGGAATGTCGTCCAGATAGAAGATCTCTGCCGCCGCAAGGCGCAGGATGGCCAGATCCACCTTGGCGAATCGGGAGATCTTCCAGTTCTCCGAGGCCGCCTCGAGCTTCGCGTCCAGCTCGCCGAGGTGTTCTTCCACGCAGCACTGCATCCGCTCGAAATACTCGCTCTGGCTCGTGTCTTCCACGTAGAGCTTCAGGAACTGCTCCTGCTCCGCCCTGCTGAAATCCTGCTGCGCTTCCATCTGAAAGAGGATCTGCATGAAACGCTCGCGGGCTTCTCTTCTCTTCATTTTCCCTCCTGGCCGACCGGCGGCGGTGTCCGAACGCCCTGTATGTGTATGTTGACCGCCTTCATGCTGACGCCGAGCTGTTCCTGGACGGCGTCGCGCACGTTGTTCTGCACGTCCCAGGCCACGCTCGGGATGGGCAGACCGTATTCCACAACAAGATACAGGTCCACGACAGGCTGCTCTTCGCTGCCGGAAAAGTGCATGCCGCTGTAGACGGGATCGCGACCCATGACGTTGGAGCTGATGTTTCTGCCGAGCCCGGCGCCGAGTCCGACGCTGAGCGAAGAGACGCCCGTGGTGCGGAGCGCGGTCTCGCTGATGCAGCGCGCCAGGGACTCCCAGAGGTCCTCTCGTTCAAAGGAGCGATCCTCCGCCATGGCCTATGCCTCTTCTTTCCCGGAATGCTCCGGCAGGATCTCGAGCTTGACGAGATCCACGTGGCGGTCCTTCACCGCCAGGATGGTGAATCGGCAGCCGTCCTGCTCCATCTGAAGATCCAGGTCCTCCCCGTCTTCGGGCAGCTCGTCCAGAATGTCCAGCAGATAGCCGCCGAGGGTCTCGCTGTCCTCCGATTCGAGCGAGAGGCCGAGCATCTCGTTGATGTCGTTCAGGCTGAGAAGGCCGTCCAGCAGATAGCAGTTGTCTCCGATCTTCTGTACGGGCGTCTCCTCTTCGTCGTACTCGTCGCCGATCTCGCCCACCACCTCTTCGATGATGTCCTCCATCGTGACGATGCCGGAAAAGCCGCCGTATTCGTCTATGAGCACCGCGATGTGCTGCTTGGAAGCCTGCAGATCGCGGAAGAGGCTCGCGATGTGTTTGGTCTCCGGGACGAAATAGGGCTTGCGCAGGATCTCGCGGATCTTCACGTTCTCAAAGCCCTTGTCCCAGGTGGAGATGAAGAGGTCCTTGATGTTCAGGATGCCGATGATGTTGTCGATGTCGTTCTCGTAGACCGGGATGCGCGTGTAGTGCAGCTCCATGAGCTCTTCCACGTAATCCTGAAAGGGCTCGTCCGCGTCGATCATGAAGACCTCCGTGCGGGGGGTCATGATCTCGTACGCCATCTTGTCGTCGAAGATCTCTTCTTCGTCTTCCTGTCTCGATCGGTGGACGTCGTCGTCCGGATCGCTTCCTTTGCCGAAAAGATTGCGCAGACCTTGCCAGGGACTGTTGCTGTTGCCGTCCATGGAAAAATGATACCTCCTTATGCGCGCAGCGACGCGCTAATCGATATATTTGGCCTTGTTGGCCAGGTGTTCTTCGTGGGTGCGGGAAAAGACGTGGGAACCGTCGCCTTTGGCGAGGAAATAGAGATAGTCCGTCTCTTCCGGCCAGAGGGCGGCCCGGATGGAGAGCTCTCCGGGAGAGCAGATGGGTCCGGGCGGGAGCCCCTCGTGCAGATAGGTGTTGTACGGAGACTCGATCTGGGTGTCCGCGTTCGTCAGCCGCGCCTTCTGCTCGCCCAGGATGTACTGGACGGTGGCGCAGGACTGCAGCAGCATGCCGCGCTCCAGGCGGTTGTAGAAGACGCCCGCGATGACGGGGCGGTCCTCCTGCACCACGGCTTCGCGCTCGATGATGGACGCCAGGATGATGACGTCCTGCACGGACATGCCGATCTCCGCCGCGCGGCTGCGGTATTCGTCCGTGAAGACCTTCTCGAACTGCGCGAGCATGCGCTCGACCACGTCATGCGCGCTCGCGGAGGCGTAGACCTCATAGGTCTCCGGGAAGAGATAGCCCTCCAGACGGTCCGCGCCGGCCGGAAGCCCTTCCAGGAACCAGTGATCGAAGCTGCCCTCGGCCACTTCCTTCCGGAAGGCGTCCGCGGTGCAGATGGAGGCCGCTTCCAGCGCCTCCGCCGTGCGGCGGATGTCGTAGCCCTCCGGGATGGTGAAGCGTTTGGTGTCGGCCTTGCCGTGCAGCAGGGTATGCATGATCTCATCCAGCGGCATGGCGGCGGAGAGCTGATACTCTCCGGCCTGGTACTTTCCGTCGTAGCCGGCCTTCTTGCTCATGATCTTGAAGACCTTGCTGCTGCGGATCAGCCCCTGCTCTTCCAGCAGGCGGCCGATGGACGAGGTGCTGGCGCCGGCCGGCACGGTAAAGGAGACGCTGCCCGCCGCGGGGTCCGCCGGCAGCTGCCCTTTGCCGAGAAAGGAGCGGTAGCCGGCAAAGCCGCCGGCCGCGATCAGGATGATCAGGAGCAGGAGGAGCAGTCCTCCCCTTCCGCCGCGCTTTTTTCTCCGTTTGGCCATTATTTCGCTCTGGAGAGGTATTCTCCGCTTCTGGTGTCGACCTGGATCTTCTCACCGGCTTCGATGAAGATGGGGACCTGCACCACGGCGCCGGTCTCCAGGGTGGCCGCCTTGGTGACGTTGGTGGCGGTATCGCCCTTGACGCCGGGCTCGGTGTCCACGACCTCCAGGATCACGAAGTTCGGAGCCTCCACGAGGAACGCGGCGCCCTTGTAGAACTTGATGGTGGCGGTGTCGTTCTCTCTGAGGTACTTGATGGCCTCTTCGACCTGATCCTGCATGAGCGGGACCTGATCGTAGGTGTCGGGGTCCATGAAATAGTAGAGATCGCCGTCGGAATAGAGATACTGCATCTGCTTGGTCTCGATGTGGGCGTTCTCGAACTTGTCGCTGGGGTTGAAAGCTTCTTCGCGGGTGGCGCCGGTCAGGATGTTTCTGTACTTGGTTCTGACAAAGGCGGCGCCCTTGCCCGGCTTTACGTGCTGGAAATCCAGGACCACATGGGGTTCGCCGTTCATCTCGAAGGTCATGCCTTTGCGGAAATCGCCTGCGGTAATCATAATGTTTCTTCCTCCATAACAATTTTGCGTTTGCTCTAGGAACAGGAGCCCGGGATGGCTCCGATTCTAACTATTTAGTATAACAGAATCCTTCGCGTCTGCCAACGGGAAATCAGACCTGCAGGAAGATGGGAAGGATCATGGGGCTGCGGCCGTTCTTCTCGTAGATGAAGCTGCGCAGCGCGTCGCGGGTCGCGGTCTTCATGGAAGTGAAATCGCGCCGCGAGCAGCCTTCGATGGCGTCCGTCACGACGGTCTTCGCCTCCTCGATGAGGTTCTCGTTCTCCTTCACGTAGACGAATCCGCGCGTGACGATCTCCGGCCCGGAGATGATGCACTGGGAGACGGGATCCCAGGCCACGGTGACCACGATCAGGCCGCTGGTGGAGAGCACCCTGCGGTCCTTCAGGACCACGTTGCCGACGTCTCCGACGCCGAGCCCGTCCACGAAGACCGGCTGGCAGGGCACGGTCTCCGGAAGCACGACGGCCTTGCTGCGGTTCAGCTCCAGCACCTGCCCGTTCTCCATGATGTGCACGTGGCTGTGCTTCAGCCCCATCTCCTCCGCGATGGCCGCGTGGGAGCAGAGATGCCGGTATTCGCCGTGCACCGGGACGAAGAAGCGCGGCTTCACCAGAGAGAAGAGCAGCTTCAGCTCCTCTTCCCGGGCGTGGCCGGAAACGTGGACCTGGGCGATGGAGGAGTAGATGACCTCCGCGCCCTTTTCGAAGAGCTGGTTGATGACGTTCGAGACCGTCCGCTCGTTGCCCGGGATGGGGTTCGAGGAGAGGATGACCACGTCGCCCTTCCGGATCTGCACGGATTTGTGGTCGTTGCTCGCCATGCGGGCCAGCGCGGACATGGGCTCGCCCTGGCTGCCCGTGGTGATGATGACCAGCTCGTTGCTCTTGATGTTCTTGATCTTCGCGATGTCCACCAGGGTGTCCGGCGGCACCGTCAGGTAGCCGAGTTCGATGGCCAGGCTCACCACGTTCACCATGGAGCGGCCGGAAAGCGCGACCTTTCGCTTGAACTTCACCGCGGTGTCGATGATGATCTGGATGCGGTGGATGTTCGTCGAGAAGGAGGCGATCAGGATGCGGCCGTCGCGGCTGCGGAAGATGTCCTCAAAGGTCTTGCGCACGATCTGCTCGGAAGGCGTATAGCCGCCGTGCTCCGCGTTCGTGCTGTCCGAGAGCATGAGCAGGACCCCTTCCCTGCCCACCTCCGCGATGCGCTGCAGGTCGGCCGGATGCCCGTCGAGCGGCGTCTGGTCGAATTTGAAGTCGCCGCTGTGGAAGACCGTGCCGACCGGGGTCTGGATGGCGAAGGCCAGCGCGTCCGCGATGGAATGCGTCGTGCGGATGGCCTCGATGCGGAAGCAGCCGATCCGGAAGCTCTGTCCGGCCTTGATCTCGTGGAAATCGGCCGTGAGGCTGTGCTCTTTGAGCTTGTTGTTGACCAGGCCGATGGCGAGCTTCGTGCCGTAGATGGGCACGGAGAGCTGCTGCAGCAGATACGGGATGGCGCCGATGTGGTCCTCGTGGGCATGGGTCAGGATCATGCCGCGGATCTTGCCCGCGTTCTGGATCAGATAGCTGAAATCCGGCAGGACCAGATCGATGCCGAAGAGCTCCGCCTCGGGGAAGCTCATGCCGCAGTCGATGATGAGGATGTCGTCCTCATACTCCAGCAGCGTGATGTTCTTTCCGATCTCGTTGAGCCCGCCGAGCGGGATGACGCGCAGCTTCGCGTCCGCCTCCGCGGCCTCTTTTGTATTTTTGCGGCGGATCAGGCTGAAGCCGCGTTTCTTTTTATTGTTGCTGATGCTTTCGCTGTTCGGCATAGACTATCCTTTCACGACGACGTTGAGCAGACGGTCCGGCACGGAGACGATCTTGACGATCTGCTTGCCGGCCAGCTGCTGCTGCACGCGTTCCTCGGCCATGACCGCCTCCTGGAAGGCTTCTTTGGACAGGCCGGATGCGACGTTAAGTTTTTCTTTGACCTTGCCGTTCAGCTGGAATACGATCTCGATGGTATCCTGTACCAGCGCCGACTCGTCATACTTCGGCCAGGGCTGGTGATAGGTGGACTCGCTGTGGCCGAGGTGCTCCCACATCTCCTCGCAGATGTGCGGGGTGAAGGGGCTGAGCAGCAGGACCAGGCAGTCCAGCGCGTATTTCAGCAGGGCTTTGTTCTGGGTTTCCAGACCGCGGTAGCGATAGAGCTCGTTCACCAGGACCATGATGGCGCTGATGGCGGTGTTGAAATTGAAGCGTTCCTTCAGGTCAGAGCCGACCTTCTTGATGGAGCTGTTCAGCACGAAGAGCAGGCTCTTGTCGTCCTCGTTCTGCGCGGTGAAAGCAGCCGGGGCGTCCTTCAGCTCGTCCGCGGCGTCGTAGACCAGACGGTAGACGCGGTTCAGGAAGCGGTAGCTCCCCTCCACGCCGGCGTCGGACCACTCCAGCTCCTTCTCCGGCGGCGCGGTGAAGAGGATGAAGAGCCGCGCGGTGTCCGCGCCGTATTTGGCGATGATCTCCTCGGGACTCACGATGTTGCCCACGGACTTGGACATCTTGCTGCCGTCCTTGAGCACCATGCCCTGCGTCAGCAGGTTCTTGAAGGGCTCCTCCACCGGGCTCATGCCGATGTCGTAGAGGAACATGGTGAAGAAGCGCGCGTAGAGCAGATGCAGGATGGCGTGCTCGACGCCGCCGATGTACTGATCGACGCTCATCCAGTACTTCGCCTTCTCCTTGTCCCAGGGCGCCTTGTCGTTTCTGGCGTCGCAGTAGCGCAGGAAGTACCAGCTGGAATCGAGGAAGGTGTCCATGGTGTCGATCTCGCGTCTGGCGGGCGCGCCGCAGACGGGGCAGACGCCGTTCTGGAAGGTCTTGCTGGTGGTGAGGGGCGATTCGCCCTTGCCGGTGAACTCCACGTCCTCCGGCAGCAGCACGGGCAGGTTCTCCTCCTTCTCCGGGACCCAGCCGCAGTGCTCGCAGTAGAGCATGGGGATGGGCGTGCCCCAGTAGCGTTGGCGCGAGATGAGCCAGTCTCTGAGGCGGAAGATGGTGGAGGCCTTGCCGATGCCCTTCTCTTCGATGTATGCGACGATGGCGTCCAGCGCCTCGCGGTTGTTCATGCCGTTGAAGCGGTCCGAGTTGATCATCTTTCCTTCGGTGAGGAAGGCTTCCTGCAGGTCGTTCACGTCGATCGCGGGGTCGCCCGGATCGATGACGGGGATGATCTCGATGTTGTATTTCTTCGCGAAGTCGAAGTCTCTCTGGTCGTGCGCGGGCACCGCCATGATGGCGCCGGTGCCGTAGTCCGTCAGCACGTAGTTGCCGATGTAGATGGGCACGCGCTTGCCGGTGAGCGGGTTGACGCAGTAACGGCCGATGAAGAGGCCTTCCTTCTCCAGCGTGGTGGAGTTTCTGTCGATGTCGCTGAGGTACTGCAGACGGTCCAGGAACTCCGCGACCGGCTTCTCGTACTCCGTTCCGGCGACCAGTTCCTGCACGAAGGCGTGCTCGGGCGCGAGCACCATGTAGGTGACGCCGTAGAGGGTGTCCGGACGCGTGGTGAAGATCTCCAGCTTCTGATCGAAGCCTTCGATCTCAAAGAAGACCTGCGCGCCGGTGCTCTTGCCGATCCAGTTCTTCTGCATGGTGCGGACCTTCAGCGGCCAGCCCTCGAGCTTGTCGAGATCGTCCAGCAGGCGCTCCGCGTAGTCGGTGATCTTCAGATACCACTGCTCCAGCTCCTTCTTGCCGACCGGGGTCTTGCAGCGCTCGCAGACGCCGTCCACGACCTGCTCGTTGGCGAGCACGGTCTGGCAGGACGGACACCAGTTGACCGCCTTCTTTTTCTTATAAGCCAGGCCCTTCTTGAAGAACTGGATGAAGATCCACTGCATCCATTTGTAGTACTCGGGCGTGCAGGTGGCCACCGAGCGGTCCCAGTCGTAGCTGAGGCCGAGCTGCTTCAGCTGCTCCGTCATCTCCGCCATGTTGTCGTGCGTCCAGACGTCCGGGCGCGTGCCGTGCTTGATGGCGGCGTTCTCCGCCGGCAGGCCGAAGGCGTCGAAGCCCATCGGATGCAGCACATTGTAGCCCTGCATGGTGAGATAGCGGGCCATCACGTCGCCGATGGAATAGTTGCGCACGTGCCCCATGTGGCATTTGCCGGAAGGATACGGGAACATCTCCAGAACGTAATACTTCTGTTTCTCCGGGTCCTCCGTGACGCTGAACAGATCTTTGTCCGCCCAGTACTTCTGCCATTTCTTCTCGATGGCAGCGAAATCGTATTGCCTGTCCATTTTCATTTTCCTCCTATTCGTCCTGCGGCAGAAGCTGCGGGCAGTCGCGCCAGAGCGCTTCCAGGCTGTAATGCTCTCTCTGCGCCGGCGTGAATATGTTGACGATGATATCGCCGAAGTCCATGAGGATCCAGCCGGAACCCCCTTTTCCTTCGATGCTCCTGGAAAGGATCTCGTATTCCTCCGCCAGGCGGTCCTCCAGCTCGGCGGCCAGGCTGCTGACCTGCCGTTCCGAATTGCCGGACGCGATCACGAGGTAGTCCGTGAAGGAGCAGTGCTCTTCCACGTAGAGCGCCAGCGGATCCACGGCCTTCTTCTCGCTGAGGATCTGCAGGGAGAGAAGCGCGAGCTCTTTGGATGTCATTGCGTATTCTCCTTTTCTTTCTTAACTTCTTCTATCTTCGGCTGCTTTCTATTTGCGAGCAGCGCGGCGAAATAATCTCTCGCGCGCAGGCTGTCCGCGTCCAGACGATCCCCCTTCTCTTCCACGAAGCGGATGGAGCTGTCCAGAGAAAGATAGCAGGCTTTATCGATGTCTTTGTAGGCCGTGCTGCGGATCCGCCGGATGCCGGGATAGACCCGCTCCGGCTCGATGGCGTCCGCCAGATAGATGATCTTTTCCAGCAGGGACATCTTTTCGCGGCCGGTCGTG
>JAEEGL015385103.1_pt1 | contig 14812 bp, 14 predicted proteins | sample 9134231 | NCBI WGS metagenome assembly JAEEGL01 (sample SAMN16246548, study PRJNA631951) | gut metagenome | biome: gut microbiome; feature: rumen; material: fiber-attached | host: Bos | place: Iran: Karaj | collected 2018-10 | reverse complement strand
CTGCTAAAATGATTATGGAATCAGGCATTGACCCTGAACAACTTATTGTAAATGTCACAACTCCCGGTGGCTGCACTGCTGTAGGAAATGAAGTTCTGAAAAACCATAATATAACGGATATTCTTCAGGAGACAATTGAAGAAACAAAAATCAGAGCTTATGAACTTGGAAAACAATAAAAAATAAATAGAGATAAATATGTTTTATATCGTTATTTTTTCAATATTAATATTTTGTTTGATATATAAAATAAATTTTTTGAAAGAAGTTGATATAAACGGATTTTTGAACAAAGATTTTACATATAAGGTTAGAGGACTTGCTATTTTATTTGTTCTGCTCCAGCATTGTAACTATTTTATTTTTTGGAATGCTCCGTTTGGAAATTCCGATCTTGAATATTATGAAAAAGTAATGCACGTCATACTCAGTTTTTTGACAACAATTGGTGTCGGTTTGTTTTTGTTCCTTTCGGGCTACGGAAACAGATTATCGGCTGAAAAAGGTTGTAATTTTCGGTGGCTTGAAAAGAGATGTTTAAGAATATATGCTATTGCATTTTTAATCTTATGTGTTTCTTTTCTCTTACGTTTCTTTTTACCGATATATTCTGATTTATTTCCTAAGTGGTATTCATTTTTTGTAAAATTATTCAAAATTAATTTGTCATTTGGGATATATTGGTACATTAAAGCTCAATTAATATGCTATCTTAGCTTTTTTGTTTTCTTTAAATATTTAAGAAAACACTATCTGAAATATTTGTTTTCTTTTTGGATAATATGGGTTCTCGTTTGTATTAGTATTAAAACACTAAATTGTTGGTATATAACTATTTTATGTTTCCCATTTGGCTGTTTTTGCGCTGAATATAAAGATAAATTTGTTAACTATGTATACAATAAAAATATTCTTAAAATATCTCTTTATACTTTGTTGGTTATTGCCTTAATGTGTTCAATTGCGTTTATTTTCAAAACCAACCATTCGCTTTTCATATTAATATCTTTATTATCGTGTGTTTTGTTAATGTTGTTATCTGTCAGAATTAAGAGTGATTCAAAAATTCTGGAATTTTTGGGAAAATATTCACTTGAAATATATTTGCTTCACGGGGAATTCATATATTTGGCAAGAAGATTACAATTTGGCTTTAATAATGAAATATATCTCAAAATATTTCTGATTGTAATTTTGACATTATGTTTGGTTCCGTTATTACAAAAATTCTCAAAAATTTTATTGAATTTTATTGATAAATTGATTTTCGGCAATAAAGAGAAAATTAAATAATCGGGAACAGATTTAAACTTCCGTCGTCATTTCTCCATTTGAGCCAGCCGATATTGTATGTGCCGTCAAATTCATGAGCCGTAACAAGCATCCAGTTGCCCCTGATCATCGAAAAAGTTATTTTTTTGGGGTATTCAAGCATTTTTATCACCTGAGAGTCTAATGAATCTTTTGCATATAGAGTTTGAATTTCGTCAGGTACACCGTGCATAAACCTTAGTCCTGTTGACTTGCCGTAAAGAGTGAAAAGTCCTCTCCAAGTGTAGAAATCTTTTTTCTCTGAATCATAAACCCAACCGGTTTCACCTGTTCTTTGGTTAATATAAACTTCATACCAACCGTCGCCCTGCTCTGTTTCAACAGTTAAAAATGCAATTTTGTCCTGTGATTTTAATGCTATAAAAATATTTTTCTGAGTTAAGTCGTTTTTGCTGCTATATAGAATTGATGAATTTTTTGCGAAGATTGAAGTAATTTCTTTTTTGACTTTTGAATTAAAATCTGGCTCAGAATATACCTTAAAGCTCTGAGATTTGTTTAAAACTCCGATTCCATAGTGTTTTATCGAGTTTGTATTATGCGGAAGGAAATCCGCATAAGCCAATATCGGCATTAACATTATTATTAATATTAAAATAAATTTCTTCATGACAGAATTATACCATTTTTACCCATTGTGTCGATTTAATTTATAAAACGAAACCGATGAAATTTGGTTCATCGGTTTCATATTGGTTTGATTATTTAATCAATTATAATTCAAGTTTTTGTGATTTCGTTCTGATATTCTTTGAAACTTTGTCAATAAAGGTATCAATGTCAGACTTGCCTGCCTCACCTATTCCTCTGATACGGACTGAAAGCTGACCGTCTTCCATTTCCTTATCTCCGATAACAAGAACATAAGGAATTTTGTGTTCCTGGAAAGCTTCTCTAATCTTATAGCCCATACCTTCAGAACGGTCGTCAAGTTTTGCTCTGATGTCATTAGCAATGAGTTTATCATAAACGTTCTTAGCATAATCATTATGACGTTCTGAAATAGGAACAATGCAAACCTGCTGAGGTGCAAGCCAAGCAGGGAATGCGCCTGCATAGTGTTCTATAAGTACGCCCATAAATCTTTCCATTGAACCAAAGATTACTCTGTGGAGCATTACAGGAGTTTTCATTGAGCCGTCTTTATCCTGATATTTGATATCAAATCTTTCCGGAAGGTTGAAGTCAAGCTGAATTGTTGCACCCTGCCAAGTTCTTCCGATTGCATCTTTTAGCTTAAAGTCGATTTTCGGACCATAAAATGCTCCGTCGCCTTCGTTGATATCATATTTTAAACCTTTGCTTTCAAGTGCTTTCTTTAAGCCGTCTTCTGCTCTGTTCCAGTTATCCAAAGAGCCGACATAACTTTCTGGTCTTGTTGAAAGCTCAACTTCATATTTCATATTGAATAAGCTCAAAGTATAGTCAACGAAATCAATAATTGCGTTGATTTCATCAACCATTTGTTCCGGTGTACAGAAAATATGAGCATCATCCTGAGTGAATCCCGTAACTCTTGTTAAACCGCTTAAAACTCCTGAACGTTCTCTTCTGTAAACAGTTCCGAGTTCTGCCATTCTCAAAGGAAGGCTTCTGTATGAATATCTGTTAGCTTGATAAATCAAAATGTGGAACGGGCAGTTCATTGGTTTCAAAACGTATTCAACACCTTCATCTTCAAGGTAGTACATATTTTCTCTGTAGTGTGAGCTGTGTCCTGAAATATCCCATAATTTTGATTTTGCAATATGAGGAGTGTTAACAATGACATATCCTCTCCTTCTGTGTTCGCTTCTCCAATAGTTTTCAATTTGTTCACGAACAACTGCAAGATTTGGATGCCAAAGAACAAGACCTGCACCGACTTCATCTCTGATTGAGAATAAATCCATCTTTGCTGAAATCTTTCTGTGGTCACGTTTCGCAGCTTCTTCAAGGAAGTTTAAGTAATCATCAAGCTCTTGTTGTGTCCAAAATGCCGTTGCATAAATTCTCTGGAGCATTTTATTCTTTTCGCTTCCTCTCCAGTATGCACCTGCAGTTTTTAAAAGTTTGAATGCTTTAATATCGTTTGAATTTTCAAGGTGAGGACCTGAGCAAAGGTCATTGAACAAAACTTTGCCGTCTTTATCTTTTGTTAAATAAAGTGTCGGATTATCGTTCTTATGTTCTTCAAGAAGTTCTGCCTTATAAACTTCACCTTGTGCCTTAAATTCATCTATTTGTTTTTGAACATCGGGAATCTGGTATTTTTCGAACACCAAAGTGTCTTTTAAAATACGTTTCATTTCTTTTTCGATGTTTGTTAAATCTTCTTCTGTCAGGGTATGACCTTCAATATCAAAATCGTAGTAAAAACCTGTATCTATAGCAGGTCCGATTGCTAATTTTGCATTTTTAAACAAGTTTTGCACTGCCTGCGCCATAATGTGCGAAGTTGAGTGTCTTAAAATGTAGAGATTTTCGTTGTTTTTTTCCATTGGTCACATCCTTAACTTTAATAATATATATTGTTGTATCACCAACAATGTTTAATATCAAATAAAATTTGAATTAGCATAAAAAAGGTAAATATCGCAATATGCAATATTTACCTTTCTTTGAAATATTTAAGTCACTATTTTGCGCTGACTAATTTTGCTGCGCTTTCAAGACGAAGTGTTTCCGTTGTGATGTCGCAAACACTTGATGGTCCGAAGTATTGGATTGAACCGGGGAATAAATATTTATCCTCTAATGCCCATTTTTCTCTATTTTCCATTAATACTTTGTAAACGGGACCGTCAAGTCTGACGAGTGCTTTTTGAATAACAGGCTTATATTCGCCGTGTCTTTTTTCAATGTTCATCATCATTGTTAAAGGAACACCGCCTGCAATCCATTTGTCAGCAGGTTCTGAAAGGTTTTTAACTGATGAAATGTATCCTGTTAAACCAAACTTGAGAAGTGCAAATGCGTTGTAACCGAGTGAATAACAATAGTCTGCATCAAAGTTTGAAGGGAATGCGCATCTTCCTTCATAGCCGAAGAAGTGACACTGGTCTGAGAATTTACCGTTGTATTTTCCTTCTTTTTTGAGCTGTGCAAGTTTAACCTTTAACATCTCAATGATTAATTTTTCAGTTTCGATTTTTGAAACCTGTACGTTTCCGTGAGGGTCTCTGTCCATTGAAAGCTGTGCTTTAATTAATTCTGGAAGTGAAGAATAAACTTTTGCATTGTCAGCATCAAGCATTTTTTCAATTATTCCGAATCTTTCTTTTGCACTTGCATTTTGATATGCGCTGTCACTTTCAACTTTTGCCATAACATCGTTGAGGTTTGCAATCATTTTCTTAAATTCGGGGATAAATTCGATTAAACCTTCAGGAACAAGAGCTATACCGAAGTTTTTGCCCATTTCCGCACGTTTAACTACGATGTCTGCAATATAATCGATGATTTGAGAGAGTGACATTTCACAATGTTCAACTTCTTCAGAAATCAAAGTTATATTAGGTTGTGTTTGAAGTGCTGCTTCAAGTCCGACGTGAGTTGCACTTCTTCCCATAAGTTTGATGAAGTGCCAGTATTTTTTAGCTGAATTGGCATCTCTTAAGATGTTTCCAATCATTTCAGCATAAGTTTTTGTTGCAGTATCAAAACCGAAGCTGATTTCTATTTGGTCATTCTTTAAATCACCGTCAATTGTTTTCGGGCAGCCGATAACTTGAATACCTGCATGTTTTGTTGCAAACCATTCTGCAAGAAGTGCTGCGTTTGTGTTAGAATCGTCACCACCGATAATAACTATACCTGTTATATCAAGTTTTTTGCAGTTTTCCCAAGCCTTTTGAAATTGTTCTTCTGTTTCAAGTTTGGTTCTGCCTGAACCGATGATGTCAAAACCACCTGTGTTTCTGTAACGGTCAATGATATCAGATGTCAATTCGATATATTTACCGTCAATGATACCTGATGGACCGCCCAAGAAACCATAAAGTTTATTTTCAGGGTTTGATTGTTTTAATGCATCAAACAAACCTGCAATGACGTTGTGTCCGCCCGGGGCTTGCCCGCCTGAAAGGATTACTCCGACATTTTTCTTTTCTGCGCTTGTAGCAGAAGTTGTTTCGTAAGAAACAATAGGCTTTCCGTATGTGTTAGGAAACAGAGCTTTGATTTGTTCCTGGTCTCGAACTGATTCGGTTGCATTTCCTAATTTTAAACTTAATGAGTTAACGCCGTTTCTTAATTGAAGCGGTAATTTAGGCTGATACTTTAATCTTTCCTGTTGTAATGGTGATAATTCTCTCATAATTTTCTCCATATTTATTGAATTAAACATGAAGATTCTATCACAAAAGAGTTTATTGAGATAATTGTTTTATAGTTTTAAGTTTACGTTTATAATTATTTCGGTAGACTAAAGTCTACCCTACATATACCAAACAACTTTTATAATTATTTCGGTAGACTAAAGTCTACCCTACATTTTATTAAAAAAAGATTGTAAACCACTTTTTTTTGTTGTAGATTATTGTCATAGGTTATTGCAAACAGATAGGAGTAAACTTATGCAAACATTAGAAAGAAAACTCGTCAAGACTGACGAAATGTTCAAAAAAGCTCTTGCAGGCAAATATGCAATCGGTGCTTACAATGTTAACAACATGGAAATTCTTCAGGCTATCGCTGAAGCTGCTGAAGAAACACGTTCACCGATTATTCTTCAGGTTTCTGCAGGTGCAAGAAAATATGCTAATCAAACATATTTAATCAAATTGGTTGAAGCTGCTTTAGCTACTACAACAGTTCCTATAGCTCTTCACCTTGACCATGGTGCAGATTTTGAAATTTGCAAAGCATGTATCGATGGCGGTTTTTCATCAGTTATGATTGACGGTTCAAGATTCCCGCTTGAAGAAAATATCAGAGTTACAAAAGAAGTTGTTGAATATGCTCACGCTCACGGTGTTTCAGTTGAAGCTGAACTCGGTAAACTCGCAGGCGTTGAAGACGATGTTAAAGTTAAAGCTGCTGATTCTACATACACAGATCCTCAAGATGCTGTTAAATTTGTTCTTGAAACAGGTTGTGATTCATTAGCAGTTGCTATCGGTACTTCACACGGTGCTTATAAATTTAAAGGCGAAGCTAAACTTGACTTTACAAGACTTGCTGAAATCAAAAAAGCAGTTAACGCAGCTGTCGGATATGACTTCCCGCTTGTTCTTCACGGTTCATCATCAGTTCCTAAGTATTTAGTTGAAAAATGCAACAAATTCGGCGGAAATCTTCCTGATGCTCAAGGTGTTCCTGAAGACATGCTTAACTATGCTTCAAAGAACGGTGTTGCAAAAATCAATATTGATACAGACTTGAGACTTGCAATGACTTCAACAATCAGAGAATTCTTCATTGAACATCCTGAAAAATTCGATCCGAGAGAATATATGGGCCCCGGAAGAACAGCAATCAAAGAAATGGTTAAACACAAAATGGTTGATGTTCTCGGTACTGCAGGTCACGCAGACGACTAAGAGAAACTTTATACATTCACAAAAAAACAGCTCCAAATTTTTGGGGCTGTTTTTGTCAATAATTTTTTTTTAAATGTTTTATTACAAATATATTTAAAATCTACCTAGGTAATTTGTAAGTAAAAGATATGTTTAAAATTAATTTATTTGGTCATAAGCCTGTTAATAGTGGCAAAAATGTGCATACGGAATCGGAACAAAAGAAAAACGATTCTGCCGAAGTACCTTCTCAAAAACAATCCGTTGGTGCTGATTTAGCTCTGACTTATTTATGCCCAACACAAAATAATTCAATGACACGGGCAGAAGTTGAAAAGGAACTTAAACGAATCAGAAATAAACCTGAAAATCTTCAATTTGTTTCTTCCAGTGCTATGGATAAAATACTTGATTCTATCGATTATAATAATGCAAGAATTCATGTTGAAAATATAAAGTTTCTTTCTACAACGGATTTCCCGAGCTATAATCTTTGCACTTTTGTTGATAACGGATATTTGTCATCTGACAAAGGTATAGAAGCTTTCAAAATGGCAAAAAATACTTTTTCCGTAAATAGTCGCAATATTAATATAGCTTCGGATTTTACTGCTGCAGTTTTAAATCTTTCTTGTGATGATTGGCAAATAATTCAAAAAAGAGGAATAATCGGATTACGCAAAACTCAATCTTCCCAAGATTTTAAAGACTTAGCTTCTCTTACAGAAGAAGAATTTGAAAGAACTGTTAAAAGTCCGCTTTTCAAGCAAGGACTTAATTATGTCTCTGATAATGATGATATAAATTCGGTATTTTCTGCTTTTGTGAATTCAAACTTTATTGGCCTAAAAGATTTCAGAAAAATTGAGAGTTTGATTAAAGACTCTTGTTCCGATAATCCCGATGAAATTAAGAAGTTGGCATCAAGCATTATAACAAATACTAATGATAAACATTGTAAACAGGCACTTTTTGAAAGAATAAAAAAATCAAATATTACTCCTGAAGATTTTAAATTCATATCTGAAAACATTAATGAATTTTATACATTATGCAATACGAAGATTAAGAATTTTGATCCCGATTATTTTGAGAATGATTTTTCTCATATTTTAAGTCGATTAACATCTAAAAATTATCAAGCAGCTAAAAACGTTCTTGATTTGGGTGTTACTCAAAACTATTTCTATCGTTTTTTAGGAATGGCTCAAGATGATGAGACAATCCAAAGATTAGAAAAAATTACAACTCAGATTAAGAATGGTTCTCTAACCAAGGCTTATTTATTGCCCTATAAGTCTGCGGAGCTTAATGATAAGGTTGAAAGTCTGCCTGAAGAATATAAAACATTTTCTTCTTCAGAAAGTATAGAAACTGTTCTGAAATCAACTCATCAGGGTGAGGTTTGTTTCGTCGGAGGAAATACATATATTAACAATAAAGGAAAAATGGAAAAGTTAGATGTTTCAGCTGAAATGTTTAAAAAAATGTTCCCGTCTCCTAAAGCTGCCTCAGCAATGCGTCAAAATTCCAAAATTTATGATTGCTATTTCGTTTCAAGTATTTTATATAATATGAACACTAATAACAATTATAAATATGAATTATATAAACTTTTAAAACAAGATGGTAATGATATTATAGTTACTATTCCGGGATTTCATAAAAAATCTGTAAGATTTAAAAATTGTGAGTTAAATCCCAATTTACCTCATATTCATTCTTGTTTAGGTAATCAAATTATAGAAGAAGCATATTTAACTTCAAAAGCTGATAAAGTTAAAGATGCTTATCGTAAGGGTGAAAAAGAATATTTAGTATACAGACAAATTATTCCATCTTGTTCGTCAAGAGAATATAATACGGATAAATTTATTGCCGACAAATTTCAAAAAGTATATTCTCCCGAAACAATGATGTCGCTTCTTGAAACGTTTTCAAATAATGATAATATTATGCTTTCTGCAAGTACAAAACCACAGGATGAAGGCAGTCTTGAATTATTTGGAGTTTTCCCCCGTCATGCTTATTCTGTTAACTTTGTTGATAAACAAAATAAAACTGTAACACTTGTCAATCCGAGTAATACACTTTATACAACTACTTTGAGCTATGATACCTTCATGGATAAATTCTGTGAATTTTCGATATGTAAATTGTAATAATTAATATTTTTAATATTAAAGGCACAAAAATTTTTGTTCTTGTTAGAATAAAATTATATACACATTTAGAGAGAAAGAAATGGCAAAAGAAGTATTTTTAGGAATAGACGTTGGTTCAGTTACCACAAAAATAGCATTAGTTGATAAAGAAGGTCAGTTTGTTGACGGTTGTATGGCACGTACGGCAGGTAAACCTGTTAATGCTGTTCAGGAAGTTATGACGAACCTTTTAAATCAGGCTCAAACTGAATATGAAGTATTGGGAGTCGGCACAACAGGCAGCGGAAGAAATTTGGCAGGCGCACTTGTTAACGCTGACGTTATAAAAAATGAAATTACTGCTCATGCTGTTGCAGCAAGCACATATATACCAAATGTTCAGACAATTCTTGAAATTGGCGGTCAGGACAGTAAAATCATTATTTTAAGAGACGGTATTGTTACAGACTTTGCTATGAATACTGTTTGCGCAGCAGGTACGGGAAGTTTCCTCGACCATCAGGCAATAAGACTCGGTGTAAAGATTGAGGATTTCGGTAAACTTGCTCTTAAATCAACCTCACCTGCAAGAATAGCAGGAAGATGCGGTGTGTTTGCAGAAAGTGACTTAATCCATAAACAGCAGCTCGGCTATCCTGAAGAAGATCTTTTATATGGTCTTTGTCAGGCATTAGTAAGAAACTATTTGAGCAACCTCGCTTTAGGAAAAGAAATTCTTCCGACAGTAAGTTTTCAGGGCGGTGTTGCAAGTAATGAAGGCATGGTTAAAGCTTTTGAAGAAATCCTTGGTATGAATGTCGTCGTTCCCGATAACCATCAGACAATGGGTGCTATCGGTGCGGCACTTTTAGCTATGGAAAACTTTAATTTTAACAATGTTCAGACGAAATTTAAAGGATGGAAAGTTGCCGATACTAACTATAATTCCTTCACTACTCAATGTAACGGCTGTTCAAATAACTGCGAAATCATCACAATTATTGAGGGTGATATTCCTGAAGACACAAGAAAAGTTGAACGTGAACGCATTGTCGCTCGCTGGGGCGGTACTTGCGGAAAATGGGATATAGTTTAAATAAATTGCCTGAAAATCATAAAATATATAAATAGTGCAACAAGGATAAGCAAAATTCCGCTTAATTTCATAAGCATTTCGCTTTTGTCTGCGAACATTCTGAGGTGTTTAATCGTGTTTGCAAAGAGTGCGCATAGGATTATTATTACACATTCACCCAAGGCAAAGCTGAAAAGATAGAGAATTGAAAGATATATGCTTTTAGCCAAACTTGCAACTGCCATAACGGAGGCTAATATTGGTGTAGAACAGGGTGAAGATGTCAGGGCAAAAACTATACCGATTAAAAACGGATATATAAATAATCCCCCTTTTGTGTTTTGAGGCATTTTTTTGATGAAATTAGGAATGTTTATATCAATAACACCCAAGAGCATAAGTCCGAAAATTAAAAGCAAGGAGCCTATGAAAAGAACAAAAACAGGTGAGGTCATGCTTCCTAAGACTTTTCCTCCGAGGGCGCAGATAACTCCGATTATACTCATTGTCAAAGCTAAACCGAGTGAAAAAGAGAGCATCTGAACAAAAAGTGTTGATTGTTTTTTGTTTTCGCTTCCCCCGACGTATGCAATAATCAAAGGCAGAATACCTAAACTGCATGGCGAGAGTGAGGCTAAAATACCTGCCAGAAAAGAAATTAAGGTTATAATTGCAGGTGCGCTTTGGGAAGAAAAAAATGTCGTGAAACTTTGGAGGATGCTATCCATTCAGCAAATTCTCCAATTTTTCCTTCATTTCTTCTTTAGACATATAGCCTTCAGTTCTGTATGTAGTATTATTGTTTCCGTCCATAAAAATCAGAGTCGGAACGAGTGTTATATTATATTTTTTGACGAGTTTCTGGGTATCACCTTTCTTCTCCAAAGCATTAATTTTGACAATGTTAATCTTATCCTTATAGTCGTTTTCAATTTCGCTCAGTTCTTTTTTGACTCTTTGACAGTCAAGACACATAGTTGAAGTGAACACCATAAAAGTAGGTCTGTTTTCTGCGAGAGCAATATCTGATGTCGCTTTATTCCTATCAAGGAAAAGATAACCAATTATTGGCAGAATAAGGATAAGTAAAATTATTATGATATTTTTCATATTTTCCCCTTTATTTACAGGGTATATTATATCATAAATTTTTATATTCTCTATTCGGCTATACTTCTTCCGGCAGATATATTTCTCTTTTATTAAGCTGTTCTCTTATTGTTTCATAGTCCTTTATGTTTAAAACAATGTTTTGATATTCTCTGACAATCATGATTACATCATCCGTCGATACTCTGACCATTCTTCTTCCTCTTTTGTTTTCAATAATTTTTGCCATATATTCCTCCTTTTTTAATTGGTTTTTCGGCAATCAGAAAAAGTGCTTGAGATAATTACTCCATGAGGTTTAAAAAGAATTTTTGAAATTATATTTATGATTTAGCGCTACTGTCTAATTTTTTATAAAAATCTTTGATGATAAAACAATTTTGTAAGTACACAAAGAAAGGTTAAATATGAATAATGCAATAGTAAAAGCTCCTGTGATTTTGATGAGAGAGTTAAATTCTGTTTTTATAGAAATGACACAAATGAATTGTAATCTTCGCTGTTCACACTGCTATCTTGAATTTCCTCAAAAGAGCGTAAAAGATTTTATAAGTGTTGAGAGAGTAAAATCTATAATTCATCAAATTAAAAATTCCGAAGTTAAATATATTCACTTAACAGGCGGTGAACCTATGCTTCATCCTGATTTTAATACAATACTCAGAATGTGCCTTAAGGTAACTTCAGTTGTGATTCATACAAACGGAACTATGATAAATGATAAAAAAGCAAGATTTTTAAGAAAGGTTGAGGACGAAAAGAATAATGATTTTGAGATTATTTTCAGAATAAGTATAGATCATTTTCAGGAAGATATTAATGACTCTATAAGAGGACGCGGGGCATTCCGAAAAAGTCTTAATGCAATAAAGAGTTTGTTTAAATATGATTTCAATCCAATTTTGACTATAGTAAATCACTTTGAACTTCCCGAAGACGAAATTAAACAGGGATTTTCGCAACTTTGTTCCGATTTTGGGTTTGAAACTGAGGACTTGAATTTTAAAATTATACCTTTATTTAAAAAGGGAATAATCAAAAATACGGATAATTTTGATGAAAAAATTATTAGAACGGATTGTTCAAAAAGCCGCACGGTCAGTTCAAAAGGAGTTTTTACCTGTCCTTTCATGGCTAATGATAACAGAGGACAGTGCGGAAGCGAGTTATTGGATTATTCTTCAAAAAGTTATGTTGAATCGGATTTTTGTACCCAATGTGTTGAATATAATAAATCTAATTTCTGTTTTGATTGGTAGCTTACCATTTCTTAAATATAAAGAATGCCGCTAAGACAATAAAGACAAAGCCAACAAGATAATTCCATCTGAATTGTTCTTTCAAATAGAAAACGGCAAAACCGCTGAAAACAACGAGGGTAATAATTTCCTGAATTGTTTTCAGTTGTGCTGCAGAATAGACCTCGTAACCTATTCTGTTTGCAGGTACCTGAAAACAGTATTCAAAAAATGCTATTCCCCAGCTTGCAAGAATAACGAGCCAGAGAACAGAACTTCTGAATTTTAAATGACCATACCAAGCAAATGTCATAAATATATTAGATATTAAAAGCATAACAATCGGTAAAATGTATCTTATCATTGTGTTTCCCCTTTTGTGTAAATTATATTCCTACGCATATTTAAAAATGATTTTTTAACATTTGTTAATATTTTAAATAAAAATATTAAAGTCCTGAAAGTCATGTCCGAAAAGAAAAATATAACCGATAGACAAATAGGGGGAAACACAAAATGACATTCAGCTTATTGGACGGAACAACACAAATGGTATTGATGGGAATACTTATGTATGTATTTCTTATAGGTGTACCGCAATTGATTGAGAAAATCACATCTAAAAAAGAAAAGAAGTGCGTTCTTTATTCAAATGTACTTCAATATTCATAGTTTTTAGTTTGTAACGAAAGGAAAAATCTAAAAGCAGCAGACAGTAGTCTGCTGCTTTTTGTACTTTGTAACAATACTTAATAATTCAAAATTAAAAAGTAAATTTCTTAAAAAAAAAATCTTTATTAAAGTATCAGGTGTAAGGAAATAGGAAGAATATTTATTATGGGTAATATTAATTCAGAAAATATTTGGAATAACGCACAAGCAGGTTATGCAGCTTATACTCAAGCAACAACTGCAAGAAGGGCACAAACTGCTAGTGTAAAACAGCCTGATTCTGTAGAAAATCTTATTAAATATTTAGAAAATAAACCTATTGCTCAGCAAACATCAGATACATTTACATCGACAGTCGCTGGTGCACTTCCTGGAGTTGCTATTTTTGAGGGACCAAGAGGACTTGGTTGGTTAAAGAAAGCACATGGTTTAAAAGTTCGAGGAGCTGTTGATGCATTAAATGTTGCTCATGCAGCTGAAGCAGGTTCAGATGCAGTTTCCGCAGCTAAATATCTTAGGAGTTTGGCAACGGCAGATGGTGGTGTAACACAATCCTTGAAATCAATTTTTCAAGGGGGTAAAGATGCCGGAAGATTAACTACAAGAGTTAAAAACTATATGAATTCAGTAAATGAATTCCAAACAAATTCAAAGAAAGTAACAGAAGCATTAACATCTTTCAGAGAAACCGAAAAAGCAGCCCTTAAAGCAGCAGAAGCTTCAAAAGCTGTTAATGAAGTAACAAAAGCTTCAAAAGTTGCAGAAAATGTTTCCAGAGGTATGGCTAATGTTTCACAGAAATTATCTCAAGTTAAAAATTTATTAGGTAAACCGTTTGTTCGCTTATCAGAAATGTTCCCGAAAACTGCTAAATTCCTTAAAGGTTCAGGTGCTGCTGGTTTTGCAGTAATCGGTGGCGGTATTGAATTAGCAACTGAAGTTCTTCCTACATTCAAACAATTAGGCTTTAAGGCAGGTGTTAAACAAACAGTAAAATCTGCAGTTAAGGTTGCATCTGATATTGCTGGATGGGCTGCAGGAGCTAAAGGTGGTGCAGCAGTTGGTGCAGCAATCGGTTCGATATTCCCTGGCGTTGGTACAGCAATCGGCGCAGCAGTTGGTACATTCTTAGGTGGCTTCATCGGTTCTTGGGGAGCAGGTAAAATTGCTAAGAAATTAACAGGTCCTACAGAAAGAGAAAAAGCAGCTGAAAAAGCAACAAAAGAACAAACACAAACAATTATGGCAAACAGCAGCGATGTTCAAGCTCTTAAACAACTCGCTTATCAAAAAGTTCAAGAATCAATTCAGCAAAACGGTTATATAGATGCTGATTCCCAGAAAGCACTCGAAGAAATTGAAAAATTAAATAATCCGTTCGCAAAAGGTTCAATCTACGCATAATTAAACAAACCGAATAAATTAATAACAAACAAAAAAGGGATTTCTCAAAAATCCCTTTTCTTGTATAATTATTCTATTATGAAATTAAAAATTAAATGTTTGAAAAATAATAAGTCACTGCCTGTTTATCAGACACAGGGGGCATCCGGTATGGATTTGACGGCTGGGATTGATGAAGAAATTGAGATTAAATCTTTAGAGAGAAAACTTATTCCGACAGGAATCAGTATTGAACTGCCTCTAGGGTACGAAGCTCAGGTCAGGGCACGCTCAGGCATGGCTGTTAAGCACGGAATTACTTTGATTAATGCAATTGGCACGATTGACTCTGATTAT
>JAEEGL015035964.1_pt1 | contig 14812 bp, 12 predicted proteins | sample 9134231 | NCBI WGS metagenome assembly JAEEGL01 (sample SAMN16246548, study PRJNA631951) | gut metagenome | biome: gut microbiome; feature: rumen; material: fiber-attached | host: Bos | place: Iran: Karaj | collected 2018-10 | reverse complement strand
GATGACGAGGGGGAAGAGGAGAGAATCGTTATAAATTAATAAAAGATATTGAATAATTTTGATGGTATTATTTAAATGCCTATCTTTACCGCGGAATAACATAAATACCTATGTGATATGAAGAAAATTCTGTTTGTTATTGGGTCGTTGAGGGTGAAGTCTTTCAATCGCCAGGTGGCTAATGTAGCTAAGGAGATGATTGGTAGTCGTGCAGAAGTGCAGGAACTGGATTATAGCGATCTGCCTTTGCTGAATCAGGATATCGAGCAGCCGGAACCTGTGGCAGTGGCTCGTATTCGTAAGGCTGTGAAAGAGGCTGATGCATTGTGGGTTTTTACGCCGGAGTATAACATGAGTTATCCGGGACATTTGAAGAATCTACTCGATTGGATATCGAGGCCTGTAATTCAGATGGACTATGGTACACCGACTTGTATCAATGGCAAGCGTGTGGCGATTAGTGGAGCAGGAGGTAAGGCGGCTACTGCTGATTGCAGGGCTAAGCTCACGGAGTTGCTCACCTTTATGAAGGCTGAAGTGTTGAAGGAGCAGATGGGGATTGCTGTTCCTGCAGAGGCTTGGGGAACAGATGTGCTGACGCTTACTGATGAGCAGAAGGCTGAGCTGAAGGCGCTGGCTGATAGGCTAGTAGGGTAGAGATCCCTCGACTGCGCTCGGGATGACAGAGGGAATAGGCCTTTTTTATATGAATTATGTTAAAAAGGTTGTAATGTTACAACCATTTTAATATAATTTTGTATATTTGCAAAAATTTGGCATCTATGAAGTATCTGAATATTAAAAAGGCATTGGCAGCATGGCAGGAGTTACAACCTCTCTCGGAGAAAGATAGAGAGCGGTTGAGCCGTAGGTTTACCGTAGACTTTAACTACAATAGTAATCATATTGAAGGCAATACTTTGACGTATGGTCAGACGGAAATTCTGCTTTTGTTTGGCAAGGTGATAGGGGAGGCTAATGTGCGAGACGTTCAGGAGATGACGGCGAGTAACGTTGGGCTGAAGATGATGACTGAAGAAGCGGCGGTAAAGGAGATGCCACTGACGCAGAATTTTATCCGTACACTGCATAAAACACTTTTGAGAGAGGATTATACGGTGTATCGTAATCTGCCAGGACAGCAGACAAGCTATACGGTGCATGCGGGACAGTATAAAACGCGACCGAATAGCGTGATTACCCGCTATGGCGACCGCTTCGAGTACGCTTCGCCTGAAGAAACGCCAGGACTGATGACGGACTTGGTGGATTGGTACAATATGGCAGAAAAAGATGGAAAGTTGTCACCGGTGGAATTGGCTGCACTGTTTCATTACCGTTATATCCGCATACACCCGTTTGAAGATGGAAATGGGCGCATCGCTCGATTGATGGTGAATTTCATATTGACGCGCCATGATTATCCGATGATAGTTGTGAGGAGCCGCAAGAAGAGTGAATACTTGGAGGCACTACACCAGGCTGACATCGAAGTAGGACCTCTGCCCAGTGATGGTGCTCATGCTGAAATAAAGGATATCAGACCATTTTTGAAGTACTTTAATGAGCTTGTGGCCACGGAAGTTTATAACGATGTGTTGTTTGTGAGTGAGAAAGATGAAAACGTGTGGTGGTATGACGGGGAGAGGATCACCTTCCGTACACCTAACTACACGAAGTTATTGAATGCCATGCGGACACAGCCTACGCTGACGCTGGCGGATATGAGGGAAGAGACGGGCATTAGTATCGCTGCGATACAGAAACTGCTGGATCAGTTGATTAGCAAGAAGTACGTGGAACGGGGCGAGAAAGATGGCAGCTGGCGGGTGTTTGTAACGCAATAAAAAGGTTGACGAGATCTCTCCACGTTGGTCGAGATGACAGAGGGGGAGAGGGTCGAGATGACAAGGAAGGGCGGTCGGGATGACAGAGGGGGGAGAGGAGATCCCTCGACTGCGCTCGGGATGACAGAGGGGGAAAGAGGGATGACCACCCTTTGTCATTTCGAGCGGAGTCGAGAAATCTAAAATGAATTATTATGAATCAATACTATATATACATTCTTTCCAATAATAGCAATTCGACACTGTACGTCGGTGTGACGAATGATTTGGGGAGACGTCTGGCGGAACATAGGTCGGGGAAGATTCCGGGCTTCACGCAGAAGTATAATTGCCACAAGTTGGTATACTTTGAGACGTTTTCGGATGTTGATCAGGCCATAGCCAGGGAGAAGCAGTTGAAGAAGTGGTCGAGAACCAAAAAGGATTGGCTGATTGATACCATGAATAAGGAGAGGGAGGATTTGATGCCGGGATGACAAGAGTGATTATATGCGTTTAAATCCAAGGAGATAATATCAGGAAATAATCGATATTGTGGTGATGACGGGTATTCAGCGTGAATATATCCGAACAACAAGGGGACAGCATTAATGATGGATTGCTGATGAGTACCGATTCAAGCGCTACGATGGTACCGTTTCGCCGATATTATGAATTAGCAGGAGATATGGCGGCATATTCTCTGGCAACAGACTGGGATATCAATCAGGTTTGGGCGGTTATTCTTCCTTTCTTACAGAAATATGGTAAGGCCAAACGCTCAGACATTGTTAAGATCATTGGGCCACATCTTTCTGAGAAACAAATTAGAAGATATCTGGATTTGCTTAAATCAAATGGCCTTTTGAAGACTGAAGGACAGAACAGGAGTACCACATACCTTTTGGGTGATTCGTATGCGGCAAACAATGAACTAATTAGCAAGGCACTTGCCATCGGATTACAAGAACTCAAAGACAAGGGAGAAATATAATGGGACGTGAAAGGGCAGATAAAAGGGCGGATAAATAAACAAACAAACAAGCAAACAAACGAGAGAAACGGTTCTAACATGCTGAAAATCAATCAGTTTTAAAGGGCAAATAAAAGGGCGGATAAACAAATGAATAAAGATAAAACGCCCCACACATTAGAGCATCGTTCTCGGTTTAGGCAAGCGACCTAAGTCGAGCGGAGAGGCATGACATGCTGAATTGGGTGAAGCAGTAGAGGATAGACGGGAACCGGCCATGAGGCTGGTTTTCGGCGTTAATGGGGGGGAGGAGATCTCTCCACGTTGGTCGAGATGACAAAGGGAGGGAGAGAGGATGACGAGGGGGAAGAGGAGAGAATCGTTATAAATTAATAAAAGATATTGAATAATTTTGATGGTATTATTTAAATGCCTATCTTTACCGCGGAATAACATAAATACCTATGTGATATGAAGAAAATTCTATTTGTTATTGGGTCGTTGAGGGTGAAGTCTTTCAATCGCCAGGTGGCTAATGTAGCTAAGGAGATGATTGGTAGTCGTGCAGAAGTGCAGGAATTGGATTACAGCGATCTGCCATTGCTGAATCAGGATATTGAGCAGCCGGAACCTGAAGTTGTGGCTCGTATTCGCAAGGCTGTCGCTGAGGCTGATGGGCTTTGGATTTTTACGCCGGAGTATAACATGAGCTATCCGGGGCATTTGAAGAATCTGCTGGACTGGATGTCAAGGCCTGTGAAGTTTATGGACTATGGCACGCCTACTTGCATCAATGGTAAGCGTGTGGCTATCTGTGGGGCTGGAGGCAAGGCTGCAACTGCTGATTGTAGGAAGAAGCTTACGGAATTGCTTGTGTTTATGAAGGCTGAGGTGCTTTCAGAACAGGTAGGAATAGCTGTTCCTCCTGAGGCTTGGAGCACGGATGTACTCGTACTTACTGATGAGCAGAAAACAGAAATTAAAGTTTTAGCTGATATGCTGATTGGGTGAAATAGAAGTAAGAGAGAAGATTTAGATCTCTCCATGCGCTTCATTTGACTACGTCGAACTCTGTCGCGACTCGGGATAGCTTAAGCAAGCTTTGCTTTCCTCTCACTGCTCCATCGCTTAGATTCCCGACCTGTGGTCGCCTACCCGTTGCCTTTCGAGATGACAAAGAGGTCGGGATGATTAAGATTCTGGCAGTATAGTTCCGTTATACTGGATTTGCAGGTTAAGCATAAAAATTTTTGCTTAACCTGCAATTGTTTAACAACGTACTGTAAATCAGGTACATATATGTGGCTTCTTAGAATTTTGAGGGTAAAATAGATTGTTTTTTTTGAAAAAGTACGGCTAATCTTTAAAAAAGCCGTACTTTTGCAAACTGAAATTATTGTATTAGTTTGGTTTTACCAAATTATTAGGAGTTTTACCTTTTTGTTTTTGTGGTAAAACTATATTTTTTTTGGTAAAACCTGTGTTTCTCCAAGATAATATGCTTTAAAAAACCTTCCTAGAATAGAAGCTAATCTAGTAAGTAATATAGGAAGTAACCTAGTAAGTAATACGGGTAATCTAGTAAGTAATATAGGAAGAAATTATAGCAGAGGAAGTTGATGAATGTGTGGGAGAGATCTCTCCACTCGTTTCACTCGGTCGAGATGACAATAAAAAGGGTGGATTCCCGACCTGTGGTCGCCTACCCGTTGCCTTTCGAGATGACAGAGGGGGAGGAGATCTCTCCATGCGCTGCGCTTAGTCGAGATGACAGAGAGGGGAGTCGAGATGACAGAGAGGGGAGTCGAGATGACAGAGAGAAGAGATCCCTCGACGATGCTCGGGATGACAAGAGGGAGGAGGGAATCGTTATAAATTAATAAAAAGATAACGGATAATTTTGATGGTATGGATTAAATGCCTATATTTGCTGCGGTAATAAAATTAATTGAGTATGGGAAAGTTTGAATTGATGGGGCTGCCGTATGCGATTGATGCATTGGAGCCGGTGATTAGCAAGGAGACGATTGGTTTCCATCACGGGAAGCATTTGGCCGGGTATGTGAATAATCTGAATGGGCTGCTGGAAGGGAGCCCGTTGGCTGGATTGCCTTTGGAGGAGATTGTCCTAAAGGCCGAGGGTGGTATGCTGAATAATGCGGGGCAGATATTGAACCACAATCTGTATTTTGGGCAGTTTTGTGCGCCCAAGGCAGACAACAAGCCTACAGGAAAGCTCGCTGATGCGATTGCTCGTGATTTCGGATCGTTTGAGGCTTTCAAGGAGGAGTTCCAGAAGAAGGGCGCTACACTGTTTGGCAGTGGCTGGGTATGGTTGTCGGCTGATAAGGACGGAAAACTGGTCATTACGCAGGAGCCGAATGCTGCGAACCCTATTCAAAAGGGACTGAGACCTCTGCTGACTTTCGATGTGTGGGAGCATGCGTATTACCTGGATTATCAGAACCGTAGGTCGGATCATTTGGCTGCGCTGTGGCAGATTGTCGACTGGAAGGTTGTAGAGGGGAGATTTTAGAGATCCCTCGACTGCGCTCGGGATGACAATAAGGGGGCATGAGATCTCTCCATGCGCTTCGCTTAGTCGAGATGACAAGGAAAAAGGCGCTTAGTCGAGATGACAAGGAAGAAAGGGTCGAGATGACAGACCCTTTGTCATTTCGAGCGGAGTCGAGAAATCTGGTCGGGAGGACAAAATATGGGGGGAAATGAATATTTATTGTATTTTCTTTGTAAATAACAAAGAATTTATTTACCTTTGCAGGCGGTAAAACAATTTGAAGGCGGAAAAAGAAGGATAAGATAAACTATATGAGTAATAACAATCAATCGAACAGACTCATCAAATGGATCGTGATGCTGGGTGACTTTATGTTGCTGAATGCCCTGATCTTGATACCAGCACGATGGTCGTGGCAGGTGAATTGTTGGCCGGCCCGGAGTCTGGAGATATTTGTGTTGGTTAATAATCTCGCACTGATATTGGCTCAGCTGCGTTTTTCAACCATCATCCATCTGAGATTGGTCAGTGCAGGTGATATCCTGCAGCGTATTGTAGGTCTGACCGTTGTTCAGTCGGTGTTAGCCTATGTGTTGTTGAAGGTGTTCGACTATTATCTGCCCATAGGCTGGATACAGTGGGGCATAGGAACAGCCTTCTTTATGTTGTTGGTGGTCAAACGATTGTCTGAACGATGGTTTATCAGACTCTATCGTCAGGCTGGACGAAACACCCGAGCTGTGACGCTGGTGGGGTCGGATCCGGAGTTGGTGGGTATTTACCGGAAGTTGAAGTATGATGAAACCCTGGGATATAATATCTTGGGATATTACGGAGAAGAGAATCTGACGAAACTGATATCTGAGGTTGAAGAGGCGGAAGGCAGATACAATCATAAAGGAAGCAGATGGAAGAATGACCAGTTGGAACGGCTGGGAAGCTTTGAGGATTTTGTTTCGAAGATTAACCAGCCCGAAGAGTTGGTGCTGGGAGATGAGTTGTATCTCTGCGTCTCGCGACTGGAGAGAGATTCCATCCGAAAGATATCAAAGCTTTGCGACCATAAGGTGATCAGATTTTACTATGTGCCCGTGTCCGTGGAGTCCATCGGACTGAACCTGAAGCGAGAGCTGATGGACGATATGGAGATTTATACCACCTATGAGAATCCGCTACAGAATTCGGTTAACAAGGCTATCAAGAGAGCGTTTGACATTGTGATGTCGCTTTTCTTCCTGATCCCGACAGCCCTGATGTTCCCGTTTATCTGGTTGATTATCAAGATCCAGAGTCCCGGGCCAATCTTCTTCAAACAGGCCAGAACGGGTATCGACGGTAAGACCTTTATGATGCTGAAGTTCCGCTCGATGCATGTGAATGCGGATGCAGACAGGCTGCAGGCGACGAAGGATGACCCGAGAAAGTATCCGTTTGGAAACTTTATGAGGAAGTCGAATATCGATGAGCTGCCGCAGTTCCTGAATGTGCTGAAGGGGGACATGAGCTTTGTGGGGCCAAGACCGCACATGCTGGCGCATACGGAGCAGTATTCGGAGTTGATAGATAAGTATATGGTAAGGCACTTTGTGAAGCCTGGCTTGACAGGATGGGCACAAGTGACAGGATTCCGAGGTGAGACCAAGGAACTGTGGCAGATGGAAGGTCGTGTGAAACGAGACATCTGGTATATGGAGCATTGGAGCATCTGGCTGGATATCCGTATCATCTGGATGACGTTTAAGACGATTTTTGTACATGATGAGCATGCGTATTAAGCTATTTTTTGTTGCCCTTGTGGCAAGTTGTCTTTGTGCAGAGGCACAGGTGTTTGAAACGGGGGATGAACCGAGGACTGTCCGAACGGATGGATTCTGGAAGGATTGGTTTGTTCAGGTGGGGCTGGATATGACGCTGCAGAATCCGTATGGGTATGATTTTTCGAAGGTGTTTCCCAATGGCAAGTCGTTCGGACTGGATCTGGCAGTAGGTAAGTGGTTTTCTCACCAGGTGGGCTTCCGAGGGAAGTTTAATTGGGAGAATAGGTTGCCGCTGTTAGAGAATGATCACGCCAACTGGTTGGCCCCGTTTTACCAACCGGGGGTGAACCGGGAGAAAGGCGGATATATCGCTGCTTATGCTGATGCCCTGTTTAATCTGCATAATTTCTTCGGGACCTATCGGCCGGACAGGAAATGGAATGCGAGCCTTTATCCGAGGATAGGCGTGAATTATAATTTCGGTGTATCGAAGGGCGCCCTGAATGCTGGTCTCGGACTGCTGAATACTTATCGGATCAGTGACCGGTGGAGCGTATATGGGGATATTGCCTATATCATGACCGGTAGTGGATTCGTGGGGGCAGAGAAGGTTGAAGGAACAGGAACGGGATCTAATTCCAACGGATACCTGACGATTGGGATTGGAGCGCAATACGAGATAGGAAAGGTAAAAGGGGAAAAAGGTAAAAAGGTAAAAGGGGAAAAAGGTGAAAAGGTAAAAGGGGATGAGCACGCGGTGCTGACCAATGGGATCTGGGATAACTGGTTTGTGCAGGCGGGATTGGATATGAGCCTGATGAATCCTTATGGGTGTAATTTCGGGAAAGTGATCCCCAAAGGCATGACGTTCGGACTGAATGGCGCTATGGGAAAATGGTTCACGCCGGAGTATGGACTGAAGGTGCGTGTGCAGTGGGATAATGGACTGATTCCGAACAATGGACTGGAATGGGTTCCGCCAGTAGACGATCCGAAGCAGAATTATAAGAAAGGCGGATTGGCAGCAGTCTCGTTGGATGCGATGGTGAACCTGACCAATGCTTTTTCGGGCTATGACCCAGAGCGAAAATGGCATACGTCGGCTTATCTGAGGATGGGTGTCATCACGCAGTTTGTGGAGGGGTCAGGATCTCCGCTAGGAGGCTTGGGCCTGGAAGAGACGTATCGGCTGAATGACCGATGGAGCCTGTTCGGAGCACTGGGCTATCAGGTGACCACGAGCGAAGGCATGGGCGTGAGCACTACTGGCATGGAGGTGGCAGCAGGAACAAATGGATTTTTCGATATTGACTTCGGTGTCAGATATGACATCGGGCACAATAAGTTCTATCGTGATGCGGAGGAGAAACGGAAGGCTTATTCACAGCCGTTGACGGGGCATAATTGGCCGCGTTTTGCCGTGAACACGGTCGCCTCGGTAGGCGTTGCCTATATCGGAAAGACTGTCCTGAAGGCAGTGGTGAATGAGGAAAGACCGGACCATTCGGATCATAAGTCGTTCCCCTCAGGACATGCTTCGATGGCTTTTGCTGCAGCGAGGTCGTTAGACAAGGAGTTCAGGAAAGACTGTATCTGGATTCCGATTGCCGGCTATGCCGCCGCTACCGCCATAGGCGTGGAAAGGGTTGTGAATGATCATCATCACTGGTATGACGTGGTGGCAGGGGCTGCCCTTGGCTTTGGTGCTGCAGAGCTGACATGGTGGGCGAGCGATAAGCTGCTGGGCTCCGATTCGAATGTTGCCGTTGGCACCAGCGGGAATACGGTCGATGTTGTTTATAGGTTTTGACGTTTGTCATTTCGAGCGTAGTCGAGAAATCTCATGAGATCTCTCCATGCGCTGCGCTTAGTCGAGATGACAAAGGAGGGAGGTCGTGATGACAAACGCTTGTCATTTCGAGCGTAGTCGAGAAATCTGGTCATGATGACAAAAGATAGACTGTTTATAGAGCTGATGCAGGTGGCTGTTGGGGCGAGGGGGGCACTTTCGGAGTGTCCTTCTGAGAAGGAGTGGAGGATGCTCTTTCGTGTGTGCCAGATGCAAGCGGTGACGGCTTTTGCTTTTCCGGCGTTGGACCAATTGAGTAAGGCTGGACAAAAGGCACCTGTGGGATTGGTCTATGAGTGGCTGGCCCTGAGCGAGCAGGTGAAAGCACAGAATGAGTTGATGAACCAGGAGGCTGCCCGGTTGACCAAACTGTTTGAAGATGCGGGCCATCGAACTGCGATATTGAAGGGACAAGCGAATGCAAGGCTGTATCCCGATAAGATGTCGAGACAGCCCGGAGATATTGATATCTGGGTGAGCGGTGGAAAGGAGAAGGTGATAGAGACCGCCAGACAGCTGAGACTGTTGAAAGGGGGCATCGCGAAGTATAGCTTTGATGGTGATACCACCGTGTCGCGCCATCATATCCACTTGTCGAAGAATGAGCATGGTATAGATGTGGAGGTGCACTTTCTGCCCTCATCAGGGAATATCAATCCTTTTACGAATCACCGGTTGCAGGTTTTTCTGGAGGAAGAGATCCATCAGGAGAATGAACTCGTGAGAGAGGGATTCAGGGTGCCGAGCCTGGCGTTTGCATTGGTGATGCAGTTGGCCCATATCCAGAGGCATCTGGTGAGCGAGGGGGTAGGCATGAGGCAGATGATAGACTATTATTTTTTGCTGAAGTCGGATCCAAACGGTCAGAGAGCTGAGGTCGTTGATGGGTTGAAGCGTTTTGGACTCCAACATATAGCAGAGGCCATGATGTGGGTGCTGCATGAGAAGTTGGGGCTGGAGGAGGATTTCCTGATAGCGCCGATGGATGAAAGACGTGGCCAAATGCTGTGGCAGCAGATGATGGATGGAGGCAACTTCGGGCGTTTTCATCCGGATAGGCAGCATGGACTTGGGAGGCGTATCCTTGCCAAGCATCAACATCGACTGAGGATGTTTCGCTTCGACTTCAGCGAGGCTTTCTGGATAGAGTTGATGTATGTTTCTTTTTTTGTAAAGACAATCCCCGACAGGATCAAACGGGGGCGATTATCATTAGAGTGAGAGTATTAATAACAGGAATACATGGTTTCGTGGGGTCGAATCTGGTGAAGGCCCTATCGAAGGATTTTGAGATTTATGGGCTGGATATCGTCAGTCCTGAGAGGGAGGGCGTGGTTAAGACCTTCTCCTGGGATGATCTGGATGAGGTTAATGGTGCAGGGTGCATGGTTAATGGTTTCCCTGTAGATTTCGATGCGATCATCCATCTGGCAGGAAAGGCACATGATACGAAGAATCAGAGTCAGGCAGAGGTGTATTTCCAGGTGAATACCGAACTGACGAAGCGGATCTATGATTATTTCCTGGCTTCGAGTGCAAGGAGGTTTGTGTTTTTTAGTTCGGTGAAGGCTGCAGCGGATCGCGTAGAGGGACCGTATGTGGATGAGAATGTGGAGCCTAAGCCGGTGGGGCCGTATGGGGAGAGTAAGATCGAGGCGGAGAAATACATATTAACAAGGAGACAAGGAGAGAGGGGGGATGAGATCTCTCCATGCGCCTCGCTTAGTCGAGATGACAAAAAGGGGGCTCGAGATGACAGGGGGGAGAGATCTCTCCACTTCGGTCGAGATGACAATAAAGGGTGTCGAGATGACAATAAAGGGTGTCGAGATGACAAGAGGACGTATATATTGAGGCCGTGTATGATTCATGGGCCGGGGAATAAGGGGAACCTGAATCTGCTGTATGGCGTGGTGAAGAGGGGCATCCCCTGGCCACTGGGCGCGTTTGAGAACAAGCGGACGTTTACTTCGATCGATAATGTCTGCTATATTGTCCATGGACTGTTGACCAAGGAGGTGGAGAGTGGCATTTATCATATCAATGATGATGAGGCCGTGTCGACCAATGAGCTGATAGAGATTATCTGCTCGGCCATGGGTAAGAAGGCACATATCTGGAGAGTCCCCCGGGGATTGATGGAGGGCATCGCGAGGATTGGCGGTATATTGCATCTGCCCTTGAATCCCGAGCGCCTTCGGAAATTGACAGAGAATTATGTGTCGTCGAATGCGAAGATTAAGAGGGCTTTGGGCATCGAGAAGCTGCCCGTGAGGGCTAAGAATGGGTTGTATAAGACGATCAAGGCGTTCGAAAAGGGGGACCTTTGACCTTTAGAAGGCGATTTGCACTAATTTTGAGACTACGTCTCGAAGGTACTCACGCTCGAAAATAAAAATAAAAGCTTTTTTATTTTGTTTTTTGCTCACTTATTCGTACCTTTGTACCGAAAATAACGATTCATCGATGAAGGAGTTTAAAAATAACGGGAAACTGAAACTATTGATTATCGTGGGGACCAGGCCGGAGATTATCCGACTGGCAGCGGTGATTAATAAGTGCAGACAGTATTTCGACACGCTTTTGGCCCACACCGGACAGAACTACGATTATAACCTAAACGGGGTGTTCTTCAAGGACCTGAAACTGGCAGATCCGGATATCTATATGGAGGCTGTGGGCGATGACCTCGGCGCTACCATGGGAAACATTATCGATAAGAGCTATAAGGTGATGGTGGAGACGAAACCCGACGCTGTGCTGGTGTTGGGTGATACGAATTCGTGTCTGAGCGTGATTGGAGCGAAGCGCCTGCATATCCCCATCTTCCACATGGAGGCTGGTAATAGGTGTAAGGACGAGTGTCTGCCTGAGGAGACGAACCGACGCATCGTGGATATTATCAGCGATGTGAATATGGCGTACAGTGAGCATGCCCGCCGCTATCTGGCTGAGTGTGGCTTGCCTAAGGAACGCACCTACGTTACTGGAAGCCCGATGGCAGAGGTGCTGCACCAGAATCTGGCTGAGATTGAGGCTAGTGATATCCACCAGAGGCTGGGACTGGAGAAGGGTAAGTATATCCTGCTGAGCGCTCACCGTGAGGAGAATATCGATACGGAGAAGAATTTCCTGAGCCTGTTTACAGCGATTAATAAGATGGCAGAGAAGTATGATATGCCTATCCTTTATTCGTGCCATCCTCGTAGTCGTAAGCGTTTGGAGGCTGCCGCCAGTCATCCTGAGCCCAGTCGAAGGATCTCTTTGGACAAGCGTGTGATTCAGCACGAACCGCTCGGATTCCACGATTACAACTGCCTGCAGATGAATGCGTTTGCCGTGGTGAGTGATTCGGGGACGCTGCCTGAGGAGAGTAGTTTCTTTACCAGCGTGGGGCATCCGTTCCCTGCCATTTGTATCCGTACGAGTACAGAGAGACCGGAGGCGCTGGATAAGGCGTGTTTCTTTATTGCAGGCATCGACGAGGCTTCGTTGCTGCAGGCAGTAGATACGGCTGTGGCCATGAATCAGCAGGGGGATTATGGTACTCCTGTACCGGATTATATCGAGGAGAATGTCTCCACGAAGGTGGTGAAGATTATACAGAGTTACACGGGAATCGTGAATCGTACAGTATGGAGAAAGTACTAGGTCTGAATAGAATCAGAAAGCGCCGTCTTCACAATCCGGTGGTCAGACTGCTGAGATGGTATTTCAGTAAGAATGCACTGCCTTACTGGTGTATTTTTGCACTCGACGGTATCATCCTACTTGGATCAGGTATCTTCAGCTATTGGATCTTTAATGAGCGACATGGGGTGATGGAGAACTTCGTGCCTCTGATGACTACGCTGATGGCGTATTTGCTGACAAGCATCATTGGCGTAAGAACATTCCATACTTATGCCGGTATCGTGCGCTACTCATCGTTTGTGGACCTGCTGAAGGTGTGCTATGCCAACCTGTTGTCATTTGTGTTGGTATGGGGCCTGCATTACGCCATCTATGAAGTGCCGAAGGATGTGATGTTGCATTTCCGTACCAGGGAGATCGCGCTGATGTTCATTATCTCCACCTCGCTGATGTGGGCTGTGAGAATCCTGGTCAAGGCCCTGTATGACGTGTCGGCCTATGACAAGCGCGCTTCGAGGGCTCTGATCTATGGCGCGATGAACGGGGGCGTGGGGTTGGCAAAGAATATCCGTAACCAGCGACCCGTGAAGTATATCATCAAGGGTTTTATCTCGCACGATGCCAGACTGAAGCATAACCGACTGATGGGTGAACGCGTGTATAGCCAGTACGACGATATCGCCTGGATTGCCGAGAAGAATCGCATAGAGGTGCTGTTGGTGGCTTCCAACCGCGTGGATGAGATACGACAGAACCAGAAACTGCTCGATGAACTGATTGATGTAGGTGTGAAGATCTTCTTGGCCCAGGGTGCGGCTGAGATGAACTCGGAGGCCGATAATCAGCAGACAATGTCGGATCTGAAGTTGAAGGAGGTATCAGTCGAAGACCTGCTTCCACGTAACGAGATCAAGGTGGATATGGAGTCCGTGGGAGAGCTGCTGACTAATAAGCGCATCATGATTACAGGTGCTGCTGGCAGTATCGGTTCTGAGATGGTGCGCCAGATTGCCTCCTATCAACCGGAAGCCATGTTGCTGATTGACTCTGCAGAGACTCCTGAGCATGATGTGAGACTGATGATGGCGAGTGAGTTTCCGAATGTGGAGACGATGACGGTCGTGGCAAATATCTGTCATATGACACATATGGAGAAGCTCTTCAAGGATTTCCGCCCCAACTATGTGTTCCATGCGGCTGCCTATAAGCATGTACCCATGATGGAGGATAACCCCTGTGAGGCCGTGTATAATAATATATACGGTACGAAGGTGATTGCCGACCTAAGTGTGAAGTACGGCGTGAGGAAGTTTGTGATGGTGTCGACAGATAAGGCCGTGAACCCGACGAATGTGATGGGTTGCTCAAAGCGTATCTGTGAGATCTATGTGCAGTCACTCGATCGTGAATTGAAGTTCCGTGAGTTGGATGATGTGCGTAAGGCTAAGAAGGCCAAGAACAGTAAGAAGAATGTATATACTCAGTTTGTGACCACCCGTTTTGGAAATGTGCTGGGTTCGAATGGGTCTGTGATCCCCTTGTTCCGTGAGCAGATCCGTAAGGGTGGACCCGTGACGGTGACAGATGAGCGTATCGTGCGTTATTTCATGTTGATTCCTGAGGCCTGTAAACTGGTGTTGGAGGCTGGAACCAAGGGGAATGGCGGTGAGATCTTTATCTTTGATATGGGACAGCCAGTGAGGATTGCCGATCTGGCAGAGCGTATGATTAAGCTCTCTGGGGCGAAGAATGTGGAGATTCAGTATACGGGACTTCGTGAGGGTGAGAAACTCTATGAGGAGATGCTGAATGACAAGGAGAAGACGAAGCCGACGTTCCATGAGAAAATTCGTATTGCCAAGGTTCGTGAGTATGATTTTGATCAAGTGTCGAGGGATATCGATGAGTTGATTGCCATCTCGAAGCAGTATGATGATATTGCTACTGTCAGGAAAATGAAGGAGATCGTTCCTGAATACAAAAGTGAGAATTCGCCCAAGTACGAAGCACTGGATAAAAAGTAGCAGAGCGTAGGCTCTGCTTTCTTTTTGCAAGTTCTTCATACTGAAAGGCTCCGCCTTAGAGTATTTTTTGCAGGGTTGCACCCTGCAGGGTCTTTACCGATCACCCAACCCTCTTAGCCAAGAGGGCTTCGAACCTTTTCCCAAACCCTTTTCCAATCGTTGGAAAAGGACTTAACTGAAAATTTCGAGAGACCCTCATTTTCAGAGTTTTGGTATGGCTCGCAAAGCCTGT
>JAEEGL014472882.1_pt1 | contig 14812 bp, 12 predicted proteins | sample 9134231 | NCBI WGS metagenome assembly JAEEGL01 (sample SAMN16246548, study PRJNA631951) | gut metagenome | biome: gut microbiome; feature: rumen; material: fiber-attached | host: Bos | place: Iran: Karaj | collected 2018-10 | reverse complement strand
GCAGATGGAGATGGCACTGTGCCTCCTCCGGCAGATGGCAATGGCAATGGCAACGGCAACGGTCAGTTAGGGGCTGGTGATGGAACAACAAATGAAGTGACTCCTACACCTTCACCGGTAGCTCCTGTTGAAGAGAATCCATCTACGGAAGATAATTCGGGCGATTCAGGATCAGGCGGAAGTTCGGGTGGATCCACACCCACACCTACAGCAGAACCGACAACAGAGACGGTATCGCCTTCAGCGGGTGTACCATCACCGTCACCTTCTGCAGCCGGGCCGTCACCTTCGACGGAAGCGCCGTCGCCATCACCTACAGCGAACACCAGTGATCCTGATGTATACACTCTGACTCCCGGTGCGACGTCTGCGACATCAATGACGATTCATGATGGGGGTGGAACTGCACATACCTTAAGTTGCGGCATAACTACTGATGAGGTTACTACGGCATGTGTCAGCAGTATGAGAATTGAAAGCATCGGAGACAATACGATGAAGGTTACGATCACTACGACTGATGCTGATGTGGTGATTGCGAAGATATTCTACCATTCATCAACGAGCGGATACAATTCGTCATATGATCCTACAGCAGATCTTGAGAGACAGGCTGACAATATTACATATATAGGTTATCTGAGCGAGGGCACTGTATGGCAATACTCTTCTATGGAGGATGGTGCAACGATGAATTTCGGCGTGGTGATGCCTCATTAATATGTTGATAGTACTTGAATTAATTATTTCAGGATCCAATCCCGTGTTCGGGGTTGGATCCTTTTTGTATGGATGAAATGACGTTGTTGCGTGACGAATGGGATGGATCGTTATAAACTTTACCCACAACAGTGTATTGTATGATGGACTGCATAAATGCACTCTTTGCCAATGGGGAAATGTGTGGTATTCTGTTATATAGGTGTTTAGTATGAAAATATCCGAAAGAAGGAGAACATCGTGAGTACGAACAGTGAGAATAGCGATATCAGCATGAAGTTTACGGTACTGGGTGCGCGAGGCTCGGTACCGACGGGAGGAGAAGGACATAATAAGTATGGTGGCAATACCTCGTGTTATATGGTTGAATGCGGGGATGAGCAGATATTCCTTGATGCCGGAACTGGCATGATAAAGGCTCCGTACTATAAGGATAAGAGGATCACAATCCTGTTATCACATCTTCATATAGACCATCTTATAGGTTTTCCTTTCTTTACACCTTTATTTGATAAAGGAAGAAGAGTGGCGATATATTCGGCGATCAGAGAAAACGGCCTTTTAAAGGATCAGTTAAACGGACTGTTCAGGCCGCCTTTCTGGCCTCTTCGTATAGATGATTATATAGCGGATATAGATTATCTCGTGCCCGAATTTCCTTTCATGATCGGGGATATTAAAGTGGACGGAATAGAGGGCAATCATCCGGGCGGAAGCACGATATATAAGCTTACAAGAAACGGAAGATCCATCGTGTTTATGACTGACTTTGAACACTCGCCGGAGGGATTTGACAGCGAACTTATAGAGTTTGCTAAGGGTGCGGATATCCTTTTGTATGACGGACAGTATACAGAGGAAGAATATGAGACACATAAGGGATTTGGACACTCCACACCGGAGAAGGGAATGGAATTCATGAATCTTACGGGGGCGAAGAACATGTATTTTATCCATCACGATCCTGCGCATGATGATGCGGTACTTGATGAACTTGAGGGGAAGTACGGAAATGGAAATATTCATTATGCCAGATACGGTGATGTTATCGTATTATAACATGTAACATGTTAAGGGAGTTTTAAGGAGATTAAGGGTGAGAACTGACTATTCGATTGACAGATTGATTGACATAGCCATAGCGCTCAATGCGGAAAAGGATGTCGACAGGCTTCTTGAACGCATTTTGCTTGAGGCTATGAGCATCACTAATTGTGATGGCGGAACGGTGTATATCTTGGAGCGTGAGAAACTTGTGTTCAACAATGTTATCACGAAGTCCAAGAACACTCTTATAAGAGGAAGCGCGCATATAGATATTCCGCCCATACCGATGTCGCGTAATCATATCAGTACACTTGCAGCGCTCGAACACAGGCGTATCAACGTTAAGGATGTCTACAACTCAGACGAGTTCGATTTTTCCGGAACGAAGAATTACGATAAATTCAATAACTACGTGACCAGTAACATGCTGGTCATGCCGATGGAAGATGAAAAAGGCGAGGTTATCGGTGTTCTTCAGCTCATCAATTCGATGGATGAAGACTATAACTTTATTCCCTTTGATGAAGTCAATGCCGAGATCATATCGGCGCTTGCTTCATTGGCGGCGGTCAGCCTTAACAATAAGCTTCTGTCACAGTCCGTACTCGATATCCTGCATTCATTCGTGCAGGTACTCATTGAGGCAGTCGACATCAGAAGCTCGTACAATGCCAACCACACCAAGAGTATGGTCAGCTATGCAGGCAAGTTCATGGACTGGATGGATCGTAAGAATGATCCGCACAGGATAAAGGAAGCGGAGAAAGATCCTTATCTTATGAGTATTTGGCTTCATGATGTGGGCAAACTGCTTGTGCCGCTCGAAGTCATGAACAAGGCGACAAGACTTGGTGACGGCATCGAGAATTTTAAACACAGGATCACGGTGGCGAGGCTGATGGAGAAGCTTCGCATGCATGAGAAGCCTGAAGAGATCGAGGCGGCGAAAGAGAAACTTGATAAGATAGATGAAGGCGTCGAATTCGTGGAAAATGTCAATGGCAGAGGTTTTGCGGACAATGAGACCATACAGAAGGTGAAAGACCTGGCAGAGCTTGAGATACTTAATGAAGATGGGGAGACGATAAAGTTCCTTACTGATGAGGAGGTCAAGTGCCTTACGATCGTAAGAGGTACACTTACGGATGAAGAGAGACATATCATGGAGTCGCACGTTGAATATACTGCCAAACTCCTTGGTAATATGAGTTTCAGAGGCATATATGAGAGCGTTCCTTTCTGGGCCGGATCCCACCACGAATTGCTTGATGGAACAGGATATCCTCTTAAGATGTCGGGCGATGAATTACCGTTTGAAGTAAGACTTCTTACCATCCTTGATGTGTACGATGCGCTCACCGCCGAGGACAGACCGTATAAGCCGCCGTTATCACCCGAGAAGGCTTTTGAGGTACTGGACAATATGGCCGGTGCGGGCAAGATAGATACTGAGGTACTTGGTATGTTTAAAGACAGTGAGGCGTGGAAGAGATAGAGTATGAACAATAAGAATAACAAAGTAAGCTATAAAAAATACATCCTGGTTCCGGCAGTAGCGATCGTTATTACGGCGCTTGCAATGCTTGGTGCTTTCAGAAGGCTGGACAGATGGGCACAGGATAAATTGTTACAGAAACCGCAGCTTGTATCCGATCAGATAGTGGTCATCGGTATGGATGAAAAGGCACTTACTACTTTGGGCGCTTACAATAACTGGGGCAGAGGAGTGATGACACAGGTGCTTGAGCAACTTGCATCGGATCCGGAATCGATGCCCGCGGTAGTCGCTATCGATACACTTTATTCTGGTGAGACCAATAAAGAGGATGATGAAAAACTTGCTGCAGCTGCAGCAAAACTGCCTCACATCGTAGTCGGCGATGTGGCTACATTCGGTAATACCAAGAATCTTGATGAGCAGGGAAGCCTTCAGATCGTCAAGAATTCAATCGTGGAATTTGAAGAACCTTATGAAGGACTCAAGGCCGTAACGACTCAGGGACATATCAACGCCATGTATGATGTGGACGGTATCATGAGACATGCTATGCTCTACATTGAGCCGGATGACCGTAAGATATATTCAATGGCATTTGAGGTATCCAAGGCATATCTTGAGAGCAAGGGTGAGGAGATCACCGAGCCTGTTACCGACAGTAACGGATTCTTTTATCTGCCTTATTCCGTACTCCCAGGTGGATTCTATGACAGTGTATCCATCGTGGATGTGATGAATGGGGATGTGCCCAAGGATTATTATGCGGGCAAGATAGTATTTATCGGACCTTATGCCGTAGGCCTTCAGGACGCATATTATACGTCAATATCAAGAGCTGAGCAGATGTACGGTGTCGAGATACAGGCCAATGTTGTGGAAGCCATGATAAACGGCAACTATAAGACTGAGGCTAATGACGTAGCGCAGGCGATCGCGCTCTTTATTGTATGTATGGTTGCCGGATACTTTATCGTATATAAGACCAAACTTGTGGGAGCTTCGATCATAAGCGCATGCGTGACTGCGGCTACCATAGCAACCGTATATATCGCATACAATTTTGATTACGTTTTGCATGTGGTATGGATACCGATAGGTATACTCGTGCTTTACTTATCATCCATCATCATGAGATATGTGGCTGCTGCTCTGGAAAGAGCAAGGGTTACACATACATTCGAAAGATACGTTGCTCCAGAGATCGTGGGCGAGCTGTTAAAAGAAGGCAGCGATGCGCTTGAACTCGGTGGCAAGATGTATGACATAGCCGTACTTTTCGTCGATGTCAGAGGATTCACGACCATGTCGGAAGCACTTGATCCTCCTACGGTCGTTGAGATCATCAACAGATACCTTACACTTACGACGGAATGTATCATGAGATACAACGGTACGCTTGATAAATTCGTGGGAGACTGTACGATGGCGTTCTGGAATGCTCCTTTACCTCAGGAAGATCCTGTATATCTGGCATGTAAAGCTGCAATGGATATGGTAGAGGGATCAAAAAAGCTTGCAGTTGAACTTGAGGAGAGATTCGGAAGATCCGTGGCATTCGGTATCGGTGTCAACTACGGTCCTGCTGTCGTAGGTAATATCGGCGCTCCTCAGAGAATGGACTATACAGCCATCGGTGATACGGTCAATACATCCGCAAGACTTGAGGCCAATGCACCCGGCGGTAAGATCTATATTTCAAGATCAGTAGCCGATGCACTGGGTGACAGAGCCAAGACAACATCTTTAGGCGGTACCATTAAACTTAAGGGTAAGGCTGAAGGATTTGAGATACTTACTCTTGATGAACTTGAGTAACAAGTAATAAGTAATATATATACCGAACAATACTATAAAACCGATACATAAGAGGTATGGACATGAGCAAAGCGCACAGAGGTGAACTTAAGCCGGTGATCACAAGTCTTCTTGAGACAGATGCTTATAAGTTCTCCATGGGACAGGCGATATATCATCAGTTTTCCGATTATAAGACCACATGGGATTTTAAGTGCAGGAATACCGATGTATTCTTTACACCTGATATGGTAGAAGAGATAAAAGACCAGATCAGGATGTACTGTAATCTTAGGTTTAATGAGGATGAGCTTGACTACCTTAATTCGATCACGTGGATCAAGGGGTCTTATGTGGATTTCCTCCGTCTGTGGAAGCCGAGATACGATGACTTTACCATATCCACAGACGGCCCTAACGGTCTTTCCATAAGTGTTGGCGGCACATGGCTCAATACATCCATGTATGAGATCCCCACATTGGCCATAGTCAATGAAGTATATTTTAGAATGGCTTATGACTATGATGAGCTTATCGAAAGCTTTAAGCATAGGTTGGAAGATAAGATTAAAGGGCTTAAAAACGGCAGATATGAGCTTGGAGCATACTCTGAATTCGGACTTAGAAGAAGGCTTTCGGGGCAGGCGCAGGACTATGCCGTAAGAAGACTTTCCGAAGAAAAGATCGAAGGGTCGAGGTTTGTCGGTACTTCCAATGTATATCTGGCTAAAAAACACGGTATAACTCCCGTGGGCACCATGGCTCATGAATGGATCATGTGTGTTGGGCAGGGCAATCACAAGCATAATCCGGCATATTCCAACTGGTATGCACTTGATGCCTGGGTCAAGGAATACGGAGTGCTTAACGGAACAGCACTTACCGATGCCATTACCACGGAATGTTTTTTGAGAGATTTCAGGCTTACATATTCAACACTTTTCTCCGGCGTAAGACACGACAGCGGAGACCCGTATGAGTGGGGCGACATGATGATCGAGCATTATAAGTCCCTCGGTATAGATCCCAAGACCAAGACTTTACTTTTTTCTGACAGCCTTGATTTTGAGAGAGCTACTGCAATATACAGATACTTTAAGGATAAGGCGAAGGTTGCGTTCGGAATAGGCACGTATTTGGCCAATGATACGGATAAGGAAGCGCTTAATATTGTTATGAAGACTACGGCCTGCAACGGAATGGATGTAGCGAAGCTCTCCGATATAGAAGGGAAGGGAATGTGTAAGAATCCCGACTATCTGCATTATCTTAAGCGTTGCATAGATTGGCGCATGGAAAATGAAAAGACGACCATAAGATAGTTTAAACCGAATCAGATAGCAAAAATCAGAAGTTTGCAAAAACTTCTGATTTTTTTGCTTGACCATTATCAATATTAGTAATATAATCAAAATTGAGATTGTTAGAACGCTGATATAAAGCGGACTGACAGACAGGAGACTACTGAATGAGCAGCAGGAAGAACATCGATGCGCAGGAAGCGCAGAGGCTCATGCTCAATCAGGTCAGACACAGGATCCTGCAATACATTCACCGGAGGGGGAGCGTTACGGTCAAGGAGATAGGCGAGGAGCTTATCGATATTCCGCAGGCTACGATGTACAGACAGGTGAAGCTGCTTAGCGACAGCGGACTTATCTGCATATGCGGACAGCGGAGGATCAGAGGGACGTTGGAGTACACCTACAGGCTTTCTATGGAGCTTGTGGGAGACGACGGTAAGGCTTTGGGGGATATGAGTACACAGTTTGCACTTCTTTCCATCGCCCAGGATTTCTCGGATTATTACCATACTACAGACGCAGACCCCGACAGAGACATGATGAGTGTTGAGAGCAGACCGATGCTTCTTAGTGATGATGAGTTTAAGGAGTATCTTAAGGGGATTAAAGAACTGACTGACCGATATCTGCACAATGAGCCTGATGCAGACAGAAGGGTGAGGAAGGTTACATTTATATCTTCACCGGCATAGAGAGCATATTACAGTTTTTGTACATGGAAGTACGATAGAGATTACGGAGGTTAATATGAGAGGATTTAAGAAGGTTATAACGACGGGTATTATTGTTATGACGGCAGCTGCACTCAGCATGGCCGGCAAGCTTGATGTCCATGCCGATACGGCAGTGACTACCGTATCCGGCACGGTGAGCAAGGGAACCACATCGGACACATTGTATCTGTTCTGCGACTCGCAGGGTACATTCTCTGTCAAGCTTGACAGCAATACCGACACCAGCAGATGCAGACTTTTGGTACCGGGCAAGGCTGTTACGGTAGCGATGTACAGAGGCGACGATGCCTGCATGCATGCACAGAGCATAGTGAGCGGCAAGTCATCCACCTCGGTGACTATAGACAGTAACAGAGCTACGGTACAGGGCAAGGTACTTGATAAGTCTACGGAAGAAGTATTATATCTTGATACCAAGGACGGTGAGATGGTTCTTAAGATCGATCCCACCACGGATTTCTCCGGCACCAAGCTTATGGTGGCAGGCAAGACCATCACGGTTGTCTGCTCGAGAGGTTCCGATGCATATATGCATGCGATCAGCATCTCAGATAACGGAAGCACATCTTCATCATCATCAGGCAGTTACACAGCACCTTCCGGTGATACGACAGCAGTATCCGGCACACCTACCGACAAGTCTACGGGTAATGTGCTCTATCTCAATACATCAGGTGGCACGATGTACCTTGTAGTAGATGAAGGCGCAGATACTACCGGAGGCTTCATGTTCACTCCGAACAATAAGCTTACAGCCTATGTATACAGAGGCTCCGATGCCAATATGCATGCAGCCAAGGTTACGGGCACAAGAGCAAGCGGAGCTACGGTAAGCGGTTCGTCAAGTACATTCTCAGGCAGTGTGGACGGTAATTCCACGGAAGATATGCTCTTACTTGTTACATCAGGCGGTACGATGAAGATCAGACTTGATCAGAACACATCTTTGTCAGGTACCAAGGGACTTACCAAGGGCAAGGTCGTTACAGTCACAGCATCTGTAGGTTCTGATGAGTACTGGCACGCACTTAGCATTACAGCAAGATGATCCCCTCCTATGCATACATTTTTCACAATGGAAGGCGCCAAAAACGCCTTCCATTTTTATGCAAAATCATATAGACAGAATCAAGGAATGCATCTACAATAGTTAGTTGTGGGTAATTATCGCTTCGAATCGAGGTATATATGGGCGGATTTTTTGCAGTAGCATCTAAGGAAGACTGTGTCTTTGATCTTTTCTTTGGCACGGACTATCATTCACATCTGGGTACCAGAAGAGCCGGAATGGCCGTATATGGTAAGAAGGGCTTTGACAGAGCCATTCACAACATCGAGAATTCTCCTTTCAGGACCAAATTTGAGAATGATTTCCATGATATGGAAGGTAATATTGGAATCGGATGTATATCGGATTATGAGCCGCAGCCGCTTATCGTTCGTTCGCACCATGGCACTTTTGCCATAAGTACCGTCGGTAAGATCAACAATACTGAGGCTCTTGTAAACGATGTGTTCGGCAAAGGCAATACGCACTTCCTTGAGATGAGCGGTGGTGATATCAATGCTACCGAGCTTGTGGCTGCCCTTATCAATCAGCGTGACAATATAGTGGAAGGTATTCAGTATGCACAGTCTGTAATAGAAGGTTCCATGACCATACTGTTACTTACTTCCAAGGGTATATATGCAGCCAGGGATGCTCTGGGAAGAACTCCTGTGGTACTTGGCAAAAAAGATGGAGCATACTGTGCTTCATTTGAGTCCTTTGCATATCTTAACCTCGGATACGAACCGTTAAGAGAACTTGGCCCCGGAGAGATAGTAGTGATCACACCGGAGGCTGTAGTCACGATGGCAAAGCCCGGAACCAAGATGAAGATATGTACTTTCCTGTGGGTATATTACGGTTATCCTTCTTCTTCTTATGAAGGCATCAGTGTAGAGAAGATGAGATACAACTGCGGTGCATTGCTTGCAAGGAGAGATAATGTACACCCAGACAATGTGGCGGGAGTTCCTGATTCGGGTACTGCACATGCTGTCGGTTACGCCAATGAAAGCGGAATTCCTTTTTCAAGACCTTTTATAAAGTACACACCTACGTGGCCCAGAAGCTTCATGCCGACCATACAGTCAAAGCGTAATCTTATTGCCAAGATGAAGCTTATACCGGTACATGATCTTATCAAGGATAAGAGCCTGCTTCTTATTGACGATTCGATCGTAAGAGGCACGCAGTTAAGAGAGACCACTGAATTCTTATATAAGAGTGGAGCAAAAGAGGTTCATATAAGACCTGCCTGCCCGCCTCTTGTATTCGGATGTAAGTTTATCAATTTTTCAAGATCAACGTCTGATATGGATCTGATCACCAGACGTGTGATCGCGAAATTCGAGGGTGAAAATGTTGGCGCTGATGTGTTAAGTGATTACGCGAATCCGGATTCCGAGCGTTATGCAAGGATGAATGAAGAGATCCGCAAGGAACTTAATTTCACAACGCTTAGATATCACAGATTGGATGATCTCATCGAGTCTGTGGGCATAGATAAAGACAAGCTCTGCACGTTCTGTTGGAACGGTGTGGAATAACAGATTAATTAATGATATCTATATATCATGATGGAGGAAGACATGAAAAAACCTGTAGTATTACTTATCCTTGACGGATATGGATTGAATGAAAAGACCGAAGGCAATGCGGTAGCGCTTGCCAAGACCCCTGTGATGGACAGACTTATGAAGGAATATCCCTTCGTTAAGGGCTATGCAAGCGGAATGTCTGTGGGACTTCCCGACGGTCAGATGGGTAACTCCGAGGTAGGACACCTCAATATGGGTGCCGGACGTATCGTGTACCAGGAACTTACCAGGATCACCAAGGAGATCCAGGACGGAGTATTCTTTGAGAATCCCGGCCTTATGGAGGCTATCAACAACTGTAAGGAAAAAGGGAGTGCACTTCACTTATACGGTCTTTTAAGTGACGGTGGAGTACACAGCCATAATACTCATGTATACGGACTCTTGGAACTTGCCAAGCGCAACGGACTTGATAAGGTGTATGTACATCCTTTCCTTGATGGAAGAGATACACCTCCGGCAAGCGGCAAGGGCCATGTGGAAGAGCTTGAAGCCGAGATGGCCAAGATCGGCGTAGGTAAGGTTGCATCAGTGGCCGGCAGATACTACGCTATGGACAGAGATAATAACTACGACAGGGTACAGAAGGCTTATGATGCACTTACCAAGGGCGAGGGCAATAAGGCTGCTTCGGCTCCCGAGGGTATACAGAAGTCATATGATGAAGGCGTGACTGATGAGTTCGTAGTGCCTTTTATAGTAGAAGAAAACGGGGCTCCCGTAGCTACCATTAAGGATGGAGATTCAATCATCTTCTATAACTTCAGACCTGACAGAGCACGTGAGATCACCAGAGCATTCTGCGATAATGATTTCAAGGGATTTGAGCGTAAGAGACTTGATGTTAAGTATGTATGCTTTACTGAGTACGATCCTACGATCCCCAATAAGTCTGTTGCATTCCACAAGGTTGAGATCACAAATACATTCGGTGAGTGGCTGGCTTCAAAGGGCCTTAAGCAGGCAAGGATCGCTGAGACTGAGAAGTATGCGCATGTTACTTTCTTCTTTAACGGCGGCATAGAAGAGCCCAATGAGGGTGAAGACAGAATACTTGTTAATTCACCCAAGTATGTTCCCACTTATGACAAGAAGCCTCGTATGAGCGCTTATACCGTATGTGATAAGCTTTCAGAGGCTATTACGGCCAAGGATGAGAACGGCAACGGAGTATATGATGTTATCATCTGTAACTTCGCAAACCCCGATATGGTAGGTCATACCGGTGTTCTTCCCGCAGCGATAGAGGCTATTGAAGTTATAGACAAGTGTCTCGGAGAACTTGAAGGCTTTATCAAGGAAGTGGGCGGATGCATGTTCATCTGTGCGGATCACGGTAATGCAGAGATGCTCATAGACTATGAGACAGGTGAGCCTTTTACAGCTCATACCACGAATCCTGTTCCTTTTATCCTTGTCAACGGCCCCGAAGGCGCAACGCTTAGAGAGAACGGTGTGCTTGCTGATATCGTTCCTACTCTTATCGATATCATGGGTGAGACACAGCCTGCAGAGATGACAGGTAAGAGCCTTCTTGTAAGAGCATAATACGTGTGGATATGCACGGATTGGAAGATATGTTTAAGGATATGAAAATTGTTCTTGAAATATCTTCGTCCTTATGATAGACTTTGTAAGCGTGGTTAGAAGACGCATACGATCAGAAAGGGAGAATGATCATCATGGCAGCATTAAGAATAGCTTTGACGGTTATCTTTATTATAATCAGCATAGCATTGGCAGCAATTGTACTTATGCAGGAAGGTAAGTCCGCAGGACTTGGCGCAATAAGTGGTGCAGCAGAGACATATTGGGGCAAGAACAAGGGCCGTTCTATGGAAGGCGCTTTGGTTAAGATCACAAGATGGCTCACAGTCGCTTATATACTTATCGCCATCGTGCTCAACATCAAGAGATTCTAGAGCACAGTTATTTGGTTTGTTTACCCTGCGTAGTACACTGCGCAGGGTTTTTTACATTATTACATTACGATATTTATGAAGAAGAACAGAGAACAGAGAAAAAAGACCATATTGGCCCTTATGAAGGATAAGCATTATGTTCCCATGAAAGAGAAGGAACTTGCTGTTGTCATGCAGGTGGCTTCTGAGGACAGACCGGAGCTGTCGAGCCTTTTGCAGGAACTTATGCTTGAGGGAAGCATAGAGATCAACAAAAGAGGACGATACAGTATTATTGAAAAAGCGTCCGGTGATAAAAAGACTAAGGGTAAAGATTCATCTGATAAGCGACATGCGGAAGGCAAAAAAGCGGACGAAGAGGATCTCATAACCGGAACATTCATAAGCAATCAGAACGGATACGGCTTTGTTGAAGTTGACGGAAGAGATGAAGATATATTTATCCCTGAGAAGCATACAGGGGGCGCTTTTCATCTTGATACGGTAAGGGTGAGACTTGTAAAAGACAAGCGTCCGGCGGTAAGTTACGGGAAAGCTGCAAGAGCCAAAATGAAGGCTCAGGGAGTGGACCTTTCTGCCACGACACACAGAGTTACGGGGCGTGTTGTGGATATCGTGGAACGCGGTACTACTCAGATAGTCGGTGTATTCGACAAATCCAATAAGAGTTTCGGCTTTGTCGTGCCTGATAATACCAAGTTATCAAGTGATATATATGTGCGTACGCAGGACAGCCTTGGCGCAGTGAGCGGACATAAGGTGGTTGTTGAACTTATAAGTTATGGAGATGACAGACACAGTCCCGAGGGCAGGGTCACAGAGATACTTGGCCATAAGAATGATCCCGGAGTGGATATTCTTTCTATTGTAAAAGGCTATGGAATTCCCTCTGAATATCCCGATGATGTGATGAGACAGACTGCCAAGGTGCCGGAAGAAGTACCGGATGAGGATATGGAGGGCAGAACAGACTTAAGAGATGTTATCATGGTCACCATAGACGGAGAGGATGCGAAGGATCTTGATGATGCTGTATCTCTTACCATGGAAGGTGATAATTTTGTACTTGGAGTGCATATTGCAGACGTGAGCAATTATGTGAGAGAGGGTACACCTCTTGATAAGGAAGCTCTTACGAGAGGAACCAGCGTGTATCTTGTGGACCGCGTTATCCCCATGCTCCCGCATAAACTGTCTAACGGGATATGCTCGCTTAATGAAGGTGTGGACAGACTGGCGATGAGTTGTATCATGACCATAGCTCCGGATGGAACGGTTATCGATCATAAGATATGTGAATCCGTTATAAAAGTAAACCACAGGTTGAATTACAACTCTGTCAATAAGATGATATATTTAAAGGACGAAGAGGAGAGAGCAAAGTATCCCGATGTGACGGATATGCTGGATTCCATGTATCGCCTTTCACTGATAGTGCGTAAGCGCAGGGAAAAAAGAGGGTCGATTGACTTTGACCTTACAGAGACCAAGATCATCCTCGATGAGAACGGACACCCGACGGACATACATCCATATGAGCGTAATGCCGCTACCATGCTTATAGAAGATTTTATGCTGATGGCCAATGAGACTGTTGCCGAGCATTTTTACAGTCTTGATATTCCGTTTGTATACAGGACGCATGAAGCGCCGGATCCGGAGAAGATGGATAAGCTTGCGACGTTTGTCAATAATCATGGACATCATTTAAGGATCGGTAAAGACGAGATACGTCCGAAAGAAGTGCAGCGACTGCTTTCGGATGTTACCGGAACTCCGGCTGAAGCGCTTATATCAAGAATGGCACTTCGCAGTATGAAGCAGGCTAAGTATACGATAGACTGCAGCGGACATTTTGGACTGGCATGCAAGTATTACTGCCACTTTACTTCTCCCATACGGCGTTACCCCGACCTGCAGATCCACCGTATCATAAAAGAGCAGTTACATGGCAGGATGGACGGGAAGAGGATAGAACACTATAATGGTATCCTTGCGCTCGTGTCGGACAAGTCATCAAGGACAGAGCGACGTGCCGAAGAAGCTGAAAGGGAGACTATAAAGCTTAAAAAGGCCGAGTATATGCAGGAACATATCGGAGAAGAATATGAAGGTATCATATCCGGTATCACGGAGTGGGGAATATATGTTGAACTCCCGAGTACCGTGGAAGGACTTGTGCATATCAGCAAGCTCCCCGGCGATCATTATGTGTATGATGAGGCGGCATATGAAATGAGAGGAACCGGACACGGCAGGAAATTCCTGCTCGGTCAGGAGGTAAGGATAAGAGTCGACAGTGTCGATATATTTATGAGAAATATCAATTTTGATATTGTAGAGTGATGACGGAGAGGTCACAGATGTCAGATAAGATCAAACTGATAGCCAATAATAAAAAAGCATATCATGACTACTTTGTCGATGAAAAATATGAGACAGGCATAGTGCTTCACGGTACAGAGGTTAAGAGCATACGAATGGGGCATTGCAGTATCAAAGAAGCTTTTGTACGGATAGAGAATGAGGAAGTATGGATATACGGCATGCATGTCAGCCCGTATGAAAAGGGTAATATCTTTAATAAAGACCCTGACAGACCCAAGAAACTTCTTATGCACAAAAGCGAGATCCGTAAGTTGCTTGGCAAGGTCAAGGAAAAGGGATATACCTTGGTGCCTTTGCAGGTATATTTCTCTGATGGCAAGGCCAAGGCAGAGATCGGTCTGTGCCGTGGTAAGAAACTGTATGACAAGAGACAGGATATTGCCAAACGTGATATGAAGCGCGAAGCAGAAAGAGATTTCAAGGTTAAGATGCGCTGATTGATTATAGCATCCGTGTGATGATATAATATATATGATAAGTGCGTTTCGCGGCTTGACCGCGAAACGAGGGAATTTAGTAAAATCCGGCGAAACTGCTCATGCAGTGAGCTGAATGATTTTTCTTAATGACTAGGGCCAGTAATGGTTTCGACGGGGTTGTGGAAGTCGGAGAAGCAAGCCGTTGCGATACGTTAATCGCAAAATTAAAATTAAACGCTAACAAAACATTAGCACCTGCTGTCTAAGTGCAGCTGCTCCTCTTAAACACTCACACTTAAGACAAGGAGTATCATCCATGTGAGAAACGGCATATGCTAAG
>JAEEGL013557181.1_pt1 | contig 14812 bp, 14 predicted proteins | sample 9134231 | NCBI WGS metagenome assembly JAEEGL01 (sample SAMN16246548, study PRJNA631951) | gut metagenome | biome: gut microbiome; feature: rumen; material: fiber-attached | host: Bos | place: Iran: Karaj | collected 2018-10 | reverse complement strand
TAACATTCTATCATAATTTAAATTAGGTTCCCCTTTATACAATCCATGTACACTTCCTAAAGCAGGAGCTAAAAAATCTATCCCTGTTTCTTCACAATATTTGACACAATCAGACACTTCGGCATAAATTATACCCTCATTACCAGGATTTTTATCACTTCCAACATGTCCAACTTCACCTTCTACAGTAACATTAAATTTTTGCGAATAACTTACCACTTCTTTAGTAATTTCAATGTTTTTACTTATATCATATTTAGAAGCATCAATCATAACTGAAGTAAAACCACTATCAATTGCACTCTTACAAACATCAAAACTACTTCCATGATCTAAGTGTAAACAAACAGGTACAGTAATATTTAAATATTCAACTAAATTTTTAACCATATCAGCAACAGTCTTATAACCACCCATATATTTAGCTGCACCTTCACTAACACCTAAAATAACCGGACTATTATTACTTTGACATTCTTCTAATATAAATCTCGTCCATTCTAAATTATTAATATTAAATTGAGCTACTGCATATTTTCCCAACTTAGCTTTATTTAACATATCTTTCATATTTACTAACATAATATAATCTCCTTAAACTCGCAATATCATTATATCATGTATTTCATAAATTCTAAAGTATTTTATATTAAATAAAATATTCCAATAATAATTAAAACCATACCACCAATTAAAGTAGATGCTTTACCAATAATACTATTAATTTTTTTACCCATTATTAATCCAATATAAGTAAATAAAAAACTAACTAACGAAAAAACAATAACTGCAATCAAAATATTATTTGATATACTAGATAAACCAATACCAACCGAAAAACTATCTACACTAACAGCTAAACCAAATAAAATTAACTCTCCCATTTTCATAATTTTAACATCATTACTATTCTTAAAAGTTTCAATAATCATCTCTATACCAATTACTGACAAAACTAAAAACACTAGTAAATTATTATTAATAGGTATTAAACTAAGAATTTTAGAACCACATAATGACCCAAAAAGAGGCATAAAAAAATGATATATACCAACAATAATTGATAATTCATAAATATTCTTTTTAACTAAATTAAGAGTACCATACGCTAAAGACAAACTAAAAGCATCCATACTTAAACTAACAGCAATTATAAATATAATAATCAAATTCAATATAATCACCTATAAAACTATATGTATAATAAAAAAAATTAGGATTACCTAATTAATATATTTATCAATAACTTCTTTAACTAATGATGTATATTCAACATCACTACTATCTTCAGCTTCTATTAAACAAAGAGGTGGAAATAAAACACACCACCAATTATCTCCTTTTCCTTCACCTAAAGTAACAACAACAGATTCATAATATCCTTCTTTATAATCTATACCCTTAAATTTCTTCTTAGGAAAATAATTATAACCAAAATTAATATCAAAACCTAAATTATAATCTTTCATCTTTAAAAAATTATAAATATCATTTTCTACAACATTTAAATTACTACTAATCTTATCTCTAGCAATATCTAATTTGTCAACACCATTTAATAATTTATAAATATCTTCTTCTACAATATCTTTAACTTCATATTTAATTTGTTGATCATATTCATCATTACTATTAGCTATAACTCTAACCCTAATCGCATCATCAGGAATTAAATTATTCGCAACCACTACATTAGATATAACTACATAAACAATTATTACAATAATAATAGATAATATATATTTCATCTTATCACCTATTACATATTGATAATTATTTTATTATTTTATACTATTTTTTATAAATTATTCGCAATATCAACAAAAACATTGATAGATAATTGCTCTGCTCTAATACTTAAATCCATATTATATTTATTTAATACTTCATTAATCCTATCTAAATCATAACCTTTTAAATTATTTCTTAAAGTCTTTCTCTTTTGTTTAAAACTATCCCTAACCAACTTAAAAAATAATTCTTCATTCTTTAATACATAATTATTATCTTTCTTAGTAAATTCAACAACTATACTATCAACATTTGGTTTAGGTACAAAAATATTTCTACTTACATCCATCAACTTCTTAACACTAAAATAATAATTCAAATACACAGATAAAGATCCATAATCCTTACTATTAGATTCTGCTTTAAACCTATCACCAACTTCTTTTTGAACCATTACAACTATTTTATCAACTTTAATTTTATCTTCAATTATCTTAAGAATTATAGGCGTAGTAATATAATAAGGTAAATTAGCAACCACATATACTTTCTTATAATTATATTCCTTTAAATCATTATTAACATCACACTTTAAAAAATCAATAAAATTAACTTTATAATTATCTACACCATTCATATTTTCATATAATAATGGTTTTACATCCTCATCAATTTCATAACATAATACAAATCCAGCCTTTTTAACTAATTTATATGTCAAACTTCCTATACCAGGACCTATCTCAATAACTAAAGTATCCTTATCAATTTCTGACTTATCCACAATTTTGTTAATAATATTTTCATCACTTATAAAGTTTTGACCATAAAACTTCTTTATTTTAAAGGAATTTTTATCAATATTATGTTTAAAACTCACTGGTGAATACTCCATACTTCCTCCTTATCAACATAGTTATACACATTTTAGTGGATAACTATCAAAATTCAATATCTAAATCAAATTGTTCAATTGCATTCCTATTTAATTTGTCAACAACTTCATTATAATCCATTCCTTTAATTTCCGCAATCTTTTTAGCAACATATAAAACATTACTAGGATTATTCTTCTTACCCCTAAAAGGTTCTGGACTTAAATAAGGACTATCCGTCTCCAGTAAAAAATTATCAATATCTAACTTAGCAACAATTTCTTTTAAATTTTTACTATTCTTAAAAGTTAAAACTCCACCTATACCTAATCTAAATCCAAGTTTAACAAATTCACAAGCCATTTCATAACTATAACTAAAACAATGAATATCACATTTAACTTTAATATTCTTTAATATATTATAAGTATCATTAGCAGCATCCCTACTATGAACAACAATTGGTTTATTATATTTTTCAGCTAATTCTATCTGCTTTTTAAATAAATCAATCTGTTTATCTTTATTATCCTTTACATAATAGTAATCTAACCCTATCTCGCCAATACCTAGTATTTTAGAATTATTTATATTATCTTCAATTATTTTAAAACTATTATCTGTAACACTATCTACCTCTTCAGGATGTAAACCAATAACCCCATAAACATTATCATACTTATTAACCAGTTCAATAACTTCTAAATTAGTACTATCATTATATCCACTAGCAATCATATATCCATCCATATTTTTAATTATATTATCCAAATCATCATATTCATCTTTTTCTAAATGACAATGTGTATCTATTAACATATAATCCTCCCAACAACTATAAATATTATACATAAAAATAATAATAAATACAAATAAAAAAAGGATACTATAACTCATAATATCCATCATATTTAAAATTATTATCTATGCATTTTTATATCATCAACATCATTTGTAATTTGATTATTTTCTTTTTTATTTAACATACTTTCATAAAATAACTTATTATATGCATAAACTTCCTCCATTGTTGCAACACGTTTTCCATCGCACGTATAATAATTACCAGAATCAACTGTATTGTCTAAAGGTCTATCAACACTATCAAAATTAATATTCTTTGAAACAGTATCCCCCATATTGTCAAACAAATTTTTCTCCATTCTTATCACCACCTAAAAAAATTATACACTATATTTTAATTGAAATCAACAATTGTACACTTATTTACACTTAAAAACTATACAATAAAGTATAGTTTTATTCATTACTAAATATACTATGAAACATAATAGTTCCATAAACAATAACTAAATATATAATATTTTCTATCTTCAAACTTACTACAAAACTACCTAATAATAAAACTGTTATAAGTACTACAGAACATACTACTAATAACTTATTACCTTTGTTTTGTATTGTCATAATCTTCTCCTTATTTTTTTTAACATAACCACTATACCATACTATATAAGGCATGACAATTACTTTTTTTAAATTTTAATCGACAAATTACTTCATTTTACACAAAATTTTACAAATTACTTATTTTTATCAATTCTAATAAATAATGGTTCTGGATTATTTAATTTAATATCAGCATCTAAACCATTAAATTCTTTTATAGAATCAAATGAATTATTTTCCGTGTTTAATTGTTTAAATATCTTATCTGCTGTCTCTGGTAAGAATGGTTGTAAAAGTACTGCGCCAATTCTAATAGCCTCTAATAAATTATAAATAACTGTTCTAAGTCTATCATTATTTCCTTCTTTAGCTAGTACCCATGGCATAGTTTCATCTATATATTTATTAGATCTTTTAAATATATTAAAAACTAAATCTATAGCATCCGCAATTCTTAATTCATCCATCTTTTCTTCCACTAATTTAGGTGTATTTAATACTAAATCAATTAATTCATTATCAATATCTTCTTTAATACCTACATCAGGTACTACTCCATCAAAATATTTGTGTGCCATTGATATAGTTCTATTAACTAAATTACCTAAATTATTAGCCAAATCAGAATTATATCTTTCAACTAATAATTCATTAGTATATGTTCCATCATTAGCAAATGGAATTTCATGTAACAAATAATATCTAATTGCATCTACACCATATTCTTTAGCTAAATCATCCGCATATAATATATTTCCTTTAGACTTACTCATTTTATCATTACCAACAAGTAACCATGGATGACCAAATACCTTCTTTGGAAGAGGTAAATCTAATGCCATTAATATTATAGGCCAATAAATTGTATGAAATCTAATAATATCTTTACCAACTAAATGAACATCACAAGGCCAATATTTATTAAACTTCTCATCACTACCATCAGGATCATAACCTAAAAAAGTAATATAATTAGTTAGTGCATCTATCCATACATAAATTACATGTTCAGGATCAAAATCAACAGGAATACCCCATTTAAATGAAGTTCTACTTACACATAAATCTTGAAGACCTGGTTTAATAAAATTATTAATCATTTCATTCTTGCGACTTTCAGGTTGAATAAAATTACTACTTTCAATATATTCCAACAACCTATTCGCATACTTACTCATTTTAAAGAAATAAGCCTCTTCACTAGTTTTAATAACGTCTCTACCACAATCAGGACATTTTCCATCAATTAATTGCGATTCTGTAAAAAATGACTCACAAGGAGTACAATAAAGTCCCTCATATCTACCTTTATAGATATCACCTTGTTCATATAATTTATTAAATATTTTTTTTACTATATCTTTATGTCCAGGATTAGTAGTACGTACAAACTTATCATAACTTGTATTCATTGTATCCCATATTTTTCTAACTTCCATAGACATATTATCCACAAATTCTTGAGGTTGAATCCCAGCTTTAACTGCTTTCTCCTCAATTTTTTGACCATGTTCATCAGTACCAGTTTGAAAATATACATCATATCCTTGTAATCTTTTATATCTTGCAATACTATCAGCTAAAACAACTTCATAAGTATTACCAATATGTGGTTTACCAGAAGCATAAGCAATAGCTGTTGTTATATAAAACTTCTTCTTATCCATTAATATCTCCTCCTAATATTCTGACTTTCTTATATTAAAATCAGATTCTTCATTATCAACTGTTAAATATTTCATAAACATACCTTGAATCATACCTTCCCCTTTTTTAACACTATAAGGCTTATCGCCTTCATTTTGTATTCTAATCCAGATATGTCCTTCATTATCTTTATTATTATAATAATCTTTATCAATTACCCCAACTTGATTACACATCCGTACATTATACTTAAAACCCATACTACTTCTATCAACTAAAAGTAATACTTCATCACCTTCCATATTAGCTTTAATACCAGTTGGAATCTTCTTTATCTCACCAGGTTCTAAAGTATAATCAAAAAGTGCTTTAAAATCATAACCTGCTGCAAATTCTGTATCCCTTCTAGGTAAAGTATATTCATTATATAAATTTAAATCACTACTAATATCTTTCTTAAATTGTTCAAAACTAATCTTTTCAAAATATCTCATAAAATCCTCCTAACAAAAAAATCACCACTATCCTATAAGGACGTGATGACGCGGTACCACCTTACTTTATAACTATCGTTATACACTTAAAATTTTAACGCAATCAACGTCTTATACTTATCATATAAGAAACTCCAGAACCATTCGATTTAATTCATAATATCTAACTCACACCACCATTAGACTCTCTTTAATTAATCCTTAAATTTCTTTCTTTCATCGCCTTTTCTGGATATATTGTATCATCTTTTTATCTATTCTTCAAGATATTTTGTTAAAAATGATGATACAATCTCTACTAAATTCATCTCAAATTCCGTTAATTTATCTTTTTCCGATAATATCATAATAAGTCCAATAGCTTCACCATTAACAATTATAGTACTATCCGCATAACTACATTTAATTGTTTTATTATCCATTATTTTCAAATCTTTAATATGATTTTGAAGTAATTTCTCCCTTTTTTCAATTAAATATCTAATATCATCACTAATAGGTTTATTAAGTAACTCCTTCTTTAAATTACCACTACAAGCAATAAATTCATTAGTATCCATAATAATAATATTATTTTTTGTAAATATATTAATCGCATCAGTTAGTTCCTGTGATAAATCAGAAATCCTAGATACTACCGAAAACTTTTTTAAAATAATATTATCATTATCTATAAATATTTCTAAACTTTCCCCAACTCTAAGTCTTAAATTTTTTCTAATCTCTTTTGGTATAACTATTCTACCTAAATCATCAATCCTTCTAATAATACCTGTAGCTTTCATAAATTCCTCACTTTCAATAATATTTTGGATATATTTAACCAATTTATACCAAAGAAAAAAATTAAAAAATTAACACAATATATAAAAAGTATGTTATAATCTTAATCGAGGTGAAATTTTATGGAAAAAGTTTTTGTTTTTGGACACAAAAAACCAGATACAGATAGCGTAACATCAGCTATAGTACTATCATATTTAAAAAATCAATTAGGAATGGATACTGAACCAAGAGTATTAGGTGAAATCAATAATGAAACTAAATACGTTTTAGATTATTTTAAATTAGAAGAACCAAAATTACTAGATAATGTTAAATTACAAATAAAAGATTTAACATATCATACAGGATTAAACTTCTATGAAACAGATTCTATCTATAATGCATTTAAATTTATGAATGAAAAAAAAATAAGTGTTATACCTATAATTGATAATAATGATAAATTCAAAGGAATTGTATCAATGAAAGATATAACTAAAAATTTCTTATCAGACGAATATAATAAAGTAGATTGTTCATATGAAAACCTACTTCATACAATTGAAGGACAAGAAGTACTTAGATTTGATGACAGAATAAAAGGTTCTACCATTGTAAGTGCATATCAACATCAAACATTTATGGATAATGTTAAACTTACAAATGATACAATCTTAATTGTAGGAGATAGAAGTTTTATCATAGAATACGCAATTAAATCAAAAATTAAATTAATTATAATTACAGGTAATAATGATATTAAAGAAGAACATTTAAAATTAGCTAAAGAAAATAAAGTAAATATTATTAAAACTAGCTATGATTCATTTAAAACAATTAAATATATAGGATTTGCTGACGATTTATCAAGAATAACTTTAACAAATAATATTATAACATTTAAAGAAGATGGATATGTAACAGAATTTACTGATATAGCAAGTAAAACTAAATATAGTAATTATCCAGTATTAGATAATGAAAATCATTGCTTAGGACTATTAAAACTAGCAAATGTTAAAGATCAAAGAAAGAAAAAAGTAATATTAGTAGATCATAATGAAGTAAAACAAAGCGCCGATGGATTAGATGAAGCAGAAGTAATTGAAGTAGTAGATCATCATAATATAGGATCAATAGATACATTAATGCCAATCACATTTAGAACTCAACCAGTAGGATGTACAAACACAATTCTTTATAAATTATATAAAGAATATAATGTAGAAATACCTAAACACATAGCAGGATTAATGGTTTCAGGAATTGTATCAGATACACTATTATTAAAATCTCCTACAACAACAGATTTAGATAAAGAAGCACTTAGTGAATTATCTAAAATAGCTGAAGTAAATTGGGAAAAATATGGTTTAGATATGTTAAAAGCTGGTACATCACTTAAAGGTAAAACAAAAGAAGAAATACTTTATACAGATTTCAAAAACTTCACAGTTGGTTCAGAAAATATGGGAATTGGACAAATCTTTACCTTTAACTTTGACGAACTTAAAGCTGATAGTAAAGAATATATTGATTTACTTACCAACACAGCTAAAAACAATGATTATACTGTAATAGCTTTATTTGTAACAGATGTACTTAAAAATGGTTCTTATGTATTCTTTAATGAACAAGCAAAAGAATTAATGGAATATGCATATGACATTAAAGACATTGAACAAGGACATTTCTTACCTGATGTAGTATCAAGAAAAAAACAAATGGCTCCAAACATAATGGAAGCAATCAAACAAAAATAGAGGATAACCTCTATTTTTTCATATCTTTCTTAATTATATCAACTAAATCTATTAAGTAATATATAAAATGTTTATCAAGTCCTACAGTATCTAAAATAATAGTAAGTTCATCATGTTTCATAGAAAATCTAAATTTTCTTGATAAACTTAATACATCCATAAATAAATTTTCTCCATCTATTTTATTAGAAAATTCTTTATTAAATGTAATAGATATAAAATTCTTAGTTTGATTAACACTCTTAACATTTAATTCTTTTATTTGTTTTTCAAATAATTCTTCATACATATAAATAATAACATTATCATCTAATGAACCAAATCTATCTTCTAATTCTAACTTAACTTTATTTAATGTATCAACTGAATCAATACTATTAATTTTCTTATGTATTTCTATCTTTAAATCTTCCTCTTCAGCATATTTATCATCTATAGTAGTTTCTACTTCAATTAAAGGTAACATACTTTCATCTTTCTTTTTACTTTCAATACCCTTAAGTTTATTAACTTCATCATTTAACATATCCATAAATAATTCTACACCAACAGTATCAATAAATCCGGATTGTTCACTACCTAAAATATCCCCTGCTCCTCTAATTGATAAATCTCTCATTGCAATAGAAAAACCACTACCAAGTTCTGTAAACTCTTTTATTACATTTAATCTTTTTTGAGCTACATCAGATAATACTTTTCCTTTATTATACATTAAATAAGTATATGCAATCTTATTACTTCTACCTACTCTACCTCTAATTTGATATAACTGAGAAAGTCCATATCTATCAGCATCTATAATAATTAAAGTATTAACATTAGGAATATCTATACCAGTTTCAATAATTGTAGTACAAAGTAAAACATCATATTCCTTATTCATAAACTTATACATAACATCTTCAAGCTGATTCTTAGTCATTCTACCATGACCACATACAATTCTAGCTTCAGGAACTAAAGATTGTATTTCAGCCATTTTACTTTCCATAGTAGCAATATCATTATAAAGAATAAAAACTTGCCCATCTCTAGATAATTCTTTATAAATAGCATCTTTAATAACATTTTTATTTTCTTCCAACACATAAGTTTGAATTGGATATCTATCAATAGGAGGTGTTTCTATTAAAGATAAACTTCTCACACCAGCCAAAGACATTTGAAGTGTTCTAGGAATTGGAGTAGCACTTAAAGTAAGTACATCAATATTATTTTTATAGGATTTTATCTTTTCTTTATGTTTAACTCCAAATCTTTGCTCTTCATCAATAATTAATAATCCTAAATTTTTAGGTTTTATATCATCACTAAGTATACGATGAGTACCAATTAATAAATCTACTTTACCTTCACTAAAATCTTTAATAATTTTATTTTGTTTACTAACAGGTATAAATCTATTAAGTAACTCTATATTAGCTTCAAATCCTTTAAATCTTTCAATTGCATTATTAAAATGTTGCTGTGAAAGAATAGTAGTAGGACATAATAACATTACTTGCTTATTCGACATAATTGCCTTAAATATAGCTCTAAATGCAACTTCCGTCTTACCATACCCTACATCACCACACAAAAGTCTATCCATAGGACTACTTTTTTCCATATCTTTTTTAATCTCCTCCGTAACCTTTAATTGATCAGATGTCTCAACATATGGAAAATTCTTCTCAAATTCAATTTGTTCTTCTGTATCCTTAAGAAAAGCAAAACCTTCTGCCATCTCTCTTTCTGAATATAATTTTAATAAATCACCAGCAATACTTTCAATACGTTTTTGAATATGTAATTTAGTCTTAGCCCACTCTTTACCACCCAATTTATTTATTTTAGGAGATACTCCTTCATTTGATGAATACTTATTAATAAGTTCTAATTTTTCAACAGGAATATATAATTTATCCCCACCCAAATATTCAACCATTAAATAATCTTTTTTAATGCCATTCTTATTTAAAGTCTTAATACCACTATATATACCTATTCCATGTGTAACATGAACAATATAATCTCCTACTTTTAATTTATTAATATCTCTTATCTTAGAACCCATTCTAAAATTTGATTTATAAGCAACACCAGATTCTTTTTTATTAAATAACTCTTTTTCCGATACAACTACATAATTATTAATTACATATCCACTATTAATTTTTTTAACAACCAGATTAATTTTATTTTCAATAATTTCATCTATATTAGTAATAACAACATTATCACATAATAATTCAGATTGTAATTTATTAACTTTATATCTATCTGATAAACATATAATAACCGTTTTTTTGCTTTTAATATAACTTTCTAATCTATCACTAATCTGTTTAATATCACCAATGAAATTTTCTAACTCAAAAGCTTGATACCTATTAATATTACCTTTAGATTCATTATCAAATGAAACAAAATTAATCTCGTTTTTATAATTACTAGCTAAATCAAACATAAACTTAGTACTTAAATTAAATTCATTATTAATTTTATAATCATTCATCTCTTCAACTAATAATTCAAAACTCTTATTTACTTGATCCCTATCATTAAAGAAAATAAAAGGTTGATCCATATAATCTATAAGAGAAGAAACATTAGTATATTTAATTAAATCCCTCTGTTTTAAATCTAAATCAACATCTTTATCACATATAAATTCAGTGGTAGGACTAATTATTACTTCCTCAATCCTACCCTTAGACATTTGAGTATCAATATCAAATTCAGAAATTCTATCTATTGTATCTCCCCAAAACTCTATTCTAATAGGATTATCCATATTAATAGGAAATATATCAATAATAAAACCTCTAACCGCAATCTCACCAGTCATAGTTACAATTGATTCCCTTTTATAACCTATTTTATACAAATTATTAATTAAATTATCAATATTAACTTCATCATTTAATCTTATCTTACAAAAAGACTTCTTATAATCATTATAATTAGGTAAATATCTTAAAAAGCCCATTAAATTAGTAATAACAATTCTATTATCTTCTAATAACTGATTTAAAGTTTCCAATCTAGTTAATTTAAATTCAGGACTAATAGCCAAAGCTTCACTAGTTAAAAAATCATCCATGGGAAAAAAACATACTTTATTTGTATAATTAGAAACTATTTGAAATAGTCTATTTGCTTCATATATTGATGAAGTCACACACAGTATGTTTCTATTTTCTTTAATAAATTTTTTATATAAAAATAATCCTTTTAATTCAATAGTTAGTCCATAAATAGATTCACCATCTAAATTAGTAATTATATTATCTAATAATTTCATTCTATCACCTTAAACAATTTAAAAATACAATAAAACCACAAAAATGATACAAAAAGTACCATTAATTATATTTACTCATTAAATTATCAAAAGATATATTTAAATAATCTTCTATTATATTAGGCATTTTATCTATTATAGGATTAATTAAATCCATCTCATCTTTACTAAATTTACCTAATACATAATCTTTAGTATCCATATTCTTATTATTAGAAATACCTATCTTAATTCTTTTATAAACTTTACTATTTAAATGTAACTCAACATTTTTAAGACCATTATGCCCTCCACTAGAACCCTTATATCTTAATCTATATGTTCCAACATTAGTATCCAAATCATCACATATGATCAATATATCATTAATATCTATTTTATAAAAATTAACAAAATCTCTTACAACTTCTCCAGATAAATTCATATATTTTTGTGGTTTTAATAAAATAACTTTATCACCATTATAATTAAATATTGTATATAAACCATTAAATTTATTCATATTAAAATCAACATTAAAATGACTTGCTATTTTATCAATACACATAAAACCTATATTATGTCTAGTTTTTTCATACTCTTTACCCGGATTACCAAGTCCTACTATTAATTTCATTAAATCACTTCTTTTCTATTTCATGATAAACATCATAAACTTCACTTTTTTTCATTCCACGTTCTTTAGCAACTATCTTAATTGCTTCCATTACACTCTTACCATCTTCTAAATATAAATTAACATGCTCTTCAATTGTTAAAGATTTATACTCTTTAATTTCATTATTACCTTCAACAACAATTACAAGTTCACCTTTATATTCATTATTTTGATTAACTAATTCTTCTATAGTTCCCCTATATATTTCTTCATATTTTTTAGTTATTTCCCGGGAAATACTAATTTTTCTATTATTTCCCAAGATATTTTTCATATCTATCAACGTTTTATTAATTCTATGAGGAGCTTCATAAAGTATTAAAGTGGCGCTTATATTTTTTAAACTTTCTAATTCTTTTCTTCTTGCACTATCCTTACTATTTAGAAATCCATAATAATAAAATGGCATAGGATTAATACCAGATGAAGTTAAAGCTGGAATCAAAGCAGTTGCTCCTGGAAGGCTTACTACATTATAATTATTATCAATCGCACATTTAGCAAGTTCATACCCCGGATCACTTATAATAGGAGTACCCCTATCACTTACCAAACCAACATTAGAACCATTATTTAAATATTCTAATAGTTTATCTTTATTTCCAGATTCATTAAAATTATGACTAGAAATTAATTTTTTACTAATATCAAAATTTTTTAATAATTGTCCTGTAACTCTTGTATCTTCACAAAAAATTACATCTACCATTTTTAAGGTATTAAGCGCTCTAACAGTTATATCTTCCATATTACCAATTGGTGTTGGAATCAAATATAAAGTAGGACTATTATCATAACTTTTCTGTGACATATTATCACTTCCTATTCAAAATATTTTAAAACTTCACTAGTATATTCACCATTATCTAAATGTGTATAAAGTGGTGGTAAAACTTTCATACCAGGTTTACCATTTTTTGACCCTTCAATTAATAAAATATTTGCTTCACTATCCATTTTTGGATAAACAAATCTAATTTTTTTAGGTTCTATATTATTTTTTTTCATTTCAGTTATTATATCAATTAATCTATCAGGTCTATGCACAATAGCAATAACACCATTATTTTTAAGTAATTTACGAGCTATCATAAAAATATTTTTCAAATTTAATTTTACTTCATGTCTCGCAATAGTTTTATAATCATTTTTATTAATATTAGAAGAGTCTAAATATTTAAAAAATGGAGGATTACATGTAATAATGTTAAAACTATCACTCTCTAATTTTTTATAATAATCATTAATATCAGCATTTATAATATCAATTTGTTCATTTAAATTATTAATATTAACTGATTCAACAGCCATATCATAAACTTCTTTTTGAATTTCAACACCAATAATATTTTTATTAGTCTTAGTAGACAAAATTAAAGGTATTGGTGCATTACCACATCCAATATCTAATATCCTATCAATATTTTTATTAAGAGTTACAAAATGCGGTAAAAGTACAGAATCTAATGAAAAACTAAACATTTCAGTATCCTGTACTATTTTCATATTTTTATATCCTAATAAATCATTAATTACTTTCATTTTTTAAATCACACTCAATTACTCCAACATCAGGAATATCAACTTTATAAGTTTGCTTCAAAAGATCAATAGCAACTACTTTGCCTCTTCCTTGATTAATTTCAATAGTTGACCCTAAACATGGTAAATTTTTTCTACATTCAGTATAAGTATCATCTTCATATTTTAAACAACAAAGAAGTCTACCACAAACACCGTTAATCTTATTAGGATTAAGAGCAATATTCTGATTTTTTGCCATATTTATAGAAACACTATCTAAATCATTCAAAAATTTTGCACAGCATAAACCTCTTCCACATTGTCCACATCCACCAACTACCTTAGCTTTGTCTCTAACACCAACTTGTCTAAGTTCAATTCTAGTTTTATATATTTCAGCAAGTTCCTTTACTAAATCTCTAAAATCAATTCTAGAATCAGCAGTATAAGTAAACAACAATTGATTTTGATTAAAAGTATATTCGCACGATAAAATATTCATATTCAATTTATATTTGCTTGCTAATTTCTTACATTTATCCATTGCATTAGAAGCCTCAATTTCATTTTTTTTATTAATCTGATAATCTTTTTTTGTTGCAATTCTAACAAATTCATATTCATCCAAATTAATAGTATTATTTAACTCTTCTTTT
>JAEEGL013224714.1_pt1 | contig 14812 bp, 11 predicted proteins | sample 9134231 | NCBI WGS metagenome assembly JAEEGL01 (sample SAMN16246548, study PRJNA631951) | gut metagenome | biome: gut microbiome; feature: rumen; material: fiber-attached | host: Bos | place: Iran: Karaj | collected 2018-10 | reverse complement strand
GGAATCGTAGATAAACGTGGTGCCTGGTATACAATGGGCGAAGAAAAAATCGGCCAGGGTAAAGAAAATGCCGTAAACTTTATCGAGACTAATCCTGAAATTGCTGCAACTATCGAAGCTAAGGTTCGCGAAATTGCATTCCCAGGTCAGGTAATTGAAAAGAAGGAAACAAAGAAGGCTGCTGCAAAGAAGTCTGAAAAGGCAGCTGCCGCAGATGCAGCTGATGCTCCTGCAGACGGTGCTTTGTTTTAATTATTGAGGTGTTTTATTATGAAGCGTGTTCTTCTGGGCCTTGGTTCAAACAAATCTTATGATAATAAAACACCTCTTGAACTTCTTGCCTGTGCCGGCAGGGATTTGCGCAGCCTGATGAAGGATTGCCTTTTTTCGAGCGTGTACAAAACTCCTGCCATGTACGTAACAGATCAGGAAGATTTTTATAATGCGGTGGCTGTCGGCTATGTTGCAGACGACACCGACGCTTATGACTTTTTAAGAAAGATAAATGATATTGAGGCTAAGTATGGCCGTGACCGCGCGAAGGAAATCCGCTTTGGTCCGCGCTCCCTCGATATTGATATAGAACTTTTTGGAAACGAGCATATAGACTCGCCGACGCTCCAGATTCCTCATGTACGAATGGAAGAAAGAGCTTTTGTTTTAATACCTTCCATTGAAGTTTTAAAATATTCTGCCGATGAAATAGTTAGGGAAAAATATATAAGATGCCTTGAGGCCGTAAAAAAAACGGGTGGGGCAGAAGGAATTACAAAATTACAGGAATTCCCTAAGGCGGTAGAAAATGGAAGAAATAGAAAACTCAGTTAGCACAGAAAACGCTGGCGGTACAACAGTTGCGGTAAAGCATGCATATAAGGCCGGTGAATTTGAAGGTCCTCTTGATCTTCTCTGGGCTCTTATCCGCGAAAGTAAAGTAAATATCTATGACATCCCGATTGCTCAGATTACAGAGCAATATCTTGAATATCTTGATTACGCAGTTCAGACAGATCTCGGAGATCTTTCAGAATTCTACAGCTGGGCTGCAAAACTTATTTATATTAAAAGCCGTATGCTTCTTCCTGTTGAAGTTGCTTATGATGATGAGGATGAAGAAGATCCTCGTGCAGAGCTTGTAGAAAAACTTATCGAATATCAAAAATTTAAGAAGCTTTCTTCTCTTATGGAAGAGCAGGAAGATGATTCAGAATGGAACTTTGAACGCAAGAAGATTCAGCGTGTCCTTCCTTTTGATGAATCAGATGACATGTGGGAAGAAGTAGACACATGGGAGCTTCTGCAGCAGATGCAGGATATCTTCAAGTCTATCATGAAGCAGTATTCAAATGAAAAGATTTTGAATATGTATGAGGAGATTTCTGTAAACGAAAAAATTACCCTCATGAACGAACTGCTAGAAGATAAAAAAGAATGTATGTTTACCGATCTTCTTACCCGTCCTGGAAACGAAATGGATGTAATTTGTGCATTTATGGCTATTCTCGAGGCTGTAAAGTTTAAGATGATTACAATTTTCCAGAATAAGCTTTTCGGCGACATCAAAATCTGTGCTCGCGAAGAAAATTCCGGCTACGTGCCTTCTGAAGAAGAACTGACTTCAAATTAATGTTTTTTTATGCTAAACTCTGCTCATGGACTTTAATAAAGAAACTGCACTTGTAGAAACTATTTTATTTCTGGAAAGCGAACCACTTACTGCCAAGGTGCTTGCAAATAAAGCACAGCTTTCTGAAGAAGTAACAGAACAGTGTATTGAAAAACTCAAAGAAAAATATTCAGCAGAAGACTCAGGTATAGAGCTTGTAATGATTACAGGCGGCTGGTGCCTTGCGCCTAAAAAAGAATACTGGGATGTATTAAAAGAGTTTTATGGTTCAAAACGAGAAGGCAGACTTTCAAAATCTGCAATGGAAACTCTTGCAATCATTGCATACTCTCAGCCTATTACCCGCGCAGAAATTGAACAGATTCGTGGTGTTGGTGTTGATAATATGATTCGTCTTTTAATAGACCGCAATCTAATCAAAGAAGTTGGAAAAAAAGAGGCACCTGGCCGCCCAACACTTTTTGGAACTACAAAAGAATTCTTAAAGCTTTTCCGTTTGAATTCGATTGCAGAATTGCCAAAGCTCGACGAAGACGAGCAGGAGAGATTCGAACTTGCCCGCTAATTCAGAAAATACAGAAAAAGAAGAAATCAGACTGCAGGTTTATCTTGCTCACTGTGGTGTAGCAAGCCGCCGTGCATCAGAACAGATTATTCTCGATGGGCGAGTTTGTGTAAACGGCATTGTAGTTACAGCACTTGGAACAAAAGTGACAGCCGGCGACACTGTTACAGTAGATGGTAAGCGTGTTCATCTGGAAGAGCGAAAGTGTTATGTTCTCCTTAATAAGCCTGCAGGTTACGTCTGTTCTGCAAGTGATGAAAAAGGTCGTCAGGTTGCGGCAGATCTTTTACGCGACAGTTACAAAGAGCGCCTTTATAATGTAGGCCGCCTGGATATGTACAGTAAAGGAATGATTCTTTTTACAAATGATGGAGATTTTGCAGCTAAGCTTTCTCATCCATCAAGTCAGATAGAAAAAGAATACATAGTAGAAACAAGTCAGGATGTAACAGAAGAGACTGCAAAACTTCTGGAAAAAGGTGTTCGCGTAGATAATGTTTTTTACAAATGTGTACACTGCGATGTACTTAAACCTCGTAAAATCCGCATAGTTCTAATTGAAGGTAAAAATCGCGAAATTCGCAAAATGCTCGAAAGTCAGAATATTGGAACTCGTTCGCTTGTCCGTGTGCGAATAGGAAATGTAAATCTTGATGACTTACGTCCCGGGGAACATCGAAATTTAACTGAGAAGGAAGTGAAAGGATTGCTTTCCTTGTGCAGGGAGTAAAACTGTGTTTAAAAAACTGATAGAGGCTTATCGTAACAGATACTTTATAGCACCAGTTGATCTGGCAGATTCTGCAGAAACAAACAGACTGCATTTGATTTTTATAAGTCCGTTTCTTTTTTTGTTTGGTATAATCAATCTGTTGTTTTTTCTGATACTTTATCGTGATGAACTTTCAGAACATTTCTCAACTTTTCTTTATTACAGCATAATAATTGTTTTAAGCCTTTATATGTATCTGCATTCATATTTTGTAAAAAATGTTACAAAAGAAAAAACTTATTGGGTAAAAAGCCTTCCATTTTATATCGGGTTCCTTGTTTTTTTAGCAACAGGTATCTTGGTTATTATTGATAATCAGCCTTTTAACGGCTTAATTACTTGTGCACTTACGAATATTATTGCTTTATGCATCTTTTCTTTTTCTCCTTTATTTTTCCTTGTAAGTCAGATTATTGTTATTTGTTTAATTGCTGCAGATGTATATGCTGCTTTTGAACTTACAGGGTTGATGAATGTTGTTTTGACTGCATTTCTTATGTTCTGTATGTCTTTGTATAAATGTCGTACAGAAAAGAAAATCATATCGCTTCTAAAAAAGCAGAAACAGAATCTTGAAGCTAAAACTTTTGGAAATTTCACACTTTTGTATAATAATACAGTAATAAAATTTTCAAGAACAAAATCTGAAGAACTGCTGGCTTATCTTATTTATAAAAACGGAAGTTCAGTAAAAACAAAAGAACTGATTACAGCTCTTTATGGAAAAAATGCGGATTCTTCACGATACGGTGCAAGTTTAAGAAATCTGATAGTTGATATAAAGCATACTCTTTCTGAACTCGAAATTCAGAACTTTTTCATTTCAGAGTATAATAATTTCCGTATTAATCCAGAAGTAATAAAATGCGATTATTATGATTTTCTAGAAGGGGATTCAGTTGCAAAAAAGAAATTTGCAGGTGAATTTATGAGTAAGTTTGAATGGGCACAGGGAACTTCAGAATTCCTTAAGCAGAAGTTGATAAAATAGATTTGACAAGTTTATAAATCCACTTATATACTGATTCCTATGAAAAATCTTATTTCTGCATATCGTAACCGGTATTCTATTTCAAAATTAGACTTAGCAGATTCAGCTGAAACAAATCGTCTTCATATTCTTTTTATAAGTCCTTTTTTATTTGCATTTGGCTTTGGAGATTTGATTGTTCTTTCAATTCGGCAGTTATATAGGGGCGGAATTAAAACAGTTTCATTTATGTATTTTGGAATTTTTACACTGCTAAGTATTTGTCTTTTCATATATTCAAAATGTGTTAAAAAAGTATCACGGGAAAAATCCTATATCTTAAAAACAATTCCATTTTATATGCTTTTGTGGACTTCCATGGGGGTTTCTGTTTACAATTTCTATATACTGCAACAGCCATATAATGGAGTTCTTTCTTACTGTCTTAGCTGTTTCCTTGCATTAATTGTATTTTCTTTTTCACCAATACCGTTTATGCTGGCATTGTTTACGGGGCTTTGTTTTCTGATACCCGGTGTTTTCAAAAATTTCGGCCTGACAGGGTTACTGGATACCATACTTGTTGCAGTTCTCGGGTCTTGCTGTTCTTTGTATAAACGACGTATAGAAAAAAAATATATAATGATGCTTAAAAAGCAGAAAAAAAGTCTTGAAGTAAAAACCTTTGGAAATTTTACACTTTTATATGAAAACAAAGTAATTAAATTTTCAAGAACAAAATCACCAGAGCTTTTGGCATACTTGATTTATAAACGGGGAAGTTCTGTACAGACAAAAGAACTTCTTACAGTGCTCTATGGAGAACATGCAGATTCTTCAAAATATGGTGCAAGCCTGCGAAATCTTATTGTAGATATAAAGCAAAGTTTAGCAGCTCTTGAAATACAAAACTTCTTTATTACCGAATATAATAATTTTCGTATTAACCCTGAATCTTTGAAATGTGATTACTATGATTTTCTTTCAGGTGATGAGAATGCAATAAAAAGCTTTGCGGGTGAGTTTATGAGTCAGTACAGCTGGGCAGAAGATATAACTGGATTCTTAGAGATGAAAGTAATAGGGTAGATTTCCCAGGTGTAAGACCCGGGAAAACACTAACGCAGCGCATCTTTTGGGAACTGAATGTTTACATCTGATTCAGGAATTGTAACAGGTTTGAATTCGTTCCAGGCTTCATGAATCGGAATGAGCTTGTGTTCTTCCGGATATTTATTCCATTGTCTGATACCAAGTTTTAATCCAAGTTCATAAGAATCTTGAGGAACCGTAATTTCATAAGGAATCCAGATTTTGCCATCCTGAATGATATATTTGTTTTTTCCGTAAACTTTATCAGCCTGGGCAGCACTTAAACCGGAATCATAAGCCATATAAATATGGCCTGGAATAGTTATAAAGGCAGTCTGAATGCCAAGCGCTTCAAATAGAGCGCAATTCAAAATGGAAAGATCATCGCAGTCGCCGCCATGGTAGAGCAGAGTCTGATAAGGGAATTGAAGAAAGTCAACCGCTATAGTATCAGACGTTGAAAAGACACTTGTAGGATCTATAACGTAGTTGATTCCATAGGCTTTAAGAACCTCAAAAACCGCTTTTGCATAAAGCTGATTGGCACTCTCTGCAGAATTAAGCTTATTCCTCAGGGCGAGCATAATCTGCCTTGAGAATCGCTGCACAGCCCCGTCCTTAGCCGAAACAAAAGCCGCGGCTCTCCTGTCGTCTTCCCAAGACATCGAGTTCCTTGTCAGAGTCTGCAAAAAGAACCTGCTCTCAAAAGTACCCCTCTGGCCGAGGTTTTTATAAGAAACCGTCACAAGAGCATCAGTCAGCTGCTTTTGCATCTGATTCATAATGTTCTCATTCAAAAAGGCTGTCAGGTCAACGTGAAATTCCTCACCGGCTTTCACTTTATCGAAACTTCCAGCAACCTTTGGAACAGACATAAACTGCTCGATGAAGACAGAAACTTCAATATCAGTTAAATCGTTCTTTTCAAGATTCGTAAAAGAAATGCTTCCAAAACTGTTCGTGTCGTAATGAGCGTAGAAAATAGGGAAGAGCGCTTGAGTTTCAGAATCTACAAGAGCAAGTGCTTCTCTTTTAAAAATCAATTTCGTAAGGTTTATGGAAAGACCGATTCCTGCCTGTATTGAATTCAGGAAAGGCTTTGGTGAGTAATAATAATTCTGATAGCCGCCAAAAATGCTTGCCTTCAGGACTGGAGAAATATAATAATTTACGCTTGCTCTTCCGCCAAAGGAAGGGCCGCTTGCAGATTTCATTGCCTTTGCAGTGTTTTCTGGCAGCATCCACAATCCGCCGCAGGCTTCAGCAGAAACACTAAAGCGGTCTGCAATCCTGAAATTATAACCGATTGACCCGTTAAAATTATAAAGCAAAACCGGCTCTACATTCTGCGCCATCATAATTACCGGGCTTGCCTGAACCGAAAAATAAATGTCATCGCGGGATCGTACGCTGAATGCATTTAAATCAATGGAAGCAATTCCTGACAGAACATTATTAAATTTCGACCCGAGGGCAAATTCATAAGAGGGCATAAGCCTTACAGACAAATCTGCTGCATAGGCAGAAAAATGAAAAGCCGAAAATACAATTGATAAAATCGCCGAAAGGAAAAGAGCCTTTATTTTCTTCATAAAAAAGCTCCTTAGTCATCCAGCACAGAACGGACATTCTCAAGACCTTTCAGTGCGGCTTTATTATTCGGTTCGATAGAAAGAATCTGTCTGTACTGCTTTTCGGCAGCGGAATAGTTCTTTTCTATCATGTAAACGTTTCCAAGGTTGTTGATTGCAGAAATATTGTTAGCGGCAGCTCCCTTTGCAAATTCGTTTTTAGCATTTGCATACTGTCCGGCGCGAACATAAGCAAGGCCCAGCTTGTTTGAGTCTCCGGATTTTTTTGCGCGGTCAATTACCACTGTCAGATCAGAATTGATATATTCATTTACAGCGTCCTTAAACAAGGCTTCTACTGTTGTTTGCGATGGGCGGCTAAGAACGTTTCCATAGCCCGTGAAAATTGCCGGAGGATAGTTTTGCCAGGCGTAATGAGTTTCTATAAAATCATAGCTGGCCTCTTCACTGTTAATAATCTCTTCAATGAGTTCTACTCCGCGTTCACGGCTTTTTGTAAAACCGGCTTCAAAGGCTGCCATGGAAAGGGCAAAATAAACTGTGTTGTCTGTAATGACCAGATTATCAGGATTTGCAAAATGATTGATTGCAGAAGCCGGTTTAAGCTGAGTATCTACAAGAATAAGAAAATCATCTTCCAGAGGAATGAAGGCAGTTCCTATACCAACAGATTCAAGGCAGGATGCGTATAAGATTCCCAGTTCATCGTAGTCTCCGGAGCTGAAGTCCATTGTCTGCAGAGGATACTGTATGTAGTCCGCTTCTGTTCCAAGATGATAGTCTGCATAAGGAGTTGTTTTATCTCCTGAATAAACTATGCCGCTTGCTTTCAGAGAATCAAACATTGCGGCGGCAAACTGCAGGTTACGGTTCATTCCCGAATAAAGCTTGTTGCGGGCAATGCCTGCTACATATTTTGCATATTCAAGAATTTCCGGTGTGTCCGGCGAAATGTAGGCCGCAAGAGATTCTGTGTCGCCCCACATATAGGAATTGCGGTTTGAAACTTTAAGCGAAACTCCCTGAACAGAAGATTTCTTTTTTCCAAGAAGTTCATAATCAATTATGAGGTTTCCGGAAATCATTCCGTTTTCGGCAAAGGTCAGGAGTTCAGAAGAAAAGTCTACCGGCAAATCTACAGAAACGCTTCGCATTTTTTTTATTACAGGAATTGTTTCTGTCTGCAAGGCACTGGATGTATACTTTCCTGCGGTAAAACTTACAGTGACATTTTTGATTTCTGCTGATTCTCCATTGGTGAGAATAACTGTTGCAACCGGGTCGTTTTTGTAAAGCTGCATGTAAAGAGGGTAGACTTCCGATTCCTGTCTGATTGTTGCGTAGCAGGCATTTTTTGAGGAACTCTTTGTAGAAAAATTCAGCTTAAGGGAAATGCCGGCAACTGGAGCTGCCATCATTGTTTTTGCTCCACCGCTAAAAAGGGAATTAAAACCATTAGTGGTAAGGAAGGAGTTATATCCGCCGTTTACAGAAAGGGTCAGGGTAGGAGTAAAGCGGAATCCTATTTCTCCATAACTACGCCAGTACAAGTCCGAAGCATTCTGTTTTTCATTTCCATTGGTAAAAGAAAAATTATAAAAACCGGCTGCTCCGCCAAGACCAAAATACATGCGCGAAAAAATATTGTGATAAAGTCCAAGTCCAAGTCCGCCGTAAAGAAAACTTACCGGTGTTCCAGAGCCTTCCGGAGTTTCATAAAGAAAGCTTCCTTCGCCGCCAAGTGTTACCCAGTCGAACAATTGAATGTCACCCTGTACCGTCACATTTGCGGCAGGTTTGTAATGCTCTTTAAGGGGAATTGCCACTCCCGGATTAAGCCTTAAAGAAAAATCCAGTGTAAAGACATTAGCAGCCGAAAGTCCAGAAATCAGAAATAAAGAAAGAAGTGTTTTTTTCATAGTTGTTTTCATAAGTTTTTGACGCTCCTCTTTATTCCTTGTATTTGATGTCGCTCATTATAACATCGCCATCTGCAAAGTGAATGATTGTCCTGTAATAACAGCCTGATGGAACACCTTTGTAATTATCTTTGAAGGAATAGGTTGCGGTACTTTGAACAGTCTGCTGAGTGTAGCCGATAATGGAACCAGAGGAATCAAGCTGATATACAGTCTGTGTCGCAGGTTTTGCTGTTAAAACTCCAGTTTCTGCACCTCTTCTTTCCCAGTCACGATAATCAGTTTTGTCGATATCATCCGGGATATAATCTTTGAAGAACATTGTATGAACAAGAATAGGATTATCAAAGAATATTTGAATGCCGTTTAAGCCTGTTAATGCGTTTTTACTGTTGCAGTTTACATATTGAGTATCTGTAAGATAATAGTATCTTGTATTATAAAAGCCCATTTCGAAAGTAGAATCGGTTTTCTTGTAACCGCATATTTTGAGCCACTGATTTATAACTGCTGCACCTTGTGGTCCTTGAGAGCCCTGTGAGCCTTGTTCATAAGGATTCCATGCTTTATAGACAGAACTGGTTTCGTTATACTGGTTTGAATCCCAGAGCTGCTGCCAGTCATTGTTTCCATATAAACCTGATTGATAAACCTTAACATAATCATCATCACCAAGTGTAAACGCAAGCTGCTGGCAGTAACGGGTCTCTGTTTCTATGTTACCGCCCTGCTGATCTGGGGAAGCTACCTCGTGCCAGTAGCCAAATTCATCATGGTAACCATAGTTTATTACCTGTGCTTGACTTTGAGTAAATGTTAAATCTCCTAGCAGTCGGTTTACACAAGGGAAGGATACAACATTTGCATTGTGGTAAATATCTTCGTAAACAACAACAAGACTGTAAACACCACCTTTTTCATTTCCCATTGGAATAGACAGTTGCATCATATCCGGGTGAGCACCTTCTGGCGTGTCAGGTATAGAATACTCTATTGTACGTTTATATCTTGTGTAATTTTTATTCAGTTCTTCAAGAGTATAAGTTACACTTGTTTGCAGACTGCTTCCGGTTGCTGGAATCAGATAATAAGTAAGTTCGTAATTTCCTTTTTCGTTTTTGTATAAACCGCTTTCATCTTCTGCTATAGGTATATTAATACTACCTGCTTCTGTACTTGCATAAAAAGGATCTGACCATTCAACTACAGCCGGTACATTTGGTGGAGTAATATCTCCAGAAAATGTAAGAATGTTTTGAGCTGTTGTAGTGTTATCATCATCTTTAACATCAAGATTATCCAGATAGAAACTGATACCTGTTTCCGTTTCTATCATTGGATACCTGTCATTCTTGTCTCTCAAATTTACAGATACATAAGAACCTTGTCTTCCGGTAGCCATAATATAGAATGAGTAAGAATGGATGGCCGGAAGATAGAATTCTGGTTCAGAGCTTGTATAAGTCTGTCCTGTATACCATACCACATCCTGTAAATCTTCTTGGCCTTGGTCATCTGCAACACCCGAATCACTTTGTTCTGGATTACTATCTGTCCATTTTTCACAGGCCATGAATTGATATTGAATATTTTCTTCTGCAAGGGCTGCCTCTGTTTTGTAATCATCAATCGTAACTTTATAAACTCCGGCATTCTTTACTTCTTGTATTGTGAGTTTTACGGTCTCTTTTATATAAGGACCATACTCGTAAATTGTATCTTTTACATAAATATCAGAAGAATCGCTTGCATTTGAAAGTCTTGGCTCTCTGCCTTCTTTATAAGTAGTCCAGCCGTGTTCATCTACAGAATCAAACATATATTCTACATAATTTGAAGTCATTGGAGAAAGGAAATCGCCACAGAAACTTACAGCATAAATACGGATAAGTTTATTAAGTGGAATTCCATCGGTAAAGTAGAAACTGGTACTTGACCAGTCAGACAAATTATTACCATTGGCGGATAAAACATAAGAAGATGTGCTTGAATTATATACTGACTCAAAATGCATTTTCTTTGTCGGTTGGCCTACCGGTTTTCCTTCTGCATCAAGGCTATCATAAACACAGACTACATATTGTGTGTATGTTTTTTGATCAGAATCGCCACCTTTACCACCAGCACCAGCTATTTTCTTATTTGCAAGAAGTTTTGTCGCATCCAGACCTTTTAGGCTTAATTGCACTTCGCCCGGGTTACTCTGTAAACTCTGTGCATTAACAGTATTAAATTCCGGGCGTGGATCCATATACTTTATAACTTCAGAAGAATTGCCGATTTCGTCGGAAACAATAAGCTTGATGTAGACGAATTTTGAAACCTCTCTTGTAAAGGTATATTCGCCTTTCTCCCTGTTGATTGCTATTTCATTTGTGATGTTATCTTTACTGTAGCCCCAGAAGCCTTCAATCGTGTAATCAGAAGTACAGCCTGGATAGAAAGTGTCTTTATAATTTGTAGAGCTGGTAAGTTTTACATCCTGAGTATCACCTTCTACAAGATATGCTACAGACAACCAGCTTTCTTCTGAAACTTCAAGCTGTGAAAGTTCCTCTGCAAAATGAAGAAGATTTGATTCAACCAGTGTATCTTTCAGAACGTAATATTGTTTTGCTTCTGAAGATTTGTTCAGGTTGCCTGCATAATCTTCCAGATTAAAGGTTAATTCAACAATTCCGTCCATTGTACTTTTCATATCATAAACAAGACAGTATTTGCCGTCGTCTGTTTTTTCAATGAATTCCACAGCTGATTCTGTTGTCTGTGTCGTTGCTGTTGAACCATCCGAATATCTTATTAATTTTTCGCTTACCCGGGCGCGTGCTATTCCAGAATCAGCATCGGACCCTTCCATTTCTACATAGACAGAGTTTTTGACATGGTTTGTAAAATAATTTGTTTTGTCAGTATTGCTTGCCGGCCATTCGCTGAATGGAGTACCCAGAAGCTGATTTTTTTTGTCCTTTTCAGAATAAACGTTTACCGCAGAAAGGGTAGGTTCCTTTTCATCAAGTTTTCCGTTTATGCGGTATTTGTTCTGATAAAAACCAGAACCCGTATTTCCAAATTCATCTTTTATTCCTGAAAGATCAAACTGTATTACAATGTCTTTTTTATCATTCTTTTCTTTTAAGATTCGCTGAGTTTTTACAGTTGGAATGTAAAGTATTGTTGAATCAGAAGAGAAATATGGTTTATCAAAATACTGAGCCAGGTTCTGTCCGGAAGGATCTGAAATTTTAACAGACAGATTCAAAAACTCAAGTTCACTAACAGAAGTAACAGGTTTGTTGAAGGTAAGGCTTATTGTTGTATCCTGCTGAACTCCATCATAGTCATATTCCGGAGTCATAGAACTGATTTTTGGTACAGATACACAATCCGGCTTAATCAAAATATCATTAGACTCTTCTTTTACAAGAACGCGAATCTTATAACTTCCGGTGCTTTCGTTTTTTGAAATTACTTCAAATTCAACAGGTGGAACTTCAAAAGGGGTGCCGTCCTTGTGCGTAGCTTTTAGTCCCTGAAATACGTAGGATGATTTTTTTACATTGAACTGGAGATCTATGTTGTAATTAACTGTGCATACAAAATCTCCGTCCTTATCAAAATAACCAGTGGAAATATCGTCAATAATCTGTTCTTTTACAGTAAGCGTTGATTTTTTCTGATTTCCAAAGCTGTCGTTAATTCTATAGGTGTGAGTAAGATTTTCCTGGAGAAAAAGTCCGTCAGAATCTTTTATTTTTGTAAGATCTACAGAAACCGTAACATTCATTTTTTGATTTGAATCTGGTGCAAGAATATGTCTGTTCTGTTTCGGTCTGAGATTTAAAATCTTATTTTCGCCAGATAAATATGGTTCATCAAAAAAATCTTTTAAATCTGAGTTATCAGAAAAGATGGAAATGTTATTGAAATTTTCGAATTGATTTGATGTGGAATCAATAGCCTTGTTGAAGGTGATTTGTATAATTTCATCCTGGTCGTATCCAGTCGGAATTAATTCTGGTTTTACCAGGTTTACCTTTGGAATCAGAATACAGACTGGCTGAATAAGAATGTTATCGGATTCTTCAAGAAGAGTAACTTTGTATTTATAAATTCCGTCTTCTTTTTCTTTTGCAGTACTGGTTTCTTCAAATTTTACAAAGTTATTGAGTTTATCTGCCGGTGAATTTTTATTTACCGCTTCAAGAGCTTTGAAAATATAAGAATCTTTTTTAACGGAAAACTGAAGGTCTATTGAGTATCCAACCTTACATTCCTTTTCACCACTGGAGAGAAAAGCCCCCTGTGTGGTGTCGTTGGAAATAAGAATTGTATTGCTTTTTGCATTTGCTACATCAATCAATTGTTCAAGCTGGTTCTGGACATCACTTCCATTCATAAAATTATCGCAAGATACGAATAAAAGAAAGGTCAATGAACTGATAATGATAAATAGTTTTTTCATTCTAAACATCTCCATAAATTCATGTTATATATATGTTAATAGAGATTTAGCACGGAATCAGCACATACAGAATAAATATACAGGGGAATATCAGCACAGAATCAGTACAAACTAAAAGAGAAGTAAAAGTGACAAAAAAAAGCCCGAAATCCATTTCGGAATTCGGGCAAAAACCTGTGTCAAAAAGGAGGCAAGGTTTCTAAAGTCTCTCTCCGACTTTATAAAAAAAATTACGTACGCAAGATAATTTTAGAGCCTGTTCCGCACGTTATCAGCACACCAGAGCAAAAAAAAGTAGCACAGAATCAGTACAAAATGCATAAAAAAGAGTACGCTGTCAGCACAATTTTAATAAAATATGTTATAATCAGTCTGCTTTGTTACTGGACAGTCAGATACTAAAGCTTCTGGAGATTATAATGACAAAAAAACAATTTTTTACTTTAGCTGGAATTTTTATTCTCGGGTGTGCGCTTATGCTTACTGCAAGCCTGGCAAAAAAACACAGGTCTGTAGTTGAGTGGGACGGGACTTCATATAATATTGAAAACGTAAATCCGCTTGATGCAAAGCTTGCAAGACCGTATAACAAAACTTTTGATAAAACCGGAGATGTTTTTGTAGGAATTATAGGTCTAATTGCTGTTACTGCAATTGCAGTATCTTTTTTTGCTTCTAAAGAAAAATCAAAGGGCTTTAAGACTGCTGTTTACGATTTTTTCAATTTAGGTGTTTCTGGTTTATATGCAAACAGTTTTTATAGAATCCTGAAAACTGCAGCCGGAAGAATTCGTCCTTACATGTATTTTGATAATCCAAGTCAAAAGGGTATAGAAGAAGCTGACTTTTTCCGTTCATGGCCAAGCGGACATACAGCAAATGTTTTTCTTATTTTTGGATTTTTACTTTCCTGGTTTGCAGTTCGCTATGCAGATTCAAAATTAAAAAAGCCTGTTCTTACAGTTACATTATTGTTGTGTATCACAACTATGATTTTCAGAATGCTTAGTGGAAATCATTTTTTAACAGATGTTCTTTCAGGAGCTGCTTTCGGTTTTACTGTCAGTTACGGGGTATCTGTTTTGTGCTATAAGATTTACGGAAAAGAAATAAACTGATTTTTGGAGGATGTATGATTATTGCAATTGACGGACCTGCCGGAACTGGAAAAAGTACTATTGCAAAAATGCTTGCAGAAAAATTAAATCTGACATTTTTGAACAGCGGAGGTTTTTACAGAACACTTACCCTGGCAGTTCTAGATGCCGGAGTTGATTATAAAGACGAAGCTGCTACCCTTGATTTTTGCAAAAAGCAGAAGATTGAATATACAAAAGAAGGTCATTTTATTCTGAATGGTACAGATGTTACAGAGCATCTTCATGACGACAGGGTTACTGCAAATGCATCGCAGGTGAGTGCTATTGTTGAGATTCGTCATTATGTTAATGAACTTATGCGCGAAATTACAAAGTCGCTAAGCATTGTTTGTGAAGGCCGCGATATGACAACTGTTGTGTTCCCTGATGCAGAAGTTAAGGTTTATCTGGATGCAAGTGCAGAGGTTCGTGCCCGCCGCCGCTTTGAACAGGGAGTTAGTGATATGACTCTGGAAGAAATAAAAGCTGCAATTGAAAAGCGGGATGAAATGGACAAAAACAAGAAGGAAGGTTCTCTTAAAATTGCAAAAGATGCACTATATATAGATACTTCTAACTTGACGATTGACAATGTTTGTGAGATAATAGAAAAACAAATTTCATAAATTAAAGGTTTTAGAATGGAAGAAATGGAAGTGGAAAAGGAAGAAGCT
>JAEEGL011769923.1_pt1 | contig 14812 bp, 14 predicted proteins | sample 9134231 | NCBI WGS metagenome assembly JAEEGL01 (sample SAMN16246548, study PRJNA631951) | gut metagenome | biome: gut microbiome; feature: rumen; material: fiber-attached | host: Bos | place: Iran: Karaj | collected 2018-10 | reverse complement strand
TTCTGCGTCAGTAACAAGGGATTTTTCCCACCTTGTGCTAAGGTAGCCGTCCCATGAGACCTGCTGCACCTCATTCCATTCTTCGCGGATAAGCTCAGCGCGAACAACTGCGTTTTTGTTTTTGGGGAACACAGACTTTGCGGGAGCCTCGCCCTCAGGGGTGAGACAGACATAATCAAAGCTGAGCGTATCACCTTTCTTTGGGAAGCCGCTAACATTCTTCGGGGAAGACACGCCGAGATAATACTTGGCCGGATGAACAATGACAGAGGCTCTTGTGGTAACAGCCTGATTCGCTGAGTCAGTAACCTGGGTCTCCACGTTATAGCGGTAAGCCATACCTTTGACTTTCTCGTCTCCGGTTTTGTGGACGAGCCCGATTTTTCCGTCAGCAGAAAGGCGGCCTGAGTCTGTTCCAAGCGGTGTGCGGCCGTCATAATCCTGGTGCGGGGTAAAAGACATGTCACTCCACTTTTTACCCTCAGGCATAAAACCGCATGCCTCACGGTACCATGTGGCGCTGTACATACAGTCGTTCATTGCGCCGCCGCCAAGATACTGTGCGGAAACGTCAACAGAAAGATTGTCTCCGCTGTAATAAGTCAGGTTCGGAACAGAGCTGTTTGCCTCAAAGCGCAGCCTCTCAAAGAACTGAACCTGTATGTTGCATGTTGAAGAAGTTGAGCCATTGGCACGCTTGTAATAGAGTGTATAAACACCCGGTTTGATGTCCTCAGGAATTACAAACTGTCCCCAGAAGGTTCCGTTTGCGCTTGTCCTGTCGGAATTTGATTTGTAAACCTGCGGGTTCCATGACGAATCCTGAAGCTTTATAGTATAGTTTCCCTCGTAAGGAGAGAACTCTCCGACCTCAAGATTTCTGTCTATTCCACGGAATGTTATAGTCTCACCCGGTTTGTAAAGCCCCCTGTCCGTAAAGATAAACGTCCTCTGCTTTACGTCCTCGCCATGGCGCGGAGACTCATAATTGTAAATACCTGAGCGCCATATATCATGTGAGTCAGGGCAGAACACAACCGCGTCATCTTCTGTCACAACACGGATATAGAAAGTCTGTGAATAATTCATAGAGCTTACGGCTTCCGGCTCAAGCTTAACAACCGCAAAACCTTTGCTGTCCGTCTCACTGTGGCCGATAACCGCTTTGTCGTCGTCAAACCTGTCTTTGCCGATAAATGCATAGACCTTTGCCCTTGGCACAGGCTTACCGGTCTTGAGGCTTGTCACAAGGACAGCGGCCCTGTTGTATCCCCAGCGGACTGTTACGCCAAGGTCTGTAACCTGAACGGTCATATCGTGATTGTCAGTGCTAAGCTCAGTCTTTATTTCGTCAGTACGCCAATCCCTGTAAGAATACTCATAGTTAATCTTAGAATCAAACCTTACAGTTCCGTGGTAGTCACCGGAAGACGCTTTGTCAAGGAATGGCTTTAAATCCACGCCTTCTATAATCTTTGTATTCTCCGGGTAACCTTCATCAAGACTGACTGTCTTTGAATTGTCATACAACACCCTGTCACCTGAGCTGTTTCTCAACTGACGCACTGTATACGAAGAGCCAGGCTTTAAGTTGCGGAACTTGAACGCGATTCTCGGGTCAAACTGAGACTCAAGGATTACATTACCGTAGTTCTTGAAAGAGACAAAGCTTGAGGCTCTGGGGACTGTCACTTCTTTTGTCAAAGGCTCGGAGAACGTGAGTGTGCGGCCATAGGCGTCTGTTACGGAACCTTTGAATGTGATTGAATAGGTTGACTCGTAAACCAGCGGCAGAGAGTGGACTGTCACTCTTCTTCCATATATGCTGATGTTTTTTTCTGTCACCTCTGCGTCAAGCGTTACGGAAATATTCTTTGCAATATGCGCCTCAGAATCTTTTTTCAGCGGGGCATTAAAAATATAAGTCACAGACTCGCTTCCTGCGTTAAACCTGTCGAGCGCAAAAGGCTTTAATGTTTTTATAGATTTTGTCTGCTCTTCCTGAGTCTGGTATCCGCCGCTAATGGCAGAGGCGCCTTTCTCAAGCACAAAATCAATGCGTTTGTTTTCAACAGGAGAATTTTTCAGCGCAAGGCGGAGCACATCCACGCTGCCGTAATATTGATTGGTCTGAGTCTCAAGTGTGGCTGTATATTCAACAGGAGTTCTCTCGGCAGTTTTTGTTTTGTCCTCTGAGTTTTCAGAATCGTCGCTTTCGTAAACTTTGAGATATTTTGTTATCTGCTCAAGCTCAAACGGCGCATTGAAAATTATACCGACATCTTTGGAAAGCAGCGGCGGAACCTCATCCTGGTCAACATAGTTACCTTTCTGAATCTCAGAATAGCCTCCGTATACCGACTGAATCTTAAGTGCCTCAGTATGGAAAGAAAATTCCTTAGTTCCAGAGATAGTCTTTCCGCTTGCAGAAACCGCATTGTCCTTTATTTTCAGCGTATAAAGCTTCTGCGGAATCACAGACTCAGAACATTCAAAAGACAAAAGGCTTGTGCCGTTCCAACGGAAAACACCCTTTATCTCCGGCTCAATGGAAACAATGTCGTTTTCGGCAGAAGGTTTTCCCAGCTTTGACAGCGGAACCACAGGCTCTGAAAACTGGACCTGTATGGACGGGAATTTTACAGAAGAGGGAATCGTCTCGCCAGGGAGGAAATCTATAACCTCAAAGGTCTCAGACAATGAATTCCCGCTTACAATATTCTCACCCTTAACCGATGCCCCGGAAGAAGGTCCGGAAGCCTTTCCCTTGCAGGAAAGAAGAGTGGCAGTCAAGCAGATACAAAAAAACAATCCGACTTTTTTCATGGAAAACCCCTGTATGCGTTTTTCAGCAGATTTTAAACTTATAAAATCATAGCATTTTTTAAAACTCTTTGGAATAGGTTTTAAAATCAACGAAACAGGAGTAAATTCTATGCTCAAACGGCTATGGCTACAGATTCGACCGGGACTTTTATTGAATCCAAAAACATTTTGTGTATTCTCGGGTCATTTCCAACTTCCGGGTGAAAAGCCAGGGCAAACTGATTTTTGTATCTTACGGCAGTCGCTTTTCCGCCAAAACTGGAGAGGATTTCCACACTTTCTGAAGTCTTTGAGATTGCAGGCGCACGGATAAAGTTTTCGCTCACTTTCCCAAGCCCCTTAAATTCTTCGTTTGCGATAAAGCTTCCGAGCTGCCTACCGTAAGCATTTCTCTCCACACTTACCGGCAGAGTGGCGAACCATTTCTTAGAATCATTCTCGATGTCCTGCGCAAGAAGAATCAGTCCTGCGCAGGTAGCAAAGACCGGCAGCCCTTCCTGGATTTTTTTCTGCAGGACGTCAAAAAGCCCCAGCTCTTTCAAAAGCTTTCCCTGCACAGTACTCTCTCCGCCCGGAAGAACAAGGGCATCAAAAGGCTTTTCCAAGTCTTCCTTTTTGCGGATTTCAAAGCACTTTGCGCCAAGACTCTCAAACATTTTCTCATGCTCAATAAAAGCACCCTGCAAAGCAAGAACTGCCAGTGTCTTCATCTGATCCCCCTCTGACTATTCGCCTCTTTTTGCCATCAAAAGCTTTATCTCATCCTCATTGATTCCGACCATTGCCTCTCCCAAGTCTTCGGAAAGGCTCGCAACAATGGACGCATCCTTATAGTTTGTAACAGCCTTTACGATTGCGGCCGCACGTTTCTCGGGGTTACCGGACTTAAAGATTCCTGAGCCGACAAACACACCCTCGGCACCAAGATACATCATCAGCGCGGCATCAGCAGGGGTTGCGACTCCTCCAGCCGCAAAGTTCACAACAGGAAGCCTCTTGTTTTCATGGACATATTTCACCAGATCAAACGGAACCTGAAGAACCTTCGCGCGCTCAAACAGCTCGTCATCGCGCAAAGCCACAATCTCCGCAATCTCTCTGTTAATCAGACGCATGTGGCGCACAGCCTGAACAACATCACCGGTTCCAGGCTCACCCTTTGTCCTTATCATAGAAGCGCCCTCAGCAATACGACGCAGCGCCTCGCCTAGATTTTTTGCGCCGCAAACAAACGGCACTTTAAAATCGTGCTTGTTGATATGGTAAACATCGTCAGCCGGAGAGAGAACCTCGCTTTCGTCAATATAATCAATCTCTATAGCCTCAAGAATCTTTGCCTCCATAAAGTGGCCGATCCTGCACTTTGCCATAACAGGAATACTCACCGCCTGCTGAATACCCTTTATCATCTTTGGGTCACTCATTCTCGCAACCCCGCCTGCCGCACGAATGTCAGCAGGAATTTTTTCCAAAGCCATAACCGCACATGCTCCAGCCGCCTCTGCAATCTTTGCCTGCTCAGGTGTTGTAACATCCATGATTACGCCGCCCTTAAGCATCTGGGCAAGCTCCTTATTCAACTCATACTGGTTTTCTTTTGCTTCAGCCATTTTTTTCTCCCGGCAACCATACGCTCAAGTCTTTGCCTGTTGCCTTTTAACTGCTTATTGCCTTTAAATTGAATACACAGTAGAATAATTTTAACCTTATTAAAATACTCAATTCAAAACATTTTAACATGGTCAGATTTTTTAACAGGAAAATCACATGCTCACATATTCTTTTGAAAACATTGGCACAAAACCTCTTTATGAACATCTTTACAACTGCATCAAGAGCGATATTCTCAGCGGAAAACTAAAGGCCGGGGAAAAGCTCCCGTCCAAGAGAACCTTTGCCGCTAACCTGAGCGTCAGCACAATCACAATCGAAACCGCTTATGGCCAGTTGTCCGCAGAGGGATATATCCAGTCTAAGCCAAAGAGCGGATATTTTGTCGCACAGATAGACCGCGAGCTGATTCAGTCTGAAAAAATAAAAGACAGCGTTCAGCAGATTAAGTCAGAAAAAAAAGCTACAAGTGAAAAAAAAGAATGCCACTGGATTGCAGACTTCAGCTCAAACGCAATCTCACAATACGCATTTCCCTTTCAGACCTGGGGAAAAATCATGAAGTCTCTGATTCAAAGTGAAAGCACAAAACTGATTGAAAGAACACAAGGCACCGGTTGCGCAGAATTAAAAGACGCTATTGCCGCACACTTGAGAAGCTTCAGAAACATGAGCGTGAATCCTGAGCAGATAGTCATCGGAGCCGGAGCAGAATATCTTTACGGACTAATAATCCGCCTGCTAGGACAAGACAACATCATCTGTCTGGAGAATCCCGGTTACCAGAAAATCAAAGACATTTACAAATCCAACGGAGCAAAATGTGTTCTTGCGGGAATGGAAGACTCAGGAATAAAAATCGGCGAGCTTAGAAAATCAAACGCGGGAATCGTACACATAAGCCCTTCGCACCACTTTCCGACCGGAAACATTATGTCTGTCTCAAAACGCTACGAGCTGTTGGGCTGGGCAAATGAAAAAGAAGGCCGCTATATTATAGAAGACGATTACGACAGCGAGCTGCGCTTTACAGGAAAACCGATACCGCCGCTGTGGAACATGGACACATCCGGCCGCGTGATTTATCTCAACACATTCTCCAAAACGCTTTCACCGGCAATCCGCATCAGCTACATGATTCTGAGCAAAGAACTTGTAAATCTCTACCAGCAGAAACTTTCTTTTTTAAGCTGCACCGTCTCCAATTTTGAGCAGTACACACTCGCAAAATTTATTTCCGACGGTTACTTTGAAAAACACTTGAACCGACTCAGAACTTATTACAAAAAAAAGCGAAACAAAATCATTAGTGAATTTGAAAACAGCGCTGTCAGCAGAAAAATAAAAATCATTGAGGAAAGCTCCGGGCTGCATTTTCTTCTGAAGATACAGACTGAAAAATCAGATGAAAAACTAAAGGCTGAGCTCCAGAAAAGAAAGGTAAATATCCAGAGCCTCTCAGAATTTTACGACACAGACTCTCTGCGGCAGGACAGCAGTCTGCATACCTTTATAGTCAACTATTCGTCGATTGAAGACAAAGAGATAAAGCTGGCCATAAAGGTTTTTGAAGATATTCTCTCTGAAGAATGAAGAACTGACACGCGGTGAATGAATACTCAGCAAACGCAGGATAAGCCCAGAACCGTTTCTTGTTTACGGATTTATTTTTTTTCCAAAGTCTCGTTCATGCTGCCGGTTCTGTAGCCGATTACATCCAGCGCAACATAAGCAAAGCCATACTCCTTGAACTTTCTGTTTACCTCAAGGCGCACCTTCTCTTCCATAAACTTTCCGAACTCATCAGGTGAAAGCTCAATGCGCGCAAGATTGCCGTGGATTCTTACCCTGAGCTGGTGAAAGCCCATGTCCAGCAGAAGCTGCTCCGCCTTGTCCACCATACCGAGCTTTTTCTCAGTGATAAGATCTCCGTAAGGGAACCTGCTTGCAAGGCATGCAAAGGACTGCTTGTTCCAGGTAGGAAGGCCAAAGTGCCCGGACAGCTCCCTTATCTCCTGCTTGGTAAAACCGATTTCCCTGAGCGGACTTTTTATGCCAAGCTCCGCTACCGCCAAGAGACCCGGCCTGTAGTCGCCGTTGTCGTCAAGGTTTGAGCCTTCCGCAACCTGGGCAATGTTCTGCTCAGCGGCAAGCCTTTTGATTTTTTCAAACAGCTCGCGCTTGCACAAGTAGCAGCGGTTTTTAGGATTCTGGGAAAAGCCCTCAATCTTTAGCTCCTCTGACTCAACAACAAAATGCCTTACCCCTGCCCCGGCGCAATATTCCTTAGCCTCGTTCAATTCGCGTACCGGAAAAGAACAGGACGAAGCCGTAACCGCAATCACGTTTTCGCCAAGCGCATCTTTTGCCGCATAAAGCAAAAAGGTAGAATCCACACCGCTTGAAAAAGCAACCGCCACACTTCCGAATGACGCAAGACAGGCCTTCAGCTCATCATATTTTTTCAGCAGCTCTTCTTTCATAAACTTTCTCCAAAGATTTCAGATTTTTAGTGAAGCGTTTTATACAAGCGCAAGCCCAATCAATTTCTCAAGATGAATCTCAACGCTGTCAAGGCAGTCAACAGAACAATTTTCTTTGTTAAGCAAAAGAGGAAGCTCCGTGCAGCCAAGAATCACAGCCTCGACTCCATGCTCAGAGCGCATCCTGTTTATTATCTCCGTGAATTCTTTCAGCGTAGATTCCTTGACAATGCCAAGCTCCAGTTCCTCAAGGATTCTTTTTGCAACAAGCTCACGGTCAGCCTTCTCTGGAATCACAACATCTACTCCTGCGGCAAGCAGGTCTTTTTTCATATAGTCTTTTTCCATCGTAAAGATTGTTCCAAGAAGGGCGACTTTTTTGTAGCCTTCTTTTACAACTCTTTCGCAGACAGATTTTGGAATGCTTACCAGCTGCACATTTGTCTTTTTGACAATCTCATCATAAACGATGTGCATGGTTCCGGCAGTAAGGGCAATCACCTGTGAGCCGGTCGCAGCAAGGGCATTCACCTTTTCGCTGAGATAATCCGCAAGAGCTTCATATTTTCCGCCTGCGACAAAGTCCCATGCCTTTCTGAAATTCACGCTCTCTATCGCAAGGTCAGGCATCGCTTTTCCGCCAGTGATTCTGTCAATCCTTGAGTTGAGTTCCCTGTAATACATCAAGGTCGATTCCGGCCCTGTTCCGCCCACGAGTCCTATTTTTTTCATTTTTCCTTTTACTCCGCCAAAGATTTATCTCAGCTCAGCGACAATCTTCTCAATATATTTTTTGTCAGAAATGTCGTAGGAATGAGCAACCCTCTCCGCCTCTTTCTTTTCATCTTCCGTCGCATCTTTTTTTGAGGCAAGAGCCTTTGTGAACATCTTCATCATAACTTTGGAAAAAGCGTTCATCTTTTCGTAACAAAGACCACCCGGGCAGTAAAAAAGCTTTACGGTTTGTTTCTCGTCTTCAGTCAGGATTTTTTCCAAGGCTTCATCCACAATCGGAGCCTCGGCAGGAGTCGCACCTACAGCAAAGACAATCAGCTTTTTTCCCGCATCAGAAAGAGAGGGAATCTGCTTCCTGAACCACGCGAGCTTTGCAAGGGTTCCGGCCATAAACCAACTGCCGAAAACAACCGCATCGTAGTCCAAGAGATTTTTCTTTGCCGCCTGCTTTATGTTCACGCACTCGCAAGAAGCAGCCTCAGCAATCCATTCCGCATACTGTTTTGTAAACCCGGTCTGGCTGTTGTAAATTACAATCGATTTCATATTATCACTCCTTTGCCACCACTAAGCTACAAGAGCCTACTCCTGGCAAAAATCATAAAGCTTGTCATAAAAGCCCTTGCCTTCTTCAAAGGCCGCATGCCCCAGCCCCTTGTATATAAAGAGGCGGCTGTTTTTTATTCCTTTGTTCAGCTCATAGGGCGCATCGTTGCCCACAGTGTTGTCATCATCGCCCGCAACAATGAATGTCGGACATTCAATCTTGGACAGGTCCGGCCTCGCGTCAAATTTCATGATCGCATTTGCATTCCGCAAAAAACGCCCGTAACTTTTAGGCTTTGTGAATCTTGCCATAATCGGAAAGAGCCACCTGTTTTTTTCAAGATACGCCTTAGAATACATTTTTTCCGCAGTATCCACCATCAGCGAAACATGGTCTTTTTCTTCAGCCATCTTTATCCACGAGCCAACCGCATCAGTCACGACATCGTTGGCGTAAGGAGCAGTAACAGTCAGGATGAGTTTTTCAACACGGGAAGCAAAATCTATGGCAAGGTACTGGGCAATCATTCCGCCCTGAGACACGCCAAGAACACAGGCTTTTTCAATGCCAAGCAGCTCCATCACCTTTGCCTGGTCATGCGCCATCTGACGGATAGAATAGTCCAGAGCCATTTTGTTTTTCCTGCTGAACATGTAAACAGTATACTCTTTAAAAAACTTTTTGTAAGGTCCCGATAACAAAAAAGCCTTTCCCTTTACAGTCGCAAGACCGTCCGACAAGCCGGGGATAACCACAAGCTTTTTACCGCCGCTTCCAAAAGACACGTAATACATTTCCGTATCATCAAACTTTACGCAACCATTCTTGAGCTTAGCCATACATCAGCCTCCCATCATAAAGATTATAGATTCCGCAAGACAGGAAAACATTTTTTCCGGCTGATATTCTCCGCAAAGACTGCCCTTGTCATAACAGCCGGAAAGAACATATCCAGTCTGAATACCGTGATATGTCAGGATTAAAAACTGAAGGATTTCCTCAAGTGGCTTCACCGGCTCAAGCTTCTCCTCCCCGATGATTTTCTCAAGATATTCGCCCAGAGCCTGAACAAGATACAGAAGCGGACTCTGTGCTTCTTTGCCAAGATTCTTTGCGATACGCTTTCCACGCTCAGGCTCGCTCATGGCAAGAGTGTCGCTGTAGAGAGAGATTTTCAGCACATCTGTTCCCGCCTCAAGCATGTGTTTGGAAAGCATGGCGCAAACCTCACGGATGATACTTTTCCATTTATCCGGCTCAGCCTGCCCAAGAATCGAATCAAGCCTTTCGTCAAACCTGTGCTGCGAATTTATTTTAATCACAAGATCCCTCAGCACCTCGTCAAGATCATTGTAATATTTGTAAATCACGCCATGCGAAAACCCCGTCTCAGCAATCACGTCTTTCATAACCACCGAAGTTATGGGCTTACGGGTACAGACCCTGTATGCGGCCTCCACAATCTCTTTGCGCTTGTTTTCAAAGTATTCCTCATTGACCCTCGGCATGGCTCCTCCGTGGAATGGTGGTTAACATTGGTGTATTAAAATGACACTATGTCATTTTAATAGGGAGAAGGAGGATTTGTCAAGAGAAAAAATTTGCATACTAATTTATAATTTAAACGATCTTCACCAAACTTTTGCGGACAACTTACACATCACACTTTTTTTAGAACTATTCCCCCCGCAAAACCTCCACCCCAGCCCTAACCTTCTCATCCTCAGGAATCACAAAAATAATATCAAGATTATAATCCTGGTTCTGGCTGATAAAATCTTTGCAGGCACAGACAGCCTGTGTCCAGGCACCGTGAAGGGGGTAGCCGAAGATACCGGCGGAGATCAGGGGGAACACTACCGAATGTATCTCGTTTTCGCGGCAAAGCTCAAGGGAACGTTTGTAAGCGCCATAGAGTGCCTCAGGCTCTCCGTGTTTTCCATCGAAATACTCAGGGCCTACTGCATGAATTATGTATTTGCAAGGGCAGTTGAACCCCGGAGTGATAACCGCACTGCCTTCGTCGCAGTGGCCGATTGCGTTGCATGCCGCTGTGAGTTCTGCCACACCTGCCTTTCGGAATATTACGCCGCAGACTCCGCCGCCTGCCCAAAGACCTGAGTTTGCAGCATTTACGATGGCATCTGCGGGGATAGCCGTGATTCCTTTTTGTTGGATTGTAATCGAACTCATCTGTTTTTCTCCTTATAAGACATTATTTGTGTCTACGCTCATACTCCCGGTAGAATACATCTTCCCATGTATAGTTTCTAGAGCTGGTGGAATAAAGGGCCGTGTGGGTCAGATGATAATAACCGCAGTCTTTGCAGTAGTATTTGCGGCGGGGAATTGACACTGAACGGCATCGAAAAAATAAATTCTGTTTTTTTGAATTAAAACATTCGCCCCCAGCCTGAAACTTTACCTCTTACCGTTAGACATATATTTTTCGGCAACAGCTTTTGCACAGTCAAACACTTCGTTTTTTAAGCCTTCCGGAGCAAGAACTGTAACTGACTGACCAAAACCTAACACCCAGCTCAGTATCTGCTGCCTCTGATTAGAGGAAAACTTGAGGTAGACAGAGCCGTCTTCTTTCTGCTCCACCACCTGGTCCTTGTGCCAGTCACGCTCCAGAATATAATTTGCAAGACTTGCGTCAAACAACAACTCGTAGTCTTCCGGGTCGCCGTTGTTGCGCCAGATTCCAAAGTTCAGATCAACTTCTTTGCTGATGTCAAAGTTTTCCGGCACTTTGAATTTTTCCTGTGTGATCCTGATGTTTTTTATTCTTGACAAAGCAAAGATTCTCTTGTCGCCCGCGCTAGGGATTGGAAGGGCGGCGTCAGCCGTTGCCGAAGGCAATGGAGCGTCAGCGGAACCCTGCAAAGCCCGACCCGCGTCAGCGGGGAGCGCCCAATGGTCAAAGCCGAATACATACCAGTTTCCTTTCTGACACAAAACGTGGTACGGATCAAAAGTGCGCGATTTGTATTCCTGGCTTCCTGCCGAGCGGTAATCGAAAAGCAGGACACAATGAGTCTTTATGGCCTCAAAGATTTTTTCAAAGACGCCCTCCTGAATCGAAGGGAGCGGGTCGCTTATAAAAGTGATGTCATTGTTCAAAAAGCCGGTGTCAACGCTCACCTGGTTTGGCAGAAGCTCGCTGATTTTTCCCATCATGTGGCGGAACTGATTTTCGAGCGGTGTGTTCTTGTACTGCTCCATCAGATGCAGAACGGTGCTCACGGTAAACAAGTCGCCCTCGGTAAGCAGAACGTTTTTTATCGCAAATGTCGGATCGGTGTAATAATAGCCCTTGCGCGTCCTGTCACACTCAAGCGGCGCCTGGTACCTGTCGCGCAGAAACTCTATGTCGCGGAGAATTGTCCGGCGGCTCACACCGTGTTTGTCCATGAAATACTGTATGCCCGGATAAATCCCTGAGCGGATGTCCTCATCAATCTGAATAATGCGGTGAGTTCTGAACCTGTCTTCTCTTTCTGCCATAAATGTACCTGCCGTTTTTTTGCGCTTTGCAAAAGCTCATATTGAACATCTTATTGAACATATTGGAGCGGACATCTTTTTGCAAAAGCTAGATGTCTGCCAGTTTCTTTTCCATAAGGACGAACCTTCCCTTGCGCCAGTCTGCATAACCGCGGTTTTCGTAACCGCTTTTCTGGTACAGGCGGAGGGAAAACGGATTTTCTGTAAACGCGTCGAGCCTCACTGAATCGTAACCCATCGCCGCAATCTGCCGCTCGATTTCGGCAAGCACCTGTCTGCCGATTCCCTGATGCTGCAAACCGGGCGCGACACAAAAGCGGTGGAGTATGCACGGCTTTTTGTTTTCCCACTCACAGGAAAAATACTCTGCGTCACATTCTTCGCTCAGGACATAAACCGCGGCGATTTTATTTTCTTTGACCGCAACGTAAAGAGTCGACTTTTCGATGTCAGCCTCAAAATCCTCCCTGCACGGATAAAGCTCGTCCCACTGCTCAATCCCCTGCTGCGACATAAGACGCTTTGCGCCCTCAACCAGAGAGACTATCTCTTCTATGTCAGCGCTGTTTCCTTTTCTGAAATCCATTTACTCTTCCCCGCCTGTGTCACCGCCAAACGCCTCTTTTTCATGAGCAAGGTGTATGCCGATGTGTCCTATGCCAAGAATTATCACGCTGACAATCATAAAAATGTTCGCGCCGTAAATGCCGAGAAGGAAAAAAGCCATCACCGGAAGCGACACGCCCGCAACCGGAAAGCACAAGAAATTCCTGTACTGGTCGCGCATTGTTTTTCCGCTTTTAAAATAGCGGATCCAGTAAAGCTCATAGAGCAGCATCAGCACAAACGAAACGACAAGAAATACGCTCAGCCAAGTCCATGGCCTAAGATTGAAATCTGAAAAGATAAGCGCCACGGTACTGACAAGAACCTCTCCGCCTCTCTCAAAGATTCCCAGAACCTTGTTTTCGTTTCCGGCATATTTTTCGTAATCCTTTGGTTTGTTTTTTGCCCAGATGATATTCGGAACCATCAGCATGACAAGATAAACAAGACCCACATAAGAAAAACCAAAATGCATTTTAACCTCGTTATTTTTTTGCCCCAGCAAGCATTTCCACCGCCGCCTCAAGAGACACGCAGTCGGCAAAGCGCTTAGGCCACATCATGTTGTTGTAGTACTTGCATGTCGTCTCCTTGTCCATGTAATCGTTGTCAAAGGTTGAGTTTGTCCCGGCAGGAACAACCACTTTGTACCCGCGCTCAAAGGCAGACTTTACGCTCGCGTCGATGCAGAAGTTTGTCTGCAGACCGATTATCACCAGCGTGTCTTCGTGCTTTTCCTCAAGATATGCCGCAAGATCTTTGTTCCCAAAGCAGGAGTTTATCGTCTTATAATACACCTTCTCGTTTTTTTCCGGAGCCACTTTGGGGTAAATCTCAAAGTCATCGTCCCCGACAGAAAAACCGGAGCCTTTGCCGTCATCATGCTGAACGTAAATTACTTCAACACCATTTTTTCTTGCCTCAGAAATTATTTTCTGGCAGTTGTCAACAAAACTGTCAAAGTTGTAGAGGCGGCCGTCTGTGATTCCTTTTTGAATATCGATTACCAGTAATGTCATAATTTGTGATTATAGCATGAAAACATCGGTCTTGTAAAATTCGGAGAAAATTTTCTTGCAAGGTGGCTGAGACAAGTTTCTTCTATAAAGATTGCATGTCTCTGCCAAACTCCCTCGCTCAGATTTCCTGAATCACCTCGCCATGTCTTTCGTTCATCTGCGCGATTTCCTTTCGCAAAGTTTCCTGCAAAGCCTCGTCATAGCCGCTTAGTGCCGCAAACGGCAGAAAAATTTTTGCCCTTTGAGAAAGCGGCATCCTGTTTTTCAGAGAATCCTCATTCCACTCATAATCCACGATGTCCGCATATTTTTCACAAGAGTCATTGTTTTCCGTCATTTTTCCTCCTTCCTGAATATACGGGCAGTCCCGCCGCTTACGCGTCGGTCGCTACGTCCGCCTTTCGCTGCCGCTCACCGTCCTCGTCCGCTCCGCTCCCTGCGGTCGGCAAGAGGCTCCCATCGCTACTGCTTGGCACAAGCCTTTGCTTTTTTTTGAAGCGGAATTTTGTTTTTTCATTTCTTGTGGCCTCCGATCTGTTCGTTCCTGTCTCGGGTTGTTGCGCCTTCCTCAAGATTCGTCCCTTTTAGAATTGCGTTTTTCCCGAACTTCCTGATTATCTCAAGCCTTGCTTTTTGCAGGCTCTCTTCTTTCTGCTGAGAAAAACCGCCGTCTTTTTTTTCAATCTCATCAAAGAGACCTGGCTGCCTCTGGCTCAGAGGAGTCGTATTGTTTGCGGTGAGATTCATGCGCCTCACAAGCCATTTGCGGTTTATGATTTTCTCAAACAATGAGACAAAACTCTCCACGATTGTTGCAGAGGAATTTGTCTCAGAGCCGAGCGACATGCTTCCGTGCGCAGGCTTTGGAACAACGCGGCCGTAATAGTCGCACACAGTCTCTCCGTCAAAGCCTGAAAGGTTCAGGCTCTCAACATCGTAGCCAACCTGTAGCGTAACAGAACTTGCGACAAGATTTTTCCTGAACAGATCAAGCGCAAGCAGCTCCGCCATTTCGCGGACAATGATTTTTGCCTTTTCGTAAGTATAAGGCTCATGCAGGACCTGTCCGCTGCCAAGACTTTTGTTTTCGGACTTATAGCCCTTTATCTCTTTCATCCCGACAGGCTCGATTCCCCAAGCGTGGTCAATCAGAATCTCCGCATCGATTCCAAACTCATCGTAGAGCCACTGGGGATGCTCCAGCGAAGTTCTTGCCAAATCACCCATCGTATGGATAAAATGTTTTTCCAGACGGCGGGCAATTCCCTTTCCCACCCTCCAGAAATCGGTTATAGGCTTGTGGCTCCACAATTGTTTTTTGTAGTCACTCACGCTCAGCTCAGCAATGCGCACTCCGTTCTTATCCGCAGGAATATGCTTTGCCACAATATCCATCGCTATTTTGCAAAGGTAGAGGTTTGGCGCGATTCCCGCAGTCGCAGTAATCCCTGTCTCCGAAAGAACATCATGTATCA
>JAEEGL011600783.1_pt1 | contig 14812 bp, 7 predicted proteins | sample 9134231 | NCBI WGS metagenome assembly JAEEGL01 (sample SAMN16246548, study PRJNA631951) | gut metagenome | biome: gut microbiome; feature: rumen; material: fiber-attached | host: Bos | place: Iran: Karaj | collected 2018-10 | reverse complement strand
TTGTGAAATGATTAAATCATTAAATCCAGAAAAATCATCTTTAGGATTAGATATATTAAGAGAAATATTACCTTTTATTAATCCTAAATTATTAGATGATTCTTTTACATATTATAAAACTTTAGATAAAAATACAAATGGCATTTTTTCTTATTCTTTAGAAGAAACTAAAGAAATTAAAATAAAATCAATAAAATTAATTTCAGATTTTAAAGATTTATTTCATTCAGAAAAACATTTTGATTTTATTATTGAATTAATTAATGATGAAGAAGATGAAGTAAGATTTGAAGCTGTTGATTGTTTAAGTGATTTACTTTGTAAAATTGATATTTGTTCTTATGAAACATGTGAAATATTATTATTTGCTTTAAAAGAAAAATTATCTAAATTAAGAAGAAAATATTATATTCTTTTAGGTAAGATGAAAATTCAATTAAATGAAATACAATTTTCACATATAATTTCAATTTTACAAGATAATTTAATAACTTTTAGAAATGATAAATCTCATATTTTTAAATGTGTTAAAATGTTTTCTGAAAATAATTGTTGTTTCTTAAATGAACAATATTTTTTAAATATATTTACTTTAGATGAAAATTATTTAAAAAGAGAATTTAATTGGGATGATGATATATATCTTATTAATATGATTGTATTTCAAGAATATATATATTTCAAAACAAATAATATTCAAATGAAAATTCCAAAATTTTTTATTCAACATTTTTATTTTTTTGAAGAAAAATATCCATTATTATTTGATAGAAATATTTCAAAATATATGACAGATTCTTTAAATATGGAAATTGAAACTAATGATATTAATTTAAATATTGAAAAGGTTAAAAATTTTTCTATAAATGAAATAGATTTAATTTTATCAAATATTATTTTAAATGAAAATGATGAAAAAATAACTAAAAATATTGGATTAATATATAGAATAATTGGTAAAAGATTAGCAAATAAAGATTCAATTATAACTGATGAAATAATAGAAGTAATTAGAAAAATAATATATTTAATTGAATTTCAAGTTTATTTAGAAAATGAAGATGAAGATATAAAGTATATAAAAATTATAAATGAAAAAATATTAAATAAATTAAATGAAGAAAATAAAATTTTAGATGAAGAATTTATATATAATTTATTATCAAAATCTCAAATTGATAGTAAAAAAATTATATATTTTCATTTTATTCATCCTGAAAAAGAACAAATTTATCCTGATTCAAATAGAAAATTCAAGATATTTCCATTTACATTTCCTATACAAATAAAAATTTTGAATTTACAAAATTTAAATTCAAATGCAAAAATTTATTTAATGCAAAACTTAAAAATCACTTTAACTTTATCTGATAAAAATAATCCTATTAAAAAAGATATATCAATTCTTCCTTCAAATGGAACAATTTTTTCTCAAATTGAAAATAAAATATCAATTAAGAAAAGAGAAAATATTTTTCTTGAAAGTGATTTTTACCATAATAAAATAGATGAATGTTTATTAACAATTGAGATCTTATCATCAACAAAAATTTTAATAGAAATAAGAAAAATACCTTTTTTTATATTACATTAATTAATCATAATTAAATTATATATTTTAAATATATTTAATTATTTTTTATCTTTAAATATTCCAAATTTGAATAAATTTAGAACGAGAATAAGAAACAATATCATTATTTTTTAAAACAGTAATTCCATAAATATCTTCTTTATGAATATCACTTAAAGTTGAAATTAAATTATAATTATCAATTCTATAAATTTTAATATCTTTACTCCATCCTGCAACAAGAAAAATTCCTCTATTTTTAATAATACAAATTTCTCTAATTTTAAATGAATTATCAATTTCTTTAATAATTTTTTTATCCTTAATAGATATAATTTTTAAATTATCACCTCCAATTATTATTTTATCATTATCTAATCTTTTTAAACCATGACTCCATTTACATTTTGCATCTTTAATAATTGAAATATTTTTATAATCAATTAAACTAAAAAATTTAGTTGTTTCTTGACCAGAAGAAACTAAAATTTTTATATCTTCTAATAATAAAATAGATTGAATTGGTTCATTATGTTCTAATTTATGAATTAATTGATAATTATTATTTTTATTTTCAAAAATTCTTATTGTTTTATCATAAGAACAAGAATATAATTTTCCATTTTTATCATATAAAACTTTTACAATAAAACTATCATGAGCATGTTCAATTTGTTGAATACATTCAAATTTATTATTATTTTTTCTTTGCCATATTTTAATCCATTCATCAAAAGAACATGAAGCAAAATTATTTTCATCTTTTATATCTACATAATATATTAAATTATCATGTGCCTTTTCTATATTTTGAATTAAATTAAATGATTCATTCCAAATTTTAATTGATTGATCACCTGATATTGAAATTAAATTACCTGAAGGAAATAATGTTATTAAATATACACTATCATTATGTGCTTCTATTGTTTTAATTTTTTTTAAATTTGGTTTTGTCAATTGTTCAAATTTTTCAATATTTAATATTGAATTTAGTGTATTTGATATGTTATTATATGAAGATAAATTTTTTAAATTTTTAATTTGTTCATTTATTGAATTTAAAATATATTGTTTGAAATTATTTTTTTTGTCATTTTCATATATATTATTATTTGTATTTATTGATTTTACTTTATTATAATATGTTTCAATATCATATTTAATTTGATTTATTTTTTGAGAAATTATATTAATTTCAGATAATAAATTCTCAATTTGATTCAATTCATTTTTATTTAAACCAATATTTAAAAATGAAATTATTTTATGATTTTTTGATAAATGTTGTTTTAAACATAAATTACAAATATTACTTTTACAATTAGTACAATAATTATTAATTAAATTTGAAGAATGATTTACACAATTAAAATTAAAATCATTATTCCCTTTATGAAAAAATTTATGATTAAAATATTTATCCCAAGAAATTCTTTTATTAACATCAACATTTAACATTCCTTTTAATAAATCATTTAAATCATCATCATCAACAAAATTTAATTTTTTATTAGACTCAATTTGTTTAACAATTTCAGCTTCAACTTTTCCTTTATAAGGATAATCTTTAAATAACATAAAATAAATTATAATACCTAAACTCCAAATATCACTTTTATCAGAAATTAATTCTCCTTTTAAAACTTCTAAAGCAATAGTTAAAGGGACACCAGTATATCCACTAATACTAACATCACTATCCATTGATTTACTTAATCCAAAATCTGATAATTTAAATGAAATTTTGTCAATTTTATTTGATGATAATAATATATTTGATGGTTTAATATCTCTATGAATAATATTATTTTCTTTCATTTTTTTAAAACTATTATTTAATTCATTTAATACTTGTCTTACTTCATCTATTGAAAAAGGATTTTTTCTTATTTTTATGTATTCTTCTAAATTTGTTAAACATAATTCCATTATTAAATAAAAGTATTTTTCTGATTCTTTTGTATCTAGTAATGAAACTATATTTTCTGAATTTAATATTTTCATTATTTCTGCTTCTGAAAAAATATTTTTTGTTGTTAATGTATATTTTGATTTATCTATTTCTTTTATTGCTACATAATTTCCTTTTTTTTTATTAAATGCTTTATATATCTTTCCATAAGTTCCTATTCCAAGTACTTTTTCTTGAGTATATTCATCCCAAATATTTTCTTTTATAATCTTTGTTGTCATTATTTTTTCAAATAAAATATATTATAATACATATTAAAAATAATTAATATAAAATATTGAATAAAATATAAAGTTAAAAAATAGAAAAAAATAAATATAAAATAATAAAAAAAATAATTTATAATTCTTTAATATTATCAACATTCATTTTCAAATAGTATTAAATGATTTAATCAAAAATTTAATGATAGAAAATTTTTCTCTTCATTTATCAACATTATTTTTATAACATTAAATAATTAAATGCATGATAATGTATATCCAGAACAAGATAAAATATTATATTATTATTTCCATAATATGCAAATAAAATATTAACAAATCAAAATTATTTTCTTTAAATGAATTCTTTTGATAATAAATTTGATGAAGCAAATAATAATAATAAAGCTTCTTTTAATATTAATAATGATGAATTAGAAGTTAATAGATGATTTAATTAATGAAAAATAAATCATTAATTAAAAAAATAAAATTCATTAAAATGAAAATATTAAATAAAAAAATAAGATAATATTTATTATATTAATAATTAATTATTTAAAGTTTTAATTAATAAATGTTTATTTTTTTATAAATTTTGTAATTTTATGGTTTAAGCAAAATATACAAAATATATTGAATGAATCATTCTAAAGGAATTTTAACTTTATATTTTATTAATATTTTAGGTTTTATTCCCATTTAATTTTTCTAAATAAAAATATTTAATTTGAAATAAATAAATTAATGAATTGATGAATAAAGTTTTAAAAGTAATTTTTCTTTTAATGTTTAAAAAATAAATTTTTAAGTTATTAGTTAATGGATTTTAATATCATATTTAAAGTTAAAAATATATATGATTAAAAAAAATTTTTCAAAAACTTTTTCATCAAGTACAGAAGACTCTGTATCAATTCAATCACCTATTCATTTTGAACATTCAAAACCAATACAATTAATATCAATATTTGATTGGGATGATACATTATTTTGTACAAAATATTTTGATACTTTTAATTTAAATTACTCAGATATATTCTCTTTTAAAACATCATTACAAGATTTTAATCCTTATTTACTTAATGAATTAAAAGACTTAGAAAACTCAATTATTAATCTTTTCATAGAATTAATTGAAAATAATTTTGAAATTTTTATAATTTCAAACGCGGACAAAAAATGGATTGATAATTGTTTAATTCATTTCTTTCAAGAATTAAAAGAATTTATTGAAGAAAATTCAATTAAAATATATTCAGCAAAAAATATGTTTTCTTCTATTACAAATTCAAATTATTGGAAAAAAAAATGCTTCAAAAAAGTTATTTTAGATAATTATAAAGATAATAATTTGGAAATAAAAATATTAAGTATTGGTGATTCATTTGATGAAAAAAGAGCAACTTTAAATTTAAGGAAAATAAATTTTTTTAATAAAATCAAAGTTCAATTTATAAAAATGATATTTTGTCCAAGTGCAATAAGTATTATATTACAGTTAAAATATATTGAAAATAATTTAAAAGATATTATTCAAAAACAGAGTTTACTTTTTAAAATGGTAATTGAACAGAAAAATTATGGTATTGAAATTAATTGTAATGATGATTTTGAAGAAGAATATGAAGAAAATGATGAAAATGAAGATGATAATAATAAAGAAATTAATAATAAGGAAGAAAATGTTTGCATAAATTTACTAAATCATTTTTTGAAAAAAAAAAAGAAAGTTAAAAGAAATTTAAAAATATAAATATAATAATTTAATAATTTTTATTTCCTTAATTTAAATATATTCAAATTTAAAACTTATTTAAAATATGTTTTTGATATTATAATTCTTTTGTTCATTCTTTTTTTAAAAATAGAAACTTTTTTAATTAAATTTTTAATAAATTTAAATAATTGGTAAATGAGGAGAAATAGTCAAAATCCTTCTTTAAATAATGAAAATACTTCCCAAGAAAAACTTGTACCTGTAACTTTAATTGATGATAAAAAAACAAATCCAGAAATTTTAAATTCATTAATTGAAAGAATATCATCAAAAATTTCATTTCAAAAAAAAAATATTAATATAGAAAATGAAAATTTTTTAAAAATATATCCTTCACAAATTGAAAGCAATAATGATAAGAGCAATAATATTGCTTTTAATAATTACAATAATAAAAGTTTTAATAATGATTTAAAAAAAAGGAAAGAATCAGTTATTTCAATAAATAATAAAAGAAAAAGAAAAGGTTCAATTTTACCTTTAATAGATAAAAATCCATTAGCTTTTTTTAATTCAATAAAAAAATTAGATCATACAAATACTCCTTATGGAAAAAATTTATTTAAAATTACAATTTATGAAAGTTTATTAGGAGTTTTTTCATTAGCTTCAATTATTTTTGCAATATTAGATAATGAAATATATATATCAAAATCAAGACACTTTTTAAATATAAAAATAAAAGAAATAGGTTTATCATTTCCAAATTTAGATATATTATTTACATTAAAAGATAGAAAAATATCTTATATTGAAAATATAATTAGAACAATAAATGGAGTAATTTCAATAACATGTTGTATTATTTTATTTATTAAATATCAATGTCATTTAACTTGTGGTAAATTAGATAAAAAATTATCTGAATATGATGGATTATTTTCTTCAAGATTAATATTTGGATTATTATTTGAATGCTTAATTTCAATTATTTTTTATCCACCTCATATGAATATAGTCTTTTGTGGTATTTCTATTACAAATATTTATGCTATTAGTTTAAATTGTATATTTCTACCTTTTAATATGTTAAAATCATATAATGTGTTTAGAATGTTAATTATTCATAGTAAATATAATTCTAAAATTAGTAGAACAATTTGCCAATCATATAAAGTTATAGGAGGAGCAAAATTTTCTATTAAATCAGAATTAAATTCAAAAATCTTAAGATATTTATTTCTATTTTTCATAATATTTTCTATAGTATTAAGTTGTTTAATAAGAGATTTTGAACATTTTGCATCAAATAAAACAAAATATTTAGAAGGAAAAAGAAGTACGAATGATTTACAAAATTTTATGAATAATTATTGGTTAGTTATTGTTTCAGTAACAAATGTTGCTTTTGGTGATGAATATCCTAGAACTATGTTTGGAAGAATGATAATTTTTATAACATCTCTTTTAGGAATTCTTTCTATTGGTTTAGGAATAGCAAAATTATGTGAAAAATTAGAATTTACTACTAATGAAAAAGAAGCTTATTTAAAATTAAAAAGAGTATTTGATCCAGAAAATATACAAAATAAAGCAGCAAATGTTATTAAAACTATATTATTAATTGCAAAAAATGCAAAAGAAAAAGAGAATTTATTTATTGAACAAAGTAAATATTTTAAAGAAAAAACTATATTAATAATGAAAATTAAAGCAGAAACAAAAATTTTTAAAAATGAATTATTAATTTCTAGAGTTTATTCATTACCAATTACTGATTTAATAAAAACAATGGAAATTAAATTATATGATAATATAACTGATATAACTAAAGAATTAGATAAAATAAATTTAATAGAAGAAGAATTTGAAGAAATTAGGAAAAATCAAATGTATATTGAAGATAAATTAAAAACCACATTTCATTTTCAAACTCAAATATGTAAACAATTAATTGAATTACAAAATCAAAATTATTTAAATAAAGATAAAATTCCTAAAGAAAAGAAAATAAGTAATAAAAAACAAATTCCAAAATTAAATATTATTAATCTTATTAATGATAACAATAATTATGACAACACTAATGCTAATAAAAATGAGAATTATAATAAAGGTAATAAAAAAAATTTACTAAAAATGAATAATTCAAATATTTATATTTTATCAAACAAATCATCATTTCGTTCAAAAATATTTGGGAGTAAAATATTAATAAGAAAAAATAAGAATTTAATAAATGTAAATCATAAAAATGAAAATATAAAAAGATCAAAATCTTATAAAATAATATATAGAAAGATTAAATTAGAACCAATAAAAGAAAAAAGGAAAAAAAATAAAATTGAATTAATGAAAAAAAAATATTTCAATTATATTAAAAATGCGAAAAGAAGAAATTCAATTGAAGGTTCTTCTACAAATTTATCTAATCAATTCCTCAAAAATGAAATAAACAATATGAATAATATTAAAAAAAAAGGAAGTGTATTTGGAATAAATTTTGAAATTAATAATAATAATAATTTAATATAAATTTTTTAGTAATAAATTTTTTATAAATAAATGCATTATATAAAAATATATATAATATATATTTTATGAAAAACTTTAGTTAATTAAAAATATTTATAAAGTTACATTAACTTAAAAACTAATATAATAAAGTTTAGAAAAAATAATAATAAAAATATTTATAAAAAAAAGATAGGTTGAGAGTAGTCTGAATTGAGTTATCTCTTACCCAAGAGATTTCACACATCGAACTTAAATGCAACGCCTCACAGAATTTCATCTTTCAATACTTCAATCCATACTTAGGTCAGTATTAAAAGTTGCTTTCTGGTTCCTGTCTAAATGAATTTATCATTTTGTCTCACAACCAAGGGGCGCCTCAGACCTTCCCACACATTTTGAATTGATATATATATATCAATTCCGTATGTTTTTGTGTATGTGCAAATTTCAACCTATCATATTAAATATTGAGAAATTAATATATAAATTAGAAAAGATATTTAAAATGTTTATGGTAAAAAATAAATAAATAAAATAATAAGGAAAAAAAAAATAAATAAAGAAAAAATTAATATGAAATCATTAAAAAAAATTCAAAAAATGAAAAAAAAACAATTTTTAGTATAATTTGAAAATATTTTATTGTTAATCTGAAAAAAGTAATCTTAAAAGTTATTTAATCAAAATTGTTAATAAAATATTAGATTATATTTTTTAAATTAATTTGTTAATAAATTTACAGACATAGATTTTTCATACTAAAATGTTTTATCAATTTTTTATAATAAAAATTATTATATTTTCAAATAATTTGTTAAATATTTTTTTCAAGTATTTATTCTTTTTTTTAAATTATATTTTTTATTTAATATTTTATTTTTACTTTTTTGGATTACAATTTATTAAATTATTTTTATATAAATTAGTTTTTATTGACTTTTTTATCTTATTTTTTAATACATATAAAAGATTTGTTATTTACTTTTTTAGCTTAAGTTTTTTTACTTTTCTTTTTTAATTTTTTTTTCTCAATTCTTTTTTCCCATATCATCATTTTAAATTAAATATTTATAATATTTATATTATTTAATAAATAATTTGAAATTTTTAAATAAATGAATTATGGTCATTCAAATATATCAAATACTTTAAAAGAAAATGAACTTCATATAATAAGTATAATAAGAAGTAGTAGAAAAAATAAATTAGAATCCCCATTAAACAATTTACTTAATGATTATCATAAAGAAGGTAATAAAAGAAAAAAAGGTTCCCAAGAAAAATCTTCAACAAATTCTTCAACAGGAATATTTAGAAAAAATATTCATAAAAATAATTCACCACAAAATAATGAAAATATAAAACATGTTTTTAGTGTTAAAAGTTCGAGTAACGAAATTAATATAAGATTATTATTAAATTCTGATGGAAATAATAATTCGAATAATTTTTCTAATAATTTTAAAAATAAAAATACATATGATGATATTTTAAAAGAAAAGGATGAAATAATTTCTAAATTAAAAAATGAAATAAATTTGAATAATGAAATTTTAAATAAAATACAAAATATAGAAGAACAAAATAAATTTAATTTATCAAAAACTAGAAGTTCTTGTAATATAACAACAAAAAGTTCTAATCAAGGTTCTTTTTTAGTTACTGATTTATTAAATCAAATAAAAAAAAATAGAATTCAATCTCCAAGATTTTCAAATAAAATTATAATGGAGACTGAAAATATAAAAGGACATAAATTAAATAATAAAAAAAAAAAAATTATTCAAAGAAATAATTATTGTAGAACTAATAAAAATTTGATAAATTATAATAGTGATTCAGAAATTAAAAAAACTTATACATATTTCACTCAAGATAATAAATCAAATTTTAATAAAGAATTTATGTCAAAAAAGGAAATGAATAATATATGTAATTCATTATTAGAGAGAACTAAAAAATTATGTATAAAGTTGAAAAAGTTTTGTGAAAATAATTAAGTAGATAATGCTATTTATCATTGTAAAAAAATATATAAATATAATTTTGGATATAAATCTGAATTAAAAATAATAATATTTTTAATTTATATTTTAATTTTTATGAATATTTAAATTCTATTTATTGTTAATAAAAATATTGAATTAAATGGAAAATGAAAAATTAAATACTTTATTACAATCTCAAAAAAATTATAATTTAAATTTAAATCAAGAAGAAAATTTAAAAATATGTTATGAAATAATTCAAAATATAATAACTTTACCTAATGAAACACAATATAATTTACTTTCTTCTATTTTATTAGAAAACAATCAATCCTTATATATAATTTTTGGTATATATCAATATTTAATTCAAAATAAATACATTTTAAATTCAAATAATGAAATATTAATTAAATATTATCAGTTATTATTACATTGTTTAAAAAAAAATAAAGAAAAATCTTCACCATTCACATCTGATAAAGAATATTTAATTTCAATTTTAGAAAAAAATAACTTTGAAAATATAAAAGAAATAAATGAAGCAATAAATTCAATAAATTTAATTGCATTAAATCCATTAGAAAATAATAGAACAAATACAATATATAATAATAATTCTAAAATTTATAATGATGAAATATTATTGACAAATGGTTCAAAAAATTCTTATTTAATGCTGAGTGATCAATCATTGATGACTCAAAATATTTCAAATGAAGGAAAAAATGGGATTAATTATTTAAATAATGAAGAAAAAATAGAAAATAAAAATAAAATGAATGAAAAAAAAGAAAAAAAAAATTCAATAAATAAATATAAGCCAAATAGAAATTTACCTTTTATAATAATTAATTTTGTTGCAAACTTTAATTCAAATCAAATAATTGAAAAAATAGAAACTTTAATGAATGAAATACATTTCAAAGTTTTAAATACATTAAAAGAAAATCAATATGAAAGTATTAGAGTTTATGAATTTAATGAAAAAAATTGTTTTAAAATTTGTTTTAAAAAATTTTCTTGTAAAAAATATCAAAATCTTCAATTTCATATAACTATAATTTTAAAAAGAGATGAAAATGATTTTTCAAGTGGTTTAAATTCTTTTGTTTGTGATAAATATGAAAGAACGTTATTAATAAAAACAATAAAAGGAAATGAAAAAGAATCAGTTCATCAAATAGTTAAAATTTTAAAACATTTTAGTTTATTATCTTCTAAAATAAAAATAATTCAAAAATCTAAAAGTTTTAATAATTTAAATTTAGAAAATTTTGTCAAACAATATTTAATAAGAAAAAAAGCTGATTTATTTAAAGAAAAAAATATTCCATTTAATCAAGATTATAACATAACATTTCAAAGTGTTCATTCAAAAAGAAAAATAAATGAAAATAAATATACTGAATTTATTGATGAAGAAAGTTTTGTAGAAAAATCAAATAATCAATTAGGAAAAACTTTAGAAGTATATAAATTATTATCAGAAAATAATTATGGATTAGGAAAAACAATGTCAGATTTTATTGAAAATTTTAAAAATGAATATAATAATATAAATAATATTCCTGAAACAATTGATACAAATGAAATTATGAAAAAAATAGTTAAAATTACTGAAGATTGTGTTTCAACTTTTAATAGTTCTTATAATATTGGAAATGAAACAAATTATTCAAATTTAACGAATTCAAATTTTAGAAAATCTACTGAAGAATTTTTATGGAATAAAATTTATTTTATTGTATTTGAAATATATAAAAAAAAATTTAATGAAGAAAATATTAAATTTCTCAAAAAACAAAAAGAAATTAAAAATAATTTTACAATTGATAAAATATTTGAACATTTAGATATTAAACAAAAATTTAGAGGAGAAGATAAAATACCATTTAAAATAACAATAGAATTAATAAATAAAATTGAATATGAACAAGTACCAAAAAAAAAATTTGAAACATTAACAGAATCTGCTTTAGAATTAAGAAATAGTATTTTAGATTATACAAAAGGAAAATCAGAATTAGAATCAATGGATGATGAATTACCTCTTTGTATGTATTTAGTAACTCAAATTAAAGTATCTAATTTTTTAGCAGAACTTAATTTAATTCAAGATTATTTACAATATACTTTAAGAGATAAAATGATTCAAAATAAAGTTGTTACAAATTTAATAAGTTCTACTTTATATATTATTGATTCTTGGTAATTTTTAATAAAAAAAAAAATAATAAAAATTTTTTTTATTTTAAAAAAAAAATCAATTATTATTAAAAATATAAATTAAAAATTTATTATGGAAAACCCAAAAGAAATTAAAGATTATAAAATAATAGAAGAATTAGGTTCTGGGTCTTATGGTATAGTTTATAAAGTTAGAAAAAAAAATGAAAAAGAAGAATTAGTTTTAAAACAAATTTCATTAGTTGGTTTACAAGAAAAAGAAAGACAATATATTGAAACTGAAGCAAAACTTTTATCAGAATTAAATTCAAAATATATTGTAAAATATATAGATTCATTTAATGAAAAAAATAAATTAAATATAGTAATGGAATATTGTAATGAAGGAGATTTAGAAAAATTTTTAGAAGAGAATAAAAAGAAAAAAAAATTAAAACATTTAAATGAAGATTTAATATGGAAATTATTTCTTCAAATTGCAATAGGAATGGCATATTTACATAGTAAAAGAATATTACATAGAGATTTAAAATCATTAAATATATTTTTAACAAATCATTTACAAGTAAAAATAGGAGATTTAGGAGTAGCAAGACAATTAGAAAAAGGTAAATTTGCAACAACATTTATAGGAACACCATATTATTTATCTCCTGAAATATGTAATAATAAAGAATATAATGAAAAAAGTGATGTTTGGGCTCTTGGTTGTATATTATATGAATTATGTACTTTTAATCATCCATTTGATGCTAAATCACAAGGAGCTTTAATATTAAAAATTATTAATGAACCTGTTAAAGAAATTTCTAATGATTTTAGTCAAAGTTTGAAAAATTTAATTAAATTATTATTAGAAAAAGATGATATAATTAGACCAAGTATTAAAGATATTTTAACTAGAAATGATATTCAAGATATTGCTAAAAAATATGGTTATTATAATGATGCTTATGAATTTATTAATAAAGAAATTAAAAATGTAAATCTTAGAAAAATTCATATTAAAAATGATAAAAAAAATGAAGATAAATATCATAAAAGTGAACATAATAATAATTTAATTAAAATTTCAAGACCAAGTTCTGCTATTACAAGAAAAAATAATAGTAATTTAAATAAAGAAGTTAAATATAGTTTTAATTCAAATATTAATGATGTAAAAGGTGATTATGGTGTTGTTAGAATACCAAAATTTAATAATATAAATAAAAAAAAAATAAAAATTACTCCTTCAGCAAAAAATATTCAAAAATCAAATATTAAAATAACTAAAGAAAAAAATGATAATCCATTAATTAATCCAGATAATATTAATAAAATGATTGAAGAATTTGAAAGACAACAAAAAATAAATATTGAAAAGGAAAAAAGAAAAGAAAAAGAAAAAGAAATAGAAAAAGAAAAAGAAAAAGAAATAAAAAAAGAAGAAAATAAAATAAATTCAAATAAATATTTTAATGAAGAAAAAAATAAGGAACAATTAAAAATAAATAATCCAATAATAAGTCCAAGAAAAAATATAAGTCCAAAAAAAAGTCCTGCAAAAAATATAAGTCCAAAACAAAATGATTTTAAAAAAGATAATAAAAAAGAAGATAATAATAATATAATGAATTATAAATCATCAGATTTTTTTAATAATTTAAATAAAATAAAACCAGTAATAATTAAAGAAACAAAAGAAACAAAACCAGATGAATCATTATTAGGTATTTTCTTATCAAAAAAAGAAGAAAATAATGAAATGAAAGATAATAAAGAAATTAAACCAAAAGAAGAATTAAATAAAAAAGAAGAAAATACTAATAAAGATGATTTATTTACAGAAAGTGCATTAGGAATATCAAATTTCAATAATTTAATAAATGATTATGGAAAAAGAAGAGAATTAGTAAGAACAAGAGATAAACCAAATATAAAAAAAGATAATAATGAAAAAGATGAATTTGCAATAATTGAAAATGAAGAAATAAATAGGAAAAATCAAAGACATAATACTGAAAAAATAAATAATAAAAATATTAAAAGTAAAACAATTGATTCTGATAGTGATGAAGATATAAGTGATTATAATAAAAATTTCACTGATGATGATGATTCTGATAAAGAAGAAGAAGATATTGTTTATGTTATAAATAAAGAAAAAAAAGATAAACAAGAAAATAAAGAAGAAGAAAAAAAAAAAGTTATAAAATGTATTGATGAATTACAATTAAAATTAAAAGAATTAATTGGTGAAAAAGATTATATTTTTGTAATGAAAATATTAAATAATTTAAATGAAGATGAAGTTTATACTGAATTAGAAGATTTTTTTGATAAAAATTATACTGAAGAAGAAAAAAAAGAAGAAGTTCGTCAAATTTATTTACGTTTAATTATAAATACTTTTCAATTAAATAAATTAAATAAAAATGAATAAAATTAAAGAATATATAATTTATATATTTGATATAAATATTTAAAAAATAAATTTTTAAAATTTTTTTCTTTTTTTTTTAATTTATTTATACATTTACATAATATGAATGGGGATTGGGGATTGGGGATTGGTGATTGGGGATTCGGGATTGGGGGGTGGGCCGAACCCCCAAATTCGACTTCCAAGGCAGAATATCCCAGAACCCCACCACCACGACTCCA
>JAEEGL011103237.1_pt1 | contig 14812 bp, 18 predicted proteins | sample 9134231 | NCBI WGS metagenome assembly JAEEGL01 (sample SAMN16246548, study PRJNA631951) | gut metagenome | biome: gut microbiome; feature: rumen; material: fiber-attached | host: Bos | place: Iran: Karaj | collected 2018-10 | reverse complement strand
TATGATCACAAACATATTTCTTAACTTGTTTAAAGCTAATATTCTCAAACTTTCTCATAATTTCCTCCAATAAAAAAGGTACCATTTATAAAGGACGACATATGCCGTGGTACCACCTTAATTTATAGAATTAATCTACCTCATTTACTATATTCCGCGTAACCGTTCTAAACTCCAAAATATGTAATTTCATTATAATAATCTATTAGTTTCCACCAACCACTAATTCTCTTCAAATAATTATTATAACTACTAATTATTTCTTCTTAGTTTATCAACCTTTAGAGAAGTATTTACCATCTCTTGTAGTAATAACTACTTCATCACCTTCACTAATAAATAAAGGTGCTTTTAATTCATAACCTGTTTCAATAGTAATATCTTTTTGTGCTCCACTAGTTGTATTTCCTTTAACAGCATCAGGTGCGCTAATTACTTTATATGAAACTTTTTCTGGTAATGTAATTCCAACTATTTCTCCTTCAATAGTCATTGATTCAACTTCCATTCCTTCTTTTAAGAATTTAATTTGATCTTCAATTAACTTTGTAGGTATTTCTAATTGATCATATGTATTTAAATCCATAAATACATAATTATCACCAGCAGCATAAAGATAAGATAATTGACTCTTTCTTACATCTGCTTTTTCCATTTTAATACCAGCATTAAATGTAATTTCTTGAGTAGTTCCAGCTTTTAAATTTTTAAGCTTTGTTTTAACAAAAGCACTACCTTTTCCAGGTTTAACATGTTGAAAATCTACTACTTGATAAATTACACCTTCATACTTAATAGTCATTCCATTTTTTATATCATTAATATTAAACATCATAAACTATGCAGCCTTTCTTTCTTTATGAAGAGTAGTTTTGTTACATTTAGGACAGAATTTTTTAACTTCTAATTTTCCTTCTGTATTTTTCTTATTTTTACTTGTTAAATAATTAATATCTTTACAAACAGTACATTGTAAAGCAATACCTTCTCTATTTTCCTTTTTTGCCATAGGATAAACCTCCTTTTTGTACATTCAAAATTATAACAAACAAATAATCAAATATCAAGTAAAATATTAATATTATTTATAATAACCAATATCAAAAAGATACTTTTCTCTTGAAGAACCAAAATATAAATTATTATTATATATATGAATTCCTTCTGCTTCTCTTTTTACAGATGTATATCCATTTGCTAATTTAACTTTATATTGTAGTTCGCCAAGTAGATTAAATACTTCTAAATAACTAGAGGATCCAGTAGAACCACTTCTTGTTTCATAATAATAGCCATCTTTTAATGCACTACCTTGTCTATATATATTTGTATCAAGCGTACTTACTCTATTAAATGAATATACTAATGTTAATTTACCTTTTTTAAAATCACTATATTTATATATTAGTATTTTGGTTGATTTTGGAACAACAATATTATCACCAGTAGTTATTGCTATTAAATCATTTTTCTCATCAATAGCAGGTGTTGGTAATTTATATGCTTTATCATTTGAGTCAGTTATTTTAAATCTAGCCATTGAATCAATTGAATCTCCAACATTATTTTCTTTAAATTTAATTCTCATTAAACCTGAATGTCCACCCCAATATTTAGTTCCTACTTTATATGCACTTGAAAATGTATTTATCCAAATATCACCATTTGAATCTATATCAATTGCTTGACCATGGCCACCATTTTCAATATACATTGTTGGTCTTTTTTTATTACTTAATGTGCTTCTATTAAGTTTATATATTATTGTTCTAGTTATTTTTCTTTTATTAGCTTCAGGTATAGAATTTCCACTATAAAACCCACTTAATACTGTAGATAGATAAACAGTTTCATTTGATTTACCAAAATTTTCTATTACAAAATTTTGCATATGAATGTTATTACTTCCAGATTGAACTGTTGCTATTTTTTCATAATAACTTGTATATTTTTTATTTCTAATATCAATAAAACCACCTTTTACAACTACAGAAAGAGCTAATTTAGCAGTTTTTTTTGACCCATCTTTAGTAGTTGCTGTTATAGTTGCATTACCAAGTCCTACTGCTTCTACTCTACCTTGCGAATCTACTTTTGCAACATTAGGATTAGAACTAACCCATTTTAAATTTCTATTTGTTGCATTGTTTGGAGAATAAGAAACATTAATATTTAATTTATCTCCTAAATTCATTTGTTTAGTAGATACATCAAATGCTATTTTAGTAATTTTAATATCTGTATTTGAGGGTTTTAATGCTGTAACTGTGCATGTATCCTTATATCCTTCTTCAGTTTTAACAGTTATTTTAGCACTGCCCTCTTTAAGTGCTTTTATTTTTCCATTATCAACACTTATTATGCTATTATCACTTGATGACCAAGTTACCTTACTATTAGCGCCATCTGGCTTAATTGTATAATTTAAATTATATGTTTCACCAATATTCAAAGTCATATTTCTAATAGATATTTCTATTCCAGTTACTTTTAATGGTTCTTTTACAGTAACATTACATTGCGATGTTTTACTTCCATCTACACTCTTTACTGTTATTACTGCACTTCCACTTTTTAATGCTGTAATATTTCCTTTATTATCAACACTAACAACAGCTGAATTGCTACTTACCCAAGTTACATTTTGGTTAGTTGCGTCACTTGGTGTAATCTCATATGTTAAACTTCTTTTATCATTTATTTCTAGTGTTAATGAAGTATTATTTAATTTAATACTTGTTACATTAATAGTTTTTTTACTTACATTAACAGTACATGATGAGGTTTTATTATTTGATGAAATTGCTGTGATAGTTGCTGAACCTGCACTTTTAGCAGAAACTTTTCCATTTTGATCCACAGATGCTACAGAAGAATTAGAACTTTCCCATGTAAGTGTTTTATTTGTAGTATTTGTAGGATTGAATATAACATTTAATGTTTCACTTCCGCCTTCTATAATAGTTGTAGAACTTTTATTTATTTTTATACTATTTGCTTCAATTATTCTATTTGTTACACTAACATCACAATAATCTGTTAAACCATTTGATGTAGTTACAGTTATTCGTGCATTTCCTGCACTTTTAGCAGTTATATATCCATTTTGATTAACACTAACAACATTATCATTACTAGTAGACCAACTCACTTCATTTGTGGCATTTTTAGGATCTAATAAGTATGTTAGAGTATTTTTTTCACCTACATATAAAGATAATTCTTTTTTATTTAATTTAATACTATTAGCATCTATTTTTTTACTAACCACATTTATAGTAACATATGCAGTTTTATTATTATCAACAGTAGTAACAATAATATCACAAACACCTTCACCAACTGCAGTAATATTGCCATTTTCATCTACTCTAGCCACTTTCTCATTATTACTTGTAAATATTACTTTTTGAATACTAGCATCACTAGGTATAATTTTATAATCTAATTTTTCAGTTTCACCTATATATATGGTATTTCTATTAATACTAACAGTTATATTTGATACTGAAATGTTTTCATTAATAATTGTTTCTTCTTCTGGAGTTTCCACTTCAACAGGAGTACTTTCATGATTTTCTTCTTCAACTTCTTCTATATCAGATACAGTAATTTTAATACTATTACTAAAATCACTATCTTCCATTTTAACTGTAATATATGCAATACCAGGCTTTAAAGATGTAGTATTACCTTCATTATCAACACTAACAATAGTTTTATCAGATGAAGACCAAGTTAATTTAATATCATAATCAACTTCACCATTAACATATGGAGTTATTTTAAATTCTTCACCTACAAAAGTATTTATATCATTATTTTCAAAACTTAAATGATATATATTATCTCCACTTACATTAACATTAACTATATTTTTATGAAAACCATGTTTAGATTTAATAGTTATTTGTGCAGTTCCTCCACTTTTTGCAAGTAAATTTCCTTCATTATCTACAGTTACTACATTCTCATCAGAACTACTAAAAGTATAATAAGACCTATCATTATATTCATTATTGGCAAGTAAAAATATAGTATATTCACTACCACTTAGCATATTAACATCTTTTTTAGGTACATAAAACTCATATTTTTCTTGATAAGAAGTAAAAGCAAAACCAACAATGAAAACTATTACTCCTAGATAAAAAACAGTTAATAATATACTTATTAGTTTTGACTTTTTCATATCATTCACCTATTATATTATACATAATAATTTATATAATTTACAATACAATATTAAAATGATAAAATATGTTCGGGTGAGAAAAATGGATAAAAAAGTTGTATTAGTAACAGGTAGTAGTATTGGTTTAGGTTCATCAATCATAGAAGAATTTGCTAAAAATAACTATAACTGTGTAATTAATTATTTAACAAACTCAACAAAAGCTAATGAATTAAAAGAAAAAATAATGAAAAAATATAATAATAAATGCATATGTATTAAAGCTGATATATCAAATGATGAAGATGTAAGTAATATGTTTGATCAAATTATAAATGAATTTGGAAGAATTGATGTTTTAGTAAATAATGCTAGTATTTCAATTGATGCACCATTTGAAGTAAAAAACAAAAAAGATTTTATGAGAATATTAGAAGTTAATTTATATGGTACTTTTAATGTATCTAGAACTTTTGGTGATTATATGTTTAAAAATAAAAAAGGTAAAATAATTAATATATCTTCTAGTAATGGAATAGATACATATTATGAATATGGTTTAGATTATGATGCATCTAAAGCAGGTGTTATTAATTTAACTCATAATTTAGCTAATCATTATGCACCTTATATAAATGTAAATTGTGTGTGTCCTGGATGGATGTTAACTCCAATGAATGAAAGTTTAGATAAAAAATTTATTGAAGAAGAAACATCTAAAATACTACTTAATAGATTCGCAACACCTGATGAAGTGGCTCCACTTGTATATTTTTTATCAACAAATGAAGCTAATTATATTAATGACAGTATTATAAGAATAGATGGTGGTAAAAAATGTTAGATGAGAAATTTTTAGAAGAATGTGAAAACGAATTAAAAGAAGAATTTAATAAAATAGATAATTTATGTAAAAAGAATAGTAAAAAAGTGATTGATGCATTTCATAAACATATGGTTAGTGAAAGTGATTTAAATGGTACATATGGATATGGATATAATGATATTGGGAGAGATAAAATTGATCAAATATTTGCTGATGTATTAGATGCAGAAGCTGGACTTGTAAGAAATCAACTAGTATCAGGAAGTCATGCTATAAATGTAACTTTACAAGCACTTTTAAGACCAAATGACACACTTTTAACTATAACAGGTACTCCATATGATACATTACATGAAGTAATTGGAATAAAAGAAAATAATAGTTCATTAATGAGTTATGGAATAAAATATAAAGAAATAGATTTAATTAATAATGATTTTGATTATGATTCAATTGAAAAAGAATTAAAAAATAAAATAAAAGTAGTACATATTCAAAGATCAAGAGGATATTCAACAAGAGATTCACTAACTATTGATAAAATAGAAAAAGTAATTAAGTTTATTAAAGGAATTAATAAAGATATTATTATATTTGTAGATAACTGCTACTGCGAACTTGTAAGTACTCTTTCACCTACTAGTGTTGGTGCTGATATATGTGCTGGAAGTTTAATTAAAAACTTAGGAGCAGGTATTGCTAGTAATGGAGGTTATATAGTTGGAAGAAGAGATTTAATTGATTTATGTGGCGAAAGATTAACTCTACCAGGTGAAGGAAAAGATGTAGGTCCTTCAGAAGGTGCTAATAAAAAGATACTTATGGGATTATTCTTTGCACCAAGTGTAGTTGCATCATCATTAAAAACATCTATTTTAACTTCATATGCTTTGGAAAAACTTGGATATAAAGTATCTCCAAGATATAATGAACCAAGAGCAGATATAGTTGAATTAATATATTTTAATAATAAAGAAGAATTAATAAAATATGCACAAGGTATTCAAGAAAGTGGCGCAATTGATTCACATGTAAAACCAGTACCATCTCCAATGCCTGGTTATGATGATGATATTATAATGGCAAGTCCATCATTTACACAAGGATCATCAATTGAACTATCATGTGATGCTCCACTCAGAAAACCATATGTATTATTTCAACAAGGTTCTCTTACATACGAATATGGAAGACTTGGAGTATTAAATGCAATTAATAAATTAAAAGAATAAAATAAAAACCTCTTAATAATATTTATTAGGAGGTTTTTAATTTGAAATTAGATTTAATAAAAAATTATATTAGAAAACTTAAAAAAGAAGATATTATTAATTATTTAAATAAAGAAAATATTAAAGCTAATGATAATGAAATTAACTTAATATATAGTGAAATAATTAATAATTGTGAAAAAATAGATATGATTAATTTTGATGAATATATTTTAAAATTTAAAAATCTATTAAACAATAATTTATATAATAAAATAATAGAAAAATATAATGAATATAAAAAGTTTATTGAATAAAATCAACAAACTTTTTGTTTTTAAAATTATCTATTTCATATTTATATGGAGCATATTCATTACTTTGATTTCTATTTACCCAAGGAGTTTCCAATATAAATGGAATACCATTTAATCTTTCATTATAAATAACATTACATAAAGCATCAAAGCCAATAGTTCCATATCCAATATTTTGATGTCTATCTTTATGTGAAGAGATAGGATTCATACTATCATTAACATGAACACATTTAATTTTATCAATTCCAATTACTCTATCAAATTCATCTAAATACTCATCAAATTTATTAATGTCAACTCCAGAATCATTTAGATGGCATGTATCTAAACAAACACATACTCTTTCTTTATCATTTACACCATCTAAAATAGTCTTAATTTCATCTATATTTATACCAAGTTCATTACCTTTACCAGCCATTGTTTCTAAAAGAATAATAGTATCTTCTGTATTAGAAAGAATAATATTAAGACCATCAACAATATTTTGAAGTCCCTCTTCTCTACTACAATTAACAGCACTTCCTGGATGTAATACCATTTTATTAAATCCTAATCTTTTAACTCTATTTAATTCATTTTTTAAAAAATCAGTACAAAAATCAAACTTCTTTTCATCTTTATTAGCTAAATTTAATATATATGGTGCATGAACAATAACATTATCAGGATTAATATTATTATCAAGCATTAATTTAAATGCTTCATAAGTATTATCATCATTAATAGGACTTCTCATTGAACTTTGAGCAGGTCCAGTATAAAACATAAAAGTATTAGCATTATAACTAAGTGCTTCTTCTACACTACCAACAAGAGCAGTTTTATTATTAAATCCAACATGACTTCCAAGTATTAAACTCATATTACTTCACCTATTTAATTATATTATATTTTGGCAAAATAAAAAAGAGCTATTGCTCTTAATTACTAATAATTAGTCAGCTGTATGACATTCAACAGTAAGAACAGCGCTTTCTTCAAGTTTTGATACTTGTTGAACTTTTTCTGTTGAGTCTTCAGCATTAATTTTATCTATTTCAAGTGGATTTGCTGAATTATCAAATTCATATTGATATGAACCATCAGATACTTCGTAAGCAACTACTTCACCAGATTTGTTGAATTTAATACTGTATTGAAGTTCGCTACGTCCGCTCATTTCTAATGCTTCTCCGGAACCAACATTACAATAAACTTTTGATTGAGTTTGTAACATTGAGTCAGCTATCCATTGTTGTTGAGCAGTCTTATAAATTTCTTTAATTTCAGTTTCAAATGCATTTTCTTTAGCTCTGTTGAATAAGTTCATAACGTTTGGTAAAGCAATGATAACTAAAATAGCAAGAATTGCGATAACTGCTAATAATTCAACTAATGTAAATCCTTTCTTTTTCATAAATTAATCCTCACTTTCCTTTCCATAAGTTTTCTACCTTACATTAAAATTATATCAACTCCTTTTTAAGTTTGTCAATATAATTATTTTTCATGTGTAAAGAAAGTGTTTTTACTCATTTGATATATTAATAATCTTAGTTATTAGGTCTACACTATCTACAAAATTATCTACTTTATCTATTGTTCTAAGTTTATATTTTTCTTTAATGAATTTTACAAATTTATCATACTCTTTCGGATCTCTATTTAATTCTCTATAATAATTAGAGTTCTCTCTTAGATACTTTAAATAATTATCTTTTTTTAATTTATCCAAAACTTCTACTCTCATATTATTCACTATATATCTTATCTATTTTAGATTCCTTTGGTTTTTCTTCTTTTAATTCTTCTTTTTTAGTTAACTCTTCAACTAAACCTACTGCTTTTTGTATAGATGTTATATTTTCCTCAAGTGAATCTAAATTAATATTTTTAAGTGTATTAAATAAACCTTTTATATCAATTGAGTCTTTTATATCTTTTGAAATATACTTATTCCATATATTCATATCTTCACCATATATATCATATAATTCATATATTTTTTGCCATGATATATTATTATCTTTTACATAATCTATAAATTCCGGGTGATTAAATATAAATTTTTTAAAATTATCTTTATTTGACATATTAAAGTATATAAAAAGTAAATATGTTTTATTCATATTTACTTCTTTATTTCAAAATAATTACCACTGTCTAAATATAGTATTCCATTTTTATTATTTAGTTTTTTTACTATATCTATATATTTATTTAATAAATTCATTCTAGTAATAGTAATATATACTTCATTACCATCATTCATATATAATAGAAATCTTTTTTCATCATAAGCAGTTTTACTATACTCTATTTCACTTATTAAACCAATAATATTAGAATCAATCTTACTAAATTCTTTAATAAAAGATTCTTCTATTTTTTCAGGAACATAATTTATAAGTACAGGAATACCATTAATTCCATCTAACTTATAACTCTTTCCATCTGAAAGTACATATTCATCTTTATTTCTAACATAATATAATACTTTTTTCTCTTTAATATCAATTTCTAATATATATCCATATTTTTTGCTAACATTTACTTCTTCAATTAAATCTAAACTTTCAAGTTTCTTTTTTATTTTCTTTTTATTTAGTAAAACAAATTTAGGATAATCTTGTATATTAGCAGTTTCTATTATTTTTTCATCAGTATAATAATTACTATTAAGTATAACTATGTTCTTAGTTTTAACATTTAATAAGTAATTAATTAAAAAGTAAAGTATTACTATTAGTATTACAAAAATAATAAACTTCCCAAAATTAAATTTTCTTTTTACCCTTTTTTTCATTATTTTCCTTTAATATTCTATTAACTTCTTCCATTATAATTGAACTAGAACTAATATCTCTAATTTTGCTTAGGTTTTCTTTAACTTCAGCTTCTGTTTTTGGATCAAACATATAATCAATAGCATCAATTAAAGAATCTTTATTTAAATCTTTTTCTTCTATTAAATAACTAATCTTTTTATCTACTAAATCAAGAGCATTATAATATTGATGATTATTAGCTACATATGGACTAGGTATTAATATTGATGGTGTTTTAGTAGCCATTATTTCAGCTATAGTAGATGCTCCAGCACGTGAAATGATTAAATCAGCTGATTTCATTAAACTTGGCAAATTATCAAAGAATGGCACTATTTTCGTACTATTAGGTACTATTAAATTATTATTTAAATCAGCATAACTCTTCTTACCAGTAATAAATAATATTTCAGCATCATCTCTTTTATATGTTCTCAAGAAATCAAGTAGTTTTTCATTAACAGATGTACTTCCTAAAGAACCCATAACAATAATAATTAATTTTTTATTCTTAGAAAATCCTAAATCAGTTTTATTATATTTTTTACATTCAATTGCTCTTTGACTAACAGGATTTCCAGTATATATTATATTTTTACATTTAAGTTTTCTTGTTCCTTCTTTAAAAGATACAAATACAGCATCAACTTTTCTAGATAAATAAATATTTGTTTTACCAGGAAGCATATTTTGCTCATGTAAGAATACTTTAATTCCTCTTTTTTTAGCAGCTAAACATACAGGGAGTGTTACATATCCTCCAAATGCAATAACAGCATCAGGCTTAAATTCATCCATAATACTTAAACACTTCTTATATGAAGCATTAATACATTTTAAGTTTTTAACATTTCTAATCATATTTGTTTTAGATAAACCATATATTTCAATACCTTCATATGGAATACCTAAACTAGGTATTAAATCATTTTCCATTCTATTTTTAGTACCAATATACAAATATTGATTATTCTTGTCTTTTTTAATTTCTTCTAATACTGATAAAGCAGGATATATATGACCGCCTGTTCCACCAGCTGTTAAAATAAATCTCATAAAATCTCTCCATTCATAAAACAAATTTATAAACTTTGTATTCTATATTATATACTATTCTTCTTCATTTTTCATTAATTTTAGTATTTTTTCACGTAAAAGGTTGTTTGCATCTTCAAGTTCCATATCAGAAACACTAAATGGTTTACCTATTCTACACACTAAATTTCCTTTTCTTCCAGTATACTCACCACTTATACCAAAAGGTACAATAACAGAATTTGTTTTTTTAGCAAGTGATACTGCTCCAAATTTAAATGGTAAAAGATCAACTTCATCTTTAGTTCCTAAAGTTTTATTTCTTGTTCCTTCCGGAAATATTCCAACAGCAGAACCCTTATTTAAATATTCAGTAGCAATTCTTTTAGCTTCTTCATCATGTATTCTTCTATCAACTTTAATACAACCTGCTAATCTAAAGAACCAAGCAAAATTACCTTCAAAATATTCTTCTTTTGCCATATAATGTATTACTCTTCTAGTAACAATCATAACATTCATTTGATCTCTTGTATGTTTATGATTACCACATATTATAAATGATCCTTTCTTAGGAATATTTTCTTTTCCGATTATTGTAGGTCTATATATAATTCTATAGAATATTCCATATATAGGCATAAGTAACTTATAAACTAAGTTTTTCATCAATTGTCTCCTTCTTTCAATAATTTCTTTACTTTATCCATTAATCTATTGTTTTCTACTTCTAAATCATCTTTAACTTTATATGCTTTACCATATCTAATTTTAATATTTCTTTTTGAATATTTACCTGTTATTGCAAATGGAACAATATATGAATTAGTTTTCTTTGCAAATGAAACAGCACCAAACTTAAATGGCAATATTAAATCATTTGTTTTATTAATTGTTCCTTCTGGAAATATACCAATAACACAATTATTATTTAAAGCAGCTATTGCTTCACTCTTAGCATTCTCATCATGAATACTTCTATCAACACTAATACATGCCATACTTTTAAAAAACCAATTTTTAAATTTAGAATTAAATAATTCTTTTTTAGCCATCATATGAACTATTCTTTTTGGTCCACCCAACATAAGTAAAGCATCCATATTACTAGTATGATTACCGGCAAGTATTACTCCACCATCACTGGGTATATTATCAACTCCTATATACTTTGGATTGTGTATAAGCATAAAAAATGGTTTACAAATAGTTTTTAATGTTTTATATACAATGAATTCCATAATCACTCACATATTAATTATACCTTAGTTTTAATATTTATTACAACCACTTCAGCTGGATTAAACAGTCTAAATGGTATTCTTTTACTATATCCAAGTCCTCTTGAAACAATCATTTTAGTATTATTTTTCTTATACATTCCACTATAATACTTAGGAAAAAATGAATAATCAGGAGATAATAATCCTCTAATTACTCCACCATGAACATGACCACTTAAAACAAGATCAGCATTAGTATCTACATATGAAGAAAATTCTAATGGATTATGAGCTATTAAAATATTAAAATGTTTATTATCAAAAGAACCAAGTTTTTTTTGAATATATTCTTTAGTTAAACCAGTTTTTTTGAACTTCAAATAAGTCTCAATTCCATTATTAAGACCATATAATTTAATATTTTTAGATAAATCTATATGTTTATTATTTAGTAGATTAATATTACTTTTATTAATAATATCTAAATATTCTTTCTTTTCATTATCAATTAATTGTTCTTCATGATTACCAAAGGTATAATATATATTCTTATTATTTAATGATTCTATTAATTTATAGAAATTATTAGTTTCTTTTATATATTCATTAATCATATCTCCACCAAATATTATAATATCTGGTTTTATATTATTAATTATATTTATAAGTTTATTTATAATATCTCTATTATGTAAATCACTTAAATATAATATCTTAATATCTTTATCTATTTTATTATTATATATATTATATATAGATACATCTATTTTAATATGACTATATATTATAGATATACATAGTATTAATATAATTAAAATTATTATTATATATATTGTTTCCATATGAATAATTTTATCACTAAACATTAAAAAAAGAAACTAAACGTTTCTTAATTTAACTTTTCTCTTACAATAGTATTAACAAGTTTCATATCAGCTTTACCAGTAACAAGAGGTTTAAGTTCTTTCATGATATTACCCATATCTTTCATAGATTCAGGTTTTACTTTATCAAAAACTTCATCTATTACTTTTCTTAACTCTTCTTCACTTAATTGTTCAGGTAAATAAGTACTTAATAATTCAATTTCTTTATTTAATCCATCAATTAAATCTTGTCTATTTCCAGCTTTAAATTGTTCTATACTTTCTTTATGAGTCTTAACTTGTTTGCTTACAACTTCTATAACTACTTCATCACTTGCTTCATGTCTTTCCATCTTATTATCAATTAAATATTTGTCAATACCTGATTTAAGTAATCTTAAAGTACTTACTTTATCTTTGTCGTGAGCTTTCATAGCTTCAACCATATCTTTTGATATTTTGTCGTATAACATTAAAGTTCAACTCCTTTTTTATTAATAATTTCTTTGTTTATTATGTTTTTTAGCATTTCTAATAGCTTCTTTTTTAGCTTCTCTTCTAATAATGCCTGGTTTTGAGTATTCTCTTCTCTTTTTCATTTCAGTAGGGACTCCGCTACGTTGAACCTTCATCTTAAAGCGTTTTAATGCACCCTCAACATTACCGTCTTTAACATCTACGTGTGTCATTTTTCTTCCCTCCCTTCATGACTATATTTGATTATAGTATAAAATTTGTCGAATTTCAAGTAAAATCAACATAAAATAATAACAAAAATCATAAATTTATGTTATATTATCAATGTATGGAGATGATAAAGTGAAAAGAGAGAAAATTTACATATTAGTTATTGTTTTATTAATTATTTTAATAGGAGGTTTATTATTTTATAAATCAAAAGGTAATACACCACCAGAAAATCCAACTAAACCTGATGAACCAGTAAACCCAGTAATAATTAACCCAAATACATCTAATGATTTTGATTTCAAAATGATTAAACAAACAAATAATTATTACAAAGATAATTATATGATTAGCCCACTATCAATGGCTTATGCTATTACAATTCTTGGCAAAGGTGCTGATAATAATACTAAAGTTGAAATAGATAAATTACTTGGTGAATATAGCTTAGGAAAAACACTAAATGTAAAAAATAAAATAAGTATAGCTAACCTATTATTTGTAAGAATAAAATATAAAGAAGATATTAGCCCTGATTATATAAAAACTATCCAAGACAATTATGATTCAGATTTAATATTTGATAAATTTGAAACACCAAATAAAGCAAATGAATGGATTGCTAAAAAGACATTCGATATGATCAAAAATCCAATTGATGATTTAAGTAGTGATTTTGTTCTTGGAATAGCAAATGCAATAGCAATAGATGTTGAATGGAAGAATAAATTTGAATGTTCTAATACTAAACAAGGTGATTTTAATCTAGATAATGGTAAAAAAATGAGTGTTGCTTATATGAATTCAAGTAATGATGTTTATTATATAAGCAATGAAAATGCTAAAGGAATTATAAAAGATTATGCAATATATGATAAAAATACTGGAGAAATAGTATATGAAGAAAATGAAAATACTGTTGCTCTTCAATATATAGCAATATTACCAAATACAAATATAACAGATTATATTAATAAACTAGATAAAGATGAATTAAAGAAATTATTAGATACTAAAAAACAATCAGATAATAAGACTGATATTTATTATTCAATACCTAAATATAAATATGATTTTGATTATAATAAATTTCAAAATGCCTTAGTTACTCTTGGTATGAAAGATGCATTTGATCCTGATAATGCTGACTTTAATAAGATGATTAAAAAAGGAAGTACTTTAGGTTTATATGTAAGCAAAGCAATACATAAATCACATATTGAAATGAATGAAAATGGAACTAAAGCAGCAGCTGTTACAATATTTATACTTGATAAAAATGCTGCATATATTGAACCAAAAGATAAAATAGAAGTTAAATTTGATAAACCATTTATTTACATAATAAAAGAAAAGAACTCAGATAACATCTGGTTCTTCGGAACAGTTTATACTCCAAGTAAATGGGAAGAAAATGTAAATATTTGTGAAACAAAATAAAAAAATAAGCAACGTAAGTTGCTTATTTTATTTGACTCATTACTTCTTCAGCAAAGTTATCATTTCTCTTTTCCATACCTTCGCCTACTTCGTATTTAACTAGTTTAACAAGTTCACATTTATTGTTTTCTAAATATGCTTTAACAGTTAATCCAGAATCTTTAATAAATGCTTGTTCTTCTAAAACTGTTTCTTCATAGAATTTTCTAATTCTACCTTC
>JAEEGL010453767.1_pt1 | contig 14812 bp, 12 predicted proteins | sample 9134231 | NCBI WGS metagenome assembly JAEEGL01 (sample SAMN16246548, study PRJNA631951) | gut metagenome | biome: gut microbiome; feature: rumen; material: fiber-attached | host: Bos | place: Iran: Karaj | collected 2018-10 | reverse complement strand
TATTAATGCAAATGGTACTATTAAAAGACATGAAGCTGCTAGAATGTTAGCGAAACTTAATAATTTGCAATTAGACCCTAATGGGATTAGTCCTTTTACAGATGTTGATTCTAGTACAGATAATTTTCAATATATAGTTGCTGGACATAAGGCAGGTTATTTTATTGGATATAAGAATTATAAATATACAAAATTTGATGGAACATACAGTTTTAAACCGGATAACGATTTATCTAGAGTTGAAGCTGTTACTATGATTATATATATGATGCAAAGTAATAATCTTCCAATGGAAGAAAAATGTGATGAAATTAATTTTTCGGATTTAAATGAATTAAGCAAAGTTCAACGTTCAGCTGTTTTACGTGCTTCTAAGTTATGTTTGGTTAAAGGTAATGATGATGGCACTTTTAATCCTACGTCTCCTGTTAAAAGAGCACATTTTGCTGTAATGTTAGCTAGAGCTAATGATAGAACGAATTCTAAAGAAGATTGTCCTCCTTATACTGGAAGTAACTTCTTTAATGATTATGGTCCTAATAAAGAACACTATTATACTCTTTTGGATGCTTCATTAACTCGTGTATGTAAAAAATAAGAGCGATGCTCTTTTTTTATTATTATAAATTAGCACTCACCTATTGACATTGCTAATTTAAAGTAGTATGCTTTTTTTAGTTTGAAAGAAGAGATGAACATGAAGAAAAAACAATTTAAAACAGAATCTAAAAAGATATTAGATTTAATGATAAATTCTGTTTATTCTAATAAGGAGATATTTTTAAGAGAATTAATTTCTAATGCTAGTGATGCTATTGATAAATTATATTATTTGTCTTTAACTGATAGAAAAGTAAAATTAGATAAAGATGATTTTTGTATTAGAATAGTACCTGATAAAGAAAATAGAACATTAACTATTTTAGATAATGGTATTGGTATGACTAAAGAAGAATTAGATGAAAACTTAGGTGTTATTGCTAAGAGTGGATCTAGTTTATTTAAGGAAAAGATATCTAAAGAAGATGATATTAATATCATTGGTCAATTTGGTGTTGGATTTTATTCAGCATTTATGGTTGCTAAGGAAATTAGAGTACTAAGTAAAGCTTATGGTAGTGATGAAGCTTATGAATGGGTATCTGATGGAGCTGATGGTTATACTTTAGAAAAAGCTGAGAAGAATGATGTTGGTACATTTATTACTTTATATTTAAAAGATAATACTGATAATGAAGATTATGATGAATTCTTAGATACAAGGAGAATAGAAGGTATTGTTAAGAAATATTCTGATTATGTAAGATATCCTATTATTATGACTGAGGAAGTTAAAGAAAAGGATGAAACTAAAGAAGAAGAAAAAACATTAAATAGTATGATTCCAATTTGGAAAAAGGATGAATCTGATGTAAGTGAAGAAGAATATAATAATTTCTATTCTGATAAATTCTTTGATTATGAAAAACCATTAAAAAGTGTTCATTCTACTGTAGAAGGACAAGTAGTATATGATTCATTATTGTTTATTCCTTCACATGCGCCATATGATTATTACACAAAAGAATATGAAAAAGGATTACAATTGTATTCTAACGGTGTAATGATTATGGAAAAATGTCCAGATTTATTACCTGATTATTTTAGTTTTGTTAAAGGACTAGTTGATAGTGAAGATGTATCATTAAATCTATCTAGAGAAATGCTACAACAAGATAGACAAGTTAAAACTATTGCTAAGAGTGTTGAGAAGAAAATTCATAGTACTCTAGAAGATATGATGGAAAATAATAGAGAAGATTATGAAAAATTCTGGGAAGCATTTGGTATGCAACTTAAATATGGAATTTATAGTTCTTATGGAATGAATAATGATGCTTTAAAAGATTTATTATTGTTCTATAGTTCTAAGGACAAGAAACGTATATCTTTAAAAGAATATGTTGATAGAATGGTAGAAGGACAAGAAAAAATATATTATGCTTCTGGAGATAATCTAGATAGAATTGATAGATTACCTAATGTAGAAAAGTTTAAAGAAAAAGGATATGAAGTATTATATTTAGTAGATTATGTTGATGAATTTACTATTCAAGCATTACAAGAATATGATAGTAAGAAATTCATTAATGTATCTTCTGAAGATGTTTCTTTAGATAGTGAAGAAGAAAAGAAAGAATTAGAAACACTAAATGAAGAATCAAAAGATTTATTTAGTTTAATGAAAGCATCTTTACCAGAAGTAAAGAACATTAAATATACTAATAAGTTAAAAAATCATCCTGTATGTTTAAGTACTGAAGGAAATATATCTTTAGAGATGGAAAAAATACTAAATCAAATGCCTACTGGAGAACAAGTAAAAGCTGATGTAGTGTTAGAAATCAATAAGGATCATCCTATTGTTAATAAACTAAATGATTTATATGAAAATGATAAAGAATCATTAGATACTTATACAAAGATTTTGTATAATCAAGCTAGATTAATTGAAGGATTACCTATTGAAAATCCTACTGAATTGACTAATATGGTATGTGATTTATTAAGTAAATAGTATGTAAAAAGGAGAAACATGTTACTTGTTTCTTCTTTTTTTGTTAGAGTATACTTTAATTAGAATAGAGGGATTGTATGGCAAAGAAAAAAGTAGAAAAGAAAGCTAATGAAACTAAGAAAAAAATATGGTTATTGATTAATTTTGCTATTATTATGGCAATTGGAGTTTCTATTGCAATAGGTAGCGAAGTTATTGGTATTGCTTATGTAGCAAAAGAAGCAATAGTCGATCCAGAAGCAGAAGAAGTGGTTTTTAATTTGACTAGAGATATTATAGTTGAGTCTAATAAAGTAATGAATAGAAGTATTGGAATATCTGTTGGTATATATGCTTTTATTCAATTCATTAATTATGCAGTATATTTATTTAAGAAGAAGAAAGTTCTATTGGTTTTATTACTAGCTGAATTAATAGCTGCTGTAACTGGATATTTTATAAATGGTGACGTAATAATGTTTGGAATACCTTTTATATCAGCTTTAATCTATTTAAGAATATTAAAATTAGAAGAAGTGTAGAAATACTTCTTTTTTTTGTTATAATACATTCAAAGAAGGAATTAATATGAGTACAGTAAAAACAAATGCAATGCGTATTTTGGATATTAATAACATTGAATATCAAGAGCATATTCTTGATATAAAAGAAGCTATAGATGGTGTAGCTTGTGCTAATATGCTTGGAGTAGAACTAGATAGAACATTTAAAACGTTAGTTACTCAAGGTAAGAGTGGAAATTATTATGTTTTTGTTGTTCCGGTTGCTGCTAAATTGGATTTAAAGAAAGCCGCAAGTTGTGTTTTGGAAAAATATGTAGAAATGATTCCGATGAAAGATTTACTTAAAGTAGCAGGATATGTTCATGGAGGATGTAGTCCGATTGGAATGAAGAAAGTATTTACTACTGTAATAGATGAAACTGCAATTCTTTTTGATAAGATAATATTTAGTGGTGGTAAAATAGGATTCTTTATTGAAGTTAATCCAATGGATATAGAAAAAGTATTACCTGTAAAATTTATAGATATAGTGGAGTAGATATGAAAGCATTAACAATTAAACAACCTTGGGCTGAATTAATTATAGAGGGTTATAAAACTTATGAGTTTAGAAGTTGGAAGACAAATTATAGAGGCAAGATATTAATACATGCTGGGAAGTCTTTAGAAAGAGATATGGCTACTAGATTTAAAGGCTATAATCTTACTTATACAATGGGAGCTATCATTGGAGAAGCGACATTAGAAGATTGTATTTTGGTAGATAAAAAGTTCAATGAAGAGTTAAGAAAAATTGATCCAGTTGTATATGGTAGAAGTAATCATGTTGAAACATATGCTTGGAAGTTAACTAATATAGTTAAATATGAAAAACCAATTGAAATTAAAGGTCAGTTAGGTTTATGGAACTATAAATAATTTGTATTAGATATTTAAAATAATTGTATTATAATATGCAAATATAAGAGGTGGTTTTATGAGCAATATTATTAAACAAAAAGAGAGAGGTTCTCTTGTTGTTATAAGTGGCCCATCTGGAGCTGGTAAAGATACTGTAGTAGCAAAATATTTAAGAAAGAAAAGTTCTAATGCTTGGTTAAGTATTTCTTGTACTTCTAGAAGTATGAGACCTGGAGATAAAGAGGGAAAATCATATTATTTTATAAGTAAGGAAGAATTTGAAAGAAAGATTGAAGCAGGTGACTTTTTAGAGTACGCAGAATATAATAGTAATTATTATGGAACGCCTAAAGAGCATATAGAAGAACATTTACAGAAAGGTGAAGATGTTTTCTTAGTTATAGAAGTACAAGGTGCATTAAAAGTTAAAGAACTTGTACCAGAAGCTATATGTATATTTATTATGCCTCCTAGTATGAAGGAACTTAGAAAACGTCTAGTTGGTAGAAAAACAGAATCAAAAGAGAAAGTATTAAATAGATTTAAAACAGCATATCAAGAAATAAATGAAGTGGCTAATTATAACTATGTAGTTACAAATGATGAAATTGATAACGCAGTTTTAAAAATACAAGCAATTCTATTATCTGAAAAATGTCGTGTAGATAGAATTGAGCATGTATTCTTAGGAAACGAAGAAGAAGAAATCCATGAATTATTGATGGATCAAGAATATGATAATAGTGAAATATCTATAGATTAAAAAAGGAGTAAAGTACTCCTTTTGTTTTATTTACGAATATTTTTGGATATGTTATTATTATAGTAGAATAGACAGGGATTTATATGAGATTTAAAATGAGGAAAGAAAAAGTTACTAACTTAGTTGGAACTAATGCTTTGTATGGTAGAGCGAGAAGAATTGAATTCGTTGAACGCGCTACTTATATTATTGTGGGTATAATTTCTGTTATCTTGGTATTTATAATAGTTGGAAAAAAATCAACTTATGAAGAGAGTAATGTTAATTTTTCTTATTTAAGAGAATATTTAGAAGCTAGGGGTTATGTATGTGAAGTAATATATAGATCTGGTGGATCTTGTACTTCTAATTCTAAGGCAGTTACTTCTTCATTTATTAGATATGATGATGGTTTTCAATTTATAACTAAGAGTGATGGTTATTTTTTAGATATAACTTATATGGAATCTAAGGGAGATTATATAAAACTAAAAACGACGCCACGTGCCTTACAAGGATATGTTAATAACGAATATACTTGTACATTTAAGGACAATATTTTAAATGAAGTTGAAGAGTGTAAGGACAAAGATGGTAAAGAGTTAGATTCAGCAACTTATATTGGTGTTATTAATAAAGCCATGTATGATTTATATAATATAGTAGATAATTCTGGATATAGTAAAGATAAACTAATACAGAATCATGAATGGGTAAAAAAATAAGTGGGTTAACCACTTATTTTATTTTTCTTCAATGTCATCTTCTTCAACATCTTTTATTTTTTTTCTTTTTTTATCTTTTTTATTTTCTTTTTCTTCATCTTTTTCTGGGATTAGCAATCTTGCTTCTTCGTCTTCTTCCTCATAATTACTATTATCTTTTGAGTAGAAGATATATCCTACTATTTCAATTGCTGAGTAAATCATTATGATTATACCAACAACCCATAATACAATTCCATTTTTTATAATAGTGAAGAAACCAAGTAGTATTAAAAGAATCGATACTATTAATATTGCAAGGAATCTAGATGCTTTATGATCTGTTCTTAAAGCACTTATTAATCTAGTAACCCCACTAAATAATATCCATGCTCCTACAATAAATCTAATAGATTCATCTATTATGTTATGAAAGAAGAAGAATAGTATTGCTAATATCAATGTAATTATTCCGATTGCTACTCTATTTGCATAGATTGGTGATCCTTTTTTCTTCCTGATTATTATTGAAATAATATTTGCGATTGTAATAATTAAAAATGTTACACCAAGTATTTTATAAGCTGTAGTCATAATTCTTTCTGAATAAGCTGTTAGTATTGCTCCAATTACAAAAAAGATGATTGAGCTTAGTAATGATGTTTTTTTAGAATATGATGTTATATCTATACGCATAATAAAAACCTCTTTTCGTTAGTTTTATTATAATACATAACTCTATTTTTTATCAATAATGTATGTTTTTCTATTTTTATATGTGTTATAATTAATAATGAAAAATAATAGGGAGGGTGTTGTATGTTAGACGTTGAAGCATGTCTAGAGTTGTTAAAAAAGTACGGGTACAGTTCGACTAATTCACACCCTTACCTTTACAAGTCTGGAGATACTATTGGTATTTGCTATACTTATGTCGATGAAGACTATGGCAACTTAGAAAGAATTAAAATTTTTGATAGTTATGAAGCATTTGATGAATTTTTAAAACAAATGGAATGGTTGAAGAAAAATGGTCTTAACTATCATGTAAGAATGTGTTTAGATGATTATGAATCTATTAATCCTAAAACTCTATTCTTAAGAAATGAAAAATTAATGATTGAAGGTGAAATGCAAGACATTGAAACCTTTGATTTTAAAGAATCACAAAGAGAGCAGATGGATGAAGCTTCTAAGATATTATATGAAGCTGGAGATTTATTTTTAATATATGATGAGATAAAAGCTAGACAATTACAATATTTACTTAAAATAATAGGTTTGAAAAATCAATTAAGACAAAAGTATTTTGATTTGCAGACTGAAGTAGATAAATATAATAAAATAAAACTTGAAAGAGAAATTGTTAAGATACCTGAAGTCCCTGATAGTGGTGGTATCGATATACAAATGGAGATAAGCTTAAAAGATAGATATAATTTGTATATTAGAGAGATACCTTCTATTGAGGAAGTAACATTCTTTTTAAAAGAAGTTTGGGATCTTAATAGAAACTTAGAATTAAATACTAGATACTATGATGCATTACGTGAAGAAACTGAAATTCGTAATGAAATGAAAATAGTTGAAAAGAAACTTGAATTAATGGAAAAACTAAATGAAAATATTAAGCCATTATTTGGAGTTGATTTAGTTGGTAAATTTAGAAAGATTAATCGTTCTTTAGGATCAACTATTAACGAAGTTTCTAAGGGCATTGTTGATGAGAAGATTAACTTAGTTAAAGATAAGTATAAATACTATAATAATTTGGATTTATTGTATGTTTCTGATTATTTAAGAGAAGCTATACAAAATACTAATTATGAAGACTTAGCTATTAAGTATGGAAAAGGTGCTCCTTTAGAACAAGTTAAAAAAGGTAGAACTCCACTTAATGAGATCGCTTCTAGATTGTTTGTTCAATATAAGAATTCATTATCGGTTGATGAACAAGCTATTTTAGTTTTATATAGTAATGAGAAATATCGTAAAATATGTGATGCAATTCTTGCAGTTCCAGATTTTACAACACTTTCCCCTAAACAAATCGTAAAAAAGATTAATGGAATAAAAGGATTTTCTAAATTAAAGTCAGAGTGTTATATAAGCGTTAGGAATAGAATAAATGATCCTTCAAATAAACCAATTAAAGATGGATTGTTTGTTGGTTATGATTTTACATCTTTTGAAACATTTATTGGATCTCTTGCAAAAGAATTGGGTAAATTAAAACAAATTAACAATAAGATGCATCTTGATGGAGATATTAATATGTATATTCCTATCAAAGATGTTGAAGATGTTAAAAAGAAAGAATTTATTTTAGTTACCAATGATATTAATACTTTAACTACAGAGGCTAAAGTTACTCATAATCCAATTGGAATAACTTTATTAAAAGAAAATTTACCTGTTATGTATTCTCCATATTTCCTAGATTTGGGCGATATTTATAATAAAAATGCTTCACCTAAGATGGAAATTAGAGAAATGATTAATTTTGAATTATTAATTGATTTATCTGATGTTTTTATTAATGTAGATAAAAATAAAACAAGTGTTATTAACTATTATTCAGAGACTGATGTTGAAGGAAATGTTACTCTTGTTAAAGATATTAAGTCTTCAGGTAAAACAATATTTGTAAAATATGCATTTATTCCTTCTTCACAAGTTAAACATTTAGAAGTTCAAGAAGATACTAGTGAAGAAAGTACTACTCCAGTGGCTAGTGATGCTACATTTGCTGCTATGCCAGATACTTCGGTTGTAGCTCAACCTGTGGAAGCTCAACCTGTGGAAGCACAGCCAGTGGCACCACCGGTAGTAGAGCAACCAGTTGAAAACTCAACAAAATCGGTTCCACCAGTAGTCACTCCGGAAGTTCCTACAAGCGTTCCTGAGACTCAAGAAGTAGATAATAATCCAGTTGCTATAAATCAAGTAAGCAATGGAGTAGATGCTTCAGATTTCAATCAAACATATAATCAAGTATTAGAGCAAGCTGTTGAATCTGGTTCAATGGTAGCTATAGCTTCGCAAGCTGCTAATAGTGATAATAATCCTATTGAACAAAGTAATGAACCAAGTATATCTACGGATGAAGTTACTGAAAATCCAGTTGTAGAAAATAGTATGGATGATCAAAATAATGATGGATTTGCTTCATTACCTGATATAACTAATGATTCAGATAATGTTGTTGAGGAACCAACTACTCCTGTTGTAGATGAATCAAATAATCAAGAGGTGGAAGAGGCGACTACTTCTAATGAGGAACCAGCAACACCTGAAGAAGAATATTCATCAACTCCTGAGATAGAAGCCCCTGCAATGTCAGTTGAAGAAAATTCTATTCCTCAAGTTGAGGAAGCTACAGAACCTTCAGATAATAGTGTTCCTGTTTCTCAAGATGAATCAAATCCAGTTTCAAATGAAGAGGAACCAGTTTTTGAGCATGAAGAAGAACAAACAGAAATTTCTTTATCTGAAGAAGAAACAACCATAGATTCTCAAGAAGAGAAAATAGAAGAAAAAACTGAAGAAGATAATAAAGAAGAAAAAGATGTGGATGAACAATCTAATGAAATTCCATCTGAAAAAGATGACAATCCAGAATCTGAAGAAGATTTAGATAAACTATTAGATACTTTGGCAACAACTTTACCTAAAGATTTATCTAAAGATATTGAAGACACTAGTAAGTTAGATATATTTAAAGATGATGAGGCTGAAGAAAAGGAAAAAGAAGAAGAAAAGCCAAAGGAAGAGAAAGAAGAAACTCCTGTTTCTTCTAAGGAAGAACAATCTGAAAAAACTGATAAAGAAGATACACCAAAAGAAAAAGAACCTGAAGATGAAAAGAAAGCTAAGGAAGAAGCTAACGAGAAAAAAGGACCAGTTAAAACACAGATTGTTAAAAAGACTATTACTAATCCTGATGGTACTAAAAAAGTTGTTATGGTAAGAAGAACTATAACTACTAAACCTAAAGAGGATGTAGTAGATAAAAAATCAGAAAATGCAAAGACAAAAAAAGTAGTAAAAAAGATTGGGCAACCCGTTAATGCAGATAGTAAAAAGGTAGTTGTAAAAAAAGAAGATAAACAAGTACCTGAGGAAGAGAAATAGGAGGTATTATATGAAAAATCTATTAAGTAATTTTGTGTACAACTTAAAGATGTATCTAAAGTATATTGTTAAGGTGGGATTTAAGGAATTATTCTTTGATGTATTAATTCTTGTTCTAATGGTTGTTATTGCTGCATTTGCATACATACCTGTAGGATTAGTTCAAGATTTGGTTAGAAGTTTAATTATTACTTTTGTTCCATTAACTGGTATTGCTTTTTCTTTATTTGATTGGTTATTTGCTTTAATCAAAGCAGTATGTGCTCTATTGTTATTTATGTATCTATTCAATATGCGTTATGATTTTAAAAACGATAAAGTTGTACCAATTGAAGGATCTTATACATTAGAGAGAAAAGATAGTATTTTCGCTCCAGATGAAGATACTAAAAAAGAAGTACCTGTAGAAGAAAAAGATTTGGACTTACCAAAAGAAAAAGAAGAATAGTTTGAGATTTTCTATACTAATAATAAAAAGAAAGATAGGTTATATCCTATCTTTTTTTGATTATTAATTGTATTTGTGTTAATATATTTGAACTAATTAAAGAGGGGGAATATTAATTATGTATAATGAAATCGTTGATGGTTTGTCAAAAAGAGTTCCAAATAAAAAAGCTAGTGGATTTACTTTTGTACAAGCTGATGGAAAAAGAAAGTATACTGCTTTAAAAAGTGAAGGAAATGAAACAAGTTATACAACAGAAATACTTGTTAGACAATTAGATGATGATCTTTTTGATCCAGATAATTTTTATTGTTCACCTGGAGAAAGTGATATAACAGCAATTAATCCTGAGGACTTGACTGATAATGTTTATGTTTCTTTTGATAGACCAAGCGAAACTTATCTTACTTTTGAAAACGGAAGAGTAAAACTAGATTTTTTCAAAACTAGAGAATTTCAAATTGATAAATATATTAAGATTGATGAATCAAAAGGAATTCCAAATGTTTCAGGTATTATTTTAGATCTTGAAGCAAGACCAGAGTTTAGCGAGGCTTGTGATGAGGGAATAGTATGTGATATGCCAAATTCCGTTGAATACTATAATGCAATTGCTGGTAAAGATGAGGAAGAAATCTTTGATATTGCTGATGAATATGGAGAAGAAGTTTTTATAAGAGAACTTAACGACTTGATGACAAAGGCAATTGATAAAATATCAGCTGGCGCTGAAGTTGTTCCAAAAGGATTCTATTTTATTAAAGATAATAGAGTCTATTATATTACTGCTGATGAGTATGATGAAATATATGATGCTGTAGGTTATAATAAAAGTAATTTATTTGAATTAGTTGATGTACCTGGATTTTATCAATTAAATTCCGGATTAATAAAAAATACAGAGCAAGCTATTTTTACAATGAATACTGTTGATAAAGTTTTTGGTGCTTTAGGAGAAAAGAATTATTTTGATTTAACAACTATTACTGATTATGGAATTACTCCACAGGATTTCTTATCTAGATTATTATCTAATGATTCTCAAGCATTTGAATTATTAGCAAATATCTTAAAGAATCAAGCTAATGTACCAAGAAGATAGTAAATATTTTAATATTGGTGTAAAAAATGTAGATAAAGTATAATATATATGTCTACATTTTTTTATTTAAACTTGTACTTTTTTCATAGATGTGATAAAGTGTTTCATGGTATTTTTATTTTTCACGTAAGAGGTGATATATATGGATAAAATTATAAATATTGCAGTAGTTGCACACGTTGATGCTGGTAAATCTACTTTAGTAGATGCTTTACTAGAACAAAATGGTGTATTCTCAGAAAGAGATGAAATCGTTGATTGTGTAATGGATAGTAATGATATCGAAAGAGAAAGAGGAATTACTATTTATTCTAAGAACTGTGCTATTAGATATAAGGATTATAAGATTAATATTGTAGATACTCCAGGACATGCTGATTTTTCATCTGAAGTTGAACGTATTATGAAAACTGTTGATACAGTAATTCTTTTAGTTGATGCTGCTGAAGGTCCAATGCCTCAAACAAGATTTGTTTTAAAGAAAGCATTGGAGCAAAACTTAAGACCTATATTGTTTATTAACAAAATAGATAAAAAGGATGCTAGACCTCAAGAAGTAGTAGATATGACATTTGATTTATTTATGGAATTAAATGCTACTGATGAACAATTAGATTTCCCTATTATATATGGTATAGCTAGAGAAGGTATTGCTAAACTTTCATTAGATGAAGAAGGCAGTGATATTTCTCCATTACTTGAAACAGTATTAAAACAATGTTCTCCTTATGAAGGTAATGAAAATGATCCATTACAATTACAAGTAAGTTCTCTAGATTATGATTCATTTATTGGTAGATTAGGTATTGGTCGTGTTACTAGAGGTAAAATAAAAAATGGACAGACTGTTGCTTTATCTAGAAATGATGGAAGTGTTAGTTCATTTAGAATTGCTAAGTTATTCGTTGAAGAAGGAATTAAGAGAGTAGAAAAAGATGAAGCCTTCTATGGAGATATAGTTACTTTTGCGGGATGTCCTGATATTTCTATTGGAGACACTGTATGTGATAAAGATCATATTGATCCTATGGAACCAATTTTAATTGAAAAACCAACTTTAAGTATGGATTTCTTAGTTAATAGTTCTCCATTTGCAGGAAAAGATAAAACTTCTAAGTTCTTAACTAGCAGACATATTAAAGAAAGATTAGATAAAGAATTAGAAACTAATGTTGGATTAGAAGTAGAAGAATTACCTGGATCAGATGGTTATAAAGTATCTGGTAGAGGTGAATTACATTTATCAATCTTACTTGAAAATATGAGAAGAGAAGGTTATGAATTAAGTGTTTCTAAACCTGAAGTTTTATATAAAGAAATAGATGGAGTTAAATGTGAACCATTTGAAAAAGTTATTGTTAATTGTCCTTCTGATTATAGTGGTACTGTAATTAATGATTTACAAGAAAGAAAAGCTGTATTAGAAGTAGTTAATAATGGAGATAATAATTATGTTCATATTGAGTTTAGTGCTCCTACACGTGGTTTAATTGGTTATCGTAGTGCATTCATTACTAATACTAAGGGTGAAGGTATTATGGTACGTAGCTTTGATGGTTATAAACCATATGTTGGTGAAATTGCTGGACGTAAGAATGGCGTATTAGTATCAATGGAAAATGGTAAAACATTAGGTTTTTCATTATGGAATTTACAAGATCGTGGTACTTTAATTATTGGACCAGCTGAAGAAGTATATGTAGGTATGATAGTTGGTATTAATAACAGAGATAATGATTTAAATGTTAATCCATGTAAGAATAAACAACTTACTAATACAAGAGCATCTGGAAGTGATGATGCTATAGCTTTAATTAAACCTAAAACATTTAGTTTAGAAGAAGCTTTGGAATTTATTCAAGATGATGAATTAGTAGAAGTTACTCCAAGTGCTATTAGATTACGTAAAAAAGTTCTTTCACCTGATGAAAGATATAGATTAAATAGAAAATAATAATTATTAAAAAAGTAAGCAAAAGTTTACTTTTTTTTATGATTGAATATAATATTTTACATAAATTGGTGGGGTTGTTATGGTTATAATTAAAGAATTGGGACCGATGGATATTATTAAATATAGAAATGTATTTAATCAGATTAATACTATTTATGGTTCTTTTGATGGAGTATATTATAAGATTATAGCAAAAGATAAAGAGTATATTCTTCATAGAATAGATAATACATTTACTTTATTTGATATAGAGACTGGTAAATATAATTTTTTTACTATTGATGAAGAGTATAATATCCAAGGTTTGATTATTGATAATATGTCCTTTCGTTATTTAGATGGAAGTTTAATTGCTAAAAATATGAAAACGGGAATTACAGAAAATGTTTCATTAATTAAGAGAAGTAATGGTGAAGATGTTGATGGTTATAATGGTTTAGCAATACATGTACAATATGATTCTAAAAGAGATTTAAGAATAATATATACTTATCAACATATGTATAATCCTGATGAAAGAATATATGATATGCATTTAGAGAATCCTTTCACTGTTGTAATTGAAAGGAATGCTAGTGTTGCAGATAATGGAGATGCAAAGCCACAAACTGATACTTATATTAAAGGTGATTTTGACTTACAAGATGAACCAATTAGTTTTAGTTTAGCAACTATTAAAGATTATGGATTAATTCCTTTTTTACAAAAAGGGAATTATTCACTACAAAGAAAAGATAGAATAGTAAGATATTACAAAACATTAGGTCAACATAAAGATCATAGTGCTATTACTTTATTTCCGTTATGTAAGCAATATAGAATTGAAGATATTAATGAAAAGATTAAAGAATTAGGTTTTGATATCCAAGTATCTGAAATATTATTAGATGTATATAATAGAGATGATGATACATTAAAATTGTTTGTAGATATTGTTAAAAATCTTAAAACAATTGAGATTGATAATGATAATAAATCATTTGGATATAAGATTGCAGAATAGTTTGACATTTAGATAAAAAGTTAGTAATATATGTTCATAAGCACGGCGAAGATAGGACTTATTACAAGATGTTTTTAAAGAGAGTAAACGGTTGGTGTGAGTTTTACAAAAACTAGTAATTAAGTGAAAGCTATTGGAGTGAATCGTAGACATTACGTTACAATGTTTAAAGAGCACGGAAACGTGAACTAAGGTGGTACCGCGGATTTAACAGGAATTCGTCCTTAATTGGATGATTTCCTGTTTTTTAATTTAAGAAAGGGTGTATAAAATGGAAAGAGAATTTACTGAACAAGAATTAGTAAGAAGAGAGAAAGCAGAAAAGATTCGTGAAATGGGCATGGATCCTTTTGGGCATGTATTTGAAAGAACAGATTGGGCAGCTGATATTAAAGAAAAATATGGTGATATTGATCATGAAGAATTTGAAAATAGAAATGATTTAGTTACAGTTGCTGGACGTATTATGTTTATTAGAAAGATGGGTAAAGCATCATTCTTTACTATTCAAGACAAGACTGATAAAATTCAGATTTATATTTCAATTAATGACATTGGTGAAGAAGCATATACTTTATTTAAGAGTGCTGATATTGGTGATATCGTTGGAGTTCATGGCAAGGTTATGAAGACTAAAACTGGTGAAATTACAGTTAAATGTTTAGAGTATACTCACTTAGTTAAAGCATTAAAACCACTACCAGAAAAGTTTCATGGTTTAACTGATATTGAAGAGAGATATAGAAGACGTTATGTTGATTTAAT
>JAEEGL010378893.1_pt1 | contig 14812 bp, 9 predicted proteins | sample 9134231 | NCBI WGS metagenome assembly JAEEGL01 (sample SAMN16246548, study PRJNA631951) | gut metagenome | biome: gut microbiome; feature: rumen; material: fiber-attached | host: Bos | place: Iran: Karaj | collected 2018-10 | reverse complement strand
TCTTTCTTCAGGAAGATTTCTAACTTCTTTCCATTTATTTATTTCTAAATTATATAATTCACATTTAACTTGTCCCTTTCCTCCAATTACTAAAATCATTTTATTATTAATTAATAATGAAGGATTATAATGAGGTGAACGTGAATTAATTAAAAAATGGGTTTCAACTTTTTTATCAACTATATGTAATTTAAATAAATATGCACCATATATTAAGTTTGGAGAAATATTTTCTTCATTATTTCCACAAAGATAAATGTAACCGTCATCTGAATTAACTTGTGAAATTCCATCTAATGAATTTAGTACTCTTAAATTTACTGAAAGTGATGCTACTCTATCTTCATCTATGTTATAGAATAATAATGAAAATAATTTATCTCTTTTTTTAAATATTTGTCCCATTATTTTAGTAGAAGAAAATATTTCTGCGTCACAACGAGATCTACAACAAAATTGATTACCCATTTATAATATTAAAATTTAAATTCTTATTTTATTGAATTAGATTAATATATTTTTTTAATAATTAATTATAATTTTTAAATTTATATAAAAAGAATATATATATATATTTTTAAATAAAAATTTGTATAAATTATTAAAATCCATTATGATATAGAGAAATTTCAATTTTTAAATAATAGAATATAAAATTGTTTTGTATAATTATTTTCAATTTAAGTTAATTAAATTTAATTCTTTTTTTAATAAAATTAATATTTGAAAAAAAATATTATTTTTCAATTTATGTTAAATTTAAAAATTCATCAATCTCGATTTTCATTATATTATCTTGATGAAGGAGAAATGTATATTAAAGAATTTGCATCAGTATGTCAATTTTTATATCCACCAACAAATAAAATAGAACAATTAAAAGGAAATATTCATTTTGGTTCAAGAAGTATAATATTTGAACCAGGTGAAGAAGAATATCAAATAGTTAAATTTCATTTTAGAAATTTTATAGAAAGACCAAAAATACAAAATATTACAAATAAAGAAATGTTTAAATTTAAAGTAAATAGAATAATTTTAATTCCTACTCCCCCAAAAATTGAAGCTTATAAAACATATGATTTGATTTCAGATATTGTTATTGATTTTTTATTTGAAAAAACTGAATATGTTGCAGAAATTATATTTGAATTAATTGATAAATTTAATGCAAAACAAAGTTCATTTGAATTTGATTCAATTTCATATCTTGGTAATTTATATTCTTTTCAATTTGATTATACTTTAATAAAAACAATAAATGAAAAATTTTTACTTAAAAATGAATTAATTGTAAAACAATTATTACCTTTATTAGAAATTCCAGGTATGTTAATGTTAACTGATACAAGATTATATTTCCAACCAGTTTTTACTGTTCAAAGTAAAAAATGTATAAGTGTAAAATATACAAAAATAATAAAATTTTTTAAAAGAGAAGTATCCTTAGATGAAAAAGGATTAGAATTAATAACAAATAAAACAAAAACAAAATCAATATTTATAATATTTGAAAATGAATCAAATAGAGATATGATATATGATTTAATCTTAAAGCAAACATCATTAACAACAGAAACAAATTTTTCAATAGAAAAATATACAAAATTATGGATAGAAGGTGGAATATCAAATTATGATTACATAATATTATTAAATTCAGCAGCAAATAGAACAAGAAATGACATGTCACAATATCCAGTTTTTCCTTGGATAATATCAAATTATACATCAAATAATTTAGACTTAACAGATGAGAAAAATTTTCGTGATTTAAGTAAACCAATTGGAGCAATTAATCCAGAAAGATTAAATAATTTAAAAGAAAGATTTCGTGATATGCCAGAACCAAAATTTTTATATGGAACTCATTATTCAAATCCTGCTTATGTTATTGGTTATTTAGTTAGAAAACATCCTGAATTTATGTTAAAATTACATAGTGGAAAATTTGACCATCCTGATAGATTATTTTTTTCTATTAAAATTGATTGGGATGTTTGTAATACTTTATCAGTTAAAGAATTAATTCCTGAATTTTATGAAGGTGATACTGAGTTTTTAATGAATGAAAAAAAAATAGAATTTGGTTTAAATTCTCAAGGAGAAAAAATAGATAATGTTATTTTACCTCCTTGGGCTGTTAATCAAAATGATTTTTTAGAAAAAATGAGAGAAGCTTTAGAATGTGATTATGTTAATAAAAATTTACATAAATGGATTGATTTAATTTTTGGTTATAAACAAAGAGGGAAATTAGCAATTGAAAATGATAATTGTATATATTTTTTTTTTATTTTAATTTTTTTTTAGTGTTTCATCCTTTATGTTATGATCATGGAAAAAAATTATTTGATGAAAATGAAGGAAGTGATTATGAAAAAATGATTAGAATTCAAATTAATGAATTTGGACAAGTTCCCAAACAACTTTTTAGAGAACCACATCCCAAAAAATTTTCAAATGAAATTAAAGAATTAAATCCTATTATTATTAATGATGAAATAAATGATGAAGAAGAAGAAAAAAATGAAGATAATAATATTGATAGTAATAAAAATATAAATGATAATATTGATAAAGAAGATAAAAAAGAAAATGATAAAGAAAAAAAAGAAAAAGAAGAAAATGAATTTAAAGGAAATTTTGAAGAAAAAATTGAAGAAGAAGAAAAAGAAGAAATAGAAACAATAATAACATATCCTATATATTCTAAATTAAAATATAATTATAATAAAAATTTTTTAAAAGTATCAAATTTTCATAAGAAGTATAATATAATTTTTATTAATTTAAACTAGGAAAATAACATCATCAGCACTTCTTTCATATTCTAAATTATTAATTTCTGGATCTGAAGATGGTTATATTAGATTATATGATTATGATATAAAAGAAAAAAGTAAAGAATTTTTTATTTCTGATAATGTTACTTCAATTATTGATTTAAATAATACAAATTTATTTTCTTTTTCATATGGAAATAAAATTGATATTATAAATTGTCAATTAGGAAAATCAATATCATCATTTTATGGAAGTGAAACTAAAATTAAAAGTTTATTTTCAAATCCAAATAATAATTTTTTATTATGTGATTCAGAAGAAGGTATATTAAATATATGGGATACAGTACAAACTAGTAAAGTTCCTTTAGATACAATTTTTTTTTTTGAACAAAATAAAATTATTGATTCATTTTATAATAAAGAAAATTCTCTTTATTATTGCTTAGATGATTATGGATATGTTTCTATAAATCATATTAAAACAAGAAAAGATAAAATTTATAGGGGATTATTAAATGATAAAAAAGAAAAAAATAAAGCACTTTGTATTAGTAATGATTATTCAAATATAAATCAATTTATTATAGGTTATGAAAAAGGAATTAAAATTTTTGATGTTAGAAATTTTAAAATTATAAATGAAATTAATGAAGGAGAAAATGTTAAATATTTAATTAATGATACTCAAAAATTTATAATGTTTAATGATTTTTATATGGATATTTATAATTATAATAATGAAAAAGGGAAATTAGAAATAAAAGAAAAATTAAATAATTTTGGTAAAATTTCATATATTAATTCTTATTGTATTTCTTCAGATAATATTTTTATATTTTTAGGTAATGAAAATGGGGATTTATTTTATTTTCTAAATTAATTTAAATTATAATATTATTATATATTCTATTTAATCAATTAAGATTAATAGAAAAATTTATTTATATCTTCATTAATAATTATATTAAATTCTTCTGATTCATTCATTAATTCTGGTTTAACATAATAAAATTTTCTAACATAATTTTTCATTCCTCTTTTTTGATCTTTTAATATTTCATCTCTTGTTGTTTTTCCTAATTCAATACTATAATTTTTATCTTTATCAATATCATTTTCTAATTCATCAATATTTCTTCCTTGATAAAGTTTATCTTCATTTATAATTGTAAAAATATGTGATTTTTTAGATTTTTTTATTTCAATTTCTCCTGCTTTTTTATTATAAACATCATCCCAATTTATTTCTTTAAAAAAATCATGTTTTTTTATTTCATCAAAATAATATCTTTTATCTTCATTATTTAAAATATTCATTAATAAATCTTTTAAATATTCTACTTCAATAATTTTTTGATGATTAAAATTAATTTGATTATTTTTTATTTTTTCATAAACTTCTTCTAATTCTTTACCATTAAATGCAGTTTCTCCAGTATATAATTCATATATAATTAAACCAATTTGATAAATATCCGATTTGTAACTAACACCATTTTTTTGTTCGACCATTTCAGGAGAAAGATATAAAGGTGAACCACAAAATGAATTAGCTCTTTTTTTTTCTCTTCCCATTTTAATAGCTAAATTAAAATCACATAATTTAATATGTCCATTATTATCAATTAAAATATTTTCTGGTTTTAAATCTCTATAAATAATTTTTTTCTTATGAATATATTCAATAGCTAAAATTAATTCAGAAATAAATAATTTTTTATTATTAATTTTAACTGCGGATATCATATCACCATTTGTACATAAATCTATAACCATATATAAATAATTTGATGATTGAAAACAATAATATAAATCTAATATAAAAGGACAACCTGATAAAGATTTTAATATTTCAAATTCTGATATTATATAGTGAAAATATTTTTTTTCTATTATTGAATTTTTATTCATTACTTTCATTGCATATTCTTTCTCATTTAATATATTTTTTACTTTATATACACTTCCAAAACCACCTATTCCTATTATTTCTTCTATTTTAAAATTTGAAAATGATATTTTTTCTTTTTCTTTCTTTTCATTTGATAATTCTTGTGATGTTCCTACATGATCATCAACAAATAATATTTTTTGATTATCTATTTTTTTCATTGGTTCATCTTTTTTTAAATGATTAAAAATTATTGCAAGATATTCTAACCATTTATCTCTTGAAATTGAATGTTTTAATCTATATATTTCTTTTTTTGTTTTATCATCATCACTAAATATTATTTCAAATGGATAAAAATTTTGTTCTTTTTTTAATTTTTTTATAGAATTTAAATTTATAATTGGTATTATTTCTAAAGGTTTTTTTGGATAATCATTAAAATTTGTAAATCTTTTTATTAAACCTTTTATTAAATCTAATTCAAGATAACGGTAGTTAAAAAAACCAAAAAATTCACCTTTTTTTTCTATATTACCAACAATTCTGAATGGAATTTTTTCTTCTTTTATAAATTCTTCATCTTTTTCAATATAATTTTCATTATTTAAAAATTTATCTATTATGACTTTTTTCATAATTATTTTATTATTTTTTGAATTTAAATATTCAATGTTTAAATTAATATAATTAAATGATTATATATAAAAATATCAATATAATTTAAAATATATTTTCTTTAATATCAATAAACTAAAATATCTATTTTTAAATATTTAATAATAGAATTAGTAATAATTACTTTATATTTCTATTTATATTTTGATTTTTTTTAAAAAAATTTGTTTTTAAAATAATTAAATGTTTCTTTTAATTGATTTTTTTTATCAAAATACTTTTGAATTTTTTTTGAATTTTCTTCTTCCAATTTTAATGTATTTTGAAATATTTTAGAAAAATCATTATTTATTCTAATTAAATTTATTTTAATCATTTTTTTATTAGTTTTAGGTAAATCTAATTTAATTTTGTTATTTTTTGGTGATATCAAATTCAATTTAATTGAATTATTTGGTTTAATCATTTGACTATTATTTTGATTTATATCATCCAAATTATCACTAATTTGATATGATTTAATTTTTGGTAAAGATATAATTGTACTTTTATTTCTCTGTCTATTTGTATGTTTTATTTCTTTAGCAAATAAATTTTGATAATTAATGTTAATTATTTTTTTTGAATTTGGTAATTCTTTTTCATATTCTTTTAAACAATTTTTATAAGAATAATTATATATAAAAGAGTTTTTATATGAATTTTTTTTATTTTTTGATGAATTTATTGTTTCATTATCATCAAATTCTTTTATATCATCATTTAATTTAAATTTATTTTTTGATGTTTCATAAAAGAATTTTTTAAGATTATTCTTACAATATTTATCAAAGTAATCAGAAGGTAATAAAGTTTTATTTTTCTTTTTTGATTTACTTCTCTTTTCATTGATATGTAAAACTCTAGTATCTAAAAAATAATTTTTCATTATTTTATCAAATTCAGGAGAATTTTTATCCCATAAAAATTCTTTTGTCTTTTCATTACTTTTATTTTTTTTCTTTTTATTCATATTTAATAATTTTATTTAAATTAATTTTTCATTCAAAAAAATATTTATAAATGGAAAAAAAATAATATAAAAAATGATTTCATTTAGTGAAGAAAATAAAAATGATAGAAAAGGATTTAGAGGATCAAAATTTTTTCTAGGATTTTCAAGACAATATAGTTTAAATAATGATATTAATAGAATAATGGAAAAAAAAATTTCAGAACATGCAAAAAATTTAATAAAAAAATTAAATGAAATTATTAAAAAAGAAGATAATGAATATGAGAAACAAAAAAGTAATCATAATAAAAATACAAATTTACCACCAGTGACTTTAGTTCCTTTTGAAATAACTAATGATACATATAAAATATTAGATTATATATTTGGAAAAAAAACAAAAAAGAAGAATGATATATTATATATTCAACATTTTTTAACTTTATATGATTCATTAATTCAAAATTTATTTAAAACCAAATTATTAACAAATCCAAATATTTTATTAAATCAATTAGCAAAATTTATTAGAATTCAAATATTAGCACCAAGTCAATTATTATTTAGATACGGTGATAGAGGAGATTATTTTTACTTTATTTTTTCAGGTAAAGTAATAATTTTAATTCCAAGAGAAATAAAAGTAGAAATAACAGAAACTCAATATTTAGATCATTTAAAAAAATTAGCAAATTTAAAAGAATATGGTTTAATATTAAAAATAATTGAAGCAAATATAAATATATTTAATTCATTTGATGTAAAAGAATATAAAAATTTAGCTTTTGATATGATAAATAATAAAAAATCAATATTAAATAAAACATCAATAAAACGTTATGAAACAACAAAAAATATTGGAGGAGGAAGACAAAGTGTTTTTCAAAAACCAGCAGGTGAAATATTTCTTATTGATGAATATATTAATTCAGTAGAACCAAAATTTACAAATCAAAAAATAAATATAAATAAACCAAAATTAAGTGAAGTAAAAGAAGAAATAGATTTATTAGATGAAAGTCAATTTATTCATTTAAATAAAAGAAGTAGTTATGATTTATTATCAGTTAAAGTAAAACATGAAATAACTTTATTTGGTTATTATCAAGTTGCAACATTACAAGAATTTAATACATTTGGTGATGTTGCTTTGGCTGCATCATCTTCAAATAGAACTGCAACTATTATTTCAAATGGTAAAACTACTTTAGGTCAAATTGAAAATAAAGTTTATTCTAAATGCATTAAAACTTGTATGGATTTAGTAAGATATAAAAATGTAAGTAAACTTATTAATATTCCTATTTTTCAAGATGTGGAAATTGAAATATTTAATGAGAAATATTTTAATTATTTTGAATTGATAAATTTTAAAAGAGGTGATATTATTTTTAAACAAAAAGATGAAAGAAAAAGTGTATTTTTTATTAAAGAGGGAGAAATTGAATTATCTATGAAAGGTTCTATTATTGATTTAAATAAAATAATAAAAGAATTTTCACCTGATGATTTAATTAGTAGAAATAAATTATTAAAAAATAGAAAATATGAAGATGATATTTTGTCAAATTATTATAATAAAGATAAAGACATTCATAATTGGAGAATTTTAAGTCAATTTCCTTCTGATGTTTTTGGATTAGATGATTGTTTATATAAAGATAAATATTTTGTTACTGCAACAACTAAAACTGCAACTTTACAAATTTATGAAATTGATATTAAAATTTTTAATGTAATGACAAATTCTGCTAGAATATATAAAAATTATACTTCATATATTAAATTTAAAAAAAATCAAATGTTAGAAAGATTAAAACATATTAGAGAAACATTTATTAATTATAAATATAAAGAAAAGGAAAAAGCAATTACTTTTTATCCACAAAAAACAAAATCAAGTTTTACAAATGAATCATATTTAAATATAGATTTACTTAAACAAAAATTCCAAGATAAAAATTTAGTATTAAATAATATTTCAGCATTAAGTGATAAAAATTCTTTTAAAAAAATAGTAAATACAAGTGATTCATATAGAATAAATTTAAAGAAAAAAAAAATTGCTCCATTAATATTATCACCAGTAAACAATAAAGTACAAAATCATAATAATTCATTATATTCACCTGATTTAACAAAAAATTATTTTAGTTCAAGGCAAACTCAAATTTCAACATCAAGAACAGTAAATAAAAAAACAAAACATAAAATTTTTTTTAATAAAAAAGTAAAAAAAATAAATAATTATTCTTCTTCTTTATGTAATTATATTAAAAATGTTAAAGAAATTAAATTAAATGAACCTAAAATGAATGCTTTTAGTGAATTAATGTTTGAATTAAGTACTCCTAATTCAAAACAAAATTATTCTAAAGAAGATGAAGATGATGATAATAATAAAACTCAAAAAAAGAAAGATGATATTAATGATATTGATATTTTAGCTTTTGATAAAATTATGCAAAATAAAATTAATTCTCCTATTTTTACTATAACAAAAAAAAAGTTTAATATTAAAAAATTTAAAGATAAAGGTTTTAAAGGATTTAAAATTTCAATTAAAAAAAATAATTTATTAACTCAAAAATAAATGTAGAAAATATATATTAATATTATGTATATTATTTAAATATTATTATTGAAAATAATAAATATATAAAACTATTTTAGAATATTTTTTTTTATTTAAAAGAAAAAAATCAAGTATTAAAATTAAAGATATAAAAAATATATTTTTATGTAAACCTCACATTTAAATATCTTCATAATTCATCATTAAAAAATAAATAGCAGTAACATGACATAATTCATTGTGATTTATTTTTTCCAAAATATAATTTTTATCATATCCCATTTCTTCAATTTTCCTTATAATTTTCTTTTTCTTTTTTTCTTCATCTTCTTTATTTAAATAAAAATCACCTTTTTTATCATCATCATCAAAATTATCATTTAAATGAATATTTATAGAATTATTAAAAATACTACTATTAACAGAATTAGAAGTTTTAGTATTTATTAAAATTCCATTATCACATTCTCCATTATTATTTATTTCATAATTTCTATTATATTCCTTGACTTTATTACAAAAGAACAAAATATCATTTTCTAATTTAACATTATTAGTATTTTTATCACTAAAATCATCATCATAAGAAACAGTATATTGTTTAATAGTATTATAAGGTGCTAAAATATTACTTTTAGTAGTTCTATTTATTTCTTCTTTTGAAACTTCATCATTATTTAAATTTGACATAGTAAAAGTTTCTTTTATATCTTCAATTTTAGCAAATCTATAATCAATATAAGTTTTACTCATAAGTGATAATTCAGCTTTAGTAAATAAATGATGATAATTATTATTATTATTATTTTTCATCCAAGGATGATTTAAAACATCATTTACTTTAAATCTTTTTTTAGGATCTTTTCTCAATAAACCATTTAATAAATCAAGTGCTTCATCAGAAATATTTTCAACTGGTTTAAATTCTGCATTTATAATAGCATTTCTTAAATAATATTTTTCTTTTTCATTTGCCTCTCCTTTAGAAGAAAAAGGTAAAGTACCACTTAACATAATATATAAAGCAATTCCAGCTGACCATAAATCAATTGGATATGGATCATAACCTTTTTCTTTATTTGATAAAAATATTTCTGGTGCCATATACATTGGTGTTCCACATTGATCATATAATTTTTGATTTTTTATTGTTAATATTTTACTAATTCCAAAATCACATATTTTAATATTATTTTTAATATCAATTAATATATTTTCTAATTTTATATCTCTATGTACAATATTCATTGAATGTATATATTTTATTCCTAATATTATTTGTTTAAATAAAAATTTAGATGTTTTTTCACTTAATTTTCTTCTTTTTTTAACAAAAGAAAATAAATTACCTCCATTAATATATTCCATAATTAATAAAATGTATTTTTCAGTTTCAAATAATTCTAATATTTTAGTTACATTTGGATGATTTAATTGTTTCATTAAACCTGTTTCATAAAATATTTTTCTTTTATTTTCATTATCTAATGATTGTTTATTAAATGATTTAATGGCAACAACTCTTCCTGATAAAACATTTAATCCTAAATTTACTTTACCAAAAGCACCTTGTCCTATTATTCTTCCATATTTATAAAAAGTTAATAATGTTTCTGGATAAATATTATTTTTTTGATGATAAGATTTAATATATGATGATAATTTTAATGATTCTAAAAAAAAGGAATTTCCATTAAAAGTTGTTGTTGCTTCTGTTGAATTACTAATATTTTTATTGCCTAAATTTTTTTTTGTCAATGATGTTGTTTGTAATTTATTTATATGATTTTTTGTATTAAGTAAATTGATAATTTGAGATATTTTATTATTTAAATTTAAATTTTCCTTTTTAATATTATTTTTTTTTAAAGAAAGATTTTTAGAATCTTTTTTTCTTTTTCCATTATAAATATCATTATTATTTAAATAATTATTAGTTTTATTTGGTGAATTATTAGTTGTATATTTTCTATTGAAACTTTGTTTAGAATCAATTTCTTTTTGACTATGAGATGCAATTTTTTTACTTCTATTTTGTTGAATATTAGTTAAATTATTTTCAATATTTTTATCAACAGATGTACTTTTTAAATTTGTATTTGCACAATAATTATTTTCACAACTATTACTTTTAATATTTTTTACAACTTTATTTCCAAATAAATTTTTTGATACAACTTTATTAACTCTTGAACTAATAGAATTAAAATTAGCTAATGATTTTCTAGGCGATTGTCTTGTTGTTGTTGATATTATTTTTTTATTTTTATGAAAATTATTATTACTAGAAAAATCGATAGAATGAATAAATAAAGGTTTTTTTGCTAAATTATTATTATTTTTTCTTGATTGATTTGTTTTGAGATACTTTTCTAAAAAATTAATATTAATATTTTTATTATATAAAGCAATATTAGATTGAAAAAAATTATTTTTTTTATTTAATAAAGAATAACTTTCTGAAAGTTGTTTTGCACTTGATGCAAAATTATTTTTATTAATTGTATTATTATATGAAATTGAAGATTTAGGATAATGAAATTGAAAATCTACTTTATTTCCTAATAAATTATTACTACTATTTGTATTTGTTTTTGTTTGAACTCTATGAGATAAATTTTCATTTTTTGTCATACTTAAACTTTTTTTTCCTTTTTCATTTAAATATGACATAATTTTATCTTTTGAATTAGAAATATTATTCAAAGTTAAAATTAATTTATTCTTCATATTTATATCATTTTTTTTTTTATTATTTTGATAATATTTATTTAAAGGTGATGCATATGTTATATATGATGATTTTGATTCATTATCTTTTGATTTATTTAAAAATGTTTTTTTCATCATCATTATTTCTTCACTTGTGTTTGGAGAGTTCATATTTGTTATTATTTTTCTAGATGAATCTTTTGGTGATGGAATTGAAGTTGGATATTTATAATTGAAATTCCCAAATCGTGGTTTTTTTGAAAGACTTGTGAAATGTGCAAGATTCTTTCTTTGATTCATATTTTATTTTATTTTAAATTTAATTAAAAATAATCAATGAATTTTTTACCATAAAAATAATTATTTTGTTTATATTATTATTTGTATTATATATATTAATTTTTAATTATTTTTATTTTCATTTTATTTTTTATAAAAATTCATGTTTATTGAAAAAAATTTTGAAAAAATATAATAAACAGAATTTTTAAAGTAAAATCAAATATAAGGTTTAATAAAACAATAAATTATAAAAATCAAAATAATTTCATTCACAATAATTATTATGAAATTAAAAATATTAAAATAAGATAAAGAATAATAGAACATTTATAAAAATTTCAAAAAAAAAATTTTCTAATATTTCATATATAAAAGAAATATATACAGAAATAAAATAAAGTAAATGGAACCAAAAAAGGAAACAGTAGAAGAAAAACTTGCTCCAAAACCAGATTGTAAAAAATGTAAAGGAACAGGAATTGTTGAGAAAGATGGAAAAAAGAAGGATTGTAAATGTACTAAAAAAAAGAAAGATAAAAAGGATAAAAAAGATAAAAAAGACAAAGAGAAAAAAGAAAAGAAAGATAAAAAAGATAAATCAAGTAGTAGTTCTAGTTCAAGTTCTGATAGTTCTGATGATGAAAAAAAAGATAAGAAAAAAAAAGATAAAAAAGAAAAAAAAGATGAAAAGAAATAAAACTAAAATAAAAGGTGTTATTTTTAAATAAATATTTAAAAAGAATAAAAAAATTAGTTTTATATTACCAATTACGTTATTTCTATTATTTTAAAATTTGTGTTAATTTAACGAATATTATTTATTTAAAAAAAAATAAATGTCAAGAAATGAAAATAAACATATTTCATATCATCAATCATATAAACTTCCTACATTAACTCCAAAAAATAATGAAAAAAAAATAATAATAAATACTTCACAAAAAAGTAGACAAGTAACACAAAGAAAAAAAACTTTTAATTTATTAGGTCATGAAGTAGTTCCTTTAGATGAAAAAAGAATTTGTGGATTAATAGGACAAAATTTATCAAAATATGCAAATTCAACTGTAATATATTATCGTCAAATTATAAATAATATATTTTCTCAAAAATCTAGTTTACATTGTTATTATAATGAAATGTTATTAGAAATTGAAGATGAAGAACTATTAAATAAATTTTATCCTAGAAAAAAATCAGTTGATAAATTAAAATTTATTGGAATAATTTTTAAAAATTTTTTAAAATATTATCCTTCATATATTGGAATGGAAATGAAAATATATTTGTTAATGAATAAATTATTAATGGAAAAACAATTATTAATAAATAAAATAGATGATAATATGAAAAAAATTGATGATATTAAAAATAATTCTTATATTCATTCTTTTCTTAATGATAATGATTTAAAAGATGATGTTCGTGTTAAAAAAAATGTGAAAATTCATTGTATTGAAGATAATAATGATAAAGAAGAATCAGAAGATTCAAAATTTTGTAAAGAATTACAAAAAATTGTTTCAAAGATTGATAATGCTAAAAAAGATAAAGATGATAATGAGATAAATAATAATAAACCTAAAGAAAATATAAAGAAAAAAGAAAAGAAAAAAACTGAATTAATATTTAAAAAAAGAAATAGTAAAAAAAGATTTACTTCAGCAATTAGTAAAACACAAGAAAATGAAATGGAAAAAATCTTAAGAAGAATAAGATTAAATAATCAATTATTAAAATTAAAAAAAAATAAATATGAAAATGAAGAAGATAAAAAAGACAATAATTCAAAAGAAAATGAAAAAAAATTAATTAATGGATTAAAATTAATCAATGAAAATGAAGATTTAAATATAAATGATAATGATAATGAAAATGAATTAATAGAACATAAAAATGATTTTTTATTTCTTCCTAAACAAAAATTTAAAAGCACAAGTACTTTTCTTCGTAATAATAGGAGGAAAAAAAGAAATTTTGAAGAAGCAGAAAAAGTATTTAATGATATTTTATCAAATCCAGTAAAATCAATAATACATTTTAAAGAAATAAAAGAAAAATTAAATAAAACTAATGAGAAAAAAAAAATTCGTTCGTTCATTAGTGAAAAAAAAAAGTTTAAAATTCAAAATATGAAAATGCCATATATTTTAAGTCCAAATCAAATAAATAAAAATCAAAAAATAATGATAATATCTGATAATTCATTAATGAAATATTCACCACAAATAGTTAATAAAAGAACAAATAAAGTTAAAAAAAATTTTTCTGATATTGAAAAAGATAGTAAAAATAGTCATACATATTATTATAGTTCACTTATGAATTGTGATGAATATGAACATATTAAAAATAATATTCCTAATAATTTCCTTTTTAAATCTGTTGATAGTGTTGATACTAATTTTTCTAATTCAACATCAAATAAATTATATAGTCCCATCTATAATAGAAATTATAGTAATAAAACATTTGGAAATTTTAATACCTATAAAAAAGATATTATTAAGAAAAAAGGAAGATTTGTTAATATAAATAATGGTAAAAAAAAATATGTTCATAATGTAGAACTTTTAAGTTTAATAAAAATTGAATAATTTTAATTTATTTTAATATTTAGTTCTATATATTTAAATTTAAATTAATTGTACAAATAATATCAATAATATTTAGAGTTTTTTTTTTCTAATAAAAATATTAATTTTATGTTTATTTCAAATATGAAAATTAATATTAATTAGATATGAATTTATTCTAATATATCAAAAATTTAAAAGCACGAACATTTTAAAAAAATTAGATAATATTAATAAATACTAATTTACATAATTTTTATTTTTTATTAACGATATTACAATATATTATTACTCTTCATCATTATCTTTAATTTTCATTAAATCTTTAATATTTAATCTTTTTTTAAAATCATTTACAAGTGTTCCCCTTAGAAC
>JAEEGL010050171.1_pt1 | contig 14812 bp, 13 predicted proteins | sample 9134231 | NCBI WGS metagenome assembly JAEEGL01 (sample SAMN16246548, study PRJNA631951) | gut metagenome | biome: gut microbiome; feature: rumen; material: fiber-attached | host: Bos | place: Iran: Karaj | collected 2018-10 | reverse complement strand
TCGCTTATTGGATCAAGAATTGCAAACCACTTAGATGAGAAAAAACTCAATATTTCTGCGGGAATAATGCTACTTTTTATTGCACTTGTTGTCGCGTTTGTTCAATATGCTCTTCCAGTTATTCGAGGATAATTTATGAAGAAAAATAAGAATCAAATTGTATTTCCTAGACACACGGGTTGGAATCACTTCTATAGACCTATTGTTGCAATGATTGCCTTTTTCAAACATTACAAAAGAAAAGGCTATTTGAAGATGAAAAAAGGTGAGAGCTATATTGTTCTCGCCAATCACCAAACTGGACTCGATGGTATTTTATTACCATATTCTTTCCAAAGACACCTTTATGGTGTCTTAACTGACTCATTTCTTTCTAAAGGTTGGGTCGCCAAAATGTTCCAACATCAACTTGGATTAATTGGTAAGCACAAAGGTGCAGTCGATATTAAAGCCAATATGGATATGATGAGATGTATTCGTGAAGGTGGATCACTTCTTATTTTCCCAGAAGGCAATAGAAGTTATGCGGAATTCCAATTCACGATGACTGATGGATTTGCAAAATTCGTTAGATTCTTCAAAAAACCTATTGTTTTGTTTAATTTTCATGGTGGAACAGGTGTTGACCCAAGATTTGCGAAATCTCGCCGTAAAGGACCTTTCTATGGTGAAATTAAACGTATCTTACAACCAGAAGAATATGCTAACTGGTCTGATAAAGAACTTTACAAGGTCATTCAAGAGAACTTAAGAGTTTACGATTCAGAGTCAGGAATGCTTTATAAATCAGACGAAAGAGCAGAGTATTTAGAAAGAATGTTTTTCGTTTGTCCAAAATGTGGTAAAGTTGAAACCCTTTATTCAAAAGGAAACTACTTTTATTGTAAGGAATGTGGACTTAAAGTTGAGTACACAGAAGACTTACATTTAAAGAGTGATGATAAAGAATTTACGTTCACAAAACTCGTTGATTGGTATAACTATCAAATCCGCTGGATCAAAGCTTTTGAACCTAAGGAAGATGAGGAAATTTTCCATGATGAAGAAGGTGCAGATCTTTATATTTCTGTTCCAGGCAAAAAACGACAATTAGTGGCAAAAGGACCGGTAATTTTGACGAAAAATTATATAAAATTTGCTGAAAAAACCATAAATATTCACGAAATTGAGATAGCTTCACCTATTAACGGAAATAACTTCAATTTCTCTACAAAAGATGAAGATTATCTTGTCAAAGGCAACCCAAGATTCAATCCATTAAAGTTCGTTTTAATGTTCAATAAATTAGACACAAAGATGAGAGACAATAAAGCAGACATTTATTACACTCTCGAAGAAAGGAATTAGTTTATGTGGGATTTTTCATTTAAAAGTTTTTTAGGTGATAATGTTTGGTCATTTATCATCCAAATAGTGTTGTTACTTGTTTTTCTTGTTTTAGGAAACGTTCTTAGAAGAAGTATTCCTTTTTTAAGAAAATCTTTTATTCCTTCAGCATTAATTGGTGGCATTTTACTTGCGCTACTAGGTTTATTTATTAAGTGGGTTACTCCAAACGACTTTCTTCTTATAGATAAACAAGTTATGAAAGTTGTAACTTATCATGCTTTAGCAATTGGATTTATTGCAACAACTTTAAAAGTTGCAAACAAAGAAAAACAAAAGGGATTAGGAGTCCTTTCTGTACAAAACGGTTTGTTGACTGGTGCAACTTATATGTTGCAAGGTGCATTTGGACTTCTTACAGTTCTTATTTTCTACTGGGCTGCATCAAAAGCTTTTTATGGCACCGGTATTTTATTGCCATTAGCATTCGGACAAGGTCCAGGCAACGCCCTTATTTGGGATCAAAAATTTACAGAATATGGTTTTATGGATACTAACGGTAGCTTTGGTCTTGCTTTAGCATCTATTGGGTTTATTGTTGCCTCTGTTGTTGGGGTTATTTATCTTAACATCTATAGAAGAAAAGGAGAAATCGTTAGAGGTGATGGTGTTACCGAAAGAAGAGTGGAAGAATTTGTTGAAGACCACGAACTTGAAGATTCTGATTCAATTGACAAGATGTCGGTTCAAGTAGGCATTGTTGCAATAAGTTATGCTTTAGCATTTGGAATTATGTTTGGTCTTCAAAAAATTAGTCAGGCTACAAATGTGGGCATGATTAATGATATTGCATGGGGATTTAACTTCATTTTTGGTGTTATTGCCGCAACATTAATCAAAGCATTGCTTGTTTTCTTTAGAAAAAAGAAAGTTATAAAACACAAATACATTAATAACTATCAAATGGACAGAATTTCTGGTTTAGCATTTGATCTTATGATCATTGCTGGTGTTGCTGCTATTGAAATTAATGACATCAAAAACTACATTTGGATTCTAGTTGCCTTGACCGTAGTCGGAACAATAGTTACATTCTTCTATGTTAGATTTATTACGAAACATTGTTTCAAAGGTTTGCGCCATCATATGTTCCTAGTTAACTTTGGAACATTAACTGGAACTGCATCAAATGGTATGATTTTGCTTCGTGAAGTTGATTCTTCATTCGAGACTCAATCATCCAATATCTTTATTGTTTCTCAGTTCCCTGCAATGATTGCAGTTGCTCCTTTGCTTCTTTTAACAAGCTTTGCAGGCAAATCTCCTACAAATACTTATATCGCATTAGGAATATTCTTTGCATTAGCAGTTGTTTATACAACAATCATTCTACTTTTACAGAAAAAAGTGGTGGAAAAACAATTTAAATAACAATTAACTTGTTAATAAGCTTGTGATTACTTATAATTAACGAGCAACAGGGGTGTCGTACAATGGTAGTACAACGGTCTCCAAAACCGCTAACGCGGGTTCGATTCCTGTCACCCCTGCCATTACGCAAAATAATCTCCAAAATTCTTTGAGAATTGAGGAGATTTTTTTGTTAAAATAAGAGTGAGGTAAAGATATGAAAAAACCATTATTAATAACTTTAATTTCATTAGGAGCTGTTATAGGAACAGTAGTTGCTTTCCTAGGTGGAGTTCTTATTTTTGCATCCGCTACAACACTTAAGATAAAAGATAAAGAAAAGATGATGGTAAATTCTAGCTTCCAAGCTGAGATTAATAAAGAAAACCAAATTAAATTAATGACTTGGAATACAGGCTATGGAGCATTAGATGAAAGACAAGATTGTTACTGGGACGGCGGCAAAGGTGTTTATGGTGAATCAAAAGAAGTTGTTCAAGAGAATATTAATGCCTTAAAAGACAAAATTTCCCAAGAAAATCCGGATATTTTTATTGTTCAAGAATTAGATGTTGATTCAAAAAGATCGTATTTTATTGATGAATTATGTTCATTCAGAGAGTCGTTCGATAAAGATTACAACAATACTTTTGCTCGTAATTTTAAGGCTGGTTTGGTTCCTCTTCCATTATATAAAATGACTGGAAAAGTTGATGCTGGCATTGCAACATTCTCGAAATTTAGTATCACTGATTCTGAACGTGTTCAACTTCCTATTCCATTTAAGTGGCCGATGAAACTTTTTAACTTAAAAAGATGTTTGCTAGTTTCTCGTATGCCTATCAAAGACAGTGACAAAGAATTAGTCATGATAAATTTACATTTAGAAGCTTATTCAAGTGAAGAAGGCAAAGCAAAACAGGCAAGCCAATTAATGGATTTAATGAAAGAAGAGTATTCTAAAGGTAATTATGTAATTGCTGGTGGAGATTTTAACCAAACATTTAGTCACATCGGTTTTGATAAATATCCAAATAATGGCGATTGGGATTGTCCTGTATTTGAAGAATCACCTTATTCTGACTTTACTTTTGAAATGGATGACACTTATCCAACATGTAGATCATTAAAGACAAAGCTTGAAGGTTACGATAAAACTACTTTCCAATATTACATGATTGATGGTTTTATTGTTTCAAAGAATGTCACCGTAAGCGAAATTCATACTTTGGATATGGGATTTAAAAACACTGACCATAATCCAGTAACAATGAATGTCAAATTAGCATAATTTCTTAAACTTATAATTGAAAATTATCTCTCAAAGTTTTATCCTTTTTACATATTTATGAAAAAGTCACCATTCAACAATCAAAAGTATTTAAAAATACAAAGAGAAGCCATTCTTGAAAGAATTGGTAAATTTGGCGACAAACTTTATCTAGAATTTGGCGGAAAACTTTTTGATGACTACCATGCCTCAAGAGTTTTACCAGGCTTTGAACCAGACTCAAAACTTCAAATGCTTTTAGGTATTAAAGATAAAGCTGAAATTGTTATTGTTGTAAGTGCAAGTGATATTTCTTCTAACAAAGTTAGAAATGATACACTTATTACTTATCAAGAAGAAGTTGAACGACTTATTGATACATACCGCGAAGTCGGTTTATTAGTTAGTAGTGTTGTAGTTTCATTTTATGAAAGCAACATTGTTGTAGATAAATTTATTACAAAATTACAAAACAACGGAATTAATGTATATAAACATTACAAAATTAATGGTTATCCTCATAATATTCCACTTATTGTCTCTGAAGATGGTTTAGGAAAGAACGAATACATTGTTACTACGAAACCTCTTGTAGTTGTTACTGCACCTGGTCCAGGTTCTGGTAAAATGGCAACTTGTTTATCTCAACTTTATCATGAGAATAAGAACGGAATTAGAGCTGGATATGCTAAATATGAAACATTCCCAGTTTGGAATCTTCCACTTACTCACCCAGTTAACTTAGCATATGAAGCCGCGACAGTGGACCTTGCTGATGTTAATATGATTGATCCATATCATTTAGAAAAATATGGTCTAACTGTTGTAAATTACAACAGGGATATCGAAGTCTTCCCACTTTTAAAGAATATATTTGAACACATTTATGGTGAATCTCCATATTTCTCACCAACAGACATGGGTGTTAATAAAGTTGGATTTGCAATCGATGATGACGAAAAGGTGAAAGATGCCTGTTATAGAGAAATCATTAGAAGATACTATCAAACAAAAAAGAACGTTTATTTAGGCAGATTTAGTGAATCAACTATTGATAAAGCAGATATGCTTTTAAATAAAGCGGGAGTTCAACTTGAGCAAAGAAAATGCGTTGCTGCTGCTCTTAAAAAAGCGGAAAAGACTCAAGAACCAGCTGTTGCCATCGAACTTTCAAATGGAAAAATTATTACTGGACATAGAGGTGAACTCCTTGGAGCTTGTGCGGCTTTATTAATTAAAACAATGAAATATTTAGCAAAAATTGATGAAGATATGTATCTACTTATGCCAGTCATGATTGAACCTATGAAAGAATTAAAAATGAAGTATCTTCATAGAAGTAATACAAGGTTAAGAGCCGAAGAGGTTCTTCTTGCATTATCAATTCAATCCAAAACCAATCCTCTTGCTGAGTTAGCATTAAATCAACTTCCAAAACTTAAAAATTGTGAAGCTCATAGTAGCACAATTCTCTCAGAAGTGGACTTAGGAACACTTAATAGACTCGGCATTAGAGTTACTGAAGAACCAACTTCATACAAAAAGAAACTTTATACAAAGAATCAATAAAAAAGAACACTTAAGTGTTCTTTTCTTTTGATAAAAGTATTTTCTTAATCGCCCAGTTTTGTGTTCTTTTTGGTAGACAGCGCATTAGTAACAAAAGGAAATTTCGATTTATTTTATAAACATATTTTGGTTTCTTTTTATTTAAGATTTTCCTAACTAATTTTCCGATTCGTTTAGCTGGGACTTTTCTTGATTCAACGCTATCAATAACCTTTTTAAACTTCTTAGCATTCCATTTATAGTTGGTGGTGTTTTTTGTAAATTTCTCGATGCTCGCATTTGATGAATCAATCATTTGAGTGTTAATCGCACCAGGTCTAATTACAACAACCTGTTTATTGAGTAATTGCAGTTCCATTCTCAAAGAGAATGCATATTTCTCAACAGTTGATTTTGTAATTCCATATATTCCAGTGAACGGAAGCGGATCAAGTGGTGCAAGTTCACTAGAAATCATTACAACTTTTCCGCCTTCTTTTAGAATTGGAACAAATGTTTTATTTAATCTATAGATGCCAAAAACGTTTATATCAAAAATTTTAATAAAGTCTTCTTCACTCATTTCGATTAATGAGTTCATATCATAAATACCAGCTGTAGAGATTATTGCGTCTAATTTTATTTCCAACTTATTTATTTTCTTAAAAGCGTGTTCAATGTCGTGTTGTTCTCTTATGTTGGTTTTTATGAACTCAAAGTTATCGAATTCTACATCCGGCTTTTTAATGTCTAGACCAAAAACATAATAACCGTTTGCGGTTAGTTCTTTTGCGATAGCTAAACCCATGCCTCCAGAGGCGCCAGTTAATATTGCATATTTCATAGACTTTTTTATTTTATCATTAAGTTATAAAAAGTTACGAAAAAATATAAAAATTTACAGGAATTCCCAATGATTTTATTTTAAATAATGTTATAATAAACACATGAAAAACGAAAGAAAACATCTATTATTTTGGATTTTATTCCCAATAGGTTGGACACTTTTAACAGCGATATTAATTTTTTATTTTGATCTTGCTAACGGACCTTTAATTTGGTTCATTTTAGAGCTTGTTTTTCTGGTTGCTTTCTTTGTTGTTAGAGTTTTATTTATAAATAAAAAAGCATGGATTAGACTCGTAACTTGGGCTGGATTTATTGTTTTAACAATAAGTGTTATGGCATTTGATAAAACAGGTACCAAAAAGAAAAGCGCTGTATACTACGATAACCCAGTTTTAATTGAAGATGTTTTGCAGTTGAACGAAGGTGAAGTTCAAGGTGTTTATAATGAAGATAAAAGTGTAAGAGTGTATGCAGGCATTAAGTATGCAAAAGCTGAAAGGTGGAAAGAACCGGAAACTTATACTTGGGAAGGCATACACGACGGAACTCATTTCGCTCCAATTAGTATGCAACCAAGATCAAATCAAATAGTTAATACAATTGCGGATATTTATTCTGAAGGAAAATGGCGTCCAAACTATTTGATGAAACCTGATGAAGAAAGAAGCGAAGAAGATGCTTTATCGCTAAATATATGGAGACCAAACACAACTGAAACAAACCTTCCAATTCTAGTATTTATTCATGGTGGTTCCCTCACAACTGGAAGCTCATCATTTGAGGATTATAATGGCGAAAATGTCGCCAAACATGGTGTCATAATGATTACCATTACTTATCGACTTGGAGTGTTTGGGTATTTTGCTCATCCAGACCTAAGAAAAGAATCTCCAAACAACACAACAGGTAATTATGGTCTTTTAGACCAAATCTTCGCATTACAATGGATAAATAACAATGCAAGTAAACTTGGCGGAGACAAAAATAACATTACAATTGCAGGTGAAAGTGCAGGAAGCTCAAGCGTTTCAGCACTTTGTACTTCTCCATTAGCAGCAGGTTTATTTAAACGTGCAATTGGTGAATCATCATCATTAGTTATGAGAGTTCCGCCTCACACATATAGAACTCAAGATGTCGCATACAAAGTAAGCGAAAACATTCTTAAAGAATTCAAATGTAAATCAATTGATGAATTAAGAAAAATTCCTGCTAAAAAATTGGTGGATACAAAGTATAAAAATCAAGAAATGATGCTTGATGGTTATGCTCTTCCTAAAGATCCATATCAAGTTTATGCTGAAGGAAATAATAACGAAGAAGCTTTGCTTAGCGGTTATAACGTAAAAGAAGCTGATGCATTTGTTATCCCTAATTACTTACTTTCTCCAACAAACAAAAATAACATTAAGCAAAGATTAGCAGAACACTTAGACCAACAATGCGCAGAAGCAATTTGTGAATTATATAAAGAAGAAATCGAAAAAGATGCATTTAGTGTAATTAATGAAATCATGTCTATTTATTGGTTCATTATGCCGCATCACGTTTGGTCAAATATGGCAATTCAATCTGCAAAGACTCAGAGAGTCTATCGCTTCCAGTTTACAAAAGAAAATGGTTATCACGGCACTTTTCATTCAGGTGAAATGATTTACGCTTACGGAAACTTGGGTTTAAGTAAAAGACAATACGCTTATGATGAAAGTGATTATGCTCTTCAGGATATAATGTTTAACTATTGGATTAATTTTGCTAAAAATGGAGATCCAAATGGTGAAGGATTACCAACCTGGGAAGAGTACAAAAATAATGGTGACCCAGTAATGGAATTAGGCGAAAATGTTGGGAAAATCCCAGATAAATACCTAAAAGCATACGAAATATTTGAAGAATTACAGTTAAGAAAAGTAGCCTCGATGTAAGGCTACTTTTTCTTATTTACGATGTCTTTTACGACAAGTCCATCGCAGATATCTGCAAGGAATATAAGTGGCTTAATTCGATATTTTAAGTAGAAATCTTTAATGACCTTTTCTTTAAAATCATCAAAATCTTCTTTTTTAATAACTGCGATTGAAGACCCACCAAAGCCTGCACCTGTCATACGTTCTGCAAGGGCTCCATATTTCAGTGAAATATCATGCAAGAAGTCAAGATATTCGCCAGTTACTTCATAATCATCTCTAAGTGATTCATGAGACCTATTTAGTAAATCGCACATTAATTCAACATTTTCGTTCTTTGAAGCATCAATGAAATCTCTGACTCTTTGGTTTTCAGTAACAACATGTTTAACTCTTCTATACAAAACGTTATTGCATAAAAGTTTTTTGCATTCTTCTAAATCTAAGACCTTCAAATCAGATAATGATGTAATATTGAATCGTTTTTTAAGAATGTTAAGAGCTTCATTGCATTCTGCAACTCTTTGGTTATATGGTGATGCAATTAATGCACGTTTTACATTGGAAACAATAACAACTAAAGATAAATCTTTAAAACTAACATCTTCGTAAGTGAATTTATTAGTACTGCAGTCTAAGAAAATGCTTTTGCCTTTCTTTCCTAAAGCAATTGCAAATTCATCCATAATTCCACATTGCAAACCATTAAATTCAGTTTCACTTTGATGAGCAAGCAATGCAATTTCATCATTTTGAAGTGGAATGTTGTACATTTTAGATGCAATAAAAGCAGTCAAATCAAGCATTGAAGCAGAGGATGAAAGGCCAGACGCAATTGGAACATTACTCGAATAAATAATGTTTAATCCGAATGGTAATTTATAGCCTCTTTTTTGTAAGGTTGCAAAAATGCCTAAAGGATAGTTTCCCCAGTTATTTTCTGGAGTATTAGATATTTTATCTAAACTAACTTCAATATCACCTAATTTATTTAGTGATTTGAGATGAATTTTATTATCTTTTCTTTTTCCTACAACTGCTTGAATATATTTAGAAATTGCGGCAGGCAAAACAAGTCCAGCATTGTAATCAGTGTGCTCTCCGATGAGATTAATTCTGCACGGAGACATAAAATATTTTTCTGGATTTGCTTTAAATTGTTTTTTATATAAGTCAACTAATCTATTATTCATGGCCTTTTACCGCTAATTTAACACATTCGTATGCGCCATCATAGAATCCTGCTTTCTTTAAAGTATCAATTCTATCGCACATAGCAGGAATGATTTCTCTATCTAAAATGAGATTATCAAGCATATTGTTCATGGATTTAACATCTGGACATTCTTTGGTGGCGTCTCCCATTTCTCTACCAAAAATTCCTCCATACACTTCGTGGCCGCCAATATGGCGCATAAAGATTTTTGGAATTGGATAGAAAACTAATTCACTTGGTTTTGTAATTAATAAATCACAAACCGGCATAAGTAAATTGGTGGAATAGACAGCTTCAAAGATGTCACTATTATAAATAGCGTGAACACCTTCTGAGTCTTTTTTAGTTAATTCATCTCTTAATTTTAAGAGATCTTCATATTTATCAAAGTATTCGTGACATTTAAGTTCTGGCAAATCTTTAATAAGTTTTTGATAAACAGTCTTGTGGTCACCAAAGTTAATAAAGATAGCAACTTTCTTTTCTTTCACGTATGGAAGAAGGTGAATAATCATCGATTTATAAAGCGAATATCCAGCACCTGCGCCTCCGACTGTCATAAGAATTCTGATTGGTCTACCAGATGCTAATCTTTCTTTACGAGCTTTGTTATCTTTTTCAAGATTTACAAGTAATTCGTGGTCAACATAACATCCGACAAGTTTTAAATCTTTATCAGAAAGACCGTTTAAACGTTTTTTAGCAAATCCATCGAGGGTTTTATAACCAAGATATGCAAATGGAGTTTGAACTGTATGAATAGCGCCTTCTGAAAGATGTAAACCCATTGGCCAGTTATCAGGAATAGCATTTACGACATGAGTCATGCCTGCGTGTATAGCGGACTGGCTTGGCCACACATGTGTTGCAATATAAGGAATATCTTTAGGAATATTTCTGAAAATTGGCACTAAAAGTTCGCTATTTTTTTGATCTTTTGCGTTATAAGTAATCTTTTTGAAACCTTCTGAATTAAGTGGTTCCCAAACAATTTTGTTAAATAATTTCGATTTTTGAGAGATTCTAGATGCTTTTGAATATAAATCGTTTTGATGACGAATCATTTTTGAACCAGTTGCATCAAATGAAGCAAGGTCTAACCAATAAGGTGTATAACCTAAAGCTCTAGCGGCACTTGCCATTGCAATTGAGATTCTATAATGACCAAATCCCATACGGATATTGCCAACAATTAAAGGCTTATGGTCGAATTTCTCATTTTCATCCTTAAAAACGATATTTTTTGCCTTAATGTAATCTAATGTAGGAATATCGGCAAAGCCGATTTTGTAATCTTTATTTGAATCATCACCAAACTTTTTAATATAACTTTGTTTGGACTTTTCAGCATTCTTAATGGTCTTTTTGTCCATTTGATTGCCAAATATTACTGAGGTTTTATCTGCCATCTATTTATCTCCTCTAAGACATAAAGATTTTATCTTTAACATCTTATTGCTATTTTCGTATTCCCTTTTAGATTTGTCAATTAAAACGGCTTAATTATGTAAAAATTGAATCTTTCTCTTGTTTTTTAATATACTTCGCAATATGATGTATTACGTAAAAGGTAGTATTTATGGATACCCAATTAAGAAAAGGATTATTAGATGTTTGCGTTCTAAGCGCAATCAAAAACGAAGATTCTTATGGTTACAAGATCATTAAAGACTTGAAACCAGTTTTGGAATTATCTGAATCAACACTTTATACAATTCTTAAACGCCTTGAAGAAGCAAAAATGCTCCAAGTTAAAATGACAATATATGAAGGAAGAGTAAGAAAGTACTACCACATAACTTCATTAGGAATTAAGCGACTCAATGATTTTAAAGATGAGTGGGAAGAGTTAATGAAGGTCTATAGATTTATAACAGAGGAGAAATAGCCTATGAATAAAAAAGAATTTATAGAAGAGCTAAGACTTCGCCTCTCGGGTTTGCCAAAAGATGATTTAGAAAACCGTCTCAGTTTCTATGAGGAAAGTATAAATGACAGAATGGATGATGGTAAAACCGAGGAAGAAGCAATAAAAGAACTTGGCACAATTGAAGAAATTGTCACTCAAGTAGCAGGAGAAACTTCTCTTGTAACATTAGTAAAAGAGAAAGCTAGGCCAAAAAGAAAATTAAGTGGTGCTGAAATAGCATTAATTGCAATTGGTTTCCCGCTTTGGTTCCCGCTTCTACTAACTGCATTAATCCTTTGTTTAGTGCTTTGCTTAGTATTCTGGATTATTGGACTTGTCCCGTTAATCACCTGTATAGCATCATTCTTAGTAGGTATTGCAGAATTCTTCTCTTACTTCTCTATTATTGGAACAGAAGGAAGTCTTGGAGTACTAGGAATGGGACTTGCCGGGCTAGGTTTAGCATTAATGCTAATACCTGCAGTAATCTATGCAGTTAAAGGTACAATTAAATTAGTTAAAGTAATTATGATTGGAATAAAGAAATTATTTATTAGAAGGAGAAAATAAAATGAAAAAGATTATTTGGATTCCATTATTAGTAGGTGGTTTATTATTTGCAGGAGGTGCTACTTTAGTAGCATGTAATATTCCAAAAGCTGCGCCAGTTGACACACCTTACGATTTTGCTGGAAAAGAAATTAATTCCATTTCAATGGATTTAAGCATCTCAGACGTCACGTTTAAAGTAGGAGATACTGCAAAAGTTGTTTGTAAAGAAAGCGATAAATGGCATCACGAGGTTAGTCTTAATGAAGAAAGCAAAGCTTTAAGTATTAACTTCCATATGACAAAGAAATGGTATAACTTTGCAGATTTATTCCAACCAAAGTTTGCTGTCGAAGTTTATTTACCATCTGGAAACTATGATGTATTAAATATTAAGCATTCAACAGGCGATATCAATCTTGCGTCTGGATTTGTATTTTCTTCATTAGATTTTGACGGATCAACAGGTGATGTAAATGTTAGAACAGAAGTTACAAATAAAGCTCACATAAAACAATCTACTGGTGATATATCACTAAGTGATAGTAAATTTGGAGAGCTTGATGTTGAAGTTTCAACTGGAAAGATAAATTTATCAAATGTTACAGTTTCTGGTGATGTTAAAGCAAAAGGATCTACTGGAGCAGTAGAAGTAAATGGTTTAACTTGTAATAACTTACTAGTTAATACATCTACCGGTGATATTGAAATGAAAAATGCTATAGCGACAGGAAAAGCTGAATTAAAAGCTTCAACTGGTGATGTGGAATTAGAAGATTTTGATGCATCAGAAGTTTATATTAAAACTTCAACCGGTGATGTTGAGGCTACTTTCTTAACAATTAAAGATGTCGACGCCAGCACTGACACTGGCAAGAAAAATATTGATAAAGAATTAGATAGAGAAGCCGGTGGAAAATGCGTTGTTGAGACAAGCACTGGCAATATTAAATTATCACTTAAAAGATAAACAAAAGGGAGAATGAATTCTCCCTTTTCTTTTAGAAAGAATGATCAATATAATGTGCCGCCTTGTATGCAGCAAGGTCATTTATTAATGAAGCGACAAATCCGACTAGTAATAAGATTGGCATGTTAATTAACATGGATAATAAGATTTGTCCGCCAGACATAACTGGCTCATGTTTAATTAATGGATAAATGACACAGTTAATTAATGTTAATGTTGGAGAAATAATCAAATAGAAGATAATTGTCGAACTTAATGTTGCGAGTAATCTATATTTAATATTTCCGGTATATGTTTCATTTGGAACATGGAATAATGCTGTAAACCATCTTCCAATTGCAGTAAGAGGAATAAAGTTAGAGATTAAAATTGACAAAGCTAGTGCTATAACAAAATTAGTTGCAAAGTTCGCCCAGTCAATAGTGGTGAAATTAATAGTTAAAATACCGCCTTCTAAATCTGATTGTGCAACAATAGCGGATGATAAACATAAAAAGAATGAGACAGGAATGCCACAAATAACGCTATAAATAAATGTTGCTAATCTAAATCTTGGTGTCATAACGAGTTATGATTATAGTAAGTTTATTTAATAAATCAACAAATTATTTTGTAGATTTAATTGCGGATGCAAATGTCCAGGTTAAGTTATAACCTCCACAAGGGCCATCAATATCAAGAAGTTCTCCGATTATAAAGACATTCTTTTCACGTTTAGACATAAGATTTTCGTCAACTTCACTTACTTGAATGCCACCAACAGAAACTTGTGAAAAGTCAAAACCATATGACTTATCAAAGGTAAATCTTAAGTCTTTAAGTGACGCAAAAATAGCATCTTCATTTTTAAATCTTTCTTGCAAATACATTGAAATTTTTGGGTTTAAAAATGCAAGCAAAAATTCAGAAAATTTATGGGTTTTTCTATAATTTTCTAGGTATTTTTCGGAAAATTCCGGTAACAGATCAATTGAAATCACGTGGTCTTCTTCAGGAGTCCTTGCAATCAAGGACATTGTATTAAAAATAACAATTCCAGAGAGGCCATGTTCTTTGAATAAAACTTCCCCATCTTCTTCGTGAATGAGGTTCCTATTTTCAAAGAGACTCACGCGAGCTTTGACTCTAATTCCGTCGATCAATTTAGTCTTTTCCTTTGTAAACAAAGGAGATAAACCAGGTTGTGGTAATTTAATTTTATATCCATGTTTACTTAATATGTCTAAAACAGAGCCGTCACTACCAAGTTTTGGAGATGATTTAAGACCGCCAGCAAAGTAGAGTTTATCAGCGAAATATTTGTTTTTATTTGTTACTACTTCAATTTGATTTTTAACTGAATAATCTATGAGTTTTTCTTCAGTTTTTATAGAAATTCCTAGTTTTTTCACTGAATTTAATAGTGCTTCTTTAACTGAGACGGCAGATTCGCTTACTGGATAAGCTAGATCTCCAACAGTTTTTGTCTCGATTGAGATGGAACTGAAGAGCTCTTTATAGTCATATTCTGAAATAATTAATTTAGCGAACTCAGGATTGTTATATAAAGAATAATCAATGTTTGAATTACCTAAGTTGCATTTGCCGTTTCCGCTTGCAAGTAACTTTTTAAGTGGTGTAGCTAATTGTTCAATAACTAAAACGTCGTCACCTTTATGGTTGCGCTTATAATTGATTGCTGCTACGATACCGGAAGCTCCGCCTCCAATGATAATGATTTTCATCGCACAAATTTTATCATATTGTTGTAGATAATAAAATTATTTGCTTATAATATTCACACGTCCCAATAACTCAATTGGATAGAGTGTCAGACTTCGAATCTGGAAGTTGAGGGTTCGACTCCTTCTTGGGACGC